>ENA-OSEO01002444-OSEO01002444.1-sediment-metagenome-genome-assembly--contig:-NODE-2444-length-26294-cov-7.933402_pt1 | contig 26294 bp, 19 predicted proteins | sample MGYA00237883_ERZ534232 | MGnify/ENA metagenome assembly ERZ534232
ATCGAACTCATTCCCTTTCTGTCCTTCGAGGCAACAAGTTCCGGAACGTCTTCTGCAATAAAACCCACATGTCGTTCATCTGGGCTCTCATTATAACTGAATTTGACAGGATTAAGGCCTGCCAGTGCATCCATTGCCTCATCGCCAGTCAACGCTCTGATATCCCTTTTATACTCCCTGCTGGATGCATTCGTCCAGACGCCACCCGACGAAACATAGGCGCCGCTCGCCAACTGCAAAGGATAGGCGGCAATGACTCCAAGGCCTACATACCCGGTGTCGGCAACACTGATTGAAAGACTTGGCGCCCCTATATTAATGAAAATAGGTGATGCTTCATACGCACCAAAACCCTGTCCACATCGTTGAACCTGGAGCCAGTTACGGTCAAGGACAAAATAGGCCCCCTTGCTTCCAGCCCCTGTCTCGTCCAGCCAGAATCCGGGGTTCACTCCCTGCGCTGCGTAGAGATCGGCGCTGAAAACAAAACCCGTATGGTCCACTTTAAAGGTCGAGGTTCCTGAAAAATCCTTGACCACCAGCCTGTTCTCACCAAGGGCAGAGACCGGGTGAACCATGAAACAGGAAGCAACCAGCATCAGTTGCGTCAAAACTACCCAAATTGAAAAACGAAATGTTTCGTTTCTTCCAGCCAGAAACTTCATTACATCTTCCTCCGTTCAGAATTTTCAACATCCTTTTCTCCCACTCACGGGCCTGTTTTGGTCTGGCTTCCCAAACACGCAGTGACCAATTGCCCTGCGTGCTCGCCAACCAATCACCTGTCCTTAGCGATGATGAATCTGGCTGCCCACATCAAGCCAGGCACACGCCGAACCATCTTGTTGATCTTCTCCACCCATCTTATTTCCTCTCGCAGGAGTATGAGTTCCGAAGACAGGGAGTTAAAATAATCCTTGAATTCCCAAAGTTCGCCATCATACCCATACTTTCTGTAAAAGTCCTCAATAAGCCGGTATGCATCCCCACGGACGTTCATGAGACGCGGATATTGATCCCGATACACCTCTGCGCCCAGTGCTCTGTGTCGAGGCTGTTGCAGCATCCAGTGAAGCAGGTGACAGAGAAACTCAAGGTCCTCGCCGTAGGCGCGCTCAGGGGGAAAGCATTGGCCGTCAGCGTCGCCGGGAACGATGATATCGACGAGCGCTTGCTTCAGTCTCTCGATGGGCCGCACAAGGCTGAGTTTTGTCAACTGGAGCCATGTTCCCGTAGGGTAAGCCAAATAGGAAGGAGATGGACCCACGTCCATCAGGGCGCTGCGTCGAATAAAGAGGGTCGATTCTGCAATCGGGTTGCCGTGTAACAACTGCTCAAACGTATAGGGCGGGCAGAAATCATAGCCATCAGCGGAATTCAGTCGGTAAAGCCCGCGCCTCGTTCGGACACGTCGCCCTTCCAAAGTCCGCTCATTTACCTGGCAGCACACGCATGGGGCCTCTGGAAATTCGCTTAGGTACCCGCGCTGCCGCAAAAGGTACCCCGGCTGCCAGATGTCTCCTGTCTCGAGGTATGCTACGAACTCGCCAGTGGCATTGCTGATTCCGAGGTCCCGCATGGCCATGGGGCCCCGCTTAAAACTGTCAGGGTAAGAAAGGATCTGCATGGGTATGGGGCTCTTGTTGACGAGCCTTGCCGCCATATCCCGGGTCCCATCTGAGGAGTTATCGTCACAGATGAACAACTCCAGATCTCCAGCTGGTATATCCTGGGCCCAAACCGAGCGCACAGAACGTTCAAGCGTATCAGCGGCATTGCGGGTGGGAATGACAACCGTGATTATTCCGGGCATGCATTCGCGGACGAAAACATAAGGCCGTTGCGGCCACGTAGCAGTCGCCAGAAGCCAGCGCAGGCCATCATCATGAATACCCTCGATGGCCAGCTCCCGCTCGTCGAGATGCCGTTGCAGGTCCTCGATGTGTGTCTCGCGTACAGCGATCTGCCGCTGCATTTCCTCCATACGTCGCTGCTGGTCTTCAATGTAGCGCTGCAAGTCTTCGATACTCCGGTCGCGCTCAGCGAGAATCAGCACGTTTTCCTCAAGCTCAGGCAGCCGCAGGACAGCCTTTTTCAAGGCCCGTTCAAGGAGCCTGCCATGGACTGGGTCCAGACCGGGACCGGACGCGGCCACAATTGGTGCGATGACGGTCTGGCCGTCTGCATTTTCCTGGACCACATCCGCACCGGGCCAAGGGCCGGGCCCGGATTCGCGCTCCGCGACATCACCTGAGAGTTCCCGGAACAACGCCAGATACCGCCCTGCTTGCACGTCTGGGGCATAATCACGTTCAACGCGTTCGCGGCAGGCGTGGGCCATGGCCTGGCGGTCATCGCTATCGAGCAGTTGGAAGATCGCCCGGGCGAGATGTCCGGCGTCGCCCATCCTGGCCAGACGGCCGGTCACGCCTTCCTCGACCATCTCGGGAATGCCTCCCGCGTCGAATGCGGCAACGGCCGTGCCGCAGCTCATGGCCTCGAGAATCGTATTGGGCAGGTTATCCTCCAGCGACGGGAGGATGAACACGTCTGCGGCGGCATAGACCTGAGCAAGGGACGCCTCGGATTCGATGTATCCCAGAGAGTGCACAGGTATGCCGACACGCTCCAAGTCGGGATGGGGGTAGCCGAAGGATAACAGGCGGACGACGCCTGCCCTGACCCTGTTTTGGAGGGCAGGGGTCTTGAGGAAGTACTGAATCGCATCTATGCACTGGCGCGTTCCCTTGCGCACTTCCTTCAGGTCATAGGAGCCAACAAGGAGGTACAGCGCATCGGCTGGCAGGCCAAGGGTCGCTCTTGCCTCAGGCTTTGGAATGGGCTTAAACACGCCAATGTCAAGAGAATTGGGAATAACCTCTATGCGGAATCCACCCAGCAACTTGCTTTCACCGGCCTGTCCGGCCATCCAACGGCTAGGCGTCACGACGGTCAGGTTGGCACCCTCATAGGCCTCTGCCTTGTCGCTCAGTACGGCTGCTGTCAGGTCCCAAGGATTATCGGCCAGTTGGGGGCAATTTGCGCATCCGGTTCGGAAGCCGCGGCAACCCATGGTGTAGTGGCATCCACCCGTGAAAGGGGCCTGATCGTGCAGGGTCCACACCACGGGTTTGCGTAGGTCGAAGAGTTGGCGCAGACTTACGGGCGACAGGAAGCGCTCGACCCAATGGAGGTTGATGCAAGAGGCCCGCCGGATAATGTCCAGGCGACTGATGTCCAACCCGGGATGAGGAAAGGAAAAATAGGTGCTGTATCCCGGACTCCGGTTTTCGTCAACAATGTGCCGCTGGATGCACTGGCCGTGCACGATCTCGGGATAGGCGTCGTCTTTGCCCTTGTCGAGGCCAACCGTTATGGTGTGCGGCACGCTACCGCGGCGGTGTCGAACAAGCATACAGCTGTCAGCACCCGCGCCCCGCAGCCCCATGTGGAGCCGGAGCGCCGCCTTGGCCGCACCGCCGGAGATGTCAAGGGTGTTCACGATAGTAATGGTCATTGTATCGGGCTCCTCAGGACCTCTCTGTGCCCCCCCTTCCAATTAGCGACTCCCGGCAGTCTTTCCCTTCTGGGTTTTGAGAGAAGCGTCGTCAATCCTTAACATATGGATTACCAGCTGTGATCCTTGGAAACGTTTCTCAACCGTTGCGGCCCGGGTGAACGCGATCGCACGGTCAGCCGGGGAACAGCGTCTTCATCTGCTGGATGGTTGCAAACGAATGATCCTTGCGGAAATATCCGTCATCCTTCACGAACACAATGTCGACCTGTCCTAACGCATTGTCCAAGGGCCGATTCCATCCCAGTATGATGTCGAAGGCGACAAGGCCGCGGGCCTTCATGAAGGCAACCACATCATGAAACTCGGGTGCACCCTTCATAAACTGGAAAAGGGATACCTCCAGGACCACGGCATCGGCATCGTTAAGCGTTGCGGGGGCACCTTCGAGAACCTCCAGTTCTGCACCTTGTACATCCACCTTGATCAGAAACGGGCCTGACAAGGCCCGTTCCTTAACTACGTCGTCCAGCCTGACAAGGGGCACCTCGATCTCCTCGCCGTCAGCCTCGGGGCCCATGGCCTCCTTAAAAAGTGACGAGCCTTCCAGGTACCTGCTATGCACGTTAAAGAACACCCTCCCCGTGTGGGCCCCGGCCGCGGCCAAGACGTACGACCCGCGATATCCCTCCAGAATCGTCCGGAGCTGGGGCTCAAATATGGATAGGGGCTCCACGAGCAGGAAATAGGCGTTGGGAAAAGTGGTGTATAGTGGAGGCGTACCACCAGCGACGCCCACGTCGATCACCGTACGCGGATCGAACCCTAAGTCTCGAAGGAGTGCGTAGGATTCCCCGAGGCTCCTGCGCGTTCTGGTCATGTCTAATCCCTGCACGGTCGCCTCCTCTGGGATTTTCCTGAACAACGCATGCATCGACGCAAAGGATCTGCCGAAACCGATAGGGGACATCAATCGCCGAATAATGCCCTTTACATTCACGGTACGTCACCTCGCTGGTTGGGCGGTTCCACGGTCAGTCAGGCCTTTTCAGGAATAGCTCCAGGGTGTAAATCTCGTTCCCATCCGCGATGGTTCGATCCAAAATGCGCTTCCGCACCTTGGCTGGAAACGGCGTGTTCGGGGATCGAAAGTCCTCCACCACTTCAAACGCCTCGCTGAAAACGGCGACAATATAATCCGGATGCAGCCGGTTGAGCACACTGTCCTCGTACGCATAATTGACGATCCGGTCCCTGTCCTCCTGCGGTATATCCGATCCGGCCAAGTGTTTAGCCAGTTGTTCCGGGGTCATCATCAAATGGCCGTAGTCGGGAACGGGGTTGCTCTCGTCCGTGAACCTGTAAAACTTCGCCTTTCCGATGAAATACACGTGGTGGCCGGCACGGCATGGCCACATGGGGGCGCCGTGCAGAAAAACGTGACCGTCCGGGACTGTGACACGGTGCAGCTCGCGGGCAAAGGCATCCATCTCTGTGACGTGCTCGAGCAATGCGCAGCCCACAACCAGATCGAAGGACCGGTCCTCAAAGGGAAGATCGCGGCCGTCGCAGTTAACAAAGGAGATCCGATCGTCCTGACAGCCTTTGATGGCCTCGGAGAAGTCGACCATGTTGCTGCATTGCATTCGCGCGGCCCCAAGACGGAGGAGGGCCTTACCCACGACCAGATGGCTGTCGCTCCCAATCTCCAGTATCCGGGTACCGGCTACAGCAGTGTGCTGGAGTATCTTGATGACAAACTCCAGCTGATAGGGTGCCAGATGAATGCCCGGCGCAGCCGCAAGTATCGCGGCCACGACATCTCTCTGGAGTCGACGCGCGCGACCGGAGGCGATAGCCTTGCTTGTCATCAACCGTCGGACCAAGGGGGCGCCATAGACCTCGTCGAGCACCCTGGGACCGATGCGTAAAGCCCCATCTGCTGACGTATCATTTTCGGTCCAACCGCCCAGGGCCTGTATGGACATGCCTTGCGAAATGCCGAGACCGTCAGGGCTGCCAATACCCAGGAACTCCAGAAAAGCCTGCTGCGCCTCGACCGACGAGCTGCGAAGATGACAGATGAGGACCTCCACGTTATCGGCCCGGACCACGGCAACATCGTCGCGCACATCTACATCGGCCCCCAGCAGGTCAATGGATGTCAGACGGGAAAAGACCCTTGTCAGGTTGTGCTCAATACCCTTCCACCCAGACCGGATACGGGAATCAGTGCCATCATCATCAGAGGCCCCTGGCACCGCTGCCAAGGCCCAAGCGACCGGCTCCCCCCAAGACAAAATGAATTTCCAGCGAAGACGGTCCTTATACCGCTTCCAGGCCTGGCGAAAGGCGGCGCACGAGATGTAATCCTGAAGCGATTGTGCATTAGCGAATGAATCGGCCATGGGGTGTTCAACTGCCGACAGGCGAACATGGTACACGGGACAGGGTGATACATGATCGGGAAGGATGCGCAACACCTGGGCCAACGGCTTCCCCTCGTCGGCGGCGGCAGAAAAGACGCAGACCACGGCGTCGTCATCGGCAACGTGGTTCAGCTTTTCGCTAAAGGCCATGTGCCCGTTGGCCTGGGCCCCGTCCACCGGCAGGGACATCAGCCGGCCTTCCCTGACCCACACACCGGCCCTCTCCTCCCGGATGGCGTCGTGAATGACCCAGCGGGTTTGCGTCTGATAACCGCAATGGCGTAAGGATGGAAACACCCTCTGAAATTGGGGCGAAGCATCGGCCAGGGCGCGGTCCACAAAGGGAAAGTTTTCCGGCCGCCAGTAATCAAGGCGGGCCTGATCCCTGGACGTCTTGGACGCCGCAGTCAGACGAAATAACCCCAGCAATGTGTCTACCTTGACAACGGCATCGGGAAACCGCCGCGCTACCTCCAATAGAAACTCCAGGTCATGCTTGTCCGGGTTTTCAATGTTGAAAGGGATCCTCTCCTGGAGTTCGCGTCGGATGAAGTACCCCACCGGATTGTAACAGTATGCATTCATCTCCCAGTGCTTCAGCATGGACTCAAGGTCAACCCTGGGATCATTCACCCACGAGTCACCGTTTTTTTCCACCTCCACTTTGACCTTGCCAACCACCATCATCACGCCGGGCTTGAATGCATTCACCGCCCTGGCGAAGGCCTTCTTGAAGAAACAGTCATCCGCATTCAGGTACACCAGCACATCGCCCCTGGCCATGGCGAACCCTTTGCGCATCGCATCCACCTGTCCTCTGTCCGGCTCGGATATCCACCGCAGGTGTCTGTACTTGTTGAGGATCCTGATGGTCCCATCCCTGGAACCCCCGTCCACCACAATGTGCTCCCAGTGCCGGTAGCTCTGGGCCATAACGCTCCTAATAGCCCACTCCAGATAAGAGCCGCTGTTGAACGATGGGGTGATGACCGATAGCATCAGGGACATGGGCGTTCCCTCTCCTTCAGGAGTGGATGGATTGATAGACTTCTGATTCGAGAATACTGCGCCGGAAGTATTCGGGCGACATCTTCTCCCGGATCGGCGCCCGCTTCAGATACTCGTGGGTTTGAAAGACCAGGTCTTTGTCCTCGGCCTTATCCGCGGCCTCGTCGAAAGAGGTATAATAAAACGGATAGCCCTCCCCCAGGTATTCGACCACGGCCGGCAGCGGATTGACCAGCAGCGGCGTGGCCCGGGCGATGCACTCGATGACCGTATTGTTGGCACTGGCGTCGTACATGCACACGAAAGCGATGTTCTTCTCAAGCAAGGCGTCGAATTCGTCGTCGGGAAGGAATCCCAGCATATCAGCGGTTTTGTACATGTGCGGGTGGAACAGGCCTTGGCGCTCCCGCTCTTGGCGCTCGCATCTGAAGATGAGATCAAAGTAATCCAGATCCTTGACCGCTGGGAGACCGATCTTCTCATAGATCTTGGTGGGAAGCTCGTAGATGGCGTGGAGCATCCGCAGGTACCAGCCCACCTGGACGATCTTTTTCCGGGGGTTGTCCTCAAAGGCCTCCCAAGACCACTGCCTCGCCGGGAATTCGGTCGGGAAGCGGAGGACGCTCACCGGCAAATGGGGAAAACTCTCTCGCAGGAATTGGGCGCTGTACTCACTCATGGCAAAGAGCCCTCTGCAATGCGGCAGACTCTTCTTCCACACCCGCTGTTTGAAGGTCCAGCGGGCCCCGCCCATGGTTTCCATATGCGACAGCCACTCGGGCACGTTCTGGGTTTCGTGGATGATGCCGATCCAGGGATGCCCTATGTACATGGGGCCATTGGGGTGCCAGCGCATGGTCCGCTCCACAAAGGTATCGAAATAGATGGCCATCGGATTGTGTAACGGCTTTAGGCAATGCACGGCATACACCCAGCCCGTGCGGTGCCGGCCGTAAAAGGCCTGGAACTGGTCTCCGCCTACATTCAGGCCCTGTGCGAAATTGCGGACCGCCGGCTTGGGGTCGAGTTCCAGCCGCCTGCAAAACAGCCGGTTGCGGCCTCGCCCCATGAGCCCCCGCGCCCTGCGGGCATTTTTGACCAACAGCTCACGCACCACCGCAACCCGATGGAGGGCATGGTGTTTAATCTTACGAATCCGTGTGACGATTCCCCGCCCTAACATCGGCCCTTCCTTAGAATGTAGCCCAGAAGCCCAACGCACCATGAAACACCAGGCATCAGGCGTCCCCCGTCGCGGCGGAGGGTGATTCCCGGATTCCACAGGTGCATGCTCTCAAACACCATACAGGCCGGCAGCACCCTCACACCCCAGACAGAAACGGACGTATGAAGTTCTCCAGGGCCCGAGGCGCAGGCCCCCTCAGCCCACGGGCCGCGTAAGCCTCCCCGTGTATCCTTCCCAGGACATTGGCTGCGACCTGATCCAGGGTCTCACGCCATTCGTTCCCGTCTTGCGGAGGATAATTCTCTTCAATTAATTCCATTTGGCGCGTCACCTCAGCCCCGGCCTCTTGCGCCACCTCTTTACCCTTTGAAGCCGGCATTCGTACAAATCGCGAGAAAAGGGGAAGACCCTCCCCCATACGTATCCTGTCGATGAGGGGATATCGTTTCAACAGGCGATCCACAAAGAGGTCTTCCCCTTCGAGGCCGTTTAAACCGGACCACCCTTCTCTTGCCATACGAAGCAGGAAGGAACGTACCGACAAGGTCACATACATCAGATCCCTGAGCGACAGATAGGAAAGGTCTTCCATGACCCGCCCCATAATCTTAGCCACCCAGTACGAGTTGACGATCTGACGACGGAATGCATAATCCGGGGATCGATTGTGCGAATGCCGGACCTGGATGTGGGGCAGATAGAATATCCGATACCCCAAAAGGACAACCTCCACCGCCCAGGCCAGATCCTCCGCGAAATCTACATCAGGAAACGGCGTGTTTTCAAGGAGTTCTTTTCGGTAAATAGCGCATACATTGTCGAGCCCCACACTCCTGTAGGCCTGGTCATAAGGCATTTTATTAAAGGATTCAAGAGATTGAGTTCCATCCAGAGCCGATGCCTGAAGCCTGGCGGCCGCGATGGATTCGGTTATAAACCGCGCGTAAGGGGTCGCATCCACATGGGGGGCCTGTGCCGCACAGGCCGCTGCCACGCCGGCTTCCTTCAACCCGTGCGCCATCTCCGAAAGCCACCCATGGGAGCAGGGAACCGCATCCTGGACCATAAAAATGACCCGGTCGAAGGTTGCAAGGGAAAGCGCCATATTTCGGGTGCGTGCGTGATGAAACGCACCCTTGTCAATCCTTCTCACAAGGGCCCCCGCCCTTTCCGCCGCCTCAACGGTTCCGTCCGTAGAGCCTGAATCCACAACAATCAACTGAATCGGGCCGTCATACACCTGCCGGCCAATCATTTCAAGGCCTTCGGAAAAGACACGGCCCCCATTATAGGTGGGGATGACAATGCTGATTCCCATTTCCATGATATTCAAGGTCGGAACATCGTATCAAACGATATCATCGCTCCAAAGCTCCAAAATGCATAAAAGACACACAAAATCAGGAAGCCTTCATTTGTCCGCAATTCCAACACTTATGGATGTGTCAGCCCTTTGAACTTGACGCTTCATCCGCTTTTCACTATATTACTGGAAAAAAGATAACAGTGGGCGTCGTGTACAAATAAAAAGCTAAAGGCTTAGGATGCGGATAATGTGGTAATTTTAGACACCTGAAACACTCCCAATTGTGCCATTTTAGTTCAAGCCCACACTTTAATCCTTTCTTTCCTATCCGAACACCAGTTCAGGGAGGCATACGCCACACTCACTCTCCGCAGGCTTGATCCTTAATGCCTCTACGAAAGGTAACGATACTGGCAAAATCTCCGTTTTAAAGAAGTAAAGGGAGCATGATAAGTAGTGTATTCAATAGAGGCAAAGAACATCTCGAAAACATATCGGCTTTACCGAAAGCCAATTGACAGGCTAAAAGAGGCTATTTTTCGCAGGCCGTTTCACCATTCTTTTGAGAGCCTCACAGGCGTTTCTTTTTCAATCTCGGTTGGAGACAGCCTTGGCATTGTAGGGGAGAATGGGTCCGGAAAGAGCACGTTGCTCAAAATTCTGGCGGGAACGCTGACTCCCAGTTCCGGAGAAGTCATCATAAACGGACGAGTGACCGCCCTTCTTGAATTGGGGACCGGGTTTCATGCAGAATTCTCAGGCCGACAGAATATCTATCTAAACGCCTCTCTTCTGGGCCTCACCCAGTCGGAAATCAAGGGAAAGGAGGCTGAAATTGTCGATTTCGCAGAGATAGGCGCTTTTATTGACAGTCCAATAAAAACCTATTCAACTGGAATGGTTATGAGGCTGGCCTTTTCAATTGCCACAATCGTAGACCCGGATACTCTGATCATTGATGAGGCACTGAGCGTGGGGGATCAATACTTTCAACAAAAATGTATTGATAAAATGATCTCGCTTCGTAAACGGGGAAAAACCCTCCTTTTTTGCAGCCATACCATGCACCTTGTGAACGAGCTGTGTAGCCGTGTAATCTGGCTTAACAAAGGATCGATTCAAAAGGAGGGAATCGCTACCCGAATAACCTCGGATTACATAGATTTCCTGAGGGCTAAAATGGATCGAAGCAGCCAAGAACAGCAATCCGGTCCCCGCAAGTCCGAGAATAGGATGTCCGTCCTCATCAAAGCAATCACGCTAAATGGGCAAACAGAGCCGATAGCACTCGAATATCGTGAAGATCTCAACATTGTCTTGGAATTCGAGAGCTTTCAAGAGCACCCGTTTTGGGTTGCACTGGGAATCAAACGAAATGACGAACTCCTTTGTCACGCTGTAAGCATGGCCCGTGACATCTCCCGACCTTTGAAAGGAAAAGGTGTCGGCAGAGTCCTTCTAAGCTACCGTTCCCTTCCACTACTGCATGGCCAGTACTCCGCAGTGGGGTATATCTTTGACGAATCCGGGCTTCACTGTTTCCATACAATGAATTCTTCGCCATTTACGATCATCCCCCCCGAACAGTGGCGTCAGGAACAGGGGCTTTTGGACTTAGATCACGAATGGAAAATCTTGCGCGACCTTAAATAGGCAATCATCTTGGACATTCGCCTTGTGAAAGAAGACAGCATTTGAGACAGCCCCCTCCCCCAAGAAATGGTTCCATCTAAGAGGGTATGCCGTTTCTGCCAGATGACCCCATCCCTCCTGCTTACCGTAAATGTCTTCGCACGGATAGCCTGATACAGGGCATTTATTTGATCAGGCAGATAGATGTCTCGATTTTGTTCGAACGGCGCATGATTGAGTTCTTCGCTGTAAAACCCTTCTGTTACTTCAACAAGTTCCTCTACTGACCGCTTTTTGCCCAGCGCTTCCATCAGGCAACCCAATTCAAATTGGAGATTTGACCTCAGGTTATCATAGTCAACCACGATAAGAGGGGTTTTTGAAACACCTTCTATGATCGAAGCATTGTATCGAGTCCACAGGTCCAAACCGGCCTCTATGGGTATATGGTTGCGCTTCAGCAAAGACATCGCGACGCTCATCGGATGGCGCAAACATAGAACAATCGACTCAAGGTTGCCTGCGCAATGCCCTTCCCATTCAGAAACAATCAGGCAAATTCTTGGATCCTTAAATACGTCACCATTAAACGTCTCTAAAAAGCCTCTGATTTCTCCAGCGAACGCTTCACTGGCCTCGGCAATCTCCTTTTGTGGGGGAGGGTTATCCCATGATCCGCCAGCGCGCATCAAGATCCTTTCGTTAAGTGCAACTGCTCCGAGGTTTTCAAAATGCCCTTTTTCGTTGTCAGGGAGGCTCTCATTTAACAGGGGATGTGAGGTTCCCAAAGAAAAACCGCACAGGGATAGAATGCCTGTAATGCAACTGGTCCCGCTTCGATGCATACCTGTCACAATGACCATCCGTCGCTACCTCATTTTTTGGCGCTTCCTGTCGCGCTAAAGATCCACACTAAAGGCATGCATTTTCCAATACAACATGGAACATATCCAGATCAATTTAAGATAAATCCATTCCATTGTGCATGATGGCAACCGAAGGTGAAAAATCCATTTTTGTGCACAGCTGCATAATCCCAGGCTTTACGGATCAGACTTTTCGTGATAGTGTTTATTCTATGAAACAGACAACCATTTTACCCGGACAATTAAGAAGACACATCCTCGACCAATCAAAACGGGCGAACGTCGGCCATATCGGTTCGGCCTTATCCATTGTGGAGATCATAAGCGTTCTCTACAGCAGCATTTTGCGGATTCCCAATCCGAAGGATTTGACGCGGGATCGGTTTATCCTGTCTAAAGGTCACGCAGCCTTAACCCAGTATTCGGCGTTTTACCTAATGGGATGGTTATCCCAAGAAACACTGAATACCTACTGCGGTAACGGCACATTGTTGGGGGTGCATCCAGACAATGCCCTTGAAGGGGTCGATTTCTCAACCGGGTCCTTGGGGCATGGACTGGCATACGGCGCAGGATCGGCCCTGGCGGCCCGACTTGAAAACTCGCCAAGGAATGTTTATGTCCTGATCAGCGATGCCGAGTGCAATGAAGGTTCTCTGTGGGAAACGGTCATGTTTGCAGCCCATCATCAGCTTTCCAATCTGATTGCTATTGTTGATGAAAACAAGCAGCAGGCGCTTGGCCATACAAAAGATATCCTTTCGCTTCATCCCCTCGCGGATCGCTGGCGGGCCTTCGGTTGGGATGCGGTTGAGGCTGACGGACACGATACGAATGAGCTGACCAGGATTATAACGGCTTTTGACAAAAGTTCAGCCCCCCCCCACGTGCTCATTGCCCATACGACATTTGGAAAAGGCGTTTCCTTTATGGAGGGCAGGCTGGAGTGGCATTATCTGCCCATGTCGGATGATCAGCACCGTCAAGCCTTGGAAGACCTTGGAGAAGGTCCATGAGAAAGGCCTTCGCAAGAACATTACTGGAACTGGCGGCCAAAGACGACCGCATTCTGCTGTTAACTGCAGATTTAGGGTTTATGGTCTGGGAGGATTTTGTCGAAAAATACCCCAAGCGATTTTTTAATGTCGGGGTGGCCGAACAGAATATGATCGCCCTGGCTACGGGTCTCGCCGAGTCGGGTTTCTTTCCATTTACCTATTCCATCGCCACGTTTGCCACCCTCAGGCCCTATGAATTTATTCGCAATGGACCCATTCATCATCGTCTTCCGGTCCGCGTTGTGGGCGTCGGCCAAGGCCATGAATACGGCAACGCCGGTCCCACCCACCATGGTCTCGAAGACGTGGGCGTGATGCGCGTCCAACCGGGGATAACGATCATTGCGCCTGCGGACGCCGAACAGGTTTGCACTGCTGTGAACGCCACATACGACATGCCCGGGCCCATTTACTATCGGCTTGGGAAAAATGACAGCATCGCCGTACCCGGGCTAAACGGCCGCTTTACCCTGGCTAGGGCGGAGGTGCTTCGCGAGGGAGATGCCCTGTTGTGGGTCACCATGGGCTCAGTGACCGTGGAGGTAGCAAAGGCCGCAGATCTTTTAGCTCGAAACGGCATCCCAAGTACGGTGCTGGTCGTAACCAGTCTTAACCCTGGGCCCGAGGCGGAGCTGGCTGACTTTGCCAAACGATTCCCACTTGTAATTACGGTGGAAGCCCATTATACGGTGGGTGGACTGGGATCTCTCGTGTCGGAAGTAGTCGCTGAAAATGGTATTGGCTGCCGCGTCATTCGCCGAGGGATTTCATCCATGCTCTCCGGGGTCTCAGGCGATCAGAATTATTATGACAGCCTTTTCGGTCTGACGGCCCAATCCCTGGTTGAATTGGCAAACCAAGAACTTTAGCGTCTCATACAACGACGTCCTTCGAATTTAGGGACTTCACCGATCCGGATAGAAGCATGGCGTATCGTCTCATTTCCATTATTCTGCCGACCCATAATCAGGAAGAGCACATCGGCGCAATCGTTGATGAATATATTAAAGCACTGTCACATGTCCGGTGTGATCAGGAGTATCTGCTGGTCGTTAACGGATGCCGAGACAACACGGCCAACATATGTCGTCAACTGAGTGAACGACACACGGCCGTCAGGGTCATTGAGAGCAAATCCAAAGGGTGGGGTCTGGCTGTGAAGCTGGGCCTGAGGGAGGCTAAAGGCGACCTGGTCTGCTATACAAATACGGCACGGACCTCCCCAAAGGATTTAGCGGATCTCTTGCTTTACGCCGTTGCACATCCGAACGTCGTCATAAAGGCCACCCGACAAAACCGACAAGACCTAAAAAGGCGGCTGGGTTCATTCCTTTACAACCTGGAATGTCGCTCCCTGTTTCGTTTGTCGTGCAGGGACATTAATGGAACGCCGAAGGTTTTTCCGACCCAATTTCGCCAGTTGCTCAAACTGACACGCGAGGATGATTTGATTGATCTTGAATTCAATTTCATTTGTCGTCGCGAAAACTACCCGATGATTCAGCTGCCGATTTTTTCCACCCAACGGCATGGCGGGAGAAGTACAACCAATTACCGCTCAGCAATCGGCATGTATATGGGGGCCTATGAAATGTGGCGGAAAAGCAGAAGAAGCTCCAAATGAGTGATACACACGTTCGATCTTGGGAGCGCCATGCTGCCGACTGGCGTGATCCCTTACAAATAACCAGCCAGTGGCGGGAAGCCCATGCGATCAATCCTCAACTCCTGGCCTTTGGCGTTCGCGGAAAATGGTGGGAGATCCTTGAATCGTTGCGCATCACGCTCCTGGTGAGCCGTGAATACGAACATCTGATCGTGGCCTTGAACCATGACGGAGACAAAGCAACCGTTACATTTCAGCCGATGCCCCACCCTTCCGGGTTGGCGGTTGATCGAGAAAAGGGCGTTGTGTATCTCGCAAGCACACGCAATCCCAATCAAGTGTACGATTTCGAACCCGTAACCGGCCATCTTTTGCGGGGAGATCCGTATCACGAACAATCAATTCTGGGAAACCCGCTCGTGCCCATTCGCAGCCGTTTCTATCCGGGATGTATGTATCTTCATGATTTATCCATTATTGACCGTACGTTATACGCCAATGCAGTGGCCCATAATGCCGTGGTTCGTCTTGGACCCCTTGGGGGGTATCAGCGAGCTTGGTGGCCTCGCTGCATTGAGACAGACAGGGGACCGGATTTCAGCCTGAATTACCTTCAGCTGAACTCCATTGCGGCAGGCAAGACCCTGTCCGAATCGTTTTTTTCGGCATCCGCAGACAGGATGTCTCGACGACGGCCCGGACACAAGAATTTCCCTGTCGATAAGCGGGGAGTAATTTTTTCCGGTTCCTCCCGGGAACCGTTCGTTCGAGGGCTAACCCGGCCTCATTCAGCCAGATTATACCAAAACCGCTTATGGGTGGATAATAGTGGCTATGCTGAATTCGGTTATGTGGAAAATCATCGGTTCGCGCCGATGGCGAGGCTTCCGGGGTGGACGCGTGGTCTCTGCTTTTCCAAGAATATTGCTTTTGTCGGAACATCGCGCATTATTCCACAATTTCGCCAGTATGCGCCGGGAATAGATGCGGATAAGTGCCTTTGCGGCGTCCACGCGGTTGACATAGACAAGGGTCGGATCATGGGCAGTCTCATCTGGCCCTATGGGAATCAGGTCTTTGCTGTTGATTGGATGCCCGCACAATTCAGCCAGGGATTCCCTTTCCGGGTCACAGGCAAACGGGCAACAGCCATGGAGAGAAGGTTATTTTATTCCTTTGAAACTAAAAATGTGAGAGATAGAGAATACGGGAGAGTCGGCCAATGATCCATCAATTTCGTCTGCTTATGCTCAGCGCCATGTATGAAAACGGCGGAAATGTCACGCACCGATTTATGGACGGACATCCGCAACTGTTCGTGTATCCCTTTGAGTCTCAACTGGGAACACGTCATGTAAATGATTTTCTGTCCTCCATGTATCCGGTCAAATATAGATGGCCCGTTTTTTCACTCCACGCGTCTCCTTACGAGGATTACAAGGCCATCATTGATGAGGAAACAAAGGTAAGGGGGATCACCCCTCATGTCAGCAAATTCCGCCACATGCCGATGAGCTTTTCAGACGATGAGAGAGGCCTGATTTACCAGGAGTATGTGCAGAAAACAGGGCGCTCCACCGGCGGTAATGTCATGTCCTTTTTTAAGGCCACTTTCGATGCGTGGAGGGATTACAAACGCACCGGAAAGGAAATCGCCTACCTCGGCTACAGTCCCATCATCATTGTTGACGCTGAAAGAATTATCACGGATCTGCCCCAGAGTCACGTCATACACATCGTGCGCAACCCGTGGTCCGCATACCGGGACACCAAAAAGCGCCCCGTGCCCCTGTCCATTGCTCATTACATGGCCGCATGGACTCAGAATCAATACTACGCCCTTCTGTACAAGCAGAAATATCCGGACCGGATACACCTGCTTCGTCTCGAGGACATCCTTGTGAATCCTGAAAAAACCATTGGAGAACTCCTCGAAACCCTCGGCTTTGAAAGAGGCGGGTACCTCAACGCTCCTACCTGGAACGGTACGCTATTGGATGAAGTGTATCCATGGGGTACGATTCGCCGCGCAACGCCGGAGGCGAACCGAGAAGCGGCCGAGGCATTAAGTCGCAGAGAGCAGGAAGAGATTCGTCGGCGAGCGTCCCCTTACCTTGAATCCTTTGATTTCAAAAGCTTTATCCCTTGACCATGAAAAAGATACTGGTGACCGGCGGTACGGGCTTTGTGGGGGCCAACCTCATTCGCCGTTTAATCAGGGAAGGCCACGAGGTCCATCTCCTTGTCCGTCCCGGATACAAACCGTGGCGAATTGAATCGATACGTGAGCATGTGCACATCCACGTGGGCGAGATGGCGGACCCCAAGGTCATCCTAAACATCGTAGGGCATGTGTGTCCTGAGTGGATATTTCATTTGGCTGTCTATGGGGCCTATCCGGATCAGACCGATGCACGCCAGATGGTAAACACCAATATAATAGGAACGATAAACCTTGTTGAAGCCTGTATGCATGCGGGCTTCGAGGCATTTATCAACACAGGGTCCTCTTCGGAGTATGGTTTCAAAGACCATCCACCCCCTGAAACAGAACGAGTGGATCCCAACAGTCATTACGCTGTAAGCAAGGTTGCGGCCACGCTCTATTGCAGACATATGTCCATCAGCCACGACATCCGCCTGACCACCCTGCGTCTTTCAAGCGTATTCGGGCCCTATGAAGAACCGACCCGACTGATGCCCACCCTGATGTTAAAGGGACTGAATCATGAACTTCCGCCGCTGGTTGAGCCTGATATTGCCCGTGATCTGATTTATGTCGACGATGTTGTGGATGCCTTTTTAAGGGCCGCATCTGCCAGGGGAATGGAAAGAGGCGCCGTATATAACGTAGGGACAGGCGTCCAGAAAACATTAAGAGATATCGTTGAGATTGCCCGAAGGACCCTCCATATCGAGTCGGAACCCCAATGGGGCACCATGCCCAATCGCCGGTGGGATACAACCACGTGGGTCCTGGACAATCGGAAGATCACCCAGGAACTCGCCTGGTATCCGACATATACCTTCGAGCAGGGGTTTCGGACCATGGCTGACTGGTTTTGCCAGTCGACCGAAATACAGAATTTTTACCGTAGCCGGCTGTTATAGAAAGCCCTTCCCACTCAAACCCGCCTTGAACAGGCAAAAGCACCTCGTCTTCGGCCTCAGGCCTGTTCCCGGGAGATCTCAGGGTCTTTCAAACCCATTCCCGGTCCCGGCGAATTGCCTGAAAGATTCCGACTGTTGGATCTTTTCATATACCCTGCGGCTGACCTGTTCCGCCTCTGCTGCACGATAATGACCACTGGCATAATGACCGTCCGTTTGTAGAAAATACTCCCTCGTGTTGATATGTTCCACATCAAATTCCTTGACGAAATTGAGAAAAGCCGCCTCCTCTAGACTCTGGTGGTTCGGATCCCACATCTCCGGTCCTGTGGCCAGGTATACGGCCCAAAACGTTGCACCGGCGGCCGCCGCAGTATCACGCATCTGTTCAAGAAGCATACAGAACAGACGATTTTCGCATGCTCCGTCACCGGTCGGCCTCTTGCCGATGGCAGCACGAAAATTTCTCAATACATTATCCATCTTGATGTACTTCAGATCAAAGGCCTTTTGACGCATTTCATGAACTGTCTCTCTGTAGACCTCTTCCAGGGTCCCGACAGGGGTGTTGGTCAATACCAGTCTGTCCCCTTCAATTTCAAATCTGGGCTTTTTATAATCTCTGAAATCCAGCATGGCCCTCCCCATGTCTTCCCCCACAAACGCCGCGACAACGATATGGGGTCTGTAGAACCGGATGGTTTCCCGCAGCGTTATAACCATCTGATCGATTCCATATCCGCCCACGGCCAGGTTAACCACATTCAAACGATCGTCCATAGCCTGCAACATGTTCGGCCAGACGCATGAATCATCAGCATCAATACCAAACGTATAGGAATCCCCTAAAATGAGGACTTGGAATTGGTCCTTATCATACACATAGTCCTTTAAGGCGCGATGCCCCAACTTGTTGGTCGTATACCGGTATCCGTCCCTGATGAGCGATATATCAGGTCTTGGCGTCCATCCCCGGGTCTTGTGGGGAAGATGGGTGCCGTGCATGAGCCCGTCATGCCCCCACCTATTTCGTTCATAAGCCTCGATGAATCGCCTTTTCCAATAGTCTGAATCACGATAAGCGAAGAAAGGGTTTGATCCTGAAAGAGAATTGATCTTTTGAATGGCTCCGCTCAAATGGCGGCCCATGTGATGGGACACCTGCAGAAGGCCCTCTGAGAGCATCAGGGTGAAGAAAATCACCATGAGGATATTCCGTACGATTTTCACGATGGGTCCGGTGCGCGTTTCTCAGTTGTCCAAACGGCCGACAGGGTCAGAGCTGGGGCATTTTGTCATGGACAACGTCCGCTTTCTCCTCGACCGTTGTCAATTTCTTTCCATCAAATTGCATCAGAGGAGCGTAGGCGATCCAGCCTTCCGGGGAGTCATAACGTACCCTGAAAAGGAGCGGCTCAGACATCTCCCGACGTCTGAATCCGGTGCGGGGAACAGCGACTTTAAGCTCAGGACGCCCGTAGGCGATGATGCTGTACTGTCCTCTCTCATAAGGCCCGAGCCGCCACGAAATAACGCCGTCCGCATAGTCAAACGTCACTGCAATCGGGTTGTCTCGCACTTTTCGCTTCCACTCCGAGCAGATCGTCGAAACCCCGTCAGGGACCTCCTTGAGACGCCTGGAGGCCTCGTCGTACACAAAGACCCTCCACGGCTCCCCCTTTAAACCCGTCAGATCGATCTCGTCGTACACCATTACGGGCGGTTGTTCCTTGAGCACATTCCTGCGCAACCATGCTACGCCGTCCGTGAACCAGTTCCCGAATTGTGCTGAAGGGAGCAACGCATGATCCGGACCCGCCTCCATGACAAACCGGCCGTGGGCTTCAAAGCCTTGAGCTTCCGATCTCAAGTCAGCCCTGATGCTCCATCCCCGAACGGCCATGGGCAGCCCCACCACAGCAAGCACGGCCAGAGCCACCATCGTCCGCCGACGATTTGAAGACGCCATGGTTCCCAGTGTCAGGACCACAGTCAGACTCAAGGCCCACGTTATCAGCAATAACAGACGGTTAGGGTCAGAAAACCGGACAGCAGGGATGATCGGGCCCAGGAGCAGCAACAGAGCGCCCATCGCCAACAGCCGAACGGCCGGCCGCTGCCACGCCCCATAAAGGATCAGTGCCGCAACGATGAGAAATGCGGCGGTTCCAAAGACCCCATCTCCGAAAATAACGGACGTGACCTTCGCCAGCATGGGAAAGACGGCGGTCCAGTCTACGGACGGCCCGTAACCGCCTACCCATGTTCCCAGCATATATCTCCGCCACAGGGCATACAGGCCCATGGCCAAAAAGAACGGCAGGGCCGTTCTCAGGCGCCTGGGCAGATCCCGCACCGGAATCAGGGGGAGGAGGAGGGCCTGGATCGCGTAGATCTCCTTGGCACTCATGGCTATAAAATAGAACCCTGCACCCAGCCAGCTCAAGGCGGATCGGTCATCCCGCATGGCACGGACAAAGAGGTAAAACGCCAGGGAGAAAAAGAGGAGACCCTCCAGATAGTGCCGCGTCATCAGTTGATAAACGGTGTTGGTCACCGGCGCCGAACAGAGAAACAGGATCACGCCCAGGGCCGACCACAATCGGTTGATCCACAGCCTGAGCAGGAGATAGGTCGCCCCCGCAGCCATCCATAGCGCCAGTAGGTGGTGTGCATAAAAGAGGCACGGCTCCAGCCCGAACAGGGCCAGATCCAGGTCATAAGAGAGGATGATCCACGGGTTCAAATTGGCAGGCTGGAATTCACACCATACGGCCGGGGCAAAGAAATACTCCCATGGGTTCCTCTGAAACGCCGCCTTGAGGAGCTGCGAATCATCCCACGCCCACCACCCTGCCAGGCTCTTTCCATACAGCAGCGCAATGAATGCCCCAAATCCTGCCCAAATGAGCACCCCCTCCAGGGCCGGCGCCCGAAAGGCCGGCCCGGGTACAAATCGCTGCCTGTCCTCCGAGCGTATGACCATCGCTTTTTAGGTGGGATGTTGTGGATCAGGCTTTTCCAGACCGATGAGTTTGCGCAGATGGGGTAGGGGAAATTGCTACGGCTGGTTTTCCAAAAATTTGTGCTTCCATTGCCCGGATTGGTAGATCCACTGGTCTTTAAATGTCCGCGCTATCTTCTCAGAAAGGCCCGGGACCAGGCATTTCAGGCCCACATAGACACTGGCGTCATCATTTTGAATCTCTACCTTTTCTATAACCAGCTCTGAGAACTTAAAATTCTCATTGCGGCTGACCAGATTGCGGTATGCGTCAAACGACCTGGACGCATTGTCAACCTCCCGGTTGTACGCGGCCTTATAATCCCTCTCCACCACCAGTCTGTCGGTCCAGTACTGAAGCGACACCGCTTCCAAAACGGATTGATCCTTCGCCTCTTTCTGCTTCGGGTTGCCGCATCCCCCAAAAGACATCACACACACCAACGCCGCAAGTACGAAATACAGAACCATCCTCTTAGAAACCATTTTCGCTTCCTTATCCATCATCCCCATGGGTATATATCCGCCCGCTTGAGAAACCGCATATACGATCCGCCGTGCCGAGGATTCTCCCTTTCCCTGCCTACTTCTTTTCAGAAGCGTTCAAAAAAACTCGGATCGCCCCGCTGTCATCGTTGGCGTCGGAGTACACGATCACAATATCGTTTCGCCCGTCCTGGTTGATATCCATGCAGTACATGTTGTAAATGCGGTAGAGCCCCTTCTCAGGGAGCCCTGAGGTCTTGACCTCATGCCATTGCTTCCCTTTCAGGGTATAGACCTTGAGACCTCCCCCGTGGGGTGCGCTAATAATCTCCGCGGCCCCATCACCGTCAAGATCACCGGCCCCCGCAAAGTACCCCCAGGCCTTCTCACCGGAGGGCATCCCTTCAGACATATCCGAAAAGCCGTCGGGCCCGCTGATGAAGGCCTTCACCCCCTTGAATTCCTCGCCAAAGCTCGAAACGCTCGCCACCAGGTCGTCCCGTCCATCCCCGTTCACATCGGCAAGGGCCACCGAGTTGTAATGCTTCCCCTGCGTGAGCCCGGTATTGAACGGCTTAAACCCACCGGTGCCATCCCCTAACCAGACAATGTGGTTGTTCCTATGGTTAAATGAACTTACGGCCAGATCCAAGTTTCCGTCATTATCCACATCGCCGACAACGAGCTGATCTCCCATAAGCCCGCTCGTAATCGTCTTATCACCAATGCCCCGACATTTCCACATGCCATCATGGAAAGCGCACCATAAGAGTCCCGCCTGTGGCCCCAGCACATTCTGGTCCACATACTCCCTGAGCGCCACAATATCAGAGACACCGTCCCTGTCTATATCGGCGGCAATCAACGCCCTTGCGGGGAATTCAGAATCAGAAGGGAGTCCCTCGGAAGAATTGACAAACCTCCCGTCTTTTTCTCCTTTCAGGACCCTGAGCCCCAGGCCATGCATCGCAAGCCCTATGTCAAGAACCCCGTCATTGGTAAAATCAGCGATAGAAACGGTCCCGTAGTCGTAATACAAATTTGCCGGCGCCTCAAGCGCCGATCGGGTCCACTCACCTTGTCCGTTCCCATACCATACCACAGGCATTCTTTCCCCTTCGGGCGCGACCCGCCGGGGAGTGGCAACAATGTCCACATGTCCGTCACCGTTCAAATCGTGAAATGAAAGACCCTGGCGCCATTGCCCGCTGGTTGGAAGTCCGTTGGACCCTTCTTCAAAAACGAGTCCGCTCCTCTGCAATCCGACGTCAGACTTCTTCCCAGATGAATCGCATCCCCACGCGCCGCAGACCAATAATAAGCCGATTAGAATCGATCCCCCTGCCCTCTTTTTAGTCCCTGACATTCAACTCCCCAAGCAAAGTAAGCCTAATCCATCAGGCCTAAAATTGAGGGGCGGACCCCTTTACGGGATCCGCCCTGTCTGTTTTGTTAACAATACAACAATGATCTGAAAGATTAGTAGTTAGGATGATACCCTTCTCCGGTGGTACCCGCGTCGGCAGCCATCACCGTCATACCTCTCCAGTTCAATGCAGCACCGTCCGGCGACTGAGCCGCCTTCCAGTTCCACCCCACCAGCTCCATGCTCAGGTACATGCTCGAGGGTACAGGGCCTACGGTTCCCGGATCATATTCTCCAGGAATCTTCAGGTTCAACTGCCCGATGTAGGGGAGGGAAAGCTTCAGGACATCTGGAATGATCGAACCCGCGTCTAAGACACTCATTTCTCTGATTTTGATGGTAGTAGACCGGTAATCTTCCGCCTTATTGATGACCCAGGTATGAAAAGCAACTTCCGCTACGCCCTTAATGGAGCTTCTCAGGAAAACCCAGTAGGTCTTTGCACCATTGTCATCATTAATAAGATACCTCGGATAGAGGGCAAACCATGTCGCATTAGCACAGGTCCCTTCCCAAACCCTGTTGTCAGCTGCTGCCATGGAATGACCACTGAACACTTCATACTGCGCTGTACCAAGAGTTCCAGCTGGGTCGATCAACACCTGGTTGACCTGCGGGCAAGGAAATGCGAACGAGGTATAGCTCTTCATTAATATGTTGGCGGCGCCTGCGACGCCTGAGCTGAGGTCCAGCTGAAAAACGTCGGCAAGGATATTATCCATCTTCCCTGAGTTGATTTCAGTCACAACGATGTACCCTGCATAATAGTCTTCGCCACCGAACGTCACAGCAAGCTTCGCCCTTTCGACGTCAGACATGTCTTGCAGTAATACGCCCATATCTTTTAGAAGCGTCTGCCAACGGGTTATGGGGATCTTTAAATTGTGAACCCAATCACTGTCGACGGTGTAAAAATTAAAGTGTAGAAGACTGTTAGCACCGCCTATCAAAGCGTTCCCTTTTGTCTCTGAGATCTGCAACAGAGTTGAGGGACCCGCCCCGGTGTCTACCCGAGCTTTGCTCACCAGAAAGAAGGTTTTAAATTCCGAACCCGGAGCAATGTCCCGGGCACCCGGCACATTGGCCTGTACCGAGGCCAAGCTGAAGGCCAGCACGGCCAAGACTGAAACTGCGAAAAACAGTTTTTTCATTCTCTTTTCCTCCTAAAAATTAGTTGTTTCCTGAAAATTTATTCACCGATTGAAACATCATCCCTATTCTCTGATTTCCGTCTATCACCTCCCCCTAATGTAAAAGTTTTTGATACGCGGTTTACGTTATCTTTTTTTGCCCTTCCTTTTGGAAACGGAGTATCTAATTAAAGTGTCCCCTTTGTCAAGGATTTTCTCAGGCTTTTGGCTGTATCTGAATCGCGGAACGCATTTTCGCTTTCTGCGACAACATACCGTCTTTCAATGAGTTAGGTAGGCTAATAGCAAATCCGCATTGATCTGTCAAGCCTTTTTTCATCAACCCGGGCCGCGTCCGCCGAATCGATCCTTGATTGGGGCGCCATCCTGATATTTCTCAGGACGTTCATCCCTGCGCGCTCAACAACAAAGGAAAAAGGCCCAAGAACGTCTCCCTCCCACTCAACATAAAGATCCGTCAAACCTGTCGGGAGACTGGATACATTTATCTGATAGTGACCCATGGAATCACTTTTTTCTTTCACGATCTCCCAGACGGCGGAATATGCTGGTTTGACAGTTATTTCCAGGCCTGGGATCCCTTCATCTTCATCGATAAGGCCGTCATTGTTGCGGTCCTCATAGACAGTGCCCACTACAAAAGATCTCTCCTCAAGGGGCTGCGCAAAATCCGCAACCACCACATAGCGGAGGGATGCTTCATCGCCTGGAACTCGAAAGGCCGTCTCAACGCCAATCCCCACCTCGGTCACAAACGGGCTAAATATATTTCTCTCGACGCCCGATTCCGGGTCCACATCGTCCTTAAGCATCCGCTCATAGAGGCGGCGGGCAACATCAAAAGCGCTCTCATCGTTCTTAACATTTACCACTGCCGATATCACGCCTAAGCTTTCACCCACATAGGCGGGGGCATAGCCCGTGGATGCAACCCTGTCGAAAGGGGTCAACCCATCCAGTGAAACGGTGCTAAAATAGAACTGACCACGCATATCGCGATTATGGGCCGTGGCTGTCCCATGGAGTTTTTCATCCCATGCAAGAGGGGGAAGGGGGCTGGCCAAGACCCATCCCAAATTTCCATAGGCCGCTGCCGCACCGGCCGGATCCATGCCGGCAGCGACAAGGGCCGGACCGGGATCGTTCCTGGCCGCGTTGAGGATCCCGACAAGGGCACGCTCAATAGCCTCCATGTCTGCAACGGGTTTACCAAAGTCCAGCGTTGCCACATAGGCATTCAGGGTTGAACCCCCCGAGGTGAACTGGCCGCTGCCGAGAACCATTCCCGTTTCGGTCATCTCAGGATTAAGAATATTACGCTCCTCTCTGGTTTCGGGATTTAACTCAGCGAGGAAAATGGATTCAAAGATAATCCTGGCAGCATCTGCAGGGGCCATGAAGTTTTTAAAGGCAACCCTGCCCAGGGACTCTCCGAACGCAGCCGCCAGGTAACCCCTCTCTCCGATTCGTTCGGCATAGGTTCGGCCGTCAAGCGAGGTGTGTGCGTAATAGTCGCTGGCAATCATCTCCTCCGTATGGCCGAGTGCTGCTTCATAGAGTTTTTCGTCAAACTTGAGGGGAGAAAGGCCCCCTGTCAATATATCTTTCAGCTGGGGCAGGTCGTGAAGGACCGTCTCGCGGGCCACTCCCAAAGACGCTGCCATGCCGAGCGGATCTTTTCTCGCCTCGTTGATCAGCTCAAAAAGATAGGTCTCAGCCTCGGAAGGCGCAACCTCCCCTGGATATCCCTGTTGGTAGGCGCCTACGCAAAGAGGCAGAAAAAAAAGTATTATTTTAATTATCTTGCACATTGACATTTATGGAATGCAAGGATAGTGCCATTCTTTATAAGACTGGAAGAAGGGGCTTTTCATCAGCCAGGCCTCTAAATTTTCCATAGGGGCTGGTCATATCGAGCCAGGTGCGGCTAAATTTAGCCACCGCCTACCACCTCTTCCTCAGCATCACCTCGGCTGAAAAGGGCTTCCCCTCGATGGTGCTGTATGTGCCCGCGGTCTCGTAATGATTGTTTGTCAGGTTCCTGACGGAAATCTGGAGATCCAGTCCGGGCAAAATGATATCGTGGACCGTTGCGGCCATGTCTAAGACCCAGGCGCCGGGTATATTCTGAAAGGTATTGGCCCTCGGATACACAAGTTGCGTTGACGAATGATATCCGACCCTCCCAAAAAGGGTCAACCTGTCGTTCACTCGCCAAGTTCCCATCAGGTTGAACAGCCTCTTGGGTCCGATGTCGTAAGGAAAGTTCAGCTCCTCATAATTGGGATCAGGGTCCCAGTACTTGATGTAAAGATAGGTTTCATCAGGACCGCTGTTGTTTTGAACCGTCAGATTGGCGGAAAAATCGAGATCTTTGAAAGGGGAAAAGCGCCCGCTTAGCTCAACCCCATAGATCTTCTGACGGTTCGGCTTTGAAAGGCCTGCATAGGGATCTTCCATCCGATGGTTCTCTATGTTGCTGACAAAACCGCATACGCTCACCTCTCC
>ENA-OSEO01002445-OSEO01002445.1-sediment-metagenome-genome-assembly--contig:-NODE-2445-length-26281-cov-3.945543_pt1 | contig 26281 bp, 4 predicted proteins | sample MGYA00237883_ERZ534232 | MGnify/ENA metagenome assembly ERZ534232
CCCTGCTGGGCCTGGTTCCGCTCCCGCGGTCTTTATTACCGATCCCTGGGGGGAAATAATTACCCTCTCCCGCTTATAAAGCCCCTGGGTTTTCAATTCCTCAAAGAGGTTATTCAGGTCTTCCTTCATCTTCCCGAACATAAACTTTCCCTCCTTAACAGGCCTTTTTTAAGGATTTTGCCTTAAGGGTATCAATCATATCCCTGGTCATGCTTTTTAAATCATAATCCGGTTTCCAGCCCCATTCCAGCCGGGCGGCGCTGTCATCCAGGCTTTGAGGCCAGGAGTCTGCAATGGATTGTCTTAAGGAGTCGATCTCGTAGTCTATCTTAAAGCCGGGAATATGCTCCCTTATGCTCTGGGCTAAAGTCTCCGGGGAGAGACTCATGGCTGTGATATTGAAGGCATTCCTGTGGGAAAGCTTTGCGGGATCCGCCTCCATAAGCTGTACCGCCGCCTTAAGGGCGTCGGGCATGTAAAGCATATCCAGGAAGGTGTCAGGTTTTAGGAAGCAGGTATAGGATCCCTTTTTTACAGCATCGTAGTAAATATGTACCGCATAATCGGTGGTTCCGCCGCCGGGGCAGGCGGCATTGGAGATAATCCCCGGATAGCGGACTCCCCGGGCATCTACATCATATTTTTTATGGTAGTAATCGCAGAGAAGCTCCCCTGCTACTTTGGTTATTCCGTAGATTGTTGTGGGTCTTTGTACAGTATCCTGGGGAGTCCCCTGCTTGGGGGAACTGGGGCCAAAGGAGGCAATGGAACTGGGTGTAAAAAGGGCACATTTCTCCTGCCTGCATATCTCCAGAATTATCCGTAATCCCTCCATATTGACTTCCCAAGCCTTTTGTGGGTCTGCCTCGGCGGTGGCGGAGAGGAGGGCGGCCAGGTGGAAGATTGTATCCGCCTGGTGGGATTTTACCAGAGAGAGAAGCCTTTCTCCGTTTCTGCAGTCTAATAGAGCAAAGGGACCCCCTTCGGTAATATCCCGGGAACCGGAGGATCGTATATCCGTGGCAAGGATATTCCCGGAACCATAGAGGTTTCTTAAGGCTGGAACAAGTTCCGTACCGATCTGCCCCAGGGCTCCGGTAACAAGAATTCTTTTCATCCGCATCCTCCTTCAATAAAAACCCTTTACAAGCACCCTATATTTTATATAGAATTTCCTTATACTATTTCTAGGGTAGGAAATGTCTTATCCATTCCAGATTTCTTTTATGTAAAGCTATGGTAAAGTATGATAAATATAGGTTTATTATATTAAACCCAATCCCCCCTGTCAACCAAAAAAAGGAGAAGCCCCATGGGACCATTGAAACCACCTTTGGTGGGAAGGAATATTCAGAAAATTAGGAAGGAACAGCAGCTCACCCTGGATGCCCTTTCGGAGAAGAGCGGCGTATCGAAGGCCATGCTTTCCCAGATAGAGAGCGAAAAGGTTAATCCCACGGTTGCCACGGTGTGGAAGATTGCTCAGGGTTTATCCGTGGATATAAACGCCCTTTTTAAGGCTGGGTCGGAACAGGTAAGGAAATTCTCTGTAACGAGGAGTGAAACCATTACAACCCTGGAAACCGATGAAGAGGGGGTTCATATAAAGGTGCTTTCTCCCTTAAGCCTGGTGGAGGATCTGGAGATGTACCTTGTATCCTTCAACCCTGGTGCAACCCTTATCTCCAACCCCCATTATCCTCAAACTGAGGAATTCCTTACGGTTCTGGAAGGTCAGGTGCAGGTGGTAGCGGGGGAAAACTCGGCGGATCTCAATAAGGGTGATTTTATCCGTTACCACTGCGACATTGACCATGAGATAAGGAACCTGGGCCAGGGCATTGCCCAGGTTCATATGGTGGTAAGGTTCAATAAAAAGAATACTCCGGCCCTGAAAAGTCTGGATTGAAAAGAATCAGAATAACCCTATCCTTGCCCCAAAACTTAGCTTTGGCAGAAAACCTCCCTCCACATCGGAAGAGATAAACCAAAGCTGGAATTCCGTGTAGAAGGAATAGGTGCTGAAGAATTGCCATTTCTTGATTTCTATCCTGGGGAATTCAAGCTGTCCGATAACTGAACCGAGAATCAGCCCCTCGTCCGTGAAGGCAAAGGAATCATCGGTCATGGTAAAATAGGAGAAATTTGCTCCCACAGCCAGGGAGAGGGAGAGGAAATCCCAGTCCGGGCCAAAGAGATAACTGAAGGGCAGGTAAGCTATGTTTGCAAGTAGCTTTGCTCCCAGAACCAGGCCGGAGAACCGTCCCGGAGGGGCAGTGCCAAAAAGAGCCTGCAGTTTAACATTGTCGTCGAAAAAGGTTAAACCAAGCCCCACATCGAAATAGGTTGCCCCCAGGAAATGAGTGTCCAGATAGAGCCCCTGGATGAAGGAGGGAACCTGATACCCGGCCTTGTCCCCCTTCCTGATATTAGCCCGCAGGTAATCCAACCCCTCAGAATCCTGGGCGGTTCCAAGCACCTCCAGAACCTCGTTAAAGCGGCCGTTTTCCTCTGGTTTCAGTATTGCCAGGGAGGGGGGAGTTTTATCAAGCTGGAGTATCGCCTTTTCTGTGGCTATACTGGAATCGGAAAAATATCCTCTGAGCAGGACTTGAAGATCCCCCTCCGGGTAATCCTGGGTTTCCAGACGGAACTTCCAATCCTCTGTGCCTTTAACGGGCAGGAAGTTCCTGCCGTTATCCAGGCTCAACTCCACTTTAGTTATTCTAAGCTGCTCCTTTTTCCGGGTTGTGCCTGCGATCTCTTGATCTTCGGTAAAGTAGCCTGCCGATCCCTCCAGATAAGGTCTGCCGGTGATATAGTCTCCTGTATTGTGGCTTTTTATAGAGATCCAGGGACCATATCTCTTATAGATAATCTCCCGCACCTCCGACTCTACCCTGCCCAGAACAGGCGCTTCTGTGACAACCTGGAGGGACAGAGTCCCCTCTTCGATTTCCGGGTTTTCCACTTCAAAGACAAAATAGCCGGATTCATTTACAGGCACAGTCTGCCAGGTTTCACCGTTTCCATACAGGGTTACAGCCTTGGTCTCCAGAGAGGAGACAAACCTGCCCACCAGGTTGAAACGGTGGTGTCTGGTTTCGCCCTCCAGGGGAAACAGGATCTCCAGTTCCGCAAGGCTGTGTTCCTCTTCCAGGATGATATTTCTAGAGAGGGTGGTGGAGTTTCCCGCCTTATCCAGGGCAGTAAAACGCAGATTGTACCATCCCGGGGTTAAATCCGAGGAATCCAGGGTTTCCAATAGCAGGGAGGTTATGGGAAGCTCCATAACTCGGAGGGTGGATTCCTCCTCTCTGGTTTCGGAGAGTTTTATAATTTCCAGATTGATGGAGGAGAGGGAAAGATCATCCGAGATCCTGCCTTCCAGGGGTACCGAGAGTGTAAAGATCTCGCCGTCCCCAGGTCTGTCCACTGTGATTGAGGGAGGAGTGTTGTCAATGGTGATAATGGAAGCAGAGACCCCTTCGGTGCCGAGATTGTCCACTGCTTTTATTATCACAGAATTGACGCCATCCCCGAGAATCCTGGAATCCGCCCTGTACGTCCATTTTTCCCTTCCCTGGGCTTTGTTAAAGGTAATTCCATTATCCAGGGATACATAAACCTCCCGGATTCCATTCTCATCGAGAGCCTCTCCCGAAAGGATCACTATCTCCTTTACGGTTTCAGTCAGATCCGGAGAAACCAGGGTAGAAACAGGTTCCTTTTTGGAAACCCAGAAGGTTCTGGAAACAATCTCGCTCTCCACCCCGTAGATGTCTACTGCCTTTACCTCCAGGGTGTGATCATTGTCGTTGATCGAATCCAGAGCTACGGGGATTCGAAAGCTTGTATCCCCGGGGAGGGTTAGGAACTCCCCCTCATCGAGACGGTAAAAGATTCCTGCAATTCCATCATCATCCAGGGCTATTCCGGAGATGGTAAAATCACCCCGAATTACCTCCTCCTCCGAGGGTATGTGGATCTCCACGACAGGAAGATCCGCCAGATTGTCAACCTCCAGGGAGAAGGAGAGGGTTCCGATATTTCCGCTTTTATCCTCTGCCCTAAGGTGGAATTCCTCCGGCAGAGGGGCGTAGGAGGAGATGTCCAGATCCCTGGAGAAATTGTTTCCCTCCGAGAGGAGCTCAAACTCCTCTCCTGAATCGCTCCATTCCACCTTAACCAGGGGGCCGCTGTCCTCTGCAAACCCGATAAGGCTTATAAGACCGTTTACCAGATCCTCCCTGCCGGGACTTACCAGGGTGATTAACGGCGCAACAGTATCCTTGTTCAGGGGAATCTCCGTCAGGGAGATATTCCCCCCCAGATCCGAGGCGCGGAGAATAAGAGTAAAGGGGCCATCGGGAAGATCGGAAATTTCAAGAATCCCCCGGGCGGATACAGACTTGTTTTCCCCTTGATCCTCTGAATTAAAAAGTTCAGGCGGTAGCTCCTGCCAGGTGGTCTCCTTGTCCAAAGAGTATTCCAGGGAACCGATTCCAACCGTATCGGAAACAAGGAGGGTAAGGGGAATTGTGTCCTTAATCCAGAGATCCCTTTCCGGTACTTCAACAGATATTTCCGGAGGAGTTAGGTCTGTATCAAACCTGTAGGCCTCGCTCCTGTAAAAATCCCCATCCTGGGTTTCCACCACCACCTGAGCCGGGCTGCCAATTCCCTCCTGAAGCGGGGAGAGAATCACCAAATCCCCTTCCCAGGTTACGGAGATATGCTCCTGGGGCGGGTTGAGGGTTACATTCCGTATCTCCCGGCCAAGAAAGAGACCCTTAACAGGTTCGGTTTGGGAAATCAAAACCGCGTTTGCACTGCTTAGGCGAAGATCCCGAAAATACAACCCTTCCTTATCCAGAATAGGATCATTGTAGGCAGTATCAATTCTGTAGAAAAAGGTTGTAAGGGAGGAACTGTTTCCCAGGGAATCCTTTATCTCCAGATCCAGGATGTTCCTGCCGTAAGGATTCTCCCGGCCTGCGGGAATGGAGAAGAGCCGCTTTCCCGGTGTATCAGAGTTCCGGAACCGTAGGCTTTGCCAGGGGCCTTCATCAAAGCGGTAACGGCCCTCGGCAAGGGTGTTGTAGGTTAGAACTTCGCCCTGGATAAGATCCTTCCCCTGGAAGGAGGTAAGGATTCCCGGGTGGAAATCCTGGGGAGTTTCGGGAGAACCGATACTGGTAAGATTCACCTTGGGCCCTTCATCGGCTACTAGGAATTCCACTGTTACGGGTGTCCCTGCCACTCCCTCTGTATCCAGAGCCTTTAGGATAAGGGTGTTTTTTCCCCTGGCAGGCTCCCGGAAGGAAAGAACCGCCGAACCTGGAGTTTCCAGAATCTCTTCCGCCCCGCGGTTGAGGGAGTAGGCAAGGGAGGCAATGGGGCGAAGCCCTTGGGCTGAGGCAAGAATCACAGCCTCTCCAGTAAAAATAGTGCCAGGAACCGGGGAAAAAACCTCGGTAACCGGTTTGTAGGGGGAATCGTCCAAAAGGAGACTGCCGGGCTTTAAGGTAATAGTTTTTCCTTCTAGGGGAACAAGCTGCAAAACCACCGGCAGAGTACCCGGCTTTATACTGCTTACATCCAAAACCTCGGAATAGTAGATTGTTTTTCCAGTTACAGGGATGCTTCCGGACAGGCTGCTCCCCAGGGTGTAGCTGATGGAGGTAATATTTTCAATATTTGTAAGCTGCAGAACAAAGAGAAGCTTCCTGGAGCTCGCCTGGGAAACTGCAGGACCCAAGAGAACCGCAGAAGGTGGAAGCAGAGATAGGGCGGGAATGACAATTGTTGCAGCCTCCGATGGCACAACCAAAGGTTCTGTAAGAGGTGCGGTTACTGATTCCGCGGCCGCCTCGGACACCGTGTCTGTTTCCGGTTCCGCTGTTGCCTCGGCCGCCGCTTCTGCTTCCGAAGGAGAATCGGAGGGTATCTCCATGCCAGAGACAGGGGCTCCTGCCTCTCGAGATGCCGCCCCTTGAGTTGTTGTTTCTTGAGCCGCCGCTTCTGCTGTTTCCGCAGCCTTCTCTGCCGTATCCTCGGCAGGAGCCGCGGCGGGGAGGGTTTCCGAAAAGTCGATTTTGACCGGTTCCACAGGAATCTCCAGGGCTGTTTCATTCCCCGCAGAATCCCTGGCCTTCAGGGTAAGGGTTATGTCATCCGGGCCGGGGCTGTTGAGGATCAGGGAAAATAGCCCCGCAGAAAGGGGTATCTCTGTTTCCCCATTCCCCCAGGAATAGGTAAGGATGGGCCGGCTCCCAGAGTCGCTTACAAGGCCGCTTAGATATCCCCCCTCTCTCGGAAACTCCCCTTGCGGCAGGACCAGGGTGACCTCCGGAGGCCGGGTATCCTTTCGGAAGGGGTAATGAATGACAGAGGAATTTCCTTCCGGGTCTGCTGCTCTCAGGGTTAAAAGGTGCGGTTTATCCTCCAAAAACTGGGTGGGTAGGGAAAGGAGGATCTCTCCTCCCTCCGCTGGAAAATCTATTATCTGTTCCGGGGGGCCGGAGTCTATGGAATAGGTTAATTCTGCGATACGGGATTTCGTGGAGAGGATCAAATTGATCTCCAGGGTTTCTCTTACCCAGGAGTGAGGTTCGGGACCGCCGATTATTATTTCCGGCGGTGTTACATAATTGGTGAACCTGTATTCCCCTGATTCAAACCTGTGTCCCCTATCGGTAGTGACAATCACCTTGGAAGGCTCCGCTTCCCCCTCTCCGGCAGGTTCAAGAATTATCCTGTTTCCCTGGAATCTGGGATTTATCATGGAGAGGGAAGGGGATAATTCTACCTGACTTATAGGCCAGCCGTGGAAATAGCCGGAAAGAGGATTTCCTTTTAGGGAAACCGTGCCGTCAGTCCCTATTCTGTTATCAATAAAGGTAACACCATACTCCTCCTGCAGGGTGGTTCTGTTTATCACCCTAACAAAGGAGTCCTTCTGCTGGATTTTACCCTGATTGTCTGTGGCCTTGAGAGTGAAAAATACAATACCATAAGGGGCAGTCTTTATTGGGACGGAGAAGATAAAACTCTCCGGTGTATCTCCCTTTTTGAAGCTCACCTTTTTTGCCGGGGTGTCTCCCAGGGAGAATTCCAGTAAAGAGAGGGGGTTTGGAGAAATCACACTCCCCTTCAGGGTATAAGTCTTTTCCCTGTCCAGAAGGAATCCTGGTTTGAAGGGAAGGCCGTCCTCTCCTTCGGCAATCTCTGTTATCTGTATCTCCGGGGCTTCGGCTGCATAGGTAAAGCTGATGGTTTGGGTTTTCCCTTCCGTTCCATGGATATCCACACCCCGGATAGAGAGGGAATGTTTACCTGGGGAGAGGGAATCCAGGCCGAAAACAAAAGCTCCCTCCGAGGGGATAAAGGATTCCTCCTCTCTGTTCAGGGAATAGATTATTCCTTTAATTCCATCGTCATCCTCGGAAAATCCCCGCACAATCCCCTCATGAATAACCGATTTATCCAGGGGATGCGAGATTGACACTTTGGGAAGGTCCGCCTCCCGGTCAAGCCTGAGGGTGTACCTTATCTGGCTTGTATTGCCTGCAATATCTTCTGCAGTAAACAGAAGAGCTGTTTTTGTTTTTCTTATATCCAAAAGAGATACTTCCGCTGACCAGAAGGGGTCGCCGGGCCTTACCTTCACAGGGATCTCCTGTTTTTCTAAAAGGATTTTTAAGGATTTTACACCCACAAGATCATCAATCTGACCCGTAATACGGATATTCCCATGCACCGGGAGGGAAAGATCGGGATGATAAATGGAAATCTGCGGCGGGGTGTTATCTACAAAGAAGAGAAAGGCAGCATAACCGGTAGATCCCAGCAGATCTAGACTTTTCATCCAGAGGACATTGGGGCCATCGGGAAGCTTGCGAGTGTCTATCCTTTCCGTGAAAGAATAATCTCCCGTTTTTTTGTCAAACCTGAAGTTCTTTTTTTCATAAAGGGAACCTCCGTCCCTGCTTATAAAGAGCTCCCTTATTCCATTGGCATCAAACACCTTTCCTTGCAGGGTTATTATTCCCTGTACAAGAGCCCCCTGTTCCAGGTTTATTATGTTGTTTACGGGTTTTACCCTGTCCAGGTGAAAGGGCACGGAAACAGGTTTACCTGTTACCCCGTTAATATCAATGCCCCGGGCCTGTAAAACAAGGGTTCCGTCTTCTATACTCTCCATGGAAAGAGGGATAGACCAGAATTCCTTTCCTTGAGCCTTCTGCCATTCCCCATCCCCCAGACGAACCTCCACTGCCTCCACGCCATCATCATCCACACAGGTGCCCACAACAAAAAGATCCCCACCAATCCTCATGTTTCTGGAAGGATTGGATACTGAAACCCTGGGAAGGTCCGACTCTGGGTCTATAGATATGTTTATTGGCCCTGCATAGGATAGATTCCCCGCCTTGTCCTTCCCTTCGATAAGGATGTTATACACCCCCGGTTCCTGAAGGGAGAGGTCAAAGGTATGTCGCCAGTTTTCCAGACCCTCTACGGTTTGGTAGTCTGATTCCTTTGTCCCCTTTGGAAATATAAGGGACGGAACAAATAAAAGGAAAAGAGTGATTGCTAGAAGAAAAATGGTTTTCCGGGGAAAAGTGGTTTTTAGTGTCAGATCAATCTCCTGCTTCTTCATTATCGTCCCTATTTCTTAATACAATGAGATTCCTGCAAAAGGATATTTCCCAAGGATCTCGATTTAACAGATCTGTTCCCTCCCTGATCAGCCTGTATTAAGGAATCTTATATATACGGTATGCAACTATTATGCCAAATTCAAGATAAAATATCCTTAACTGCTTAATCCGGTCTCCGGGAAGATTGAATTATCTTAAATATATATATTGTAAAGAATTATATTGATTAAGAACACTGCGTTCCTTTGTAGAGGCAGGCAAACTGTTTATTCCTGAATAGATGGAAAACTCCTTAACCTAAAAGGATTTATCTGGATTTTCGCCCCAGCGGATAGAAAATTCGCCGGATAGGGCGAGTTTGGACATTCCTTCTCCTTTTTCTTTAGACTGAAAAGTAAACTTGGAATATTTTCCGGTCGAATCTATTCCTTAAATACTTAATATCCTGTTCCCTCAAGGCCTATTCTTTGTTTTCAAGATCCTTGCAGATCCAATCCGATTTTTCTCCGGGATCATTTTTATAAACCGATTGGCTGGATTTGTTTAAGTTAAATATAAACACTATAAGGAATTAACCTAAGATAATACACGGAGGATTATTACTTTATAGGAAGGAGAGGGAAATAGTTAGATTATTTCTTATTAAGGTATGAATAAATAGATAATCTATATTAGAAAATCAAGATATAATCATCAAATTATATAAAATTATATATATAAATTATCTTTATGGCACAATAATTGCTAATAATATAATAGAAAGGCTTCTAAAGACAAGCAGAAAGTCGGGATGGATGAAACTCATACTTTAATGGAATCGGCAGCTTTTGTTTCCTGTTCAATTGGTCGAGAGGATCTGCCGATGTTCTGATCAGGGAAGAAATATAAGAGGCCTTGAATATAGGTGGCGAGATGAGAACAACAAAACATACCCTTAGCAGAGGATTCCTGATGGCGTTTCTGGGAATCCTTATACTTTTGACTACTACAACCTGTGAGCTCTTTGAGATGGGTCTTGGAGATAAGGTTGATATAGAACCACCTAGTCTTGAAATAACCAGTCATTCCAACGGGGATTATGTTAAGGGAATAGTCCGCCTGTCCGGTACTGCCATCGATGATCTTGCCATCGCCTCTGTAAAAGTATCTGTAGCCGGAACAACCGCCCAGGATGTAGAGGAGATAAAAAATTCTGGAACCTGGAGCATAGATATCTCCACCACCGCCTTTACCGATGGAGAGAAGGAGATTGTAGTTGTAGCTGCCGATGAAGCGGGGAAAAGTCAGGAAAAGAGGATACTTTTATTTTTCGATAATAAACCGCCTACAGTGCTGCTTACAAGTCCGGATTCTTTGGGGGAAGGGAACAGACAGTTTGGTGTTATCCAGGTAAAGGGGGAAGCAGCAGATCAGACAAGGATAAGATCCGTAGTTCTAGAGATTTACAATAACAATACAAATGAACTTATAAAAAAGGAAACCATCTCTGGCACTACCAATTTTATCTATTCCTTTGATACAACCGAGGTATCAGATGATCTGTATTATTTTAATATAATTGCTTCCGACTTTGCGGGAAACACAAATTCCTATTTTTACCATATAGCAGATCTTTGGACTCTGGAGGGAGATGCCTCCAATATAACAGTCGAAGATCTGGACAGAATTGATAATTCAGCGGCGATAGTAAAATCTGTAAATAGCGAAATTTTAATTAATCTACGTAAAAGTACAAACCCGAATGATAAAAGACTTCTTCTCCATATAGATCAAGCCTACGACAGACCCTATATTGAACTTTCAAATTTGCAGTATGAGGGAACAATTTCCAGCAATGTCCTTGGGGCTAATCCAAGGATAATCGGCCGGGTATCGGATGATGATGGGGTAAGAAGCTCCTCCCTGGAGATCTCTCTTTCCAGCGACGGGGGTACAACCTGGTCTGAATGGACGCAGGTAAATGGTATTGCAGCAGGAGATGCCAGAGCTGTTGATTGGTTTCACGATCTTGGATCCTCAGGAGCTAATCTGGATCAGGGAGTACACTCATTCAAATTAAGGGTCTATGACATCAATTTCGATCATGAAAAAGGATATATTCAAGACAATTTCAGCTGGGGCTGGCTTAATGTTGAGGGACCGAACAGGGATAAGGATGGGGAAGGGATTGTCTTTGTTATTGATTTTGGACCTCCAAATCTTAGCCTGGATTCTCCTGCGGCAGGATCAATCCATAAGCAGGACATAACTGTTCAGGGAACCTCCTCGGATCCTAATGGTGTTCAAAAGATTGAACTCTTTATTGGCCAGGATCTTGTAGATTCCTTTGTTATCCCTTATGAGGAGAAATCGGCGGAGGAGATTGATTTCAATCTTACCGTACCAGTAGGCACAGAGTCTGGGAAGTATGGAAACGGCACTTACAATCTTAAGGTAAGATCTACCGATTTTACCAATGCTTCCTTTGATATCGACCGCCAGGTAATTATAGATATAACCCCTCCTGTGGTAACCTTCCTGGAACCCCCAGTGGATTCCATAGTAAAGGGAAAAACCGTAACAATCCGGGGAGAATCCTCGGACAATGTAGCCGTGTCAAAGGTTTACTTGTGGCAGGGCCCCTCCAATACTGCCCCCGGACCGGTTTCTACCTGGGGCCAGGATGCGATCCTTGCAGGGACTTGGAACTGGTCAAAGATAATTGATACTACCGTGGAGTATCAGGCCCCCTATTCCGTCTGGGTAGCTGCAGAGGATACCGCCGGTAATGTAAGCCTCCCCTCCGAATTGACCCTGCAGATAGACCAGGAGATGGACCGTCCTGTAATCGAATTAACCAACAATATGGAACCTTCCGGAACATACCAAGAAAATGTTTTAGCAACTGCCTCAGGATCCATTACCGGAACAGTGAAGGATGATGACCGGGTTAAGGCCGGATCAGTAGAGATAAACATCTCCAGTGACAACGGAAATACCTGGTCCGGCTGGACAGTTGTAAGCAAGCAGCCAGTAAATGATTCTGATCCCTTGAACTGGTCCCACGATGTGAGCGCTCTTCCACAAGGTGCCCATCTGTTTAATATGAGGGTAAGGGATGCAAAGTTTACTGGAGATCTGCAGCTTGCGGCCTTCCCTGTGGAGAATTATAACTGGGGATGGATTGGCGCAGGAGGGGCAAATTTCTATAAGGAGGGGGTATCTCCCAGTACTCCCAACCTAAATGGAATCCCCTTCATGATTGATCATGGACCTCCACTTCTTTCAATTACCTCTCCGGAAAACAATTCCATAAAAAAAGAAACCTTTACAATCACCGGTACAGCCCAGGATGCCAATGGTATAAGCAAAATAGAGGTTAAAATCCCGGGGCAGATAGATAATTATACGGATATTACAGGTCTACAGGATGGCTCAATTATCCCTCCCAATAACGGTATCGGAGGGGTCTATACCTGGTCCTTCGGATTCACAGTAGAGACAGGCGGTGCTACCGATGGGGATTGGACATACGATATCAAAGCCGTGGACGGTTCAGGGGATAGTACGGAACAGCAAAGGCTGGTGAGAGTGGATGCCACCCCGCCTGCGGTAAGCTTCATCTACCCTGCCGAGGAACAGGAACTGAATGAAACCATAGTTGTCCGGGGAACCTCTGAGGATAACCAGCAGATAGGAAGTGTACTTTTATACATCACTCCGGCCGGAACCAATCCTTCCCAGGATGATGCAGACTGGATACTTCCGGAAGGAACCTACAGCTGGAATTACTCCTGGAATACTAAACTTCATCCTCAAGGGGAGTATACCCTGCACCTAAAGGCCTATGATCTTGCAGGAAATCAAAGTCCAGTAGAAACCTTGCCTGTGATAGTTAACCAGGAATCGGACCGGCCGGAGATCTCCCTTACCAACCTTGCCATACAGGGAGAGTTTAGGGAAAACCTTTTTGAAAGCAATCCGAGAATTTTGGGAATCATAACAGATGATGATGGAGTAAGAGTCAATACCATAGAGATAAGAACGAGGAAGGCAATCAATCACTTTACCGGGGAGTGGCAGGACTGGAGTTCCTGGAGTCCCGTAACAACAAGACCTGCCGCAAACACAACCAATGCGGAATGGTCTCATAATCTTTCCAGTTTAGGGCAGGGATTCTTCCAATTTGAGCTTCGGGTACAGGATATAAATTTTACCGGGGATATCCAGAATCCCGCTGCGGATAATTACAACTGGAATAGTCTGGATCCTGTTTATTTCGCCGTGGACACCGCCCCTCCGGTTGTAACAATAACGAGTCCATCACAAAACGGTTATTATAAAACCGATTTTGCCCTTCTGGGTAATGCAGAGGATACAAATGGACTAGCCTTGTGGGATCATGATGGTAATATTCTTACTGCTCAGGTTTCTTATGTGGAGGTAAGCACAGATGGTGAACTTACCTGGACGAGGGTCGCTGTCGATGCAAATGGCGACTGGAATTATCTGGTAACTGACCTTTGGGATGGTTCCGCTGAGGGGGCTAAAAATTATAAAATAAAGTCCACCGATTATTTCGAAAACAGCACAACCGAAACCTTTATTTTTACAGTTGATACCCAGGGTCCTGAGGTGGCAATAACTTCGCCCGGGGACGGTGACTGGCTTACAGGAAGCTCTTATGCTGCAGGGGGCAGCGCGGAGGATTCTACCAGCCTGGTCTCTGCTGTTTACTGGTCTTTAGACGATGGAACAACCTGGAATACTGCCAGCGGTACTTCCCAATGGACCGCCGGATTAAACCTGGATTCTTTGCCGGAAGGAGAGTTATCCCTGACAGTCAAGGCCGTGGATGCAGCGGGAAATGAAAGCAACTCTGAAACCAGAGCCTTTGGAAATGATAAAAACCCTCCCAGTATTACAGAAGAAAGAGTCGGCACCGGCGGGGTTTACAGGAATAGCAGTTTTTCCCTGGGGGACGGGTTTTTAACAGACACAAACGGTATAACCCATCTTCTAGTGGTACAGAATAGGATAGGTGTAAGCATTGATACCATAGTGGATGATTCCGGCCTTTCCGGAAAGAGCATCCCTCTGGTACTGGAAAATTTACCCAGGAATCCGGCAGCGACCTCGGAAATGCTCCTGGAGAACGGGGTTTATGAATACACTATCACTGTTTTTGATGTGGCGGGAAAACAGGCCTCTCTTACCAGAACCGTCACAGTGGATACGACATCTCCTACGGTGGAATTTACTAGCATTGCACCGGTAGTGGGCGGAAACGAGGTTAACGGAGAGATCACCTTTTCCGTCTCCGCCATCGATGAAAACGGCTTGTCGGGAGTAAAGTACTGGATTCTTTTCTCCCCCTCCCTTGAACCGGATTATGATGCTCCCTTGGGGAAGGCTTTTCCAGGACCTCCCTACAGATTGACCCTGGACACGAAAACCTTACTTACCGACAACACCAGTTACGATATCTGGGCTGTTGCCAGGGACAGGGCAGGAAATGTGGGAGTGGAATCCTACAACTTCCTTGTTAACCAGGAGTCGGACAGACCGGAGATCTCCCTGACCAACATGACCGTGGGGGGAGACTTTAAGGATAATCTGCTGGAGAGCAATCCCAGGATTATAGGTCTGATTACCGATGACGACGGAATCCAGGTAGAAACTATAAAGATCAGAACAAGGAAGGCGCTGGATCCCTATTCTGACCAATGGAGCGCCTGGAGCGACTGGGCAATTGTGTCAACTCGGCCAACTACAAACACTACCAGCGCCAATTGGTCCCATAATCTCTCCAGCCTTGGACAAGGGTTCTTCCAGTTTGAACTAAGGGTTCAGGATATAAAATTTTCCGGCGACCCGGATAATCCGGAATCGGCGGATTACAACTGGAACAGTCTTGGTCCTGTAAATTTTGCCGTGGATACCGCCTTTCCTGCAATAACCTTTACAAGTCCAAGTCAGAATAGTTTCCAGAAGGGGACCTTTACCCTAAGTGGAACAGTATCGGATACCAATGGACTTGATCTTTGGGATCATGACGAAGATTCCGGCACTGATCCAGTGGCTTATGTGGAGCTTCGGAGGGATGAAGAGGAGACTTGGGAAAGAATATCCGTATCTGGCGGTATCTGGAATTATTCCGTTTCCAGTCTTTGGGACGGATCCATGGAAGGAGCGAGGGTCATATCTGTTAGAGGAGCAGATTATTTCGGCAAAGAAACTATCACAGACTTTAATTTCACTGTGGATACGATAGCCCCCACAATACCCGTAATCAGTTCTCCCCAGCCTGCAGATTGGCTTTCCGGTACTACCGGTACTGCCACAGGAACCTCGGCGGATGCCGGTGGCAGCGATGTAAATAGCGGTGTAAATCTGGTGGAATGGTCCGCCGACGGGATCAACTGGAATCCGGCGGTGGGAACAACAAGCTGGAATGCCTCCCTTAACCTTACCGCCCTGGGGGAGGGAACAAAGACGCTCTATGTCCGGGCTACGGACCGGGCTGGAAATGTGGGAACCGGAGCGGCTTTGGGAATTTCAGGTTTTGGCATAGACCAGGGCAATCCAACAGCCTTCGAGACTGCCTTTGGGGCTCCTACGGGATTAAGGAGTCAGATTTTCAGCCTGGAGGTCAGGGCAGAGGACACAAACAATCTTTCAGAAATCGTGGTGACCCAGCAAAAGATTGGTGATGCGGAAGGGGAGGTGGAGATCTTCCGGGAGAGTTTGAGCGGGAAGATTGTAGAAAGGAGCATAACCGGTCTTCCGCGGAAACCGGAGGAGCCGGAGATTTCTCTCCTTGCGGATGGAAGATACCTTTACAAAATAATGGTAACGGATGTGGCAGGAAAACCTACAAGCCAGACCCTGCAAAGGGAAGTAACCGTGGATCTTACCGGGCCGGAAGTAACAATCGCATCTCCCGTGCCTGGTCAGAAGGTATCCGGAACAGCCTTTACCATCAGCGGAAGTGTTGCGGATTTTGAAAATGTAAGCCCCATCTCTGAGGTAAGGTACTGGGTGGGAACCCTGGGAGAGGATCCTCCCCTTTCTGTATTGGATTGGCTGCAAGCCACTGGGGGCGCCTCCTTCAGCGCCACGGTGAACCTTGAAATTCTTGGAGAGGGAGACAAAACCCTTTATGTGCTGGCCAGGGATGGCGCCGGGAACTGGAGTGGAACTACCCTTAGTCCCGAGGAAGCGGACTTTATGGTGGATCAGAGTGCCCCGACCTTGAGCGGTTTCAGTTTTAGTGAAGAGGTTGTACTGGTCAATGGAATAAACTATGCCCGGGAAGGCTTTACTCTGGAGGTAACTGCCGGGGACAGCAACAGGATCTCCAGTGTTACCCTTGTAGAAACCAGGAACAATGGAACCCCCCAGGGTGTAACCTGGGCTTCCGGGAACACTGGCGAGCAGAGCAGAATACTGACAAGCCCGCTTCTTCCTTTAGACGGAGTAAGCGATGGAATTTATGAATATAAGATAACCGTTACCGATGCTGCGGAAAAATTCACCCAGATAACCCAAACCGTCACTGTGGATATCACTCCCCCTGCGGTAGAGATCACCAGTATCAATCCCACGGTGGGAACAAACCTTGTTAATGGAATTGTAACCATTACTGCCTCTGGAATAGACGCCAATGGTTTGCAGGGGCTTAAATGGTGGATTCTGCCTCTGGGAGCGGAAGACCCTGAGTATGCCACCGAAGGAGGAGTCTCCTTTGGCGAAGCGCCTTTTACAGTGACCAAGGATACCACGGACGGAACTCTGCCGGATGGCCAATACCTCCTCTGGGTTATTGGAAAGGATAGAGCGGGAAATGAAACCCGGGTAAGCCGGAGTATCCAGGTAGATCAGACCTCTGATCTACCCCAAGCGGGCTTTACAGACCTGGACCCTGCGGTGAGGACAGTGGAGGAGGCAGCGGACAATCTTTTGGAGACAAACCCGCGCATAAGAGGGACCTTAAGTGATGATGACAGTGTGGATGCCGCATCGATAAGGATAGCCCTGAATCAGAGCGGGGATCCCTTAGGCTGGGAATGGCTTACAGTGACTACTACGGGGGGCAGCGGAAGGGAGGTGGGATTTGAATACTCCTTAAGTTCCCTTGCCGAGGGCACTCATTGGTTCAGTCTCGAGTTCAGCGATCTTGCCTCTGCGAAGAACGGCAAGGCGGTAGTAACGGAAACATTGGGACCCGTATATTTTGTAATTGACAAGAATGTTCCTACTGTTACCGTAACCTCTCCTGCACCAGGGGCTGTTAAGAATAATGATTTCCTGATTGAAGGAACCGCCTGGGATGCCAATGGGCTTAAGAGGTGGGATGATGACGGCGATCCTCTAACTGACCAGGTTCCCTATGTGGAGGTAAGCACAGACAACGGTACTACCTGGGAGAAGGTGGAAGTGAATGGGGATGATGAGTGGAGTTATTCTGTAATCGGATTATGGGATGGAGACCACGAGGGAACAAAGAATTATCGCATCAGAGCCACCGATATCTTTAGTAAGGTGGGGGAGGCAGTTCCCGTTTATAGCTTTACGGTGGATACCCTTGGTCCGACGGTGGTCATAGTTACTCCTAGTTTAGATTCCTGGCTAACGGTAAGCTCCTATCCTGCCTCCGGTACTGCCAATGATGCTACCAGTTCCGTAGAATCGATCTACTTTTCCACGGATGATGGGTCAAGCTGGGATTTGGCTACCGGGACAACCCAATGGACGGCGACCCTGGATCTTCAAAGTTTAGACGAGGGGAATTTAACACTTCAGGTGAAGGCCTTTGATATCGCGGGAAATGAGGGGCCTGTAGCTTCACGCTCCTTCGGGAATGACCAGGATCTTCCCTATCTGGAGGAGGAAGAGGTAGGAACAGGAACAATCTTTAGAAATGCATCCTTTAGTTTAGGCGGAAACCTTACAGATTCTAATTCCATTAAACGCCTCGTGGTGGTTCAGAAGAGCGGCGCCGGAACTGTTACTATCCACGATGATGCAACCTTAAGCGGAGAATCTTCTGGATTTTCTGTCACCAACCTTCCAAGAAACTACTCTACTCCCTCGGAACTTCTTCTGGCTAACGGTGTATACGAATACAACCTTACCCTTTATGACATTGCCGGAAATCCCTTCTCTTTAACCAGAACCGTTACAGTGGATACCACTCCTCCCACAGCGGAGTATACAAGCATAAATCCCCTGGTGGGAGAATCCCTTGTAAATGGTGAAGTTACCTTTTCTGTCGCCGCCTCGGATGAAAATGGTTTATCCGGGGTTAAATATTGGATTTTAGACTCCGGGGCAGAGGCGCCGGATTACGATCTTGGAGGAACGAGTTACGGTCAGCCTCCCTACAGTCTCACGGTAGACACTACAGCTCCCCCACTGGTAGACGGCAATTCCTACACCCTTTGGACCCTAGCCAGGGACAGGGCAGAGAATGATACTGTCATCTCCTTTACTCTGGAGGTGGATCAGTCCTCAGACAAACCGAGAATTACTCCTACCAACCTTGTTTTGGAAGGACCAAATACTCTCGGCAGGGATCCCCTTATCCTTTTCAATGTGGAGGATGACGATGAGGTTACAGCCTCCCTGATACAGTACAGCCTTGATGCAGGAACCACCTGGAATAATCTCAGCCCCCAGATAACCACTAATTCACGGCTTATACAGGCCAGGACAACCCTGGCAGGTATTCCCCAGGGAGCCGGAACAATACGATTCCGGGCTCTGGATAAGTATTCCGGAGGAGTCTGGGAGGATATATACGGTGATCCGGGAAATAATCACTGGTCCGAGACTGAGGATATACCCTTTATTGTGGATTACGGCCCTCCGGCAGTGACCCTTTCCGCCCCTATCGCCTCCACCGTATGGAGAACCAACATTCCTTTAAGTGGAAGCGCTCAGGATTATAATGGTATCTCAAAGGTAGAGGCGACTTTAGGAGGCGTAACCTGGAGTTCGGAAAATGTGGATGAGATAGTGATTGTGGAGGGGGAGAATGCTTATGATCCTGTTTCCTTCAGTTTCTCCATCCCGGTAAATCTGTTCATTGATGGTGATTACAACCTCCAGGTAGTGGTAACGGATAATTCCTCCTCCATAACAACCCTGGACAGGCCTCTTGGGATAGACAGAACCCCGCCGGAAAACACCTTTACCCAGCCGGCGGAAGGGGCAACTGTAAATGGTTCTATTACTGTAAAGGGAGAGGTAAGCGACAACAGGAGGATAGCCAACACCTACCTGTGGCACGGAGAAGCCTCTTTAGAACCTCCTGTTTTAACGGATCCTTCCTGGGTGGATTTGGGAACCAATCTTCTTTGGAGTAAAGAGATAAGCACAGCCTCTGTTGCCCCCACCGGGAATTATAAAGTTGTGGTGGTGATGGTAGACAGCACAGGAAACCAGTCGGATCCCTTTGTTTTGAATCTTTTAGTTGATCAAACACAGGACCGGCCGGAGATAGATCTTACCAATCTAACCGAAGGGGCTTTAGCCTCTGAAAACGCCCTGGGAAGGAACGCCCGGATTCTTGGAACAGTAGAGGATGATGATGGGATTGCCTTTGGAGCTGTTCAGATAAAGGTGGATGCAGGAGACTGGGGGCCTGTAACATATCAGCCTGCTGGTACGGGGACCTTGATCTCCTGGTATCATGACATCAGTGCTCTGTCTCAGGGGCCGCATACAGTTACAGTACGATCCCGGGATATAAATAACACCGAAGATACGGTTTTTGACGATCCGAATAACTACGGCTGGGGCATAACCTCGCAGGTCAATTTCTTTATTGACTATGGACCCCCGGTTCTTGAAATCTCCGGTCCTCCCAATGGAGCAATAAAAAACAGCAGTTTTGATATTTCCGGAACTGCCCAGGATCCCAATGGTGTTACCTCTGTAGAGATCTCGATCAATACCGGGGCTTTTGTGGAAGTGAATACGGAAAATGATTTCGCCGATTGGGATTACACTATCCTTGTGGAGGGGGATGGTTCCACGGACGGAGTCTATTCTTATCAGATAAAGGCAACGGATGCCTCCGGGGCTGTAACAACCCTGGATCGCCAGTTTGTAATAGATGCTACTCCTCCTGGAGTAACAATAAACACCCCAGCAATTAATGCTCAGGTTAATGGAAAAATCTTCATATCCGGGAATGCGACGGATGGGTATCAGCTTTCCAATATCTATTATTACATTGCTCCTGACGGAACAGCGGCACCGGAATTCCCTGGGGAATTGTGGACGGCCCTGAACCAGCAGTATGCCTGGCAGTTTGAATTTGATACAGCCAGCAAAACGGGCGAGGTTTTTGATTATCCCGATGGAATATACACTGTTCATCTTAAAGCCCTGGATGCTGCCGGTAATACCACCGTCCCTGCGACTACCCGAAATTTTTCGATTCTCCAGTCCTCCGACAGGCCAAAGATTTCTGTAACCACCCTTAAGGAGGCGGGAACCGCTCTGGAGAATCTGCTGCCCAATACCCTTAAGATTACAGGTACGGCAGAGGATGACGACAATGTGGATTACCAATCCCTCCAGATACGAACCGCCTCCTGGGATGGTGCCTCCTGGAGTTCCTGGACCGATTATGGACATATAACTGAGCCTCCCCTGTCAAACAATAGGGTGGTGGTCTGGACCCATGAATTTACAGGTTTTATCGACGGTACCTACAAGTACCAGATGAGGGTGGCAGATGAGAACGACAGGAATGAACTGGAAGAATTGACCTGGGGCGAGTTCTCCTCCGTGGAATCGGCAGAAATACTCTTTTCTGTAGATACCGCAGCTCCCGAGGGGGATGTAGATACTCCCCTTCAGGGAGAGTATATTCCCAGTACTGTAGTAAACATCCAGGGAGTAGCCTCGGATTCCAGCGGAATTAAACATGTTAAGCTTAAATTCGGATCGGATCCTACCCTTTTTACCACCTTAACGGAAGATGACTTTGAAAACTGGAATTATGAATACACAGCCTCCGGGGATGGGACAGTCACATTCCAGGTCATAATTACCGACATCCATAACAAGGTAACAACCCTGGACAGATATTTCACCGTAGATACGGAAGCCCCAAGTGCAACCTTTACCCTTCCTGCGCCGGATTCTATTGTAGACGGTTCCCTGCTGATTCGCGGGGAGGCGGATGACAACTATCTGGTTAAGGAGGTATGGTTTTCTCTAAGGGGTCCGACGGATCCTGTTCCCCTTTATCCTGACAATTATGAGAAACTCTCCGGCACCTTCAGCTGGAGCAAGAGGATAAGAACTTCCGATTATGATGATGGCGCTTATACAGTATACATTGTGGCTGTCGACAATGCGGGTAATGATAATTCCGATGCGCCGGCAACCCTGCTTGTCAATTTTGACCAGGACCAGAATATACCTCAAATCTCCCTTTCCAATGTGCCGGATAACCCAACTCAGTTTGGTTTGGGCGGTGCTTTGCTGGGGACAATACTGGATTATGACAAGGTGGATGTTTCTACCATAGGGGTGATTATTGACGGAGGAGAACCGATACCCCTTTCCAATCCCTTAACCTCCGATTCCGTAAGCGTCACCTTTACCCATTCCCTGGCAGCCCTGGCGGACAGGCAGGAGCCTTACAGTATCCAGATTGTGGCCTATGATGTGGGGGAGGACTTTGGAGATCCGCTCCAGAACGTGGCCCAGGAAATGGGTCTTTCCGACATCTATTATATAACCATTGACAGGGCTAACCCCACGGCTTTCTTTACAACCTTGGATATAGATGACCCCTACAGTGAAGATATAAGAACAGGGATTCCCGCGGAACCTAATCTGCTGATAAATGATGGATTTACCTTGAGAGGTACGGCCCGCGATGACAGCGGCATAAAGAGCGTAAAGGTAAGTACCGACGGAGGAACATCCTGGGCTGATGCTTCGTACAATGCCGGGGCGGAGACTTGGTCTATTGTCATACCTGTAACCAGAACACCGGCAAGCGACGGAAATATGGCCATCTCGGTAGAAGTAAAGGATAATTTTGACAAACCTACCCTGATCTCCCTCCCTGTCGTGATTGATACTACAGAACCGGTAATAGGATACTTTGAACCGGAGGCAGCCGCGACTGTAAACGGCGATGTTGTGGTCAGAGGCACCGTCACCGAAGCCGGGGATATCTCATCTTTTACCATGACGCTGGGCAAAAGAAATAAGGCTTTGGATAATACGGGAAACAACCGCTCCTTCTATGCGGAGTTTGATTCCTACGAATATGATAATGATCTTGATGCAGATTTCCTGGAAGATAACCGTTGGTCCATAACCATCAATATCAGCGCAGAGGATGCCGCGGGAAACCTCGGAACCGGAAACCGTACTATAACCATAGATACTGATACGGATAAACCTACCCTATCCATAGCTACCCCGGATGATGAGGCCAGTGTGGCCGGGACTATCCTGGTCCAGGGAATAGCCCAGGATGATGATGCTCCCGATTATGTGGAGCTGTACATCAATCTGAATGATGACGAAGAGTACAATTACCAGATGGATCTGGATGGGGATGGTCTCTTTGAGAGCGAGTTTGAGGATGAGACTGTTCCTAGGATTGTAGATGTGGTAAATGGAGTCTGGTTCACCCAAATTAACGAGAACAACGAATTGTCCGGTGCCGGCCTGACCTGGATACGTATTCTTGCGGTTCCTGTGGATAAAACCGGTATCAAGGGTGATGGAGAAGAGCGAAGAATCTATATTGATGCTACAGCCCCTGGTATAATAAATGTTAATTACTCCTCCGGATCCCTTGTAAGGGGAGAGGTGACCTTAACAGGGACAATTACTGATGATTCTACGCTTCTTGCTTCCAGAATGAGAATCAGTACCGACGGAGGCTCCACCTACCAGGTTCTAAGTACCAACTATGAGGGGAAGATAGGCAATCTTGAAACCTATTCCTTTACCCATACCATAGATACCGCAGGAGCAGGATTCTTCCCCGATTCCAGCGGCATTATCTATACCATAGTACAGGTGACGGATGGAACCTTTAAACAGGCTAATTTGAATATGAACTTTAATGTGGACAACAAAAGACCGGAAGGGATATGGAACTATAATCTTTCCCTTCCCTATGTTGGAACCCCTCCCAATGAGACCTATACCTACCAGGGCAATGCCAGCAGTATCCCCGATTCCAGTTATAAAGTGCTGGGCAATGCAAAGGACGGTACTGGTTCTGGAATAGACAAGATCAATGTATACTTTGTCAAGGATGTGGGGGGAAGCCTGCGTTTCTACAGTCCAAGTTTATCCGAACCGGATAACTGGACAGTAGTAACCTATGGTGATCTGTACAATCAAGGCGGAACCCTGGATGAGGATATTCCCTTTACGGAAGATTCCGATTTTATCATATCCATTAACAACCGTCTTGAGATCGCACAGTTTGACCAGGTTGATGGTATTGGGGATAAGGATGGGTTCCAGGAGTACTTAAAAACCGGCACCCTCCACGACGAATGGTTCGCCTACTTTGATACAACCCTGTTCCCCGACGGGCCTATTGATATCTACTATGTGGTGTATGACAGGGCGGGGAATACCTCCTACGGAAAAGCACCAGCCCAGATTGCCAATAATCCCCCCTCCATTTCCAGTTTTGTCCTTAATGGAGAAACAAAGAACAGCCCAACCATAACCTACAAGGCGGGTGGCCTGCTGGATGTAAGGATAAATGCCGCGGATGCGGAAGGGTTAGATACCGGTACCTACAAGCTTACGGTTCTTAAGAAGTATGACCTGGGACTGAATAATACCATTGGTGATGAAGAGGCTTTTACCTCCTTCTACTATGGCACTGGAGGAGTGGAGGACTTCGATACCCGCACAGGAGGAACCTCTGGCTATGCGGAGATCCTGGACCTGGATCTTTTATACGCAGGTTTCGAGGATGGAAAATGGTACCTCTTCCAGGCAGAGGTAAGAGACACGGATGGCAACCTGACAACCCGGGATTTCTACCTGTTACTAAACAATTCCGACTCCCTTGTCCCGACCGCTGAAATTTATCCCTTTACCCAGGGAAGTGTTTCAGGCTTACTGGGTCACTTGGAGGAGGCCGGCAAGAAACCCGGTCTGGACGCCAAGGCGGACTTAAGCGGAACCGTCCGGGTTACCGGTACTGCCTACGATGATACAGCTGTAGCCTCCGTGACCCTGGAGATCTCTTTTGACGGCGGAGCAACCTGGTATACCCTGGGTAATGCTACCCTCGGTTCTCCCACGGGGAACGCAGAGGACGGTTATAACTACTCCTGGTCCTATGTTTGGAACACCGCGACAATAACCGATGGGGTAACCTCCTTCGTGGCCAAGGAGGATATAAAGATCAGGGTCTATGCCACGGACACCAAACCGGGCACTCCCAATGTGACTCCCCCAGACTCAAGGCAGGGTCTGACCGTGGATGTGGTTCCCTATATCACAGATATCACCACCGGCTTCGATTCGGGCTTCTCCCGGTACATGAAGCGGAGCGCTTTGGGAGAGTACTCCCTGGCCGCCCACCCGACAAACACCTTCCTGATTAAGGGCTACAACCTTAACCCTGCCACTGGAACTTCGGGGGATGTTACTATTGGTGTGGCGGATGCTGATGTAATAAGTGTAAATGGAACCTATACGGAGGTGACAGTCTCCCGCAATCTTACCGCCGGCGGCGCCCTTACGGTGTATACAAATACTGTGGAAAGCCAGAACAATACAAATGACGATACCCTGCCTCAGAACCGGGAGCTTTCCAGCTTCTCGCCCGATCTTAATGATAACCGATCCCTAGCTCTCTGGAGCTTTAACTCCAGAACAGGACTTACCGGCAAGACCGATGCGGTGATGAGAACCAATGCAGATAGTTCCGCCGCCGAATGGCTATATACCGAGGGCGGAACAAGGCTTATATTCACCAATGGAGGAACCCCGGCTTATATGACCCACGGCTTTGCCCTGGAGGGCGGAGACTTTGCCTTTAACGATAATGGAACACTCCTCTGGCTCTTCCTGCACAATGCAAAATGGACTACCCAGACCGCCTGGGGCTGGCACGGCTCTGTCCAGTGGGGCAGGGGTGTTACCGGAACGGAGAGTGAAAACAATGCAGCCTACAATTGGAACCTTCCCAACACTGCCCGTCTTGGGGTTGGGAATATGAGTTTTATAAATGATGCCAATTTCGCCTTTAACAATGCCTTCCTGAGCAGGTACAAGGATCTGCGTCTTGTGACCTCCGGGGGCGATGGAGGCACCACCAATCTTGTAGCCTACAGGGATGTCTCCTCCTCCTCCTCGGCAGGCATAGTATTCTACGGATTCTCCACCGGTACCGGGGTAACCCAGACCACCAATCTTGGAGGCACCCCGACCTGGTATGCCGATCTGACTAAAACCGTGAACCGTACCCAGGCCTATCAGGGAACGGGAACTGATACGCAGAAACAGACAGGTGTTAAGACGCCGGCGGATCACAGGGGATACATCACCACAGACAACGCAAGCCACTTTGATATTGGAATTATTTCTGCGGATGTCCCCGATATCGGCGGTATAGCTATCGCAGTTTGGCATGGTTCGGACGGAAATTTATGGCTGGCCGCCAACCCCTCACCCGTTGACGATGCAACTTTCTGGGAGACTCGTCCCACTCCTGTGGCGGAGAATGCAGGTTCCCATGTAGTAATGAAGATCGATCCGGAAGGAGGCGTACACCTGGCTTATCTGGATTCCGAACTGGCTTACCTTAGGTATACGTATCTTCCCACTTTTAATGCGAATGATTCAGAGAAAAAGACCGTACTCGTGGATGCCCGTTTCTCCTCCGGCCAGTACAATGGAATTGCCATCAGAAACTTTGGCACCGAGGCAGCCCCGGATTACCGGCCCGTTATTTCCACCTTCTCCACCACCTATGCTGGAACCCGGGCTGCTATAAGGGTAGCCTGGCCTGTAACAAACCTTGCCGGCTTAACGGATGGGGCGGATATGGATACCTCTGAGTATTCCGGGTCTTGGGAGGTTATGCTGGTTCCGGCGGTTACCACGCCCCAGAGTGCCAAGAGCTTTATAGAGATTACAAATCCAACTGGAGCTAACCAGCTGGTAGTAGGTTACAACGGCACCTATCTGGAGGAGGCAACTTATCTGGGTACACCGTAATAAGGAATTTAATAATTCCGGGGCTGCCGGATTTGGCAGCCCTTAATTTAGAATTTTTTCAAGGATTCCCACAGAGACCTGGAATAAGGACTGCCGGGATCCAGGGTTATACTGGGGATAAGCTGATTTGGCAGGGAATGGCCGGAGGCTCTGGCTCCAGGGGCAGGGGAGAAGAAGGGGATACCAAGCTGGGCACTTAAAAGTTCAGTGATTCCCGGACTGGTAAGAAAATTAAAAAGCTCCCGGGTAATCGGCCTGTCTTCGGAAAAAATCGGCTGAACCAGGTAAAGTAAGGTACCTACAGCCCAGGAGGAGCCGTCGGCAGGGTTAGACTCAGGAAAGGGGAGAAATCCGATTTTTAAGTCCTCTCCAGGGCGCAGGGTATCCAGGAA
>ENA-OSEO01002446-OSEO01002446.1-sediment-metagenome-genome-assembly--contig:-NODE-2446-length-26279-cov-4.226166_pt1 | contig 26279 bp, 26 predicted proteins | sample MGYA00237883_ERZ534232 | MGnify/ENA metagenome assembly ERZ534232
CCATTGGTCACGCCTCCCAGGGTGCCCGGGAGGGTTTTTTCATTCCTGCCGCAGAGAAGGGGGTTAAGTGGGTTCTGGAGAAAAGGGCCGGGCTTTTTGAAGGGAACCTTTTTGACATGATCGAGGATCTGAAAAGGAAGTAGAGCCATCCCGCCTGCTCCTGGACCCCGGTGGTCCCCGGGGAAAAGATGGAGAGGCTCCGGACGGAAGTTCGGATGAGGGAAGGCCGGATCGCTACCCTGCAGAAGGGTGTACAATGAAAATCACCATGAACATCAAACTTCTCACCCCCTTGAATGGGTCGGTCAGCGAGCCGTTACAGAAACATCACTGGCCCGGGGATGGGGGAAAACAAGGGACTTTTGCGCCTTCATATCGCTGGGACGATCTCAGGGCGTCCTCTAACGACAGGAGCTTCCCCAAGCCCGTATCCTTCTTCTGGGAAGCATCCACCCGAGACAGGGAAGGATTGCGGTATGACTTTATGCTTTCGAGGAGTCCAAGTTTTTCGGGCTCCTATGTCCTCAAAGATTTGCTTGAAGCGAGGGTGGAAGTTTTTCATCTCCACATCGGCACCCGCTACTACTGGAAAGTGATTGCGAAACGTTTCAATCGAATGGTGGGTGAATCCCCCGTATGGAGTTTCATCACCAACCGCACTGCTCCCCGCTGGATTCGAATTCCGGGAATGACCAACGTTCGGGATGTGGGGGGCTGGCCGATCAATGGCAACCGCATGGTTCGCCAGGGGGTGATTTACCGCAGCTCTGAGATGAACAATCATCTCCAGATCACGGAAGGAGGGAAGGGCATATTGCTCGACGACCTGGGAATCCGCACCGACCTGGACTTGCGCGGTGTCTACGAGGAAGCACAACCCGTGTTCCATGTGGGGAAAATCCGTTATCTGAACATCCCCATATACCCTTACGGACAGATGGCAGAGGAACCATGGAAAGAAGGCTACCGCAGAATTTTCAAGGTTTTCGCAGATGTTTCGAATTATCCCATCCTATGCCATTGCTGGGGAGGCGCCGATAGGACCGGCACTGTGGCTTTTCTGCTCCATGGTCTGCTGGGGTTGAACGAAGAAAACATGACCCGTGATTATGAACTGACCTCTCTCTCCATATGGGGAGAGAGATCCCGTCTATCGGATGAATTTCGCAGCTTACGCGGCGCACTGGATGGATTTGGAAATGGTTCCGAGACAATCCGTGAAAAAGTGGAAAACTACCTTCTATCCATCGGAGTGACCCCTGAAGAGATTTCCAGGATCCGCGCGCACCTCATCGCGGTTTGGGAGGAAGAAGGTGAACCGGAAAGGGAGGACTCGGAATCGAGGGAAGGGCATTTGCCTATTATCATTCGGGGTAGATGAGGAAAGGGAAACTGATGGGTCGGGTTTCAAGTGGGAGGCGTCATCCTTTAGAGATTCTTTTTCATCCCAGTGCAGTGGCTATTGTGGGTGTTTCGAAGAACCCCGAGAGTCAGGGGAACATGTATCTCCGCCAGTTTCTGGAGTTCCCTTTTCAAGGAAGCGTGTACCCGGTGAGCATAGAAGAGCGGGAAATCTACGAGGTTCCATGTTACAGGAAGATTGGTGAGATTCCCGGTCCGGTCGATCACGTGATCTCCTGCGTTCCCCACCACCAGGTTTCTTCCCTTGTGGAGGATTGCGTGCAAAAAGGGGTCCGTTCTCTTCATCTTTACACGGCTCGAATGGCGGAGACCCAGCTCGGAGAGCGCGTGGGTCTCGAAAGACAGATCGTAAAAAGGGCTCGGGAGGGTGGAGTGCGGGTCATCGGCCCCAATTGCATGGGCTTTTACTGCCCGAAAACCGGGCTCACTTTCCGTTTCAGCCTCCCCAAAGAACCCGGACACGTAGCATTTGCATCGCAGAGCGGGGGCAATGCAGCCGATCTGGAATATCAGGGGGCTGGGAGGGGGCTTCGTTTCAGCAAGATCATCAGCTTTGGCAACGCCTCGGATCTCAACGAATCCGATTTCTTGGACTACCTGCTGGCAGATCCCGAGACGAAGGTGATTGGGATGTATCTAGAAGGGGTGAAGGATGGAAGACGACTTGTGGAACTCCTATCTCATTCGGAAGGCAAGAAGCCGGTTATCCTTTATAAAGCCGGGAGAACAAAGGCAGGTTCGAGGGCTGTTCTTTCCCATACGGCTTCCATGAGCGGAGAGGAGGCCTTCTGGGATGCCATTTGCCGCCAGTACGGAGTCATTCGGGTTCATTCGATGACGGAAATGGCCGACGCGCTCCTCGCCTTTCAATTTTTGCGGCCTTCGAAAGGGCGAAGGGTCTTGGCCATGGGAGGAGGGGGCGGCGGGAGTGTCGCTGCGGCCGATGTCTTGGAGTTGGAGGGGTTCCAAGTCCCTCCTCTGCCCCTTGAGATGAAAGAGGAAATCCGGACCTTCGCGCAGGATGTGTGGTCCCTCATATCGAATCCAATGGACAGTTCCGTGATGGGAGCTGTTGAGACCCTCACCCGGTGTTATCAGATGGGGGTGAAATGGGGTGGGGTGGATCTCTTAATTGGAAACACCAGCGCGATCTGGCTTTTCGACACTCCCGAGGTTGTGAAAAGACACGAAATGATTGTTCACTTTCTCCTCCATCTGGCAAAAAGTACCGACAAGCCCATGGCAATCGTGGCCAATTCAGGCGATTCTTCCACGAAATGGAGGGTAGAAGGTTTCCTCAGGGCACAAGAGCAATGCCGGGATGCTGGGGTCCCCTTTTATCCCAGCATTGAAAGGGCAGCGAGAGCTCTGTCGCATTTCACCCATTATTATCAAAGAACGCTGAAGGAGAGGATTGCCGGCGCGCCCTGACGCCCGATCACCAGAAGGGCAAGCATGTTGCGGAGAGGAACGCGACCTCCAGGCGGGTAGAGCGAGGAGAACGTTCTATGCCCCTGGGAGATTCTTCCTTGGGGGGAATGCGTTCAAATCAGGCCCCCTGACCCGCTTTAGGGAACAACCTACCGCGCGGTTGGCAAGATCTTGATGGAGGACCTGGATGGACAGCCTGGTGAAGGAGAAGATTTTACAGTGTGTGGAAATTCCCGGTGAGGAGGGGACCAGCAAAATCATGCCTTTGAGGGAAGCCGTGCGCCGGTATGTGAGACCTGGAATGACCCTTCACTTTTGTTACGCTTCGACCACCTGTTACGCGACCATGTATGAGGTCATGAGGCAGTACTGGCAGAAAAGACCTGATTTTACCGTGGCTGCCCTGGGGCTTCTGGCTGTGGCGGCTCCCTTTGTCTACGGAGGGCTGGCGAAAAAACTCATCACCACCTATGCGGGGGACGCGCATCCGAGTCCGGGCCCCAATCCCATTTATCAAAAGGCGTACCGGGAAGGACGGTTGGAAATCGAGAACTGGTCCTTGCTGACTTACACCTTGAGACTCAAAGCCGGCGCGCTGGATTGCGGATTTCTCCCGACCAAATCTCTTCTTGGCAGTTCCATGGAGGAAGAGAATAAAGGGTCTTTTGAGCGCATTGAGGACCCCTTTCGGCCCGGGGTGAAGCTGGGCGCGGTGAGCGCCCTGAAACCGGATCTTTCCCTCTGCCATGCCGTGGCTGCCGATCCCCATGGGAATGCCATTATCGCCAATCCACAGAGTGAAAATTTTTACGGTGCCATGGCCAGCAAGGAAGGGGTCCTTGTCAGCGCGGAAAAAATCGTATCGACGGATTTCATACGGAAATATGCTCATCTGGTGCGCATTCCGGGCTACCTGGTCAAGAGCGTATCGGAGGTTCCATTCGGCGCCCATCCGGCTGCATTGAACAGCTTCGCTCTTCCAGAGGTGGAAGGGTACGGAATCGACTACGCCTTCCTGATCGATGCGCGCAACGCAGCCAGGAAAGAGGAGAGTTTCGAGGAGTGGGTGAGATACTGGGTTCTGGAATGTGAGGATCGCAGGGACTACCTCAAGCGGCTGGGGACAGAGCGGCTTTTGCTGCTGAAAGCAAAGGCTCATAGAGATGCCTGGTTTCATGAGTTTGAGGCAATGGCGGATCATATGGATGACGGTCCGGAAGCCACACCGGCTGAGAGAATGATCATTGCCGCAACCTACAAGCTCATGGAAAGAGTTCGCACGGAGAACTATAAGATCATCCTGGCCGGGATTGGAGCTTCAAACCTTGCCGCATGGCTCGCCACCTATTTCCTCAAGTCCGAGGGCTACGACGTGGATCTCACGGCAGAGGTTGGTTTTTATGGGTATCTGCCGCGCCCTATGGATCCCTTTATCTTCAATCATGCAAACATCCCCAGTTGCAAGATGGCGACGGATACTTTTGAAATCATGGGAATACATCTTTCGGGAAATCCCGGCGCCTGCATCGGGGCGCTGTCTGCAGGTCAGGTGGATCGTCACGGCAATATCAACACCACCAAGATCCCGCCGGACTTCTATATCACCGGATCAGGCGGGGGGAACGACGTGGCATCGGGTGCACGGGAATGTCTTGTTACGGCCATTCAAGGCATCGGGCGCTTCGTTGAGAGGGTGGCGTACGTGACGAGCCCCGGGGACCGGGTGCGAACTCTCGTCTCTGATTTGGGAATCTTTGAGAAGCCGCAAGGACAGGAAGAATTTGTCCTTACCGGGTACATGCCCGTCGACCATGAAGGCGGAAAGGAAACGTCCGTTCGTAAGATCAAGTCCATGTGCGGATGGGATTTGAAAATCGCTTCGGACTTGATGGAGATCCCGTCTCCGGACAGAGAGGACCTGAGTCTTCTGAGGAGCTTCGATCCGAAGGGCCTTTTTCTCCGTTGAGGCATGGAGCAGGCTTGAACCGATTCAATCCCTCGGCTCGCCATAAGGCCCCGGGGGAGGAAAATCAGAGCCGAACCGAACAATTGGTTGAATTGGGGGGATGATCATGGCTAAAAGAAAATTGCTCGAAGGCAAAAGGATTCTCGTGGTAGATGACGAACCGGATGTTTTGGAAACCTTGGAAGAGTCCCTTTTCATGTGCGAAATTGTGAAGGCCACGAACTTTGATCAGGCCCAGAAACTGATGGAGACGCAATTCTTTGACATGGTTATCCTGGACATTATGGGCGTTGATGGTTACAGGTTGCTGGAGACGGCGAATCAGAAAGGTCTGATGGCGGTGATGCTCACGGCCCATGCACTGAGCCCTGAAGCTACGGTGAAATCCTTCAGAGAAGGAGCCGCATCCTATATACCCAAGGAAAAAATGCAAGATATCGCCATTTATTTGGAAGACATCCTGGAAGCGAAAGAAGAGGGAAAGAGCCTCTGGTGGCGCTGGATGGATCGGTTTGGCTCCTACTACGATCGGAAATTTGGGGCTGATTGGCAGAGGAAGGACAAGGAATTCTGGCAGCGTTTTAAACGCGAAATGATCTAGTGGGGAGGACCCATGAGCGATACGTGAGAACCCATCGTTCACCGTTCACCGATCGATACAAGACGAAAGAGGCAATGAGGGGCATTCTACGCGGTGCTATGCCATCCGTGAACAAGTGATGTTCCCTGGGCGGACGAAGGTTGAAAACCCTGTTCATCCTCAAGCTCGGGGACGCATGCCGGGGATGGAATCGCCGGTAGCGGTTTTTGGAATCGTCACACATCAGGGGAAAGGAGGAGAGGGATGAAATCTAGGAAATTATGTGTAATTGGCATGGGGGTTCTTGTCTTGCTGATGGGTTCTTTCGGGAACGTCATGGCGGGGATAAACCCGGGAGGGTTCAGCATCACCCCTCTTATTGGAGGGATTACCTGGGACAGTGATTGGGATCTGGACGATGAGGTGACTTACGGGCTTGCGGCCGGGTACGATTTCACGAAAAACTGGGGCATCGAGGGGATGCTGACGTATCTCAATACGACGGATTCGAGGGATGACGGGGATGTGGATGCTTACATCTATCATCTCGACGCTCTGTACCATTTTCTCCCCGATCAAAAATGGGTTCCTTACGTGGCTGCGGGTTTTGGTGGGATCTCGCTCGACCGTGAAGAGCGAACGAGCAAATCCTGGGCTGCGGCGAATGTGGGAGGGGGTCTCAAGTATTTCATCACGGAGGCGGTGGCCCTGCGAGGGGACGTGCGGTACTTGCTCTCCTTCGATGAGACGCGACATAATTTTCTCTACACGCTGGGGCTGTCTTTTCTTTTTGGAGGCAGGAAGGCGGAGCCGGTGGCGGCGGCTCCCCGAGACAGTGACGGGGACGGCGTGCCGGATGATCTGGACAAGTGTCCCGGCACCCCGTTTGGGGTGAAGGTGGACGGCGGCGGATGTCCCCTGGACAGTGACCGTGACGGGGTTCCCGACTATCTGGACCGATGTCCCGGAACTCCTTCGGGGGTGAAGGTGGACAGCAGCGGATGCCCTCTGGACAGTGACCGTGACGGGGTTCTCGATTATCTGGACCGGTGTCCCGGCACGCCCGGGGGGGTGAAGGTGGACGGCAGCGGATGCCCTCTGGACAGTGATGGGGACGGCGTACCCGACTATGTGGATAGATGTCCGGGCACGCCGCAAGGGGCGAAGGTGGACGAGAAGGGCTGTCCTTTGATTTTGAAAGAAGCGGTCTCCATTGAACTGAAGATCCAATTCGACACGAACAGTGCGGAGATCAAGCCCGTCTATGATGAACTGATCAGGAGGGTGGCGAACTTCATGAGGGAGTATCCGAATACGAAGGCGGTGATCGAGGGTCACACGGACGACAGGGGAGCGGCGGCTTACAACCAGGATCTTTCCCGGAGAAGGGCCGAGAGTGTCAAAAGCTATCTGGTGGAGAAATACGCTGTCTCGCCTGCGCGGCTTACCGCCGTGGGATACGGGGAAAGCAAACCCGTTGCCGGTAACGACACAAAGGAAGGCCGGGAGAAAAACCGTCGTGTTGTTGCTGTGATCTCGGCCATAAAGGAAGAAATGCAAAAGAAATAGGAACCGATCGCCGGTAAGGGGGGCTTTTCCGAACCGGACCGCGTGTCGAAGATCCCGCCGTTTTGTGGCCGGGTCGAAGATTCCCGCGACGAGAGGCTCGGTTGAGGTTTTCGGTGGATCCTCAGCCGAGCCGGAGCCCGGGAGCCGGCATGGCGGATAGACCTTAGCACGAGAAAAACCTCTCCTTACCGGCCAAGAGCATGGAGATCACATGACCCCGTGAGCGCGTGAGCGATCACGGGGTCATACCACTCCACCAGTTGCTCCTTCCATCTTTTGCCGTGCTTTTCGTGAATCCTCCGGCCTAAAGAACTCCCTCCAAGCAGCCGAAACAAATTTAGGGATTCTTTTCATGAGGGCATAGATCCTGCTGCATGGCATCGTGGCGGCGTTTACGTTTTTTAGGGCATCCGGGAGGCTCTCCCAAAAGCTTGAATTGCGGCACTGCTCGGGGAACGATTCAATAAAAAGGGTGAAGAAAAGATGGAGATGGGTTCCCTTCGGAAAACGATCTTGAAAAACACCTTGCGTTTATTGAGGCAGGGAATTACCCCGGAAAAAATTGCCATAAGCATGGCCTTCGGTACGGTGATCGGCATCTTTCCCGTCATGGGCTCCACCACCATCCTTTGTACCTTTGCAGCCCTTGTCTTCCGGTTGAATCTTCCCGCCATCCAAATCATCAATTACGTGGTCTATCCGCTTCAAATCTTCATGCTCATTCCCTTTGTCCGGCTGGGAGACTCCCTGATGCGAGCGCAGACTGCGCACTTATCCGCCCACCAGTTGGTCGATTTCTTCAGGGCCGGCTCCTGGACGGCTATTCACGCTCTGGGAGAAGCCATTCTCCACGCCGCGCTTGCGTGGGTCGTGGTGGGTCCACCTTTATGTCTGGCCCTCTATCTTGCTTTCCACTCCCTTTTAAAGAGGCTCCATTTTGAGAAGGAGTCATCTCCCGAAAGTCCGTAGCCGTCTTGCAACCACCACCTCCGTAATCTTCCGGGGCGGCATCCTGGCAGGCTCCCACCTGTATCGCCCCTGTAAAGTACCCGACGGTGCGGCGCTCGCTGAAGCTCGCCGGCGGTATCCCTCCCGCCGGGCCGCCTTTTTACGGGTTCACTGTGACCTTTCCTTTCCCAGTTGCAACAGGGTGAACAGACCGAAGAACCCCACTTCCTCCACACCCATCAGACTCAAAGAGGTGCGCGCGAGAATCTTTTCCAGGCGGAGATCGGTCCTCCATCCCAGGAGGCTGCAAAAAGGCGTAAGATGACGTTCCACTCTCCCCCGAAGACCGTTTTCCTTTGCAAAGTGGTTGACGATGAGGACCCTTCCGCCGGAGGCGCAAACACGTTCCATTTCCCGAAGGACCCTCTCGGGGTGCGCTAGGACGGTCATCACATACATGGCCACGACGATGTCGAAGGAATTGTCGGGGAAGGCCAGATCCGAGGCGTCCATGACGAGGAGTTCCTTCACATGGGAGAGCTTTAGGTCAAAGACCCGCGTCCTGGCTTTTTCCAGCATTTTTTCTGAAAGATCAATACCGGTCACCTCGTGATCGGACCGGTAGCCCTGCAAGGAAATGCCGGTCCCCACGCCCAGTTCGAGCACGCGTCCGGGGATCCTGTTCGCGAGAGAAACAGCCAGCCGCCTGCCGCTCTCTAAACTCCTACCGAATGCAAAATCATACACAGGTGCGAGACGGGCATACGCACTCAACACCGACTCCCGATTCATCGACGAGATACCTCCTTATTCACTTGTTTGAAAAGGACGCTGTGATTGGAATTCTAAATGACGCCATCGTCCTTCAGACGTTCCATCTCTTCCCGGCTGTAGCCGAGATGGGTGAGGACCTCCACGGTATGTTCTCCCAGTTCAGGCGCCGGAGAGCGTTTGTAGTCCAGTTTATCCGAGAAAAGAGCCGGAAAACCAAGATGAAGGATCTCTCCCCGATTTGGTTCCTTCATCCGAGTGATCATTTCTCTCTCGATCAGATGCTCATCCTCCAGGACTTCCTCTAGGGTAAGGATGGGGGCGAAACAGTGGTCCACCTCCTTAAAGAGTTCCACCCATTCCGCCTGTGTCTTGCCGGCAAAAATCTCTTTCAGCGTTTCCGTTGGTTCGCCACTTTCTTCGTACAACGCGAAATGCTTCTCGATCAGATCGTCTCTACGGATTGCCCTGCACAAATTCTCCCAGAATTTCCTCTCCAGATTTCCGATGGAGACGAACTTCCCGTCCTTGGTCCTGAAGGTGTTGTAGCACAGGCTCGTTCCGTGAGTGGTAAACGGTCGAGGCGTTTCCTCGGTTCTGTCCTGAAGCATCCCTGCGATGTTGGTAAGGTTGAAGGAGGTCATCACATCGGTCATGGCCACATCGATGTGTACGCCCTTCCCCGTCTTTTCTCGACCCAGCAAGGCCGCTATCATGGTGAGGGCCGGAAAGACTCCCCCTCCTGCCATGTCCGCAAATGGGACACCGGGAATTACGGGGCGTCCTGTATGCTGGCCGGTCATGCCCAGGATGCCTGCAATGCTGATATAGTTGATATCGTGGCCCGCCTTTAAGCGGTAAGGCCCCGTCTGGCCGTAACCGGTCGCCGAGCAGTAAACGATGCGAGGATTCACTTCCCTGATCACGTCGTAACCCAAACCAAGCCGATCCATGACCCCCGGCCGGAATGTCTCGAACAGGACATCATAGGTCCCGGCCAGTTTTTTCAATATCTCCTTCCCGGCTTCCTTTTTCAAATTGAGAACCATGCTCTTTTTGTTCCGATTGGCCATCACAAAGGAAAGTCTCTCCTTTCCGGGGGTCTGCAGGTCGGCCCACCTGCCGTAATCTCCCCTCCCGGGCTCTTCGATTTTTAAAATTTCCGCGCCCAGGTCAGCAAGGAGCAAGGTACAATACTGATACGGTAGAAGTCTTGAACAATCCAATATCCTGTATCCGCCCAGTGGTCGATACATCGTCGCCTCCAACAGTTCGTTCTTCAAAGGACCGTTTCGAGCCGGTCGCTCGAATTTCGAAATTCTCCCCTTGGCTTCAGCAACGGAAATCCCTATCAAGAGGGAAAAGCCGCCGCTCAGCGAAGCCTCCATGTCCACATCATTTTTCCGGTTTCAAAGCCTTATAGACAAAGCTAAAAGCTTCCAGGGCAATCTGGTCGGCGGTAAAAGCATGGTTTGGCTTGTACCATTGGACAACGGAATTGACAAGGCCGAGGGTAAACAAACCCGCAAGCTTTGCATCAACAAAAGAAAACTCTCCTTTCGTCATTCCCTCCTCAAGCGTCTTACGGAAGATGCTTTCGTACTTGTCCCGCGTATTCACATATTTCCGGCAAAGCTTTGGAGGAAGATTCTTTCTTTCCACATGTCCGATTCCTGCAACTCCAATATGCGATATTTGCCACTTTATGTGACTTTCGATCAATGTCTTCAACTTCTCCGTCGGGTCCAGATCCGATTTGCTGATGGAACTTGCCAAATCGAGCATCGCCTTCATGGGAATCGCTATAACCCCATTGAGAAGAGACGACTTGTTCTTGAAGTAATAATATATGGTGGCCTTGTTGACATCGGCTGCTTCAGCGATATCATCAATACTCGTCCCCAGGTACCCCTTTTTCCAAAACAGACGACTCGCCGTCGATAGTATCTTTTGCTGCTTCATCTCCCAACGCCGCGCTTCACGTTCCGCTGATTCTTTCCTTTGCTTGGGCTTTTTCCTCGGTGCTTTCATCTCCATTGTCCAGTCCTTGCGCCTTAAACGGTTGGTTGGTTAAAATAGACTTGGTGTAGGAAGAAGTCAACATTTAAAATCTTCTACGATTCACCAAGGTACCCACATCGAATTGAGACCTTTCCTCATCCTCCTCCACTTCCTCTCTCATGCATAACCCCCACAAGGAGGAGCGCCAAAAGGACCGCCGCCTATCCTACGAGAAAGCCCTCGATCCTCCATTCGTCAGCTTTTCTGAACCGTGGCAGGGCGCGATGCGGAGCCTGAGACAAAGTATTCCGTTGACGAAAAACGGTTTCGGAATATAATGATTGAAATCGTTCAGCCGTTCAGATCTTGAACCTCTGAACGGTTGCCGATGAATCACAGCGCTCATGGCCTTTCTCACCGACAGCTTACTATCAGCGTGTCTCCTCATAGGGTCGCTAGATCCGGAGCTGATCTTCATCATTTACGTCTCTCTCAAGGTGAGCTTTCTTTCCACGTTTATCGCCGGCCTGGTCGGTGTTCCCGCAGGTTTTTTCATTGCGTTCAAGGAGTTTCGCTGCAAACGCATTCTGATCACCCTGCTCAACACTTTGCTGGCGCTTCCCACGGTCGTGGTCGGACTTTTCGTATACGCTTTCCTCTCCAGGAAAGGCATCTTCGGTACGTTCGATCTTCTTTACACCCAGAAAGCGATCATCATCGGTCAGATAATTCTAATAATTCCCATCGTTACTACCATGACCATCTCAGCCGTGAGTCGCATTGACGACCGTTATCGAAAGGCCGCTTTGACCCTTGGCGCAAATCTCAGGCAAACCGCATGGGTGATCATCCGTGAAGCCCGATTCGGTATTGTGGCTGCCGTGGTCATGGCCTTTGGAAGAGTTATCGCAGAGGTAGGCATCAGTATGATGCTCGGCGGCAACGCCAAAGGATTCACCAGGACCATGACAACGGCCATGGCTCTGGAATATGACAAAGGGGAATTTGTGTTGAGCGTTGCTTTAGGACTTGTGCTCCTTGGTGTGAGTTTTACCGTAAATATTTTTTGCAATTATTTTCAGGGCAAGGGGCGAGGGAGCGGCTAAACGCCTCGGAGTTTTTACGGCTTAATGAAGATATGAGATATTTATGAACCTTGAACGCTTGCCTCGAATTTGGAATATTGGGATGCTGGAAGATTGGTTTTTTAAAAGATTTTATCCATTATTACATTAATCCAACATCCCAATTGTTAAAGAAGCGAACCGAGTGTTATGCTCTACCGGCTCAAAAACATTATCAAGGCCTACAACGGAAGTCCCGTTTTAGATCTAAAGCATCTTTCTCTTCAAGGAGGTAAGGTGATCGGGCTTCTTGGGCCCAACGGTTCGGGAAAAACGACGCTCCTTGAAATTCTGGCATTTCTCTTGCCGCCGACTTCCGGCGAAATTTGGTTCAAGCAGGAGAAAATCAATTCAAATATTGGCAGATTGATGAATCTGAGGCGCAAGGTAGTGCTTGTTCAGCAACACCCCATCCTCTTTACCACGACGGTTTATAAAAACATCGATTTTCCGCTCAAGATCAGAAACACGCCCAAGGCAAAAAGAATCGAAATGGTCAATGAGTTGCTGGAACTGGTTGGAATGGCACCGTTCAGGGATGCAGGCGCACACACCCTTTCCGGCGGTCAAACCCAGCGGGTGGCCATTGCCAGAGCGCTTGCCTGCTCCCCGGAAGTTATTTTTTTGGATGAACCCATGAGCAGTGTTGATGTTGAAAATCAGATTACCATAGAACGCATCATCAGAGAGATCAATCAAATAAAAGGCATTTCAGTTGTTTTCACCACCCATGATATGGCTCAGACATCCAGGCTTGCCGGTGAAACCCTATTCCTTTTTGAGGGGAGGGTCGCAGAATCCATCTATGAAAATATTTTCAGCGCACACATCGAAACCGGCAAGGACGGTCACCAATACTGCATGCTTCCCAACGGATTTAAACTAAGGACGCGATCTGAAAAAACCGGCCGAATTCGGATATCCATTTCACCCGGCAGGGTCAGGATCAACCGAAACAAATTCAGTACCGAAGAAAACACCCGAAAAGGAAAGATCATTCAGCTGAACCAGGAACCGCTCAATGTTCGCGTTCTCGTGGATGCCGGAATACCTTTAAATGTTCTGATCCCCAAGGAATCATTCGACAGCCATCGCATGGGCATCGGCGAGGACGTGTGGATCACCTGCCCTGAAGAAAGTATTGATATCTTTTAGCTTATAAAACACCATCCCTTTCAGACATTTCACAATGCTCCTCTTTTGTTTGGTTTATATCAAGTTTACATTTGACTCTGATTCTGATATAAATATGATTACAGATTAAATCTTGAATATAATTGCTAAAATAAAAAGACGCCCCATTTAATTTTATTCCGCACTATAAAACCTGGTCCTTTGGGCCAAGTTATAGGATAGATGGCTCTGCCTTGGAGTATTATGTCAAAAAATACAAATTCCAAGCACCAAATTACAAATAAATCTCAAATTCAAATACTCAATGACCAAAACCTTCCAAGACGACATTGTTTGGATATTCGAATTTCGGTCATTGGGATTTGTTTGATATTTTGGATTTGATATTTGGAATTTCAGTACGTCAATGAACATAAGGTAAAGTGAATCCCCTATGGGGACAACCAAAGTCTGACCCTTTGGGCCAGGATTCTTTACTTCTTATCTCTGCATTTTGTGAAGTAGTTTAAGGTATAATTCAAATTAATGTATAACCAAACAGAATAACGGCAAATCAACTCAAATATAACTAATATTTAGAGGGTCTGCCTGCATGTGACGGATAATGGCTCATATATGGTATTTAATTTAACCAATATATGGGCCTTTTCAATTTTAGAAGATGGGAGAAATTAAGATGGCAGAGAAGAAAAAATCTGTGACAAAAAAGAAATCCGCAGTGAAAAAGAAGCCTGCAAAGCAGACCAAGGTCGCTGCCAATGCAAAGAAAACTTTGATCAAGCCAAAAGAGACCAACGATTTTCCCATCGTCGGCCTGGGTGCATCCGCCGGTGGGCTGGAGGCGCTTGAAGCATTTTTTTCAAATATGCCACATGACAGCGGTATCGGATTTGTCATCATCCAGCACCTAAGCCCCAGGCACAAAAGTGTTATGGCCGGTCTTTTGGCAAAAGATACCCAAATGAAGGTCCTGGAAATAAAAGACGGCATGAAGGTCAAACCCGACCATGTGTATCTAAACCCACCCAGCAAGAATGTGACCCTCATAAACGGCGTTCTCCAGCTAATGGATCCTGTAAAAACCGGTGGGATTAATCTGCCCATTGACAACTTTTTCAGATCCATGGCTGAAGAAATGGGTGAAAAAGCGATCTGCCTTATTCTGTCCGGCACTGCCACCGACGGTACCCTGGGTTTAAAAGCGGTCAAGGGACAAGGCGGCCTTGTCATGGTTCAGGACCCAGCTTCGGCCAAGTATGACGGTATGCCCAGAAGCGCCATTGCTACCGGGATGGTAGATTTTATTCTGCCTGTTGAAAAGATCCCCGCAGAACTGGTAAAATATGCCAAGGCGCCCTATATCGTCCCGCCCAAGAAAGTCATCGTCACGGACGACCAGTTCGCAAATTATATCCAGAAAATATTTTCCCTGATTCGATCAGCCACCGGGCACGATCTATCCCATTACAAACACACGACCATTCGCCGCAGGATCGAGCGGCGCATGGCCATCCACCAGGTCAATACAATAGCGGATTATGTCAAATATCTAGAGCAAACTCCGCCTGAAGTGGATATCCTTTTTAAGGACATGCTCATCGGGGTGACCAATTTTTTCAGAGATCCCGAAGCTTTTAAGGTTTTGAAAGAACAACTTCTCCCAGCATTCTTAAAAAATAAAGATCCTGATTCTTTGATCCGTATCTGGAGTGTGGGGTGTTCCACCGGTGAAGAGGCCTATTCAATGGCTATTTTATTTTCCGAAGCCATGGATATGGTAAAACAGCATTTTAATATTCAGGTTTTTGCCAGTGACATAGACGCCCAATCCATCGATTATGCCCGTTTGGGTACTTATCCGGACAATATTGCCGCAGATGTGTCACAGGAGCGCTTAGTTCGATATTTTGTAAAAGAAGGCAATACGTATAAGGTCAGGAAACAGATCCGAGACAGGGTTGTGTTTGCCGTTCAAAACGTGATTAAAGACCCTCCTTTTTCTAAAATAGACCTTGTGAGCTGCCGTAACTTACTTATTTATATGGATGGCAAGCTGCAAAAAAAGGTATTGCCGTTATGCCATTATACATTAAATAAAGATGGAATTCTTTTTTTAGGAACTTCTGAGAGTATTGGGGAGTTTACCGACCTTTTCCATCCCATTGACAGAAAATGGAAAATCTTTCAGCGCAAAGATGCTTTTTTCGCTAGGGCTGTCGATTATCCCGGCGTGCCTTTTTACCAGGGATCTAAATTGGATGACACTATCGAAATGAAGCAGCCGAAAGAGATGGACATCCAACATGTAGCAAAAGAAGTAATCCTTGAAAATTTTGCTCTGCCCGGAGTTTTGGTCAATGAAAAATATGAAATTATTCATTTTATGGGTAAAACAGACAAGTACCTGGAGACTCCGGTTGGAAAAGCCAGTTTCAATATTTTATCAATGGCTCGGGAAGGTTTGCGTTTCAAATTGAGCACAGCCCTTCATAACACTGTCCGTCAAAAACAGACAACCACACATAATTCCCTGCGAATAAAATATAACGGTGAGTTTCGAATCGTCGATCTGACAGTCAGGCCGCTCACTGAATTCCCCGGTACGCCGGGATATATATTGGTCATGTTTGATGATAAAACTCCTCCCGAAAACCCCGCAAAGAATAGAGGGGAAAAGGCGGCAATAGATGAGTCTGACCCTGTCATTGTGAGCCTTGAAAGGCAACTGGTATCCACGAAGGAACACCTTCAGGTAACCATTGAAGAATTGGAAACAGCCAACGAAGAGCTCAAATCGACCAATGAAGAACTTCAGTCGACCAACGAGGAACTGCAAAGCACCAATGAAGAGATGGAAACATCAAAGGAGGAGCTGCAATCGACCAACGAGGAACTGGTAACCGTCAACACAGAACTCCAACACAAGTTGGATGAGTTGTCTCAAGCCAACAGTGACATCAGCAACCTCCTCAGCAGCACCCAAATCGGGACCATCTTTTTGGACACTAACCTTGATATTAAGCGTTTTACCCCTGCTGCGATCAATGTATTTAATCTGATCCAGACAGATTTGGGTCGGCCTATCAGCGATATCACCTCAAAAATCAGATATGACCAGCTAACAAAAGATTGCCGGGAAGTGCTTGACACATTGATCTTTAAAGAGGCGGAAGTGCAAGACACAGACAACAATTGGTATTCCATGCGGATTTCGCCGTATCGTACATTAGAAAATATAATTGACGGTGTTGTCATTACCTTTGTGGATATAACGAAAATAAAGCGAGCGGAAAAAGCTTTGCGAGATAGCGAGGTGGATCGACGCCTGGCTGCCGTGATCAGGGACTCCAACGACGCCGTCACTGTGCAGGATTTTGAAGGCAATATCATAGCCTGGAACAAGGGTGCCGTAAAAATGTACGGCTACAGCGAGGACGAAGCCCTGGAAATGAACATCCGCGATCTCGTTCCCGAAGACAAACGAAAAGAAGCATTGGCTTTTATTAAAAAATTGCAAAAAGAAGAGATGGGATCGTTTGAAACCCGGCGAATCACCAAAGACGGCAAGCAATTGAAAGTGTGGTTGACGGTGAGCAGGCTGGTGGATGACGATGGAAAACCAATCGCCATAGCCACTACGGAACGCAATATCACCGGGCGCAAGAAAAAAGAGAAAGCGTCGTAAGTGTTCACGGGGAAACCCACCCCGTGGCACGTACAATGCGCCGATAAAGCATAAAATATGTTCACCAAACGACACAGGCAAACAAAATAAATCTGGCAACACTGGAAACCGAATTGAAGGGAAGAATGAAAGATAAAACGTCATCACTGCGAAAGCGGGCGGAAGAATTCTTAAATAAACATCCCGAAGTTATTAAAGAAATAACGTCCACAGATGTAAAAAAACTGGTTGAGGATTTGCATATTCATCAGATTGAGTTGGAAATCCAGAACGAAGAGTTGCGTCGGGCGCAGTTGGAACTGGAAGCTTCCCGGGACAGGTATTCCGATTTATACGATTTTGCCCCTGTCGGATATGTTACGATTTCAGAAAATGGATCTGTTTTGCAGGCAAACCTTTCCTGTACCGCCATGTTGGGGGTTGAAAGAAGTTCATTGATCGGGAAACCGTTTTCTCGATTCATAAATAAGAATGATCAGGATGTTTTTTACCTTCACCGAAAAGCGTTATTTGAAACAAAAGCGAAACAGGTCTGCGAATTAAGACTTGTAAGAAAAGACCGCACCCAATTCCATGTTCAATTGGAAAGCAATGCAGTGAAAGACACGAAGGGCGGCATCGCTCAAACCCGAACAACCATCACCGATATCAATGAGCGAAAGCTGGCGGAAGAGGCACTGCGGAAAGCTCACGACGAGTTGGACCGAAAGGTTAAAGAGCGGACTGCCGAATTGACGGAAACCAACAAGAAACTGAACCGTGAAATTAAAGAGCGCAGGCTGGCGGAGGAAGGGGTTCGTAAAAGTTTAGAAAGATACGCCCTGGTCGTCGCAGGCTCAACCGACGGTATTTGGGATTGGGATATCCTGTCGGATACGGTATTTTATTCGGATCGTTTCAAAAAAGTTCTGGGATACGCTTCCGATGAGTTTCCCGAAACGGTTGATGCTTTCCGCAGCCGCCTGCACCCTGAGGACGCCGATGCTGTCTGGTCGGCTGTGGAACGTCATCTGCAAGAACGCGTTCCGTATAACATCGAATATCGACTGAAATTGAAATCAGGTGAATATCGATGGTTTATGGCGCGCGGGCAGGCGATCTGGGATGGCAAGGGAAACGCCACACGTATGTCCGGATCGCTTCAAGACATCACCGAGCGCATGGAGGCAGTGCATAACCTTAGGAATGCCCTTATTGAGATAAAAGAGTTAAAAAACCGTCTTGAAATTGAAAAGGAGTATCTTCAAGAAGAAATCAAATTGCAATACAACTATGAGAACATTATCGGCAACAGTGACGAACTCAGATATACGCTCTATAAGGTTGAGCAAATTGCCCCGACAGACACGGCTGTTATTATTCTCGGCGAGACCGGAACCGGCAAAGAGCTGATCGCCAGAGCCATCCATTCTTCCGGCCCTCGCAAAAATCGGGCTTTAGTGAAAGTAAATTGCGCCACACTGCCTTTAAACCTCATGGAAAGCGAACTGTTCGGTTATGAAAAGGGCGCTTTCAGCGGTGCATTTGCCAGACGGTTGGGTCGTTTTGAGGTGGCAGACGGTGCGACCCTTTTTTTAGATGAGATTGGAGAACTGCCGCTTGAACTTCAGGCCAAGCTGCTCAGGGTGGTTCAGGATGGTGAGTTCGAACGGTTGGGCAGTTCCCGAACCATCAAGGTCGATGTTCGAATTATCGCCGCCACCAATCGCGATCTTGAGAAGGAAGTACTCAGTGGGAGATTCCGGAAAGATCTCTGGTACCGGTTAAATATCTTTCCGATTACCGTGCCGCCGCTTCGAAACCGTGTGGAAGACATCCCTTTGCTTGTGGAATTTTATGTGGACAAAATTTCAAGAAAACTGGGCAAGTCCATTGACACCATCCCAAAAAGCGTTATGAACGCCCTGCAGAATTATCAATGGCCCGGCAATGTCAGAGAACTTGAAAATGTCATCGAGCGGGCGGTGATCAACACTTCGGAACACAAACTTCGCCTGATGGATACTCTGGATGACCCTCAAAAGTATCTAACGACGCCCCCGAAAACACTGGAAACGGTTGAACGTGACCACATTGTTCGGGTGCTTGAGCAGACCCAGTGGAAAGTCAGCGGAAAGAACAGTGCGGCTGAAATCCTTGGACTCAACTCCAGCACTTTGCGCGCCCGCATGCGAAAACTCGGCATTCGCAGGCCGTAGCCCGTCCATTCATATCCCTTCCCCAAATCGCCAGAACTGCAACAGAGATCCTCAAAATCCGTCATATATGACAAAATGTCATATATGACATTTTTTTTTGCCGATTTATCTCTCTATTGACAGCCGTTTTGATGTTATTATTCGAATATAAATCGATAGGATATGTCAAAAGTATTTAGACCTGTTCTGGTTGGCACGCAACTTGATTATACAATAAATGAACAAATGAATTTTTTGGATATAACCCTATAGGAAAAGTGGACGTTCATTGTCATGATCATTACTAAAATAATAATGAATGCGCTCCCGGAAAAGCGCAAAGAGGTTTTTCAAACACTTTTATCAATGATCGAGGGAATCCGGCAGGAAAAGGGATGCCGGAGCTTTCAGGTTTTTCAAGACATTGAGGACGAGAATGCTTTCAACCTGGTTCAGGAGTGGGAAACCCGCGAGGATCTGGAGTATCATATGAGATCTGACAGGTTCAGCGTGTTGCTTGGAACAAATATCCTATTGAACGAGAAACAAGACATTCAAATCCATACGGTTTTGAATACAGAAGGAAGCGGGATCGTCAATGCCGTCAGGGGCAAAAGAATCTGACCCGGTTTTATCACAGGATACTGGAAACCAGCGCCATGCCCATATGAATCTACATTTTAAATGAACCTTTTAAAGGTCTATGAAGTTATTAAACTGGAAAAGCAAAATGATCTGTTCTCCATGTAAAGATTGCCCGAGGAAATATCTGCCGAAGGATAAGTGCATTAAAGAGTGCAACTTGCTTGAAGCCTTTCAGAAAATGAATTCGTCTTCTAGAAATTTAAATGAGGGGTGTGGAATAGACTATACTGAAGAGTATGGTTACAATATCCTGCCGTCACTTCCTTCAAGCTCTTATTGACACTTCTACAATCTTCGCCGCCGGCAGAAAATCAGAGGCATATAAAGTTGAAGCGTATATTAAAAAAATAACACCACTATGGGAATTAATCACTAATGGAAGAATTACTTAGAACAGTATTTGAAGCATTCCCAGAAAAATCGACAATCATCTTTAAAGGGAAGTGTTCCGACTGCGGAGGCGTAGTAATAATTGATATTATTCCCACATTAGAAGGGTTTGGATTGTTGGGCGGTGCTTTTGTTGAATGTTCAGCGGACAAGTATGTCGCTAAATGTCCTGATTGTTACAAAGTTAACCCCAAGATGGTTGAACCATTTAAAGCAAATCCCAATGCATTGCCGATATTTGATAAAAAATACCTTTTGAGTTCCATATTGTCGACACATTAACGGATGAGGATATGAAAAAAATAATCTCAGAATGGTGGCTTCTATTATTTTCCATCACGTGCATATTTACAGGCATCGCATTCTCCATTTTAAATATTGCGGCAAAATAAGGGGACGCTTTAACTTTTCCGGAGGATTAATTGGTCCGCTTAAACAAAAATAACCGTTGGGTCTTCGCTGCCATGGGATTGACCATCGAAAGGAAAGGTTGGGCGTTAAGGCGGTCTCCAGGGGAAAATGACGGTGGTGATTGTGAGGAGAGCCTCCGGATAGAGTATTTCATTTAATGACGGGCAAGAATCCGTCGGAAAGGAAACATCATGCCAAATAACTTAGAATCCAAGAATATCGAGCAACTAATGGCTGAGGCCGATGAGCTCATCCGACAGATTAATTCTGATATCCTCAAAGACCTGGAAGAAGAGCATCGCATGCAGTTTGAAAAACACGCTCAAAACTTTAAAAAAATCAAATCCGAGGTTCAGAGCAAAATCGAGGAGAAAGGAACATCGGAAATAAGCTCCAGCGCCGATGGCATGCACGAGGCAATTCAGGATATTGTGAAGGCCATGAAGAACTTGAAAAATGATCTTTTCTGATTTCCGTCAAACGCCTTTGAATAAAAGTCGGCAGCTCAATTAATAAGGAGAATGAATAATGTCACTCGGAACAATCTTACTCGTAATTCTGATACTGGCACTTGTGGGAATAATCCCAATCTGGCCGCATAGCCGGTCGTGGGGGTATGCACCCAGCGGCGGGGTCGGGCTGGTGGTGATTATCCTTTTGATCCTGCTCTTATTGGGCAGAATCTAGTCAACTCTTAAAATTCTATCACCAGTCACCCGTAAAATGCCACGTCTTGTAACGAACCATTTCACCAACAAACTTACAGAAAGGAGTAATCGCTATGAAAAAAAGAAATATCGTTATCCGCTATTTAGTGCTTCTTATGCTCATCGTCACCTTTTTGGCCTGTGAATCGAAACCTAAACAGGAAAGTGCAGGCGAATACCTTGATGATTCGGTCATCACGACCAAGGTCAAATCGCTGCTTGCAGCTGATGATCTTCTCAAGTCATTTCAAATCAGCGTCGAGACCAACAAGGGCATCGTTCAACTGAGCGGATTCGTTGATTCTCAAGCAGCCGTCGATAAAGCGGGTGAAATCGCACGCAACGTCAAGGGGGTCGCATCCGTAAAGAATGATTTGAGCGTGAAAAAATAAGGGACGGGTATTCTTTCCCTGAAAAAGCCCGGCGTCCGAGATTGCGAATAGAAATTTCTCCTCACCTCCTCCACTTTCTCCACCGTTTCCGCTGGAAAGGGATGGGTTGAGTGGGCCGGAGCGAGAATTAATTAGCAAATTTATCACTTAGGATACTGGCAGAAGAAAGGAGCAGAGAAATGAAGAACGCTATCTTATCGACAGTACTAACAGTTTTTGTATTGGCGCTGGTTTCGGGTTGCGCCACTATGCCTCAAGCATGGCCGGATTATGAAAGGAGTGCAGAGAACAAAATGATTGTAATCCAGGAACAGATTGGGGATGGGCTGAAAACCGGCTCGCTTACCCCTGATCAGTCACAAATGTTTTTGACGACACTGAAGGGTATTCGAACAGACTATACGCAGCTCAGAGACAAAAAGGTCTACCGGGACGAATGGGATAGGCTTAATGGAAGACTTGATGTGCTTGAAGAGGAAATCAACAGAGCGTATGCCCGGCCTGCAAGAATTGAAGAACCCCGGAACGGGGACAGGATTGTTGTATTCCAAAGGAGAATTGATGATGGAAGAATCAGCGGGCGTTTGCCTCAGACAGAGGAGCGAGAATTTCAATCCAGGCTGGACTCCATCCGGCGTGATTATTTGCGAACGACGGAAGGAGGAAGATCCACCACGCACGAGGAGAGAGCCGACATTTCCCGCAGGCTTGATTCATTGGAAACGGATCTAACTCGGTTCCGGTTGTAGCAAAAATCAGGCATATCAATGGTGTAAATTCCGTGAAGTGCCTCTCTACATGGAAAATAAGGGATAGAAGAAATGAATAAAGACGTGATGCAAAACAAGTTGAAATAATTAAAAAATGTAGGAATCTATAGAAGTTGGACTTGAATAACCATTTTTGACGGTGAACAAGCAACACATGAAAGGAGATAATCTATGCCGCTAATTCAATTAGTGATAATTTTGGTGGTCGTTGGGGTGATCCTATGGTTGGTTAATAGCTACATACCGATGCAATCTACACTAAAGAGAATCTTGAATGTGGTAGTGGTTATTGCAGTTATTATCTGGCTTTTGAGTGTCTTTGGAGTCATAGGAGACATCTCAGCAATTCGTATTGGGAAGTGAAGAGCCTGATAATTCTTTCGATCGAGTTTAAACAGAGCAAGTGCGAATGTAAAAGTCTGAGAATCAAGGATCACCATCATTTCCTCCGTGTGAGGAATCGTGTTGCTGGTCGTTGGAAAGAAGAAGGGCTGATGGGAGGCAAAACATTTCAATCACGGAGGTTCTGATAAAGGACAAAAGAAAGAAGAGATGACGATAGATTGGTTATTCATTTGATCTGTAAAAGACATGAACTTTTTTATTAAGGAAGGTTTCAAGGGAAGGCAAATAGGATGTTAAATTTAACCGTGAAAGAAAATGAGGAAAAAATATGAAATTACTTAAATCGGTCATATCTGTTTGTCTAATGGTTTGTCTTATGTTTATCGCGCGGACTGCCGCAGCCGAAATCAGACCGGGCGCAATTACCCTGAGCCCTTCTGTTGGTGGATATATTTTTGAGGGGAATCAGGATCTTGACAACGGGACCGCGTATGGGTTGGGTTTGGGTTATCACTTTGATAAGAACTGGGCTGCTGAAGCTGTTTTCATTTATGTCGACACGGAATTTGATACGGACGGACGCGATGTGGATACCTATCTTTATCATATCGATGGTTTGTATCATTTTATGCCCTCCGAAAGACTTGTCCCTTATATTGCGGCAGGATTGGGGGGCATTAATTTTAACCCTGAAAAGGCGAACAGTGATCAGAATTTTGCAGTCAATTACGGCGCCGGTCTCAAATATTTTTTGAGTGAAAATGTCGCACTTCGCGGAGATGTCCGTCATGTTATTTCTTTTGATGAGACACAAAGCAATCTTATCTATACCGCAGGCTTAACTTTTTCATTTGGCGGCGAAAAGGCAAAGAAAGCGCATGTTGAGGCGCCTAAAAAGGTTGAGGAGAAGGTCGTCATCATGGCGTCTGAACCAAAGGTCGAGGAGAAGGTTATGGTCGCCGCAGCTGAGCCGAGGATCATTATTCTTGCTTTTGAGGACTTACATTTCGATTTCGATCAGTCGACCCTAACACCAGAAGCACAGACGATCCTGAAAAGGAATATCCAGATTCTGAAAGAAAACCCTAAAGTTCAAATCCGTATTGCAGGGTATACCTCTGCTTCAGGAAGTAAAGATTACAACCAGAAATTAAGCGAAAGAAGATCGAACGTTGTCCAGGAATACCTCATTAACGAAGGCGTCATTACACGGGACAGACTTTCCACAATCGGATACGGCGAGACAAACCCGGCGATTTACGAAGCTGCACCTAAAGAGCTTTACTCAAAAGCAGCAAAGGCAAACATGAGGGTTCTTTTTGAAATCATTGTGGAATAGGAACATCGTGTTGCTGGTCGTTGGAGAGAAGAAGGGCTGATGGGAGGCAAAACGTTTCATATACAAGGAGGTTATTATGAAGGACAAAAGAAAAGCATACGAAGAAAAGTTCGATGCAAAGTTGAAGGAATGGAACGCGCAGATCGCTCTTCTCAAGGCCAAGGCAAAGAATGCCAAGGCAGATGCAAAGATCGATTACTACAAAACCATCGAGGCCTTGGAGCATAAACAGAATGAGGCCAAGACCAAGCTGCAGGAGTTGAAGACCGCAGGCGATGAGGCATGGGAAGTCGTCAAAGCAGGCGCGGAAAAAGCCTGGGCTGAAGTCAAGACCGCCTATCACGATGCGGCCTCAAGGTTCAAATAGGGATGTGACGCGGCACTGAATTGCAGGATTTGTGTTCAGAGAAACAGGGACAAGTCGCATCTCGAGTCAGTAGTCAAACTGCCATCCAACAGGAGGGAATACCATGAAATCAAGCACAAGGGACGAAGCAGAAGGCAAGATGCACCAAGTGAAAGGTAAGATCAAGGAGATCGCCGGGAAAGTTATCATGAATCCCGACTTGAAAGCCGAAGGCAAAGGCGAAATCAGAACCGGCAAAGTTCAAGAAAAGATTGGCGAGATCAAGAAGATCGTTGGGAAGTAAACATTGACGTTCATAAAGAAATTTTGGCGGCGTTAGAAAGGAGGCGAACATGCTTTGGACTGTATTTGTGATTCTTTTAGTCCTGTGGGCACTGGGCTTGTTGACCGGCTACACGATGGGCGGCGTCATTCATGCCCTGCTGGTCATTGCCATTATTGTGGTGCTGATCCAGGTTGTTCAAGGACGAAGACGAGTGTAAGGATTTAGGCCCTTATCGAATAAGGTGAGGTATTTGGAAAGGAAGTGGTCAACAAGTCCGGAAAGATTTTATCGAATCTGAGAACCCTTCAGCAGAAAGGTCTCGTAATCAAACAATTCAACACCAACCAACAAAAAGGAGTAACCGTTATGAAAAAAAGAAATATCGCTATTCACTGTTTAGTGCTTCTTATGCTGATCGCCACCTTTACAGCCTGTGCATCGACACGCACTCAGGAAAGTACAGGTGAATACATTGACGATTCGGTCATCACGACCAAGGTAAAATCTCTGCTGGCTGCCGATGATTTTCTCAAGTCATTTCAGATCAGTGTCGAAACTTTCCAGGGCACTGTTCAACTGAGTGGCTTCGTTAATTCTCAAAAGGCCATGGATAAAGCGGGTGAAATCGCAAGGAGCGTCAAAGGGGTCAAATCCGTAAAGAATGATTTGATGGTGAAATAGGCCGCGGTTATTCTTTATCCCGGTGTCTTAGGTCAACTCGCAACATAACACGATAACTCGAGAAAAGGAGGTTCAGAATGAAACACAAATTTTTATTGATCTTAGCAATTGCGGCATTCACCGCGCTTCTTTACGCTCCCTTGGTATCGGCCACACCATTACTGGGATCGGCGCAGAGCTTCGCAGTCCTGGGTGCTTCGACGGTGACCAATACCGGTTCGACCACCATGTACGGAGATCTGGGTCTCTATCCAGGCACCTCGATCACTGGCTTGGGCAGCATTACCATAACAGGAGAGGTGCACCAGAATGATGGGGTCGCGCAGCAGGCGCAGAGTGACGCCCTCATCGCGTACAATTACCTGGCAAGCCTGTCGCCCAGTTCTACCCTAGCCTGGATTCCCACGGAACCTTGGATACCTAACGCGAAACCATCTGCCTTTCTGGTTCACGGAACCCTGGAGGCTGGTTTCTGTTAGATGTAATGTAAACTTATTTCTCGATAGCCACATTACTAAAATTATCTTTAGCCCCATATGACGAGGCGGTGATTCTGAAAAATACAAGATATACGTCTTTTTGTTGCCGCTTCCTCATTTTTTTCTTTACAAAGGAGAATAATTATGACATAGTGGATTTATGTTAAACGGTTCATCAAATAAACTAACGGATATGGCTCGCCTCTTCCTCGAGCCCTCCAATTCCACCCATCGACAGTACGAAGCCCTGCGCGCTTATTTCCTCGACGGCCTCAGCAACAAAGAGGCTGCCAGACGATTCGGATACACGGAAGGAAGCTTTCGCGTTTTGGTTCATGAGTTTCGGCAAAACCCCCACCGCCAGTTCTTCCTTCCACCTTCAAGAGGGCCCCATAAGGCGCCCAAGAAAGACAAGGTGCGTGAACAAGTGATCGGCTTGCGAAAACAAAACCTCTCCATCTATGAGATCAGCAGAGTCCTTGAAACCAAGGGCCGTAAAGTGAGTCCGGTCAGTGTATCCCTCATTTTGAAAGAAGAGGGTTTTGCCAGGCTGCCGAGAAGACGGGATGAGGAACGCCCTTCGGCCATACAACCCACCCCGGGAGCTGTGGCAGATGTAAGAGCACTGGATTTAACCCCACGGCAAGTACACACCAAATTTGGAGGCCTCTTTCTCTTCC
>ENA-OSEO01002448-OSEO01002448.1-sediment-metagenome-genome-assembly--contig:-NODE-2448-length-26258-cov-3.875215_pt1 | contig 26258 bp, 24 predicted proteins | sample MGYA00237883_ERZ534232 | MGnify/ENA metagenome assembly ERZ534232
CGCGATCTCAGAGGCAACGTCGGCAGACCTCAGTGGGCGAATATTCATGTCAGGGCTCCCTGCCTTGGCGTACGCAGTTCTCTCCCAGAAGAGCCTTCAGTTCGGCGAAAAGATCACCGTGGGGATCCACTCTATAGCCATCCCCAAAGCGCAGACACCGTCCCCCTGATGGCGTCCTCACATGGAGATCGACGGAACACGGGCCGGGAAAGCGCGCAAGAACCTGCTTGAGCTGGTCGACAACTCCGCCCGGAAACGCCTCACCGTCGACAGATAGCGAGACCGGCTCCAACCCCGTGTTGGCGACAAACTCCTCGATCGCAAGAGGAATGAACTTGGTCTCTTCGTCTTTGTGATTGACGCGACCCTTGATCTTCACCACTTTGTCCTCAACGAGCAGGGCTCTATGCTCCCGATAGATGGTCGGAAAACAGAGGATCTCTACCGACCCCTCCAGACCCTCCACGGTGACGAAGGCCATGGCCTCTCCCCTGCTCTTGGTGGTGGTGGTCTTCACCGATCCGATCATCCCCACGATGGTGGTGATCGCGCCGTCAGGCGCGTCGGGCAACTGAGAGATCAGATGGCCGGCCTCGCGCCTGATCTGAGAACGAAAATCCTTGAGTGGATGGGAGGTGAGGAACAACCCCAGAGTCTCCTTCTCTAGGGCGAGCAGTTCCTCGCGGCTGTAGTCCAGTGAGGGTATCTCCACCGGAGGCGCATCGTGGACGTTGGGTGAGCCCGTTCCGTTCGATGCGTTCCCGCTATCAGGGTCGGCCTCGCGCAGGAGATCGAAGATGGACGCCTGTCCGCGGTCGGCGTCTGCCCGCACCTTCTTGCCGTGTGCCATGGCCTGCGGAAGGACAATGAGCATGCCCCGACGCGACGGCCCGATCGAATCCATACTTCCGGACTTGATGAGGGCCTCGATCGCCCGGCCGTTCACCACCCCGAGGTCGACCCGCTCACAGAAGTCGAACAGACTCCGGAAAGGGCCTCCACGATCGCGAGCGTCGAGAATCGCCCGGATAGCCGATTCGCCGACGTTCTTCACGGCATTCAGTCCGAAACGGATTCGGCCTTCCACCGCGCGAAAATCGAGCACCGACTCGTTGATGTCGGGAGGCGTGACTTCGATCCCCATGTCGTTGGCTACGCTTACGTAGAAGGGGACCTTGTCTTTGGTATCCATCACGCTCGAGATGAGCGCGGCCATGTACTCTACCGGGTAATTTGCCTTGAGATAGGCGGTGCGGTAGGAGATGAGGGCGTAGCAGGCAGCGTGTGACTTGTTGAAGGAGTAGTCGCCCGCTTTCTCGATGAGCGACCAGAGGTGATCGATGACTTGGGGCGCGGTCCCCGTGGCCTTCGCTCCCTCACGGAACTTGGGAGCCAACTGATCTATCTTGGAATGGATCTTCTTGCCGATGGCTTTCCGCAGGTCGTCGGCTTGGGCCGGAGTGAAGCCGGCGATCTTCTTGGCGATCTCCATGAGTTGCTCTTGATAGACGGCAACGCCGTACGTAGGGCTCAGGATCGGCTCCAAACGCGGATCTTCATACTTCGTGGCGCTCGGGTTCCGCTTGTTGCGGGCATAGTGAGAGATGAACTCCATAGGACCCGGGCGGTACAGAGCAACAAGCGCGATCAGGTCGTTGAAATGGGTGGGCTGAATCTCGCGGAGTGCCCCACGCATGCCGCTCGATTCGAATTGGAACACTCCCTCCGAGTCACCTTTGGCCAGCATCTCGTAGGTCGCGCGGTCGTCGAGCGGCACCGTCTCTAGATCGAAATCCGGCACGCCGGCATCGCGAATTATCTTGACCGCACCCGCGATGACATCGAGGTTCCGCAGACCCAGGAAATCCATCTTGAGGAGACCCAGTGCCTCGACATCCCCCATGGACACCTGGGTGACTACCTCGGCGTCCCCTTTCTGCATGAGGGCCAAATGCTCGGTGAGGGACTCCTTGGCGATGACTACGCCGGCAGCGTGAATGGAGTCCTGGCGGATGAGTCCCTCCAACGGACGTGCCATGTCGATGACTCTGCGGACTTCGGGGTCACTCTGATACTCAGCATGGAGATCTCCCTTGGTGTCCGCCAAGCACGCGTCCAGAGTGATGTCGAGAACCTCCGGAACCAGCTTGGCGATTCGATCGGCCTGACCGTAGGGGACGTCCATGACGCGCGCGGCATCACGGATTGCCTGGCGCGCCTTGATGGTGCCGAAGGTCGCTATCTGCGCAACACGGTCACGCCCGTACTTGTCGGCAACGTACTCGATCACTTTTTCGCGGCCATTGACCGAGAAGTCGATGTCGATGTCGGGCATGCTGATCCGGTCTGGATTGAGGAACCGCTCAAACAGCAGGTCGTAGGTGATGGGATCCAAGTCGGTGATTCCGAGAAGGTACGAAACCAGCGAACCCGCGGCTGAGCCCCGCCCCGGACCGACGGGAATACCCGCCTGCTTTGCGTAGCTGACGAAATCCCACACGATCAAGAAGTAGGGAGGAAAGCCCATCTTTTCCACGACGGCCAACTCGGTCTCCAGTCGTTCATGCACGTGCGCGGGAACCTCCGGCCCATAACGACGGGCGAGCCCCAGCCGGCACTGTTCTCTCAGGTACGAGATCTCATCATGACCTTCCGGTACTGGAAACCGGGGAATGAGCATCTGGTCCAGATCGATCTCCACGTTGCAGCGCTCGGCCACTTCGAGGGTATTCGTCACGGCCTCGGGATAGTCGGAGAACGCGGCGCGCATCTCTTCTGGGCTCTTGAGGAAGAACTCCTGCGACGAGAAGCGAAGCCGGCTTTCTTCCGCGAGGCGGGCCCCCGTTTGGATGCACAGGAGAACGTCGTGAGCGGCGGCGTCACCGGCGCGCAGATAGTGGACATCATTGGTGGCAACGAGCTTCAGACCCGTCTCGGCTGAAAGCGCGGCCATCCTTGGGTTGATCTCGGCAAGCTCTTCGATGCCGGTCTGCTGCATTTCGAGATAGAGGTTCTCGCGACCGAAAAGGTTGACGAGCCGATCAACTTCCTCCCTGGCCGCCGAAATATGCCCCGCCTGTAGCGCACGTGACAGCCTTCCGCTCGCGCAGCCGGTGAGGCAGATCAGACCCTGCGCGTGGTCGCGAAGCATGGAGTAGTCCACCCGGGGCCTATAGTAGTAGCCCTCCAGGAAGGCCAGGCTTCCCAGCTTCAGTAGGTTCTTGTAGCCGGTGTTGTCGCGAGCGAGCAGCGTGAGATGCCAGCGGTCCTCGTTCTGCCCCTCCTTGCGGAAGCGGTTCTCGACTACGTAGGTCTCGAGTCCGATGATCGGTCTAATACCGGCGAGGCGGCACCGCTTATGGAATTGAATGATGCCCGACAACACTCCGTGATCGGTTATGGCAAGGGCAGGCATCTCCAACTCGACAGCCCTGGCAACGAGTTCTTCGATCTTGCAGGCGCCGTCGAGCGCCGAGTAGTGAGTGTGGACGTGCAGATGACAGAAGCCGGGATTGCCGCCGCCGGGCGGCCCGGAGGAGCCGTTCACTTAGCCTTCCTCGAGCTCAACGCGGTTCCTGAGGTATCCAACGCCATCAATCTCTACCTCTACCTCATCTCCAGAGTGGAGTTCTCCCACGCCCGGCGGTGTGCCCAGCATGATCAGGTCACCACGATTGAGGGTCATAGCCTGGCTGATGATGGAAATCACTTCGAACGGGTCGCGGATCATGTCGCTGACGCGGGACTCCTGGCGCAGCGCGCCGTTGACTCGTGTCCTGATGTAGGAGTCGGGGCTGGGAGTCTCTGTTTCCAGGTGCGGCCCCGCTACCGCGAACGTATCGTACCCCTTGGCGCGCCACCACTGCCTGTCGCGCCCCTGCATGTCCCGTTCGGTCACGTCGTTGGCACACGTCCAGCCCAGGACCGCGTCACGTGCTTCCTCGGGGCTGACACGCCGAGTAGGCCGCGAAATCACGACCGCGAGCTCCCCCTCGAACTCGACCCGCGTGGCATCTTTTGGGTACACGATGACCTCGCGGTGACCGATGAGGCTCGACGGGGGCTTGAGGAAGAGTAGCGGCTCGGGAATGTCTTCGGGCCTGCTTTCGGGCACCTGGTCGCCTGCAAGGCGATCAACCATCTCTTTGATGTGCTCCCGGAAATTCCACCCGATCCCCAGTATCTTGCCCGGCTCGGTCGGGGGCAGCAGTCTCACGTCCTCCTCATTCAGGACGCTACCGACCGCGACGGTGGCCGACACAACAACCGGGCCGGCCTCGATGATGTATCCGCTGCAACCCACTGCCGCGTGATACGTGTCACCCTGATATTCGATACGCGCCAGCCTCATGTGCGGTCCTCTTTCTTGACCTCGGCGCGCATCAGCCCGTAGGCAATGGAATCGACCAAAGCTTCCCATGACGCTTCGACCACGTTGAACCCCACCCCAACGCTTCCCCAGCTGCTGCGCCCGTCGGTTGAATCGATGAGGACACGGGTCTTAGCCGCCGTCCCCTTGTCTTCGTCAAGGATGCGCACGCTGTAGTTGACCAGCCGTATGTCGCGCACCGCGGGATGCTTGCGTTCGATGGCCATTCGCAGAGCCTTGTCGAGTGCGTTCACCGGTCCATTGCCCTCGGCGGTCTCGACAAAACGATCTCCGTTGACATGAACCTTAACCGTGGCCTCACTCACTGTGGCCCCGTCCTCACGTTTCTCAACGATGATCCGGAAGGCCTCGAGCCGGAACGGCTCGACCTTCAGCCCCATCTCCGTCCTGAGTAGCAGCTCGAAAGAAGCGTCCGCGGCCTCGTAATGGTAACCGGCGTACTCCTGTTCCTTCACCCTCGAAAGCACCCTGTCGGCGAGCTTTTCTTCCTCTTTCAGCGGATAGCCCAGCTCTCTCGCCCGCTGCTCGATGGTCGCGCGGCCCGCCAGCTCCGAGACGAGAACGTGCGGCGTATTCCCGACCAAAGAAGGATTGATGTGCTCAAAGGTGCTCGGATCCCGCTCCACCGCCGAGATGTGCATGCCACCCTTGTGGGCAAACGCATTGTGGCCGACGTAAGGCTGGTGGGGATCGGGCGAGATATTGCAGAGCTCGGCCACGAAATGTGCCGCGTCGGTGAGCTTTGCCAGCCGCTGGGCAGAGACTGCTTCGCGTCCCATCTTCAGGCTGAGGGCGGGTATGACCGCACACAAGTCGGCATTGCCGCAACGTTCCCCATACCCGTTGATAGTGCCCTGGACCGAATCGGCACCGGCGTCCACGGCGACCAGCGAATTGGCCACGGCACAGTCGGAGTCATTGTGGGCATGAATGCCTACCCCGCAAGATCCTCCCAAACGCTCCACAACACGGACAACCACGCTGGAAACCAGCATCGGCAAGGCGGCACCGTTTGTGTCGCACAGGCAGACACTCTCTGCCCCCGATTCTGCGGCCACCTCCACGCACTTGAGCGCGTATTCCCGGTCGGCCAAAAACCCGTCGAAAAAATGCTCCGCGTCGTAGACGACACGTTTGCCCTGTCCACGGAGGAACGCGACTGAATCCGCGATCATCCTGAGGTTTTCGTCTCTGTCTACTCGGAGGACTTTCTCGAGATGCAGGTCCCATGTTTTACCCACGACGGTGCAGACAGGAGCCCAGTTCGACGCCAGTACGCGGAGTTGTTCGTCCTCATCGGGACGCACGTTGCGCGCCCTCGTCATGCCGAAAGCTGCCACCACCGTTTGGCCGAGCGATTCTCTCTCCAGCCTGCGGAAAAACTCAGCGTCCTTGGGATTGGATCCCGGAAACCCGCCTTCGATCACATGGATTCCCAACTCGGCAATGCGGACCGCCATGCGCAGCTTCTCGTCCACCGAAACGCTCATGCCCTCGCGCTGCATGCCGTCGCGGAGGGTGGTGTCGTAGAGGACTATGCGCGATGATCCTGCCACGCGGTAGTGCTCAACCTTCTCTCGCGCGCGGTTTACGTGGTCACCGGCGTGCCGGTGTGCATTGCGTACTCGTGGAACCTGGCGGTTATCTCCTTCGTGACAGGGCCGGGCCTCCCGGCGCCTATCGTTCTCTTGTCGACCTCTACGATGGGACCGACCTCCGCGGCGGTCCCCGTAAGGAAAGCCTCGCTTGCGTTGTACACGTCAAACAACGTGTAGAAACCCTCTTCAACATCCATTCCCATGGATGCGCCGATTCGCATGACGACGGCCCGGGTGATTCCCCCCAGCACGCCCAGCGACGGATGGGGAGTCAAGAGCTTGTTCCCCTTGACCAGGAAGATATTGTCGGCGGTACATTCGCAGACGTACCCCGCGGTCGTCAGAAACAACCCCTCGTTCACGTCACAGCCGCGCAGTTCGAGGGCCCCGATGATGTTGTTGAGATAGTTGAGGCTCTTGACGGCCGGATTGATGGCCTGGGGATCATTGCGCCTGGTGGCCAGCGTGACGACTTTGAATCCCCTTTCGTAGACCTCCGCCGGATATAGCGTGATCCCTCCGGCAATGCAGAAGACGCTGGCCTTGGGACACTTGCTCGGGTTCAAGCCTAGGTCACCTTTGCCCCGTGTTACCACGAGGCGAACATATCCATCGGTAACCTCGCTTCTCCGGATGGTCTCCATCATGGCCTCGACGAGGTCCACCCGCGGCAGGGGTATCTCCAGGGCCAGGGTCTGCGCCGAGGCGTACAGCCGGTCGATGTGCGCGTCGAGTTCGAATACCCTGCCGTTGTATACGCGGATCCCCTCGAACACCCCGTCACCGTAGAGAAGACCGTGATCGAAGACACTGATCTTGGCGTCTTCTTCGCTGTAGAACTCGCCGTCGATGTAGATCTGCATAAAAGCCTCCCTGGACCACGCGATGGCCCGGATCATTGAACCCTTGAAGTATACAAAATCTCGCTCCACCTCTCGGGCGCCTACGGGACCCACTCCCCTTCGCGTAACCTACAGTAAGCTGCCGACTTGGTAGACCACGATGCCCAAGAACAGGGCAACGGCAAGCATCAGCCCCAAGCTGGCCGCCGTCCACCGCCACGACCGTGATTCCTGCAGAAGTGCAGAGACGGCTGCAACACAGGGCACGAACGTCATCTGGACGACAAGGAACGCCGCGGCAGCGGCCGGCACCAGCACGCCGGCCACGGCCTCGGCGAGGCCCCCCGCTGTCCCCCCGGCCGTCGCCACCGCCGTTGCACCAGTCCCGAAGAGAACCCCCAACGTAGCCACGCTGTTTTCCTTCGCGACGAAACTGGACAGCAAGGCAACGATCAAGCGCCAGTCGCCCAGTCCCATCAAAGCCCCGCCGGGTTCGAGAAAGTGCCCGACTCTCCCCAACACGCTTTCGCTCGGGTCCCCCCCCGGGTACGTCGACAAAATCCACACGATCGCCGAGACCACCACAATGAGCGTTCCGGCTTTCTTGATGAAGGCCAGGGTATTGCGCCAGACGTAGAGAGCGATGGTGCGGGCATTCGGAGGATGATAGAGAGGCATCTCCATGATGAAGACGCCACGTTCGCCCCGGTAACGCAGTCGGTTAACCGTCGTTCCCACGATCCCCAAAAGGACCAGGTTCCCGCCCACCAACGCCACGATAGCCCAGGGTGCGCGGGCTCCGAAGAAAGCAGGTGTGAGAAACGCCAAAACGGCGAGTCTTCCCGTGCAGGGCACAAACGGGGTGAGCATCATGGTAAGCATTCTGGACCGTCGGTCTTCGATGATTCGGGTGCCCAATATGGCGGGAACATTGCAGCCAAAACCCAGCAGAAGCGGCATGCAGGACTTGCCGTGCAGGCCCATCCAGTGCATGTAGCGGTCCATCACGTAGGCAATGCGGGCCATGTAACCCACATCTTCCAGCAGGCCCAGGGCTGCGAAGAAGATGACCAAGATCGGTACAAACGAGAGCACCGTGCCTGCTCCCGCGAGCGCACCGTCAACTATCACCCCAGAGAACCAGCTCGGCGCCCAGCCGAGAGCCTCGGCAAGGAGTCCCGAGAGGTTTCCGGTGATCAGCTGGTTCAAGGCGGCTGAAGCCGGACCAGCCACCGAGTAGGTGACGTAGAAGAGCACCGCCAAAGCTACCATAATAATCAGCAGGCCCCAGAAGGGGTGGGTGGCCACGCGGTCGACCCGATCGGTGACGGCGTTCACATTGCGGCGCGGGTGGGCGACGGCCGCCCGAATCATCCTCGCCACCCAATCGTATCTCCCTCCGGCGATGTCCAGATAGGCATCCTCGTGTTTCTCGAGAACGCCTTTGATCGCGGGCCAGTTCTCCGGCGAGTGGGTCTCGACCAGTTGGGCGACGTCGCCATCGCCTTCGAGCAGCTTGAGGGCCAACCACGGCTCGGGGTATCCGGCCGGTGAATGACCGGCGAGCAGGTTCTGCAAGTCGGCCAGGACCGGCAGGTGCTTCGGTCTAATCGAAGGCCGGTTTGGCTGGAAGTCCTCTGGATGTTCTGCAAGTTTCTCCGCCGCCTGGACAAGCTCCGCGAGCCCTTGCTTTCGGCTTGCCACCAGTTCGATTACAGGGAGTCCCAAGGCAGCCTCGAGGACTCGCGATTCGATGCGGATCCCGTGTGCCTCTGCGACGTCGACCATATTGAGCCCGATCACCACCGGGACCGGCAGCACCAGCAGCTCCGCGACCAGGTAGAGATTGCGTTCGAGAGAGGAGGCGTTGATGACCGCGACGACGACATCGGGGGGATCCTTTATCAGGAAGTCTCTGGCCACCCTCTCCTCCTCGGAGCCGGAGGTGAGACTGTACGTGCCTGGGAGATCGACGATCTGGACTCTCTGTCCATGGTGACTGAAGTGACCCGTCTTCTGTTCAACGGTCTTTCCGGGCCAGTTGCCTACATGCTGGTTCAAGCCGGTGAGCGCGTTGAAAACCGTGCTCTTGCCGACATTGGGCTGACCCGCCAGCGCAAGCGTGAGGGCTGGGGCAGCCTTCATCGGTAGATTATGCCCCGGTTGACAGAGGGCCTTGAGTCGTGGACGGCGCCGGTTCCACGGTCACTCGTTCAGCCTGCCCCCGTCCCAGCGCAATGCGCGCCCCATGGACCTCGATTATCAATGGCCCGCGACCGCGGTTCTGAAAGACGCTGACCTCAGCGCCGGGAGTTAATCCCAGAGCAATGAGCCGGCGGGCCAATCCGTGCTGCTCAGGAAGTGCCGCGACACGGGCGCGCGCCCCCTGTCCGAGATGCGCCAGGGTGGTCATGGCTTCGTCCTCCCTGGCAGAGATTCCGCATAGGACACGAAATGAGCCAGGATTTCGGGCTCGAGCACGTGCTCCAGTCGGCAGGCAGTCGACTCCGCCTTTTCCCTGGGGATGGAGAGTACCTCGGTGAGAAAGTCCAGGATGGCGAGGTGACGGCGCTCGACATCAATCGCGATCTCTTGACCCGCGGGAGTCAGCGTCGCGTGCCCGTACCGCACATGTGCGACAAGCCCCCGGCTCGAGAGATTCTTCAGCGCTCCGGTGACCGAAGGCCTCGATACTCGCAGCCGCTCGGCGATCTCGCTGACCCGTGCCACGCGCGACGTGCGCTCGAGCTGCAGAATTGCCTCAAGGTAGTCCTCGAGACTCGCGCTCAGTTCTTCGGACGGGGCTGCCATCTCCACTCCCTCATCAAAGTTAGGTGCCACTATTTTAGTGGTGCTGGCCTAACTTTACAAGGTGGGAGACTACATCTCCGCGGTAGTGGTCCGCCGCCCGTCTGACACAGGCGCAGGGTACCCGCGGCCCTACAGCCAGGACGGGGCCCGCAGCGACCAGCCACGGTCCGGCGCACGGCCGAGCACGTCGGCAATGTATAGGCCGACTATCACAAGGCCGACCAAAGCCATCCCCATGATGGCGAGAAGGGCCCAGCTGATGACGCCGAGTTGAGCCAGAGTACGCCGTTGAAGCTCGGCTTGTATGACATCGTCCATGTCCTCTTCCAAGGCCAGTTCCTCCAGCAACTCGTCGGGCGACATTTTTCTCACGTTGACACTGTCGATCTTCTTGCTCATCTTTCGACCTCCGACCCGCGCTTCGCAGAACTAGGGGCTTTGTTCCCTCCAGCGCCGGCGATCATTCGCGTGCCACAAAGCGCGAAGCGCCGGCTTCTCAGCCGGCGCTTCGCCGTCATTTCTCTTGAATGAGGGCCGCTGTTACCAGCGGTTGCCACCTCCGCCGTAACCGCCGCCGCCACCATAGCTGCCGCCACCGCCGCCGCGACCGCCAAAACCGGAGCGAGGGGTACGGGGCTGCATTTCCTTGGCAACGTCGACCTTCAGCGTACGACCATCGAGTTGGGTGCCATCGAGGGCGGCCTTCGCGGCTTCGGCCATCTCGGGTGAGGCCATCTCAACGAAGCCGAAACCTTTGGGACGGCCGCTGTCTCTGTCGGTGATCAAGTTGACAGACGCCACTTCCCCGTGTTGCTCGAAGAGGGCCCTGACGCCGGCTTCAGACGTGCTGTAGCTAAGGTTGCCCACATAGAGCTTCGCAGAACTCATCTAATCCTCCACATGCGGAGTTACATTGCGGCATACGAGAGGGCAAAACTGCAAAGCGCGAACTGACTGACTCCGCACGGCGCCCGAAGAAGATTCCTTTCGAATGTCGCGCGCAGTATAGCATCATCCCGTCATTCCGGTGCCCTCAGTTTGGGTGACTAGAAAGGAAACCACGGGGGTACTCAGAAGCCGTCTACGCGCGCAAGGAGGCATCCATGTCCAGTTCGAGCATCCCGCCAAGGCAGACCGGAGGCACCCACCTCGATACGCAGGTTTCGTATCGGTTAGGGGTTCCCCTCGTCTACGTGAAAGGCGAGCTAGATCATGACACCGCTCCCACTATGGGAGAGGTGATTCGTCAAGAGCTGGCCCCGGAAACGACGGTCCTGATTCTCGACCTGAGCGAGCTCGCGTACATGGACAGCGGTGGTCTTTCTCTCATGTTCGACACCGTGAACAGGATGAAAGGCGTGGGATGGTTGGGGCTGGTCGGACCGAATGCCGGAGTGACCAGGCTGCTCGAGATTACGGGACTGACCGACCACCCGAATGTCCGCGTGTTCTCGGATCTACGCGCAGCGGGTTCAGCGGTGAAGGCCACCGCCCCAGCCACCTGATCGGCCGGGGCAACCTACCCGACCGGCGGGGGAACGATCACCACCGGGCACCGGGCGTGATGCACCACCTGACGGCTGATGGAACCCAACAGTAGTTCGGCAAAACCGCCGTGGCCACGCCGGCCCACGACCACCAGATCTGCCCCCTCCGCCTCGGCGAGCACTACCTTGCCTGCCTGGCCCTCGACGACCCTCTTCTCGCACTTCACAGTGGGTTCGTGCTCGGCCACCCAGGCTTCGGCCTCGTCGACGACGGTGGTGGCCGCGTCGCGAAATTCCTCGTAGAACTCACGACCCGCCATCAGGCTCGAAAGTGCCGCCGGAGGCACCTCCCAGGCGCAGACCAGGCGTAGAGCTGCTCCGTGTAGCGAGGCTTCCCGAGCAGCGAAGCGCAGTGCCTCCTGAGCCCCCGATGAGCCATCAACTGCTACCACGACCGTATCCACTTCTCCCCCTGGCTAGTCTTTCGCTACAAACTGGGCAACCAAATCGCCGACGTCCCTGGTCCCCATCCCCATCTGACCCGCGGAGAGCGACTTCATTTGTCCGATGGTCTGGATGATGCCCCGCTCCACCCTCGCCGCGGCTTCGGACTGCCCGAGATAGTCGAGCATCATCTGAACGGCGCCGATGGCGGCCAACGGGTTGATCACGTTCTGCCCTGTGTATTTGGGGGCCGAGCCGCCGATGGGCTCGAACATACCGGTCACACTCGGATGTATGTTGCCTCCCGCCGCCACTCCCATTCCGCCTTGGATCATCGCTCCCAGGTCGGTGATGATATCGCCGAACATATTGTCGGTGACGATGACGTCGAACCACTCAGGGTTCTTGACGAACCACATGCAGGCCGCGTCCACGTGCGCGTATTCGCGCTTGATGTGAGGGTATTCAGAATCGCCTAACTCGTTGAAGGCCCGCCACCACAGGTCGAACGCGTAGGTGAGCACGTTTGTCTTCCCGACCAGCGTGAGTTGACCGTGGCGATCGGCCCGCGCCGCGTAGTCGAAAGCATAACGGAGACACCTCTCGACGCCCTTGCGGGTGTTCACGCTCTCCTGAACGGCAATCTCGTCTGGGGTTCCCTTCTTGAGAAAACCGCCGGTCGAGGCGTACGCGCCCTCGGTGTTCTCCCGGACCACCACGAAATCTATCTCGGCCGGTCCCTTATCCTTGATCGGTGTCTCCACCCCCGGCAACAGCTTGACGGGTCTCAGGTTGATGTAGAGATCGAGAACGAAACGGGCCTTGAGCAGGATGCCGTGCTCGAGAATCCCCGGCTTCACGTCGGGGTGTCCGATAGCACCCAAGAGAATGGCGTCGTGACCGCGGAGTTCTTCAATGCCGGAGTCGGGCAGAGTCTCGCCCGTGCGCAGATAGCGTTCGGCGCCAAAATCGTAAGGCGTGAGCTTGTAGGAAAAGCCGGCCCACGCCGCCGCAGCCTCCAGTACCTTCAGGCCCTCGGCGACCACCTCAGGCCCCGTTCCATCGCCCGGCATCACCGCTATGTCGTAGTTCATTGCCGTCCTTTCGAACACTCTGTTACGGCTGCACCGTATCGCGCTGCGCTCGGATGCACTCTAATTATGAGCCTCTGCCCTCTTCTTCAGATACGGGAGTAGGCCCCCCGCCTCGACGAGCTCGCGCATGAAGGGGGGCAGCGGCTGCGCCCGATAGGTAACGCCGCTCGTGACATCCACGATTCTGCCGTCGGCCAAGTCCACCTCGAGCTCGTCCCCCTCAGTGATGCCATCGACGGCTTCCGGCGCGACCAAAATCGGTAGTCCGGTATTGAACGCGTTGCGGTAGAAGATCCGCGCGAAGCTCTTGGCAATCACTACCGATACCCCGGCTCCCTTGAGGGCCAACGGTGCGTGCTCTCTGCTGGAGCCACACCCGAAGTTCTCCTTCGCGACAACGATGTCTCCCGGCCTGACCTTGCCCGAGAAAGTGGGGTCGGCGTCTTCCATCACGTGCTGGGCCAATTCCGTGGCGGTCTTCATGTTGAGGTAGCGGGCCGGGATAATCTGATCGGTATCGATGTCGCGCCCAAATGTCCACGCTCGCCCGCGCAACACCGTCATGACCTCCCCCCTTCTCCGAGTTGATCGGGTGTCGTGATGTGACCCGCGACCGCACTGGAGGCTGCAACATAGGGGCCGGCCAAGAACACCTCCGACTCGGGATGCCCCATGCGCCCGACAAAGTTGCGGTTGGTGGTTGACACCGCCCTCTCCCCCTCGGCGAGGATGCCCATGTGCCCGCCCAGGCAGGGACCGCAGGTGGGCGCCGACACCACCGCCTCAGCTTCAACGAAGATATCGAGTAAGCCCTCTTCGCTTGCCTGCTTCCACACCGCCTGAGTAGCGGGAATCACAATGCATCTCACGTCTCGGTGTACCTTGCGGCCACGCAGGATCTCGGCTGCCTGGCGGAGATCTTCGATCCGGCCGTTGGTGCAGCTCCCGATCACGACTTGGTCGATCCCAACGTTGCTGAGCTCCGACGCCGGCTGAGTGTTCGACGGCAGGTGGGGTTTGGCCACCATCAACGGGATATCGTCCGCCCGCCAATAGTAGGTCTTCTCGTACACCGCGTCTGCATCGGACGCATAATAGAGCGGAGTCCGGCGGAAACGCCCAGAAACGTACGCCCTGGTAGTGTCGTCAGGAGCGATGATCCCGCTCTTTCCCCCGGCTTCGATGGCCATGTTGCAGATCGTGAACCGTGATGACATCGGGAGATTCATGATTGTAGGGCCTGAGAACTCCATGGCTTTGTAGAGCGCCCCGTCGACTCCGATCTGACCGATGGTGAAAAGGGCGATGTCCTTGCCGGTGACGTAGGGCCCAAGCTCGCCGGTAAAATCGAACCTGTGGCTTTCCGGTACCCTGAACCAGGCCTCACCGGTAGCCATGGCCCCCGCCAAGTCAGTGGAACCCACGCCGGTCGCGAACGCTCCGAGCGCTCCGTACGTGCACGTATGAGAATCGGCGCCGACTACAAGGTCCCCTGGACCCACCAAACCCTGCTCGGGTAGGAAAGCATGCTCTACGCCGACACGCCCGACTTCGTAATAGTGCACAATGGCATGCTTCCTCGCAAAAGCGCGCATCTGCGCAGCGAGTTGCGCAGACTTGATGTCCTTGTTGGGCGTGAAGTGGTCGGGAATGAGGGCAATCTTCTCGGCATCGAAAACCCGATCGAACCCGGTCTTTTCAAACTCGTCTATGGCGACGGGGGCGGTTACATCATTGCCAAGGCACATGTCTACCTTTGCCATGACAAGATCGCCCGGTCTCACCAGTTCGACGCCCGCGGCGCGGGCCAGGATCTTCTCGGTTATGGTCATTGACATGCCTTCTCCTCAGTGGTTGGGCCTCAGGCCAGACCAGCAAGTTCAACAGTATAGCGCGAGGCCCCGCCGCGGCACGCGCGAGCCTCGGCTCTTAGGTCAACTGATGGGGTGAACGGGTATTTACCAGAGCCCCACCGTGGCCACTATGCCGGCAGCCTTCCTCTGGACGGCGGCTCCGTAATCCGGCCCAACAGCCCATTTGCCGCTGAGGTCGTACACCGTGCGCACATTGGCCTTGTGCACTGCGCCGTCGGATTGCACAAAGTGACGCGGGTCACCCGGCGTGGTAATAGGACCGGTGGAAGGTTGCTGAACCAACACGCAGTAAGGATCGGACATGTGATCCGGGTAGATATACCAGGCGAGGTGAACGTACTGAGCGATGACACCCAGTTCAGCGGAGGCGAAGGAATTCCCCGGAACGCCCGGGCCGGTGGCTCCTATCCCCGCCATGTTGTTTTGCTCGGGGACGACCACCCCGCCGTACTGACCGTAACCGGTCTCATGAATCATCTGGGCCCAGGCCATGTCCGCTCTAATGCCAAACCGCCCGCCATAGGTGATGTACAGCTTCGCCAACGTCTCCAGCGGGACACTGAACTTGCCATCGCCCACCCCAGCGGCACGGAAGTAACGGACCAAGTCGGTGGAGTCGCCGAGAAAGCGGCCGTTCAAGCCGGCGGGATCGGTGCCCATGATATTGAAGAGCAGCGCGGCCGCCTGACCCCGTGTGGCCTTCGCCCAGGGAGACAGGGACTTCAGCGTCGTGCCCGGCACAGCCAATTCCCGTAGGAGACCATTGTACTGAGCCACCCTCGCCACGACCGCGTGGGTCGGATCGAAGTTGCCCCAAGCCGACTTGTACGAGGAAGGCGGAACAATCAGGGAATCGATCGCGGCCCTCGTACCGATGGTGACGAGCTGTGCCAGCGTTATCGAGGCACCGGGTTTGAAGACGGGCCCCTTCGATCCCAGGTATCCCGCCACCAGCCCCTCTCTCGCCGCCGCGGCGACGTAGTTATCCGGATAGAGGGTGTCGGCACCCGTGCGCTGGACGTCCGTGAACTGGGAGACATCGCTCTCGCTGACCGCGATCCGCATTGCCTCGACGGCCATCTTGGCGAACTGTTGCCGCGTGATCGGGGCATTCGGGCGGAAGGATCCGTCGGAGTAGCCGCCTACAATACCCAACTGGGCCAGCGTTTCGATCTGGACGTGGTAGGGATGCGTTGCAGGCACATCGGTGAACCCAGCGGTTCCCGCACGGGCCGGTTGAGTTGAGAAGAGAAGGAAGAAAGCGAAGGCCAGCCCGGCGATGACCAGCGCGGCGCGCGCACCTCGGGCCGGTTTGACGAAAGAAACCAATTTCATGCAACACCCCGATGTAGTGGTCAGCCCTTGCCGCCGACGGCGGGCCTGACATCTTAAGCGTCAATTATACTTTCCCCGCCGAATCGGCCAGGCCTGCAAAAAAGCGCGTCCAATCAGACCTGCTCTTCAGCGATTCCCAAGTCGGCCAGCTTCTGCACTGCGCTCTCCCTGACGTCCACGGCAAGACGCCAGGCCTCGGCCTGGTTCTTTGCCCAGGCCATGAGGCGCACGGACACTCCAAAATCATCTGCATCCACGACCTGGACCGCGGGCTCCGGCACCGGCACAAAGGCCTCGTGGGCCCGCGCCTCTCCGAGCAGCAGAGTGCGCGCTGCTTCGACATCGGCACCGTAAGGGAGGCGGATGGTGAGGAGCGCGGGCATATGAGGATCGACCAGGGTGTAGTTCCGGATTGCGCGATCGGACAGCAGTTTGTTTGGAATGATGAGCCGTCGGTTATCCCAGGTCCGAATGTAGGTGTAGAAGAGGCCGATTGACTCGACCGAGCCGTACTCAGACTCGATATTCACGCTGTCACCGAGCCGAATCGGCTGTACGAAGGCAATGATGATTCCGGAGACCAGGTTCGCGATGGTCGTCTGAGCCGCGAAGCCAAGGGCGATTCCCGCTACGCCCGCCGACGCGAAGATTCCGACAGCGATACGCTTGAGCGCGGACACATCCATTATCCAGAAGACCAACCCAACGGCGACGAAAAAGAGAGTGACGGCGGAAAGCCTCTCGATCATGCGGAATCGGGTCTCGGCCCCAGGGTCGATCTCCGGAAGATTGCGGCGCCGCGAAAAACGGTCTATACCATGTTTGACAAAAAGATAGAGCAGCCACGCGCCGACTAAAACAACGATGGACACGCCTGCGTTGATGAAGTGATGTTGGTTCTCTGCCCAGAACATATCTCCACTCCACTATACCGCGACACGGGAGCCCCGGAGCACAGAAGGAGCGCACTATGAGGATCTTGGTATCGGGAGCCACCGGTTTCATGGGAGGGACCATCGCGCGACACCTCCTGGAGGCAGGGCACGACGTACGCGCCATGAGCCGCTCGACCGGCAACGCGATGCGGTCGTTCGCGGGCCATCAGCCGGGTCGCCAGGCACTGGCCGAAGGCCGCCTGACATTCATCGAGGCCGACGTGACTAGACCTTCCACACTGAACGCGGCAGTCGAGAACGTCGAGGTTGTAGTACAGGCAGTTCAGTTTGCGGGCGCCCCGATCGAAGACCCCGCCCGCAACCTCACCTACGCGGCGGTCGACCGCGACGGCACCCGGAATCTCCTCGCGGCGCTGGTACAGGTCTACGGCATGCCGGTCGCGGGGGGCATGCCGGCCCGTTTCCCCAACGACGCGCCCCGCGTTGTCTACATGAGCGGGATCACCGCGTCCCCGGACAGTCCCTATTCGTGGGATCGGGCCAAGTGGGAGGCGGAGGAGGCAGTCCGCGCCAGCGGGCTCATCTGGACTATCGTGCGGGGATGCTGGGCATACGGACCGCAAGATGTAGCACTCAATCGCATCATTCACTACTCCGACTGGCTGCCTTTCGTGCCCATTTTTGGAGATGGGAATGAGACTCTCACCCCGCTCTTTGTCGAAGACGTCGGGCGCTTCTACGCGCTCCTGCTGGCGGACCTGGAAAAAAGCAGGGACACGCTCTTAGGCCTCGGGGGCCCGGATCTGGTCACACTGAACGAGTTCCTCCGGTTGGCCCTCGACGCGATGGGGAGGCGTCGGCCGATCCTCCACATCCCCAAGCCATTGGGCAAGGTTCAAGGCGCCCTCTTGCAGCATTTCCCCGGGCGTCCGTTGTCGCCCGCTGCGGTGGACTTCGTCAGCCAGGGAGGCGTGGTCAGCCCTGCCCAGAGACAGTTGCTGGAGGAGCGATTCCCGGAATTCCAAGTTACCCCCGCGCGCCACGCCCTGAGCAGCTATTTGGGCACATAGCATGCGGGCCGGTTGCCGACCGTTAGCCGACCGTGCTAAGCACCAGGGGCGAACAGATCGGTCGAGAGATACCGTTCACCCGCATCCGGCAGCACGACCACAATGGTCTTTCCCTCGAACTCCGCCCCCGCCGCGAGACGGACGGCCGCGACCACCGCGGCCCCGCTGGAGACTCCGCACAGAATCCCTTCCTCGCGGGCCAGTCGCCGGGCCATCTCCATGGCCTCATCGTTCTCAACCTGCTCGACTCGGTCTACCAGAGAGAGATCCAGGTTTTGCGGAATGAAGCCCGCCCCGATCCCCTGGATCTTGTGCGGACCCGGTTTGAGATCCTCCCCGGCCAGGCGCTGACTGATGACAGGGCTGGCTGCCGGCTCAACGGCCACGGAGACAAGGTCTCGGCCTCTCACCTGCTTGAAATACCTGGAAATTCCGGTCAGGGTTCCGCCGGTGCCGACTCCCGCGACGAGCACGTCCGCTTCCCCACCGGTATCCTCCCAGATCTCGGGCCCTGTCGTGGTCTCGTGGATCGCCGGATTAGCCGGATTGGAGAACTGCTGCGGCAGGAAGTACCTTGTGGGATCCGACGACACGAGGCTGTCCGCCCGCGCTATGGCGCCCTTCATGCCTTCGGGGCCGGGCGTCAACTCGAGACGGGCGCCAAAGAAGGCCAGCACCTTCCGGCGTTCCATGCTCATTGTTTCGGGCATGGTGAGGGTCAGCCTGTAGCCACGTGCCGCGCAGACATAAGCGAGAGCTATCCCAGTGTTGCCGCTGGTCGGTTCGACGATCTCCGTGGCCGGCCCGATAACCCCTCTCTGCTCGGCATCCCAGATCATCGCCGCGCCGATTCGGCATTTGACCGAGAAGGACGGATTCCTGGCCTCGATCTTGGCGAGCACCCGAGCGTCGCTCTTCCCCACAATCCTATTGAGACGCACCAGCGGTGTATGCCCAATCGAGAGGGAGTTATCTGCGAATACCTTCCCCACTGGTACCTCCTGAAGTCTAGGTTAGGCCGGTCTGTGACGCGGCCAATGCGCGATCCAAGTCGGCGATGATGTCTTTCACGTCCTCAATGCCCACGGACAGGCGGATCAAACCGGGTGTTACCCCAGCCTTGGCTTGATCCGCCGGGGTAAGCTGCTGGTGGGTAGTACTGGCGGGATGAATGACGAGGGTTTTTGCGTCCAGGATGTTGGCCACATGCGACGCGAGCCGAGTCGCATTGATGAAGGCTTTGCCCGCCTCCAAGCCGCCCTTGATCTCGAAGCCGAAAACCGCGCCGGGGCCAAGCGGGAAGTAACGACTCGCTCTTTCGTGATCGGGATGATTCGCCAGACCGGCATAGTCCACCGAAAGCACCGCCGGATGATCATGCAAGAACGCCGCCACCCTGTTCGCGTTGTCCACATGCGCCCGCGCGCGCAGCGGCAGTGTCTCAAGCCCCTGAATGAACAACCAGGAGTTGAAGGGCGATAGCGCCGCGCCGAGATCACGGAGGAGCCCGGTCCTCATCTTGAGGAGATAGGCCAGTCCGCGAACGGCAGCCCCTTCATGGTCGCCGAACGCGTCCCAGAAATTGACACCGTGATAGGCAAGATCTGGTTCGGTTATTTCGGGGAACTTACCGGCGGCCTTCCAGTCGAAGTCGCCCTTGTCGACGATCGCACCCCCGATCGATGTCCCGTGGCCTCCTATCATCTTCGTCAGTGAATAGACGACTATGTCGGCGCCATGCTGAAGGGGGTTGAAGAGGGGCGGCGGGGTAACGGTGTTGTCTACCACAAGCGGTATCCGATGACGGCGCGCGACTTCCGCTATGGCCTCCAGATCGTCGACATTCCCCTTCGGGTTGCCTATCGACTCTGTGTACAGCAGGCGGGTGCTGCCGTCAATGGCCCGCTCGAAGTTTGCCGCGTCGCTCGAGTCGACGAAGCGCGCCTCAATGCCGAATCGTTTCAGCGGGAAGCTGAACTGCGTGTAGGTCCCTCCGTACAGCTTGTCACCGGTAACGAAGTTCTGTCCGGCCTGGGTGATGTTGGCAATGGCGTAGAAGATCGCTGCCTGCCCGGATGCCACGGCCAGAGCGCAGGCCGCTCCGTGGAGGGCGGCCAGACGTTTCTCGAGAACGTCGGTGGTTGGGTTCATGAGCCTCGTATAGATGTTCCCGAACTTCTCGAGGGCAAAGAGACTGGCCGCATGTTCGGTGTCCCTGAAAACATAGCTCGACGTCTGATAGATCGGTACGGCCCTCGACAGCGTGTCTTCGTCTGGGGTCTGGCCCGCGTGGAGAGCCAGCGTGTCGATTCCATAGTCCTGCGCGTCCGATGCGCTCATCTCAAAGGCCCTTCTTTCTTGCCTGGTGTCAATATCGGAGTCTCGCCGACGGAGAGCGGCCGCTATATCGAATACTCGAGCGCGGAACCACAAGCGGTCCTTTCCTGCTCGAGAAGGTCGGCAAATGTCGTTCGGTCGAACACCGCCATCATGGCGCCGTGTGCCTCCTGCCATACCGGCAGCAGCACGCAGCCGGACTTCATGAGGCAATCGCTGCCGTCTTCAGATTGTCCGCGGCAATCCACCTCTTCGAGCTCCCCCTCGATGGCACGGATGACTTCACCCACCGTGATGTCCTCGGGTGGCCGTCTCAAGCGATAGCCCCCGGATTTTCCGCGCACGGACTCGACGATCAACGCCTGCCGGAGCTGGACCAAGATGTTCTCGAGAAAACGCACGGGGATATACCTGGCAAAGGCAATTCTCGCCGTGGTGACGGGAGCGTCCTCATCCTGCTTGGAGAGCTCGAGCACGCACCGGACCGCGTACCGTCCCTTCTGAGAAATGACCATGGATCTCCCTGCCGTCTTAAACTACACTATTCCGGTCGGAATAATAGAATACGGAAGGGCACGTGTCAACCTCCCTCGCCACCTACCGGAGATCCCAGCCGATCAAGCAGAGCGGGCAGACCCCAGAGGTCCGGCAAGACGTAATCGGGCATCAGTGACCCGGGGGCATCTCCGGGCCTCTCTCGAGCTGTCGCCAGAACCTGTTTGTCCGTCACGCCAGTGAGGACCAGGGCGGTGACCATGCCGGCAGCGCGGCCCATAGCGATATCGGTGGCAAGGCTGTCGCCCACCAGCAGAGTTGAGACTGCTGGAACCCCCGTAGACGACTCGAGAATCTCAGCCAGGGCCAGGCCGGGCTTGCCCATCACGACCGGAACGGTCTTTGCGGCCGTCTGCACGGCGGCGACCAGAGACCCAGCGCCGGGCAACGACCCCTCCGGCGTGGGAAGGACGGGGTCTTGATTGGTGGCTACGAAGACCGCTCCCCCCTCTATGGCGAGCTGCGCGCGAGTGAGACTTCGGTAGGAGAACGAGCGATCCAGGCCGACAACAACCGCCACCGGTTGACCGAACCCACCTTCCTCGGCCGAAAACGCGGAGAGGCCGGCCTCCACCAGCTCTCTCACCAGTCCCTCTTCACCTACGACCATAACTGGAGCCCTCTGCTGGAATCGGGCCAGCAACCACTGACCGGCCACGAAGCCCGACGTCAAGACGGAGTCGACCTCGGCCGGCAATCCCATCCCGCTCAAGCGGTCGGCTACGTCCTCACGATGGGTGGTGGAGTTGTTGGTGACGTAGCGCACGAGAAGCCCTCGCGCTAAGGCATGCTCGACCGCCTCTCGGGCCCCGGGCAGCACGACGCTTCCCTTGTATACGACGCCATCCAGATCAAGACAGAGCAGTCTTACTACCACTTCCACCACCTGTCCACGCTAGACCAGACCCATCCGGTGCATCGCCCGGCCCATTCCCTTGAATTCGAGATCGATGGCCGCATGCGGGCACACTTCGTGGCAACAATAGCAGCGGATGCAAAGCGAATCGTCCACCCGCGCGCACCCCGAAGAGACTTCGATCGCCTCACATGGACAGGCTCGGCTGCAGGCACCGCAGGCCACACACCTGTCGCCCTTGGGCCGGGGGACCGGAGTGAAGCCACGACGCAGCACGGGACGAATGACCGCTTCCACCAGAACTGAGTGGGTCAAGCCGATGTCGCGCGATTGGCGCGAAGGTAAAACAAAATCCGTCACGCGAAGCTCGGACACAGAAATCCCGACCGTCTCCACATCGAGCGCCCGTCCGCTCCAGAGCCCTCGATTGTGGGCCTCGGCCAGGACCGGAACCGAAGAAGTATCGATTCCGACGATGCGGCAACAGGCGACATCCACCGCAACCGCGTCCTGCCCGGCCACCAGAGCGCCCAGGAGACGGGGCCGACCACCCGTGCCGGGTCCCATACCCTCCAAGGCAAGAATCCCATCCACGATATTGAGACGTGGGTTCACAAAGCCGGCGACGTCGAGCAACATGCCGGCGAAGCGAGAGGGGTCGGCAAGCCTGCCGTGATAACCAACCTTGTTCAGCCCGGGGATCACGCCGAACAGGTTCTTGGTCGCCCCTGTATAGGTCATGAACGCGTGCGTTTTCAGCTTTGCAATGTTGATGACCCCGTCGGCCTCGAGGATGGGACTGATGATCTCGAGACGCCGCACCAACCGACCATCTGCGTACGTCACGTTCTCCCATCTCATGTCATGACTCAACTCGAAGCCGTGACGATCGGCGACCTCACGCAGTCCGGTCTTTCTGTATACCCGCTCGATGACCGGCTTGACATGAACGATTCCCGAACCGGGGCTTTCGGCAACGATCGGGATGCCACCCGCCTCCCGCACTGCCAGCGCTACGGCGGCCACGACCGCCGGATGAGCGGTGATCGCCTGCTCAGGGGCAGCCGCGAAGAGGAGATTGGGCTTGAGGACTATGCGCTCCCCAGGGCTTACGAAGCGCTCCATCCCTCCCAGAGGAAAGAGCGCCCGACCGAGGGCGGCACGAACGGCAGCTAGCTCGTAGTCCGGGCAGCGCGCCGCGGTGACCAGCGAAGCGTTCTTGCCCGCATCAACTCTTGTTTGGGCCAATGGTTACTCTCACCTCCCCGACGCGACGCTGCTATTCTATCTCGCCACATAGCTGCACCACCCGATCGCTAGGGCAGCGCAAGAAGGAGGTCCGTGTATGGCCATGACCTTTAGCAGCCGGCTCTTGGAGAAGATCACCCAAAGCGCCGACACGGCGAGCTATCGCTTCTCACGTCCGCCGGAATACACCTTCAAAGCGGGACAATGGTTTACGATTACCATTCCCGGGCCTGACGGCCCTCTGGATCACCATTTCAGTCACGCGGATTCCCCCACCGAGGACGTCATCGAGCTCACGACCCGCCTGACGCGTTCCGAGTTCAAGAACACGCTCGACGCCCTTCCGATCGGCGCCGAAGTCGAGATCATCGGGCCCCACGGCCGCTTTCTCTTCAACTACGAAGCGCCCAAAATCGCCTTCCTGACTGGGGGCATAGGGGTCACTCCGGTTCGGAGCATGCTGCGGTATCTCCTGGACACGGAGGGCGAGGGAAGAGTGGCGGGACAGAGACTTGTCGTCCTATACGGCAGCATGACCGAGAACGGCATCGTCTACAAGGATGAGTTCGACCGCTTCGAGCAGGGGTTGAGAGACTGCAGGGTGGTGCACGTCATCACCAGCCCAACCGAGAGCTGGACCGGATACGCAGGCTTCATCAATGCCCAGATCGTGCGCGCTGAGCTCGGCAATCCCGGGGATTGGGTCTACTACATCGTGGGGCCGCCGCCCATGATCACAGCCATGGACAAGGTCATGACCGAACTGGCCATCCCCAAAGAACAGCAGGTGGTGGAGAGCTTCGTCGGCTACGTGTCGATGTGAGTGAGTTTCGACCGCAGCACGCAAGGCAGGAGGCCGCCATGGAAGTAGTAGTCGACCTCCTCCACCGAATCGAGGCGGACACGACACTGTGACATCGGCTTCTCGGCTGCGTCCCCCGAGTCGCTCGACTGTCGCACGCGCACCGTAACCTCGCTCCCTGGTCTGAGCCCGGCAGAGATTCCCTCTATATCGACAATCTCAGTCCCGTCGAGACCGACGTCGCCGACGGAGATGCCTTGTCCAAGCTCCAGAGGCAATACTCCCATTCCGACCAGGTTGCTTCTGTGAATCCGCTCGAAGCTTTCCGCCACGACCGCGCGAACGCCGAGAAGCGCGGTACCCTTAGCGGCCCAGTCGCGCGAGCTGCCGGTTCCGTACTCCTTGCCGGCAAAGATGACCAGCGGCACCGCCTCTTCGCCATACCTCATAGCCGCGTCGTACATGGGGATTACTTCGCCTGAGGGGTAGTGCGTCGTCCAACCCCCCTCGCGTCCTCCACCCATCACATTCCGAAGGCGGACGTTCGCGAATGTGCCCCGCACCAGCACCTCGTGGTTTCCCCTCCTGGACCCGTAGGTGTTGAAGTCCCACACATCGACCCCCTGGGCAAGGAGGTAACGTCCGGCAGGACTCTCGGGACTGATGGATCCGGCCGGTGAGATATGGTCGGTGGTCACACCATCCCCGAAGATTCCCAAAACTCGGGCGCCCCGAAGATCCGTCGGCTTCACGGGAACATCCGGAAGATTCTCGAAAAACGGTGGCTCACGGACATACGTCGATGCCGGATTCCAATCGAAGAGCCGGCCCTCCGGGACGGCCATGAGGCGCCAGGCGTCACTGCCCTCGAGCGCCAGCTGATATGCATCGCGGAACACATCCGGGCGGACCACCCTCTCGGTCAACGCGGCAACCTCGGCAGACGAAGGCCAGATGTCACGGAGAAAGATCGGTCGCCCGTCGTCTCGCGTCCCGAGAGGCTCGGTAGTCAGGTCGATGTCGATGGTCCCCGCCAAGGCGTACGCAATGACCAGAGGCGGGGACGCCAGATAGTTGGCCCGGACCAGCGGATGAATGCGGGCCTCGAAGTTGCGGTTGCCACTCAGCACAGCAGCCACAACAAGCTTCTCTTCAGCAATGGCGCGCGACAGATTGTCCGGCAAGAGCCCGCTATTGCCAATGCACGTCGCACAAGCGTAGCCAACGGGCGAGAATCCCAAGGTCTCCATCGCACCCAGTAACCCGGCCTCACAGAGATACCGGGACACCGCGCGCGATCCCGGCGCGAGGCTGGTCCTCACCCACCGCGCGGGGCGTAGCCCCGCCGCCGCGGCGTTCCGCGCCAACAGGCCCGCGGCGAGCATCAGGCCGGGATTGGACGTGTTCGTGCAACTGGTGATCGAAGCGATGACCACCTGCCCATCACCGATGAATTCGCGCTTGCCGTCAATCTCGACCTTAGCTTTATGGGCGCGTTCCCTGCCCTGAGCCAAGCCGGGAAGGGCGTCTGCGAAACTCTGCTTGAGGTTCTCGAGTTGCACCCGCTCCTGCGGCCGCCTCGGCCCGGACAGGCTGGGCCGCACATCGGAGAGATCGAGCTCCAGCAGGCTCTTCAAACCCATCCATCCCTGCCCGGCGAACCGGCCGTGAGCGCCCCGAAAGGGGCCGCGGGCCTCTGCCACAAGGGACATGCCGAGAATCATGGCAAGGGCCAATCCCAATGTCAATGCTTTGTTCGGTTTCATACACGTCCTCCTCGCTGAACAGGTCTTTTCCTCTCCTTCGCCGGAACGCCCCGGCCGACGGTCCTCCGCAGCAGTGCTCCTGCGGAAGGGTGGAGAAGCGCAGGTGATTCATCTTCGGTCGGTTGCCGAAATGGGCCGCTTTCGACTTTAGAGTCGTTTTTCCCTGAACAAAGGTTACAGCCCTTTGTCAGGGCACCCTGCTTCGCGCCCCCGGAGCGGGAGATGTTCTCTTTCCTGTAACCTTTTATTGAAGCACCTCGACTTAAAATACGAAGGAAGAGGGACCGGTCTCCTGCGGAGTCCCTCCGGCAGAGACAGGCAGGGTCTTGACGGGCCGTCGGCTGAATCGGGAGCCGGTCAACCCCCCGTTACGCCGTCACTGACGATTCCTATTCAATTTTTTGGACAATGGAAAGGGAATTGTCGTAGAAGGGATGAAAGGCGCCTGCCGGCGGATGAGCGATGGCGTCTCGAGAGAGATCGTAAGATGATTTGGGCGCCAGGGCGCCAACAAGCGACCTCGGGGAGGGACAGGGTGAGCATGGAATCAGGGGGGCCTGCTATCCCTTATGTGGTGAGAGAAATGGCATTGCAGGCAGGAAAATCAAGGGCATTACGTCGACTTCTTTTCATGTTGGCCCTTCCTCTGATTCTCGAGACCGGGTGCCAGACCCCCGCCCAATACAGGATGGAGGCGGATAAAGTCGCCGGAAATATCATCCGGGAAAAGCAACAAGCAGCCCTTCACAGGACGGGGGCTTTTGAAATTGAACGGCCGAGCGACATCCTTCGTCGTCGTCTGTTGGTGGAGCAGAATCTGCCCTATCGCAGCGAGGCGTCGCTGGGAACAGAT
>ENA-OSEO01002449-OSEO01002449.1-sediment-metagenome-genome-assembly--contig:-NODE-2449-length-26252-cov-6.696237_pt1 | contig 26252 bp, 17 predicted proteins | sample MGYA00237883_ERZ534232 | MGnify/ENA metagenome assembly ERZ534232
GCTCTGTCCGTCTCATCGGCCACCTCCTCGGCCTCCGATAAACCGGACAGATCACGTGCTACAAGTCCGGACAATATACTTGCTCCCTACAACCCTGAGGAAAAAACTACCGGCCACGGGCAAACACGTGTATATTAAGGTGGATGGCCTCGGGGCGGGGCAGTGATCATCGTTTCGGCCACATTCGACCACAAGTCTTTTTGGTGGGCACTGCCCACCTACGAAAGCCTCAATTCCGGCGAGGAGCCAAGCACGTGAGAAGGCGTCGGCCAAGGTGAGGCTGAGAGAAAACGAGGCCCGCCCGGCCGTAGCGACGATCAAGGTCCACCCTTGTGTTGTCTGTACCGGCAGAGGCGGGGGGCATCTTACCCGGGCCGCAAGGCGGGCGGGATGCCCGCAACTCCCGAGGCGCAGAAGTAGTACCCGGCCGGCCGGAACGATGAGCGTGCCCCCCCTCGAAAACTCGGGCAGCCTTTGTGGACCCTCGAGGCACGGCAGGCCGAAGGGGGCAGCAAGTGCAAAACCATACGGCCCGTGAGATTCGCAGGCATTTGCCGGGTAGCCTGAGAAGCTGCCTTGCTCGCAAGTGGAAGAAGACAATGAATCCGGAACAAAACCCGAGCCGCCCGCGGAACCTGGTTGCCAACTGGGATACGCTCCGGCGCATTTTCATCATGCCGGAAAACGACTCCTCCAGGACAACCTTGATAAAGTACATGCAGCAGATCCTGTTCGACCTCCATGACTTCCTGCAGACCCACGTGGGAATCACGGAGAACGTGAGGATAAGGGAACTTGCCACACGTTTCAAGGACACCCACATCCCGAGCGACCCTGAGAGGACCCTTGCCGAGGTCATCACCGATTTGACCCAAAATGTCGCCCCCCACGCGGTGAACGTGGCATCTCCTTATTTCGTGGGACACATGACATCCGCCATCCCCCTTTTCATGGTGCACCTTCAGACCATCATGGCGGCCTTGAACCAGAACGTGGTGAAACTGGAGACGTCCAAGGTCACCTCCATCATGGAAAAGCAGGTGCTGGCAAGGATTCACCGGCTGATCTACGCAAAGGACGATGATTTCTACGGGCGGCATGTCCAAAGCACCGACACGACACTGGGTGGGTTCGTGGAGGATGGGACCCTCGCCAACGTCACGGCCCTGTGGGTGGCCCGAAACCTCCTCTTGGCTCCTTGCGAAGGATTCTCGGGTGTGGAGAGGGAGGGAATCGCTGCGGCGTATCGTGCCTACGGCATGGACCGGTGCGTGGTCCTGGTCTCCCAACTGGGTCACTACTCCCTGCGCAAGGCCGGTGGCCTGCTCGGCATCGGCAACACCAACGTGGTCCCGGTGGGGGTCGATTCCGCCAACAGGATCGACCTTGGGGAGCTTCTCAAGACCATCCGGCGGCTCAAGGCCGCAAGCGAACGCACCCGTATCCTGGCGATCGTGGGCATAGCAGGGACCACGGAGACCGGCGCGATCGATCCGCTGCCCCAACTTGCCGAAATATGCTCGGAAAACGGCGTTCACTTCCATGTGGATGCAGCCTGGGGCGGCCCGACCCTTGTTTCGGAGAAACACAAGGGCCTGCTCAAGGGTATTGAACGGGCCGATTCGGTAACCATAGACGGGCACAAGCAGTTCTATATGCCCATGACCTGCGGGATGGTCTGTTTCAAGGACCCGATGGCCATGGATGCCATCGCCTATTACGCCCATTACGTGAACCGGCGCGGTTCGTTCGACCTGGGCATCCGATCCCTGGCCGGATCAAGGGCCTCCACCTCGCTCATCCTGGAATGCGCACTCAAGATAATGGGGACAAGGGGATACGCCCTTTTGATAGACCACGGAATCCAGACGGCCCAGGAGTTCGCCCTGGAAATTGAAAGACGCAGCCTTTTCGAGCTGATCAGCCCTCCCCAGCTCAATATCCTGACCTACCGCTACTGCCCCGGTCCCCTGCGGCAGCGGCTCGCCGAAGCGGATGGAGACGAGAAGCTCTGGATCAACGAACGCCTCAACCGGGCCAACATCATCTTGCAGCGCCTCCAGAGGGAGGCGGGCAAGAGTTTCGTTTCGCGAACCACGCTGCGCAGACCCCGGCAAGAAGGGGGAAACATCGTGGTGCTGAGGGCGGTGGTCATGAATCCCATGACCAACATGCGCATTCTTCTTCAGATTCTCGACGAGCAGGAAGAAATCTGTATGGCCAAGCAGACCGAGTGGGGGATCGACCGCACCGTGAAAAGGCTGGCGGTGTCCCGAATGTCGGAAGGGCAAGGTCTATCGGCTTGACCCCGGCATCTTCACAAACTACTTTGCCCCGGCGTCTGCGGAAGACGACTCTGTTCTGGTTGACGGACAGCGGCCTCGGGCATCGTTCCGGCCACAGTGTTCCCCCCTCACCCCGCCCTATGACGTGAGAGAAAGCGTGAGAGCGTGTCTGAAAATGGGTTGGAGGGGGGGCAGGCCGGCACAGGGACTGCATGGTTGAACAACGGGCCGATCTGTGCCATCATGATCGGGCACGGTCAGGGCCGCACCTTCGCAAAGGTGCTTGCGGCAACCGGGTGGAGCAGTGGAACGCCTGTGGGCATTGTCTGCATATACAAGACCCCTCGCGAAGCGTGCGTGGAGGTGTGCAAGGCCTTTTACCGCGCCGAGAACTCCAGAAGGCTCTACACCTCTTTCCAAAACCGCCTCGACCCCTACCAATCCGAGTTCTGGTGGCTTTCGCCCTCGCTGGTTCATGCAGGATACGGGTACGGCAAAATGGCGTTCCTTCCACGCGGCGAAGACGAAATGAGTGTGGGGCTCATCGTGGAAAAGGGTCTGGGACGCGGTGCAGCCACGGCGGACCGCACGATGATGGACAGCACCTGGATCTGGCACGACTTCCTGTCCGACATGGAGCACGACCGTCTCCTTTCCGCCTTGAGTTTGATGAGTCCCTCCGAGCCGGTTCTTCCGGAGATCCATATCGAAGGAGGTTTTTTACCGTCCGGGTCGGGCGCGACAAGGGAGAACTGGGCCAGGTTCGAATACCTGTGGCACACCGCAACACGGACCCTCTTGCTGGTAAGGGCCGTGCGCCAAGGCCCCCTGCTGTGCGGCCTGGAAAAATGCTCCAGCATGCCTTGCCTGGCGGCCGAGCTGTCGAAGGTTTCCGACAAGGCATCCCTGTGGATCGACCTTTTCGTGGGGGTACGCGTCGGCCTGGGGGTTCTGGAAGCGGGCTCGTGGGACGCCGCCAGGATAGTGAGCGACATCCTGGAACCCTTCGGGTGCTGGGTGAGGTGAACTCCACGAAACGGGCGAGCCGCCCGCGCTCCAGGGTGTAAAAACAGCGGGTCGCCGGCCGGACCGATGACCAAGGCCCCCTTGCCTTTTGCTGCCGGACGTTTACTCCACGGCCCGAGTGTGATAGCCTGCCCTTACATACCGGGCCGGGTTGCGGTTCGGTTTGCCCCTTTGCCCTAAACACGGATGATCATGGACACCCTTTTGTCTGAAAAGAACCGCGCGGTCCGCCGCTCGGTGCGGGCCTTTTGCGAACGGGAGCTCTTGCCCATCGCCAAGGACCTCGACCAGGAGACACGCTTTCCTTGGGAAGTGGTGGAAAAGATGGGCAAACTCGGCTACTTCGGGATCGAGGCGCCGAAAGAGCTGGGTGGGGCCGGGATGGACCCGCTCAGCTACGTGGTGGTGATCGAGGAGATTTCCCGGATTTGCGCCGGCCTGGGACTGTGTACGAGCGTCCACAACGGCGTGGTGGTCCACCCTCTCCTGACCTTCGGATCCGAAGAACAGAAGCAAAGATGGGTGCCTGCCCTTGCCAGGGGTGAAAAGATCGGGGCCTTCTGCCTGACCGAGCCCAACGCGGGGTCGGACGCCGCGAGTATCGAGGCGACGGCCGCACGGGATGGCGACCACTATGTGATCAATGCCAACAAGGTGTTCGTCACCAACGGCGGGGTCGCGGATATCTGTCTCGTCTTTTCCCGCACGGATCCCAAGGCGGGGAGCCGGGGGATCAGCGTCATCATCGTGGAGCGCGGAACCCCCGGGTTCGTCGTGGGAAACCTCGAAGACCTCAGCGGCATGCGGGCCAATCCCGTCAGCTCCATCCGGCTTTACGACTGCCGCGTGCCTTCAGGCAATCTTCTGGGTGGGGAAGGAATGGGGCTTCGGATAGGTTTGGCCGGTCTGGACACGGGAAGGATGGGCATTGCCGCCCAGGCCCTGGGCATCGCCCAGGCGGCTTTGGAAGAAAGTGTGCGCTACGCCAAGCAGCGCCGGCAATTCAAAGTCCCCATCGCCAACCATCAGGCCATTCAGATGACCATTGCGGACATGGCCACCCAAGTGGAAGCGGCTCGCCTCATGGTTTACCGCGCCGCCCTCTTGCGCAAGGCAGGCAAACCGTTTACTCAGGCATCGGCCATGGCCAAGCTCTACGCCTCGGAGATCTGCAGCAAGGTGACCGACATGGCGATTCAGATCCACGGGGGGTACGGCTACTCGAAATCTTACCCTGTCGAGCGTCTCCACCGGGACGCCCGCGTCACGAGGCTCTATGAGGGAACGTCTGAAATCCAGCGCATCGTCATAGCACGGGGGGTGCTGGGTGAATGAAGGAGGGGGCGGACCGAAACTGGAGATGGCATTCCACACCATAGTGTGCATCAAATCGGTGATCACCAGGGCGCCCATGGGCAGGACCGTCCGGACCATGGATTCCAGTGAGCTGAATCCTTACGACAAACCAGCCCTGGAGACGGCCCTTCGCCTGCGGGAGGAATACGGCGGAACCGTCACCGCCCTTTCCATGGGCCCGGAGACGTGCGCCTTCGCCCTGCACGAGGCCATGGCCATGGGGGTGGACCGCAGCGTTCTGGTCTGCGACATCTCCTTTGCCGGTGCCGACACCCTGGCCACTTCCAACACCCTGGCCGCGGCCATAAGCAAGGCGGCTCCCTTCGATCTGGTTCTTTTCGGGGTGAGAAGCGCGGACAGCGACACGGGGCAGGTGGGCCCCCAGACCGCGGTGTTGCTCGGCCTTCCCCTGGTGACGGGGGCCCGCTCGGTGCTAAGGCAAGGGGACGTTTTACAGGTGGAGCGGGTAGCCGACGGCTTTGTGGAAAACTTCGCCATGTCGCTCCCAGGAGCCCTGACCATCCATCCAGCGGCGATTCGGCCAAGGGACGTGGCACTCGGGGGCATCGAGCGGGCCTTCGGGCAGCAAACCGTGGAGGAGTGGCGCATGCAGGACCTGGGGCTTTCGTCAAATTCCGTGGGAGAGGCGGGCTCACCCACCAAGGTGCTCTCCCTCTCGACAGCAAAAAAGGAAAGGAAGTGCGAATTTCTCCCCGGCTCACCGAAACAGCAAGCCGAAGCCCTGATGCGCCGCCTGCGGGAGCTGGGATGGACGGGGTGAAGGAGGAGGGGGTGTGATGGGGTGCCTTCTTTGATGGACGAGACTGTGATGGCGGACAGCGCGGAAAAGCAGGTCTGGGTGTACGGCGACCTGAGAAACGAAAGGCTTTTCGGGTACACCCTCAATGTACTGGCTAAGGCGAGGGAGCTTTCCCGATCCGCTGCCGGCAAGGCGGCCGTGGTGCTGCTCGGGCCGCCGACAGCCCCCGACCGGCTCGGGACCTCGGTGCCCACGCACCCTTGTCTGTCGGAAGAAACCGGTCGACTCCGGTGTCTCCAGCACGGAGCGGACGTGGTATACCTTGTGCATCATCCCGCGCTGGAAGTCCCACGAGCCGATATGTACGCGCAAGCCCTGGCCGAGGCGGTGCGCATCCACCAACCCATGCTGGTGCTCTTTCCCTTGACGGACCTGGGAAAGGAAATCGCAGCACGCACGGCTCGCATCACCGGCTCGGGCCTCATCGCCGAATGCGCCGACATGCACCTGGAAGGCAAGCAGGTGGTGGCCACCTGTCCCTCGTGGGGGGGAGAGGTCATGGCGAAAATCACCTTCTCCGAAGGGTTCGCCACCGGGTTCGCCACGGTTCAGCACTTGGGCTTTCACCCCATGGCCGAGGGGGAGATAAGAGGAGAGGTGCGGCACTTTCGTCCTTCCCGGCTGGAGCTTCCCCAGGGCCTGCGGCTCCTTTCCAGCGGACCGGAACCCGAAGAACACCGCCGCCTCGAGCAGGCGGACCTGGTGGTAGTGGGCGGCGCGGGTTTGGGCAGTGCGGATGCCTTTGGACGGCTGCGCGAACTTGCCGGGGCCCTGGGCGCGGAAGTGGGCGCCACCCGGCCTCCGGTTTTCCAGCACTGGGTGGATGAAGAGCGCCTCATCGGACAAACGGGAAAGAGCGTCCGGCCGTCCTTCCTTTTTTCCATCGCGACGTCGGGGGCGGTCCAATACACGGCCGGAATCATGGAATCCAAGACCATTGTGGCCATCAATCGCGACCCCGAGGCCCCGATCTTCCAGATCGCCGACATCGGCGTCGTGGCCGATGCGGGCACCTTCCTGCCCCTCTTCACGGGCCTTATCCGCAGTGCGGTGATGCGCGGTCTGGCCGACGCCCTCTGCGAGGAGGAATCCACAAACGGCCCGACGGGTTTCGGCAAGAAGGTGCGCAAACTCCGGCTGGCCCAAGACTGGTCTCTGGAGGCGCTGGCCCAGGCAACCGATCAGACCCCCGATTTCATCGATCAGGTGGAAAACGACCAGATAAGCCCCTCGGTGGCCTTCCTACTCCGGCTGGCCCGGGCACTGAAAGTGAACCCGGACACCTTCCTGCGGGAGGAAGAGAAGAACATGCTGCGCAACCAGCGGGCACAGGCATTTATCCAGCGCACCCAGAATTATTCCTACCAGACGCTCACTCCCGGCGCCGAGAACGCCCATCTTCGCGCCTTCATGGTCACCATCGAGTCGAGGCAGGCCCACAAGCCGGTGGGATACAAACACGAAGGGGAAGAGTACGTTTACGTGATCGAGGGGTACCTGGAATTGACCCTCGGGCGAAAGACCTATCGACTCAAGCCCGGTGAATCCATGCGTTACAACTCCGACATCGCCCACAAGCTAAAGAGCCTTTCCGATGAGCAGACGCGGTGCCTCGTGGTCTTGTACACGCCGTGAGGCGGTCTTGGGCGGACAGCTTGGGGGGGGATGTGGAAAATCGAAATTTGTAACCGTGCGCATTACAATGGCAAAGCCGGCCTGGATAATCGCTGCAACCTTCCGGCATCGAAGGGGATTTGCTGCCGTTGCCCCTTGCGGAAGCACGCGCACCCTGCAGGAACTGACGCCGCAAGGCGGGCGAGACACCCGCGCTCCCAGGGCGGGGAAAAAGGAACGGCCCGGCTCGAACGATGATCAAGGCCGTCTCGAGCTGGGCGTAGATGGGGAACGTCCAAATCCATAAGAACAGTGGGGAGGGTATGACATGGCTTACGAAGAGATCACCTACGAGCAGGAGGGAAATGTTGTCGTGGTCACCATCAACCGTCCGCAGGCGATGAACGCGTTGACCATGAAGACGTACGGGGAGATGGAAGACGCCGTCCGTAAGGTGGAAGCGGACCATGAAGCGCGGGTGCTGGTGATCACGGGCAACGGCCGGGGGTTCTGCTCCGGGGACGATGTGAAACAGGTGATGCTCGACACCGAACAGGTGGCGCGTCGCCGGGAGATGCAGAAACTCCAGATCCGCAGACAGGCCACCCCCCTTGCGGCCGCTCTCATGAACATGGTCAAGCCGACCATCGCGGCCGTGAACGGAGCCGCTGTGGGCTGGGGCATGGATCTGGCCCTCATGTGCGACATCCGGATCGCCTCCGAGGCCGCCAAGTTCGGCGAGATCTTCGTCCTGCGGGGCCTCATTGCCGATCTGGGCGGGCTTTACTGCCTCCCCCTGGTCGTGGGTCTTTCCAAAGCCTACGAGCTTCTCTACACGGGAGACGTCATAAGTGCCCAGGAAGCGCTCAAGATCGGTCTTGTGAGCAAGGTGGTGGCGCCCGACCAGCTCTTGCCCGAAGCCAAGACCCTGGCACAGAGGATAGCGGCCAACCCGCCCCTTGCAGTGCAAAGGACCAAGGAAGCCGTCCGAAGGGGCCTTGACCCCAAGCTGGGCGCCCTGGCCGAGTACCACTCGGATTCCCTTGCCGTTCTCTTCCAGACGGAGGATCACAAGGAAGGAGCCACGGCATTTATCGAAAAAAGGCAGCCCGTGTTCAAGGGAAGATAGGAGGAAGGGGGGGAGACCCGAACCAGGGTCTTCCCCCTCTCTTTTGCCCGGGAAGCTAGGGCCGCTCACATGCCAAGGGCATTGGCCACCTTCTCGTAGTGGTAATCCGTGTCCCCCATCACGTACTCGGCAGCCTTGGCCCTCCTGTAGAAAAGCCCGATGTTGAACTCTCGGGTCGTACCCACGCCCCCGTGAATCTGTACGCCCCTTTCCGATATGAACTTGTACTTCTCGTTCACCTGCGCCTTCAGGGCCGACGCCTCCAGGGTCGCGTCCATCCCCTCGTCGATCATCCACACCACCTTGTGCAGGTAGTTGATGCTCGTGTCGTAGGCCAAAAGCATGTTGGCCATGTAGTGCTGGATCGCCTGATACCCTCCGATGGGCTTTTCGTACTGCACCCGCTGCTTGGCGTAGTCCGCGGTCATGTCGATCGCCGCCCTGCACGCCCCCAGCATCTCCGCGCACTTGGCCGCAATGGCCTTCTGGGATATCTTTTCCAGTAGGTCCCATCCCTTGCCTTCCGCCCCGATAACCGCGCCCTTGGACACCTTCACGTCCTTGAAAACCACCTCGCACGTGTTGTCCATGGCAATGGTCGGCATCTTGGCGATGGTGATCCCCGGCGCCTTGGCATCCACCAGAAAAAGGGTGATCTCCCCCGGCCCCCCTGTCCGGGCCGCCACGATCAGCTTGCCCGCCACGTTGGCGTCGGACACGAACATCTTGGTGCCGCTCAGCACATACCCGTCTCCGTCACGCTTCGCGGGCATGTTGATCCCCGTGGGAAGGTAGCTGGCCTCCTCTTCGTACTGGGCCAGCGCCATGATCAGCTTGCCGCTTGCTATCTGGGCCAGCAGGGTCTTCTTCTGCTCTTCCGACCCGCCCTCCATGATGGTCAGGCCGCACAGGACGACCGTGGAGTAAAACGGGCTCGGGAAGGCGGCCTTGCCCATCTCCTCGCAGATGATCGTGAGATCCATGAACGGATCACCCAATCCGCCGTAGGCTTCAGGAATGTGCAGCTCCATCCACCCCAGCTCGGCCATCTTCTTCCACATCTTGGCCGAGTACCCCTCCGCGCTTTCCTCCAGTTCCTTCACGGTCTCAAAAGGACACTCCTTGGCCAGGAACTCCGCCACCGACTTGCGCAGCATGTCCTGTTCGGAAGTGAAATCCAGATTCATCGTCATTACCTCCCCAGAACGAAGCACCGGCCCAACCGGTGCGGTATAGCTCCCGCCTCCACAAAACTCACCCTCACTCCTCGCTTTCCCGGAGGGCGAGGGGGATGCAGGGAATCGCAATTTGTGACCGCGCGCAGTATAAGATCAACCGTCGCCTTGCCCCCATGCTATTTGAACCGGGGCAAACCCAGGCCCACCCACGCGATCAGGTTGCGCTGGATCTCGTTGCTCCCCGCATAGATGCACATGGCAGGGCTGAACTGATAGGTTTCCACCATGGCTCCGTCCATCGGCGCCCATTTCGAGGCTTCGAGCTGACCGTAAAGCCCCATGATCTCCGTGGACCAGTTGGCCATACGCTGCACAAACTCCGTGCCGAACACCTTGGACTCGGATGCCGCGGACGCGGCGAATATGAGGCCGCCCTTCTGCTGTTCCCACGTGATCTTGTAGGCCAGGGTTTGGCCCACTTCCGCTTCGATGAAAAGCTGCGCGAGCTTGCGCCGGACCACGGGGTTCTCCGACAGGTATCTCCCGTCCCGTTTGGTCGTCCTCACGTACTCGATGATTTCCTCGAGGGTCTGTCTCCCCGCGGAAAACCCTCCCACTCCGGACCTCTCGAAATTCATGGTCTGCCGCGTCAGGTTCCATCCCTCGTTCTCCGGTCCGATCCTGTCGTAGGCCGGGATCCTCACGTCCTTGAAGTAGACGTCGTTGTAAACGTGCATGTTGTTCATGTACTTCAGGGGCCGCACCTCGATGCCGGGATAGTCCATCTTCACGTTGAACACGGACAGCCCCCTGCTGCGGGTGGAATCAGGGTCCGTGCGGGCCAGAAGGAACATGTGATCCGCCCTGTGGGCTCCCGTGGTCCAGGTTTTCTGACCGTTTACCACGTAGTGATCCCCGTCCCTTATGGCCGTGGTTTTCAGATTGGCAAGGTCCGACCCAGCGTCCGGTTCACTCCAGCCCTGGCAGTAAAACACCTCCCCCCTGGCAAGGGGCGGCAGAAGGCGTCTCTTTTGCTCTTCGTCGGCCCCCACAAGGAGTGTGGGGGCGAACATGCCGATGCCGAACGAATCGACGCCGGGGGCATGGTATTTTCCCATCACCTCGGAAAAAAGGAGTTGCTCCATGTGCGACGCATCCACCCCCCCGTATGCCTTGGGCCATGGTCGGGAAAGCCACCCCTTTTCCCCCAGCTTCCCGGCCATGTACTTGTGTAATGCGAACCCCTGCTCGGTGGCATAAACGCCTTCCACCCCGCCCCGACCGTATTCGGGAGGGGCGTTTTTCATCTCCGTGCGGAAAAAGTCCTCGAACTCCTGTTTCAGGGCTTGCTGCTCTTTGCTCAATTTGAAATCCATAGGCCGTTTCCTTCAGGGCCCGCGCCTCCGCGAGCAACCCGCCGGCGCCAACCGTGAGGGTTCGCCGCCTTCTACCTCGCGCGCCTGCAAACTGCGTTATACCCCCACCCCTGCCCTCTCCCCGAGGGCGAGGAGAACGCTTCAAGGGCGCCATCTCAAGAGCCTTGCCGTCGGGCGGTTCCAACCTTCCGGGAACCTCTATGGCGCAATCCCGTGTTGCCGGATGCTCCTCGGTTAGGGTTCAACGCTTACCTGGGAACACGGGCATCGTGCCTGCACCACGCCCCGAAGGCGGGCACAACACGCGCGGTGCCAGACCAGACCGGACCAGCCGCCGAGCCGTCTCTTTGCCGCGACGGACAAAGCCCTTCCGCCATCCCTGCTTGGCTGCGGTATTTCCTTGTGCCCCGGTACCGGCAACAGGGGATGAGCCGTCTCTATTTTGGCACCGCTGTGAACGCCCGAGGTGGGCATTGGCCTTCCCAAAGCCCACAGAAAGTGGTAGACGCCTTGCCAAAACAACGGTCCCGCCCGATCAATCGAACCGGGATCATCCTTCTGTCAGGCGCCCACCCACCGACCACTGCTGCCCTGCCCGCGCTCACATGCCAAGGGCCTTGGCCACCTTCTCGTAGTGGTAATCCGTGTCCCCCATCACATACTCGGCAGCCTTGGCCCTCCTGTAGAAAAGCCCGATGTTGAACTCTCGGGTCGTACCCACGCCCCCGTGAATCTGTACGCCCCTTTCCGATATGAACTTGTACTTCTCGTTCACCTGCGCCTTCAGGGCCGACGCCTCCAGGGTCGCGTCCATCCCCTCGTCGATCATCCACACCACCTTGTGCAGGTAGTTGATGCTCGTGTCGTAGGCCAAAAGCATGTTGGCCATGTAGTGCTGGATCGCCTGATACCCTCCGATGGGCTTTTCGTACTGCACCCGCTGCTTGGCGTAGTCCGCGGTCATGTCGATCGCCGCCCTGCACGCCCCCAGCATCTCCGCGCACTTGGCCGCAATGGCCTTCTGGGATATCTTTTCCAGTAGGTCCCATCCCTTGCCTTCCGCCCCGATAACCGCGCCCTTGGACACCTTCACGTCCTTGAAAACCACCTCGCACGTGTTGTCCATGGCAATGGTCGGCATCTTGGCGATGGTGATCCCCGGCGCCTTGGCATCCACCAGAAAAAGGGTGATCTCCCCCGGCCCCCCTGTCCGGGCCGCCACGATCAGCTTGCCCGCCACGTTGGCGTCGGACACGAACATCTTGGTGCCGCTCAGCACATACCCGTCTCCGTCACGCTTCGCGGGCATGTTGATCCCCGTGGGAAGGTAGCTGGCCTCCTCTTCGTACTGGGCCAGCGCCATGATCAGCTTGCCGCTTGCTATCTGGGCCAGCAGGGTCTTCTTCTGCTCTTCCGACCCGCCCTCCATGATGGTCAGGCCGCACAGGACGACCGTGGAGTAAAACGGGCTCGGGAAGGCGGCCTTGCCCATCTCCTCGCAGATGATCGTGAGATCCATGAACGGATCACCCAATCCGCCGTAGGCTTCAGGAATGTGCAGCTCCATCCACCCCAGCTCGGCCATCTTCTTCCACATCTTGGCCGAGTACCCCTCCGCGCTTTCCTCCAGTTCCTTCACGGTCTCAAAAGGACACTCCTTGGCCAAGAACTCCGCCACCGACTTGCGCAGCATATCCTGTTCAGCAGTGAAATCCAGATTCATCGTCATTACCTCCCTTTAAGCGAAGCACCGGCGCGACCGGTGCGGTAAGATCAACCGTCGCCCCCCCGAAGGGGCCGCCGCTGCCATGCTACTTGAACCGGGGCAGACCCAACCCCACCCACGCGATCAGATTGCGCTGGATCTCGCTGCTGCCCGCCGCGATGTTTCCTCCCGGAGCAAAACAGTAGCCGCTGGGCATCCTGCCTCCCATGGGCGCCCACTTGGAATGCTGCACCTGGCCGTAGAGTCCCATGATCTCCGTAGCGTAGTTGACCAGACGCTGGGTCAGCTCGCTTCCGAACACCTTGGATTCGGAGGCTGCCGAGGCCGCCATCATGAGACCTCCCTTGTGCTGGAGCCAGGCGATCTTGTAAGCCAGCGTGTGCCCGGCGTCCAGATCCACGAAAAGCTCTGCCAGTTTCCGCCGGACCAGGGGATTGTTGGAAAGGGGCTGGCCGTCACGTTTCGTCTTCTTGGCATATTGAACGAGTTCTTGCAGTGTTTTCTTCCCTCCGGCGAACGCACCCACACCGGATCTTTCGAAGTTCATCGTTTCGCGGGTAGATCGCCACCCGTCGTTTTCGGGCCCTATCCTGTCGTACTCCGGGATCCGGACATCTTTAAGAAAGACCTCGTTGTAAACGTGGCTTCGGTCAAGGAAAAGGATGGGGCGCACCTCGATGCCGGGATAATCCATCTTCACGTTGAACACCGACAGGCCCCTGCTGCGAGTGGAATTGGGGTCGGTGCGTGCCAGAAGGAACATGTGGTCCGCCCTGTGGGCGCCGGTGGTCCAGATCTTCTGGCCGTTGACCACATAGTGGTCCCCGTCCTTGATCGCCAAGGTGCTCACGTTGGCCAGGTCCGATCCCGCGTCCGGTTCGCTCCAACCCTGGCAGTACTGCACTTCTCCCCTGGCAATGGGGGTCAGCAACCGCTTCTTCTGATCGTCGGTGCCAAAGAGAATGATCGTGGGGGCGAACATGCCCACCCCCCAGATGTCCACACCCGGGGCCCCGTGCACTTCCAGGACTTCGTTGAAAATGATCTGTTCGATAACCGACGCGTCGGCGCCACCGTATTCCTTGGGCCAGGGTCTCGAGAGCCACCCTTTTGCCCCGAGCTTTTTCTTCATGCTCTGGTGAAACGCGAAATTCTCGTCATTCGCATAGGCCCCTTCCACGCCCTCGTCCCCGAATCCCCGGGGAGCGTTTTTCATTTCCTCTCTGAAAAAATCTTCGAATTCCTTTTTCAAAGTCTCCTGCTCAGGGGTCAATCTGAAATCCATGGCAAACCCTCCTTCCCTGTCGACACCGTGCACGGCACCCTCAAAGCTCCGGCACCATTTCGCGAAAACATCACTTGAATCGGGGCAGACCGAGTCCCACCCAGGCAATGAGGTTGCGCTGGATCTCGCTGCTGCCCGCCGCTATGTTGTTCCCTGGGGCGAACTGGTAGGCGTGGATCAGATGCCCGCCCAAGGGTGCCCCTTCCGATACCTCCCGCATGCCGTGCAGCCCCATCATCTGCGTGCCGTATTCGGCGATGCGCTGGGACAGTTCCGTGCCGAAAACCTTGGACTCGGACGCCGCCGAGGCCGCCAGTATGAGACCTCCTTTTTGCTGCATCCAGGCGATTTTGTATGCGAAAGTGTGCCCCGCATCCAGATCGACGAACAGTTTGGCGATCCTCTGGCGGTTGATGGGATTTTCCGACAAAAGCTTTCCGTCCCGCTTGGTCGTCCTGGCATACTGGATGAGTTCCTCGATGGTTCGCTTTCCGCCGGCAAAATAGCCAACGCCGGATCTTTCGAAATTCATGGTTTCCCTGGTCAGCCTCCACCCGTCGTTTTCCGGGCCGATCCTGTCGTATTCCGGGACCCGCACATCCTTGAAAAAAACCTCATTGTAGACGTGTCTGCGGTCCATATACAGAAGAGGGCGCACTTCGATTCCGGGATGATCCATACTCAAATTGAACACGGACAGGCCCCTGCTGCGTTTGGAGTTGGGGTCCGTGCGGGCCAGCATGAACATGTGGTCGGCCCGATGGCCCGCAGTGGTCCAGATTTTTTGCCCGTTGATCACATAATGATCGCCGTCTTTGATCGCCAATGTGCTCACGTTGGCAAGATCCGATCCGGCGTCCGGCTCGCTCCAGCCCTGGCAGTACTGGACGTCTCCCCTGGCGATGGGCGGCAATATGCGCTGCTTCTGCTCTTCGGTGCCAAACAGGATCACCGTGGGGGCGAACATCTGAATAGCCCAGCCGTCCAACCCGGGCACGTTGTATTTTACCCTGAGCTCGTTGAAAACAAGCTGTTCTATAAGGGAGGCGTCGGCCCCTCCGTACGCCTTGGGCCAAGGCCTGGAAAGCCATCCCTTGGCCCCCATTTTTTTGGCCATGTACTTGTGAAACGCAAAGCCTTCATCGGAGGCATAGCTGCCCTCGAATCCCCCCTCGCCGTATTCGGGAGGCGCTTTCTTCATTTCCTCACGGAAAAACTCCTCGAACTCCTCCTTCAATGCCTCCAGTTCTTTCGTCAACCTGAAATCCATGGCAAACCCTCCTCTAACAAGCTGTTGCGATTCCTGGGGTTGGCTCCATTATCGGCCAGCGGGCCCTGACGCCGGCACAGGACAGGCCGGGACATCTCCCCCCAACCTTGTTTGGAGGGCTCGGTCCTGCCCGGACCATTTGCTCGGCCCGACGGTGGGAAGCGAAGCATAACCTCATCTTGTGGCCGAAGCTGCTGCGGGGTGGGCGGGGCCCACCATCGAGGCCCATGTCCCACGACTCTGGCGAATGTGGCCGAAATGATGATCAAGGCCCCCATAGCCGAAAGGGCGTATAGTGTCAATTCCAAAACATCCGAACCTTTGACCGGACGCGGTCTTGACCGGTGCACGGTTTCAGAAAGCCTGCGGCCTCGACCCGAACCGCAAACAAGCGTTTGTGGACGGACACTGCCCAGTTCGCACGCGCTGCACCGTTTCGAGGAATTCCACGACAGTGAAGGGGGGCATGATCATCGTTGCGGCCGGGCGGGGCCTGTTTTCCATGGGGCTCATGTTGCGCAATGCGCAGCGCCCATCCGCGGCGCCCCGTCTGCACGGAGCTCTTTCTTGGTGGGATGTGGCCGGAGCGATGATCAAGCCCCTGATAGGTTTCGTCAGGCAGGGATTGCCGGCCTCTTAGAGAAATACCCGGGAATTGCCCCTGATGTCTCCGGTCAGAAAAAGGAAACGCTGTGCCAGGTGCGGTCGGGACTGCTTCACGCTGCGGAAAAGCTCCTCCCCGTCCCTTCCCGGCATGAGCAGATCGCATACGAGCGGTGCTTCGAGCGTGTCGGAGAATTTCTCTTCTTTCCCCACCGAGGTGGGCCGGCGGTTTTCTCTTCAATCGGCACGCCGCTTGAGCACGCCAAAACCCGTTTGGACGAACAGCAACCAGCGGCTAAACGGGATGGCAAGGGTTCCAAACCCCCCCGGCACATCGAGACCCGCCTCAAATCGAGACCGTGCTCGTCCTCACGGGCATTTGACTCCGAGTTCGCGCCCGTTACAGAGCAGATCGCCCGACGGCCTCGCAGCTCCGATCAGCCCCGGGCATCGTCTTGATGCGCGGAAGCCCGGGCTCACCGACCGCCCTTTCCTTCCCGAGCCCCCGGCGCCTGCAACCCGAGCCGGTCTTCGAGCTCCAGCACGCCCCGGGTGAGATGATACCGTCCATCGGCGAACACGCCGTAGTCTCCGCCCCCTGCCATGGCCGACGCAAACCGTATGGTATTGGCATAAAAAAGCCACAAGTCGCACCACTTCCTCTCCACGGCCTCGTCGAAGGGGCTGCCTCCCGCGTCCAGGCCCTGGACCAGCCCTTCCTTCCAGATGAGTCCCATGACGTCCGTTGCGGTGCGCGTCACGTCGTTTGTCCAGCCCACGGTTTTTTCGAAACGCTCCCAGTGACCGTTCACCCACGAAGCGGCGTGGCAGCTCAAACACGCCTGCTGCATGGTCTCGCGGCGTCTTCCCGCTTCCTCGGCATCGATGAGATACCGCGCGGCAAAGCCTCCTTGGAAATCGGTGGGAAGGGGCAGGCCGTCCTTGTTGCGGATGATGGACGTATCGGGTTTCAACGGATGGGGATGGGCATAGATGAGGCCGAAGATCCTCCACGGGAGCCGATCGTTCATTTGGTGGGTCCTCCGGGAGACCACGGTCCCCTCCTCGGTCACCAGCAGGCTGATGTGGCAGGCGGCACAGGTGGGTGCGGTGAAATCCTTGCCGATGGTCCACGGGACGCTCGTGAAATCCCACCGGTCCTTCATTGCGGAGTAGATGTTTCCGTGTTTGCTCGATGCATAGACCTTATAGGCCGGAACATCGGGACCCACATGACACTGCCTGCACGTCTCCGGTTTTCTGGCCATCTCGATGGAAAAACCGTGTCGGGTGTGGCAGGGGGTGCACGCCCCCATGCTCCCGTCCGGATTGAGGCGTCCCACACCCTGGTTCGGCCAGCCGGCCAGCCGGGGAAACTCCATCTCGCCCAGATCGGTTTCCCGGACTTCCCTTCCGGTGACCTCGACCTTGGTGCCGTGGCAATAGAGGCAGCTCTCCTGCCGGGTGGCGGTGTCCGGCGCCTCGAAGACCGTCTTGCCGGAGGCACGCACCGGCTTTCCGATTATGCTGCGCTCCAGGTCCTGGTAAACCTTGTTGGCGATGAGGTTGTTCCTGGCGTGGGCCATGATGTTCCCACCGTACTGCTTCGCCTCTTCGGTGTGGCAGACGGCGCAGTCGTCCGGCGTCACCACCACGTGCACCTCGTACCCGTTGTGCTCGAAGCTGTCCCCGTGGCTTTCGGCCCTGAGGGTGTGGCACTCCGCACAGCCCACCGCCACGTCCCGCAACGCCTCCGGCACCGTGCCTGCGGATATCTTTCGCGCCGGTCCCTGCACTCCCATGGCCTGTCTCGGCGTCATCCGGCCATGGCGGCTCGCCTGCCAGTCTCCCACGATGCCCGGGTGCAGGGAGCCGTGGCATTCCATGCATTCCCTGCTCGAATCGCTGAAAGGCACCTCGTCGCTCCCCGCCTGGGAGACGCCCCCCACGCACAGGCCCACCAATAACCCGCAAAAGATATTTTTCATCTGCCTCTTGCCCATTCCTTTCTCCGGCAGGACCTCGACACCGAAGCGTCACCTGCGCCTCGAATCGGGGCCCCTGTCGGTGCATGCGCGAAAGACCTTCGGATGATTGCTCCGTTGAAATTCCGGACCTCTTGGCGGGGAGTGCGGCAGGGGAGCGCTCCGAAACAGTCCCTCTCGCGTCACGGCGTCCGGGGCCTTGGCCGCTCATGCCGGAAAGATGAAACACCCGCACCCAGGAACGCTTCGGGAAGGCACAGGCGCGAACGGTTTGCTCCCCACCATCGGTGACCATGCCAGATGCCCTCCCAATAGTCAACACGACGGGAGGCTTTGTCGGGTTTCCACAGATTTGGGATCCCCCCGCTGCCAGGCTTTGTTTCCTTGACAGGGGGGGATCCCGCGAGGATTCGCGTGGTCAAGGCCGCAACGACGGGTCTTCCTCCTGCGGGGGTGGCCGAGTGACCCGAGGCGTCAAGGTGTCAGGGGAGCAGCCCAGCAGGCCCTAATGAACGGGGAGCGATCCTTGTCGCAGGTGCCCCGGCGTGCCGGTCGGGATCCGTCCCTTTGCCGAAATTCGCAGTATTTCCAGAGGCCTTGACAATGGTGATCTACCGGTCTATCCTGCCCCGAAAACAACCTCGGCGGCGCAAAGTGAAGGATCTCCACCATGACCGTCACCAAATCAGAGATAGCGGAGACCATACGCAACGACATCGGCTACACGAAGGCCGACTCGAACTACCTTGTGGAATGTCTTCTCGAAATCGTCAAGAAGACCCTGGAGGAGGGAGAAGACGTTCTTGTCAGCGGGTTCGGCAAATTCCAGGTCAAGCACAAGATGGCCCGCAGGGGTCGGAATCCCGCGACGGGCGGAGATCTGCTGCTTGACAGACGCAGGGTGGTCACCTTCAAATGCTCCGGCAAATTGAGGGATAAGTTGAATGGAGCAGAATGATACCTCCTTGCTCGGGGAACTGCTCAACGGATTGACCAGCCATCCCCACTTCCATACCCCGGCTTTCTCCCACGCCGATTCCCCACGGCGGGCATCCCTGCACACCGGACAAACCCCTCCCCTTCCACCTTCTGCAAGCCTGTAGCTGCCCGACGACGGATCACGGGACGGCCGGCGTGGAAACGGCTCCGTTTGACAGGTCTCGGTTCCCTAACCTATCTTGTGGCGCCCCCGGTTCCGGTCGTGGCAGTTGGTGCCGTTTGACGATAGCCGGGCACGGAAGTCACGAGGGGAAAAATCACCGGAGAGGGCCGGAGTGAGGGCATGAGAAGCGCAGTCTGGGGACCCGCGAGGCAGATAACGAGCAGGGAGGGTAGTGATGCGGATCGAGAACTGGGCCAGCGAAAACTGTGACGTACTCATAGTGGGCGGCGGTGGGGCGGCCCTGCGTGCGGCGATCGAAGCCAGGGATTCGGGAGCCGATGTCTTGGTGGCTTCCAAAGGCAGAGTGGGGTTCACCAACAACACGTACATATCCGCCGGAGCTTTCGCCGCTGCAGGGCTGGTGCCGGGCAGCGACGACCCGGCGACCCACCTGCGGGACACCCTGGTGGGGGGGCGGTATCTCAACCACCAGAAGCTGGCCAGGACGGTTGCCGAGCAAGCCGCTGCCCAGGTGGACATCCTGCGCGCATGGGGGGTGCCCTTTGCCATGAAAGACGGGGCCTTACGCATCGACCGTGCGCCGGGCCACGGCCATGCGCGGCACGTGCGCACCCAAACGCGCCTGGGAAGCGCGTACATGACGGCCCTCAAACAGGAGGCGACGAAAAGGGGGGTGCGGTTCGAGGATCACGTCTTTGTCACCCGTCTTTTTCAGTTTCAGGGCCATGCGGTCGGCGCCACGGGCATCACCGAAGACGGCAGGTCCAGGGCCTTTGCCGCGTGCGCCGTGGTGCTGGCCACCGGCGGGTACGCACAGGTTTACCGCAACACCAACAACGCCGCAGGGATCGCGGGAGACGGAAGCGCTCTGGCCTACGAACTGGGCGTGCCCTTGCGCGACATGGAGTTCGTGCAGTTCTACCCGACCGGTGTGGGAAGACACGGGAATCGGGGCGTATTGTACGAAGCCGTCGTTTTCGGAGCAGGTGCCAAGCTTCTGAATGCCCGGGGAGAAGACATCCTTGTCAAGTACGGATTGACAGACCCTATGAAGGTGACGCGGGACCGGGTCACGCGTGCGGTCAAGCAGGAAATCGACTGTGGCCTCGGCGTCGAGGGGGGTGTGATCATGGACTTGGGGCCCGTGCCGGAAGGACGGTTGGAAAGGCTGCGTCCCGTGCTGGGCCCCAAATGGACACCGGACCGGAAGGAACTGGTCGTCTCCCCCACCACGCATTTTTGCATGGGGGGCGTTGTGACCGACGAGCGGGCCGAGACATCGGTCGCCGGGCTTTTTGCCGCGGGGGAGGTCTGCGGAGGCACACACGGTGCCAACCGGCTGGGGGGCAACGCGCTGACCGAGGTGTGGGCCATGGGCGGGATCGCCGGCAGACAGGCGGGGCGGTGGGCCCAGGGCAAGAGGCCCGGCCGGATCCCTTCCCAGGCATTGGAGGAAGAGAAGGGGCGTCTGGAGTCCTTCTCCGGCACCGGCCAAGGCGACGTGAAAAAGCTCACCGCGGCGTTGCGGGAGGTCATGTGGTCCAAGGTGGGCGTCATCCGGTCCCGGACGGGGCTCACCGAGGGCCTGGCCGGGATCGAGGATCTGAAGTCCCCATTCCGGAAGTTGCGTGCCGCAACGCCCGGGGACCTGAGACGCTGTCTGGAGCTTGGCAACATGCTTCTCATCTCGGAAATGGTCTGCCGAGGGGCCCTGATGCGCACGGAGACCCGCGGGGCCCACTTCCGGCAGGATTTCCCCGAGGAGGACAACGCCCTGTGGCTCAAGAACATCGTCATCCGCAAGACGCAGGGCGGTATGTCCCTCGAGGCGGTCCCCGCCGTGTTCGACGTGGTTTCCCTGGAGGAGCTTATGGCATCTGGCGCCTGATCCTTCTCACCGATCCCTCGCCGGAGGGGGTGCCCGCCCGGCAGTTCTGCCTCCCGGTGAAACGCACGAGCTCGGCGGACCCAGACCGCGTGCACAGTCAAAACTTCGTGGGCCAGTTGGCCAGCTTGTGCTTCCCGATTCCTCTTGTCAGGGAACCCCGGCATATCTCCAGGGCCCTTGCGATGTAGTTCCTGGTCTCTGCCGGTGCTATGACGTCGTGGATGTAATGCATCCCAGCGGCGCCATAGGGTGAGGCGTCGTCCACCATCGCCTGCACCAGACGGTCCCACCTTTCCCTGTCCCGTTCGCCCTTGGGTATCTTGCCCCCGAAGACCACGTTGGCGGCTATCTCGGGCTCCACGAAACTCATTTCGGCCGTTGGCCAGGCCACGAGGAAATCGGTGGCGCAGCCGGTACCCCCCATGTTCCAGTAAGCCATTCCGTACGTTTTGCGAACGATGACGGAGATCCTGGGAACGGTCAACTGCCCCAGGGCGTTCATGTAGTTGATCACCCTGCCGGCCACCCGCCTGCGCTCCGCTGCCTTGCCCACCAGGAATCCCGGGATGTCGTGGAAAAAGATCAGGGGAATGTTGAAGGAATCGCAGAGGCACAGGAAGCTGATCACCTTGTCGATGCCGTCGGTGTCCATGGCCCCGGCCTGCACGAGGGGCTGGTTGGCGATGATGCCCACCACGCGGCCCTCCACCCGGGCGAGGGCCGTTATGACGGTTTTTCCGAACAGGGGTTTGATCGGAAAGAGGCTGCCCTTGTCGACGATACACCGCAAGATCCGGTGCATGTCGTAAGTGCGGGTCCTCTTTTCCGGAAGGCAGTCCAGTATGCGGCCCATCTCCGCCCCCGAACCTTCGGGAACAGGGGCAGCGGGAGGCAGCTCCTGGCAATGGCTGGGCATGTAGCCCAGGTATTGACGGATCAACCGGAAGCATTCTTCTTCATCCTCGGCCACCCGATCGGTCATGCCCGTTATCTCGGCATGCACCTTCCACCCGCCCAGTTCTTCGTCGGTGACCGTTTCGCTGAGGGCCAGCTCCAGGATCCGCGGCCCCGATACGCCCATCCCCGCTCCCTTCACCTGTACGACGAAATCGGCCAGGCAGGCCATCCACGTGGGCATCCCGTAACATTCCCCCATGACCGCCGTGACCATAGGGGCCTCCCGAACCCGGCTGGTTCCGTGCAAGAAACTGTCGAAGGCGCCGCCTCCGTAAGATGCCAAACCCTTGGATCCCATGATGTCGGGCATGCGGGCGCCACCTGCTTCTCCCAGGTATATCACGGGAATGCCGCGACGGGCGCACTGGGTGCGCAGCTCCTCCTCCTTGCGCCCCGCCACGCGGCTCGAGGTGGCCGCCAAAACGGTGAAGTCGTTTGCCAGAACCCCCACGTCCCGCCCCTCGATCTTGCCGAAACCGCATACCTTGCCGTCAGCCGGCGTCTTGCCTTCCATCCCCGGCATATCGGAATGGTTGAGCATCCCCACCTCGAAAAAGCTTCCTGGGTCCAGAAGCGCCTCGGTCCGCTCTCTGGCCGTCAGCCTCCCCTTGGCCCGCTGTTTTTGAACCTTCTCGGCGCCCCCCATTGCCAGCGCCTGTCTTCTTCTCCGCTCCAGCTCGCGCAGTTGCTGTTCAAAGAGCATCCGGTCCCTCCCTTGATCTTATACCTGCCGCGCCCACAAGGTTCCCTTCTTATGCCCTGAACCCCGCCCTCTCCCAGGGGGCGGGGGGGGATGTGGGAAATCGCAATTTGTGATCGCGCGCAGTGTAACAGGCTGGCTCAAGACACGCCCTATCTTCTGACGCGCGGCTCCACCTTGGCCATCAGAAAAAAGACAACCCCGAGAACAAACAAGGCGCCCACCAGGAGGCCGAAGGTGTGAGGCTCCTTCTCGTCGATTGCGGCGATGAACAGTTTTCGAATAAAGGCCACCAGGGCCAGTTCCACGAAAACCTGCACGTGAAACCTACCGCCTCGCAGGTGCTCCACCTGGGTGTGGAGCAGTTCGACCATCATCCAGAGAATGAGAAGCGATCCGAGGGCCTTGATAATGCCCGAGTCGAGGGGCCCGCCCAGGGCGTGGAAGATGTCGCTGCCCAGCAATACGGCCACTCCTGCCGCAAGCACGACAAGCCCCAGCATCAAGAGCAGGTTCAGGCCGTGCAGTACACGCTCGGCCCAGCGCACCAGCCAGAACTCCATCCGATGAGAGAGGAAAACCTCCTTGAGTTCCGCCTCCCTGTAAGAACTGGTCATCACGTCCAGATTCATGTCGAGCATCTTGTCAAGAGATTCGATGAGCCTCATGCGCCGGTCCGGATCGGGGACCTCCCTTTCAAGCTCCCCGAGACAAAAACTCCTTATGAAATTCATGGACGCGTTGACGTAGTGACCCTTGAGTCCGATCCGTACATGGGTCTGGCCGACTTTCTGCAAACCCATGAGGTAGCGGTGATCGTACTTCGAGGTGAAAACACCCCGAAACCACAGCTCCATGGTCTTCTTCCTCTTCGAAACGGCTTCTTCCGTACCAAAGAATGCGGCGGTATAAGTGTCTTCCAGCAGCCAGGCGGAAAAATGTTCTGCGAGTCTTTCGGAAAGGGGAACAAATATCCGCCCGAGCTCCTCCCGATTCTTCTCGTCCAGGGTTGTGAAGCGATAGTTCTTGAGTACGCTCTCAATGGCTTCCATGGCCTGCGGGATTCCTTTCACGCACCATGCCTTCCCCTTTCAACCCACCCGAAAGGGGCGGCGAGGGCACTGCCACCGGGGGGGGGGACGACCGGAACCATCATCACGGCCAGCCCATCCGGTCAAAATGGAATGGCCCCTCCACACACGCTGAAGCACTGGCCGGCGCCAAGGAGCGCGAGGCGCAGCGCATATGCCCTGCCCCGTCCCTCTTGCAGCCCCTGTGGCAAGGGTCAGCCTTTCCGCCGAGCTTCATGGACCTCTCCTCCACGATCTGCCGGTCCGTTCACGCCACCCTGGCAAAATCCTCCAGGGCCGCAATCTTGAAAAACGGCTCCACCGCGCTGGTGGTCACATCGATCACGGTGGGAAGGTCCTGGTCGAAGGCTTCCCGAATGGCCGCCACCAGTTGCCCCGGAGCCTGCACGTCCACGCCTCGGCAACCGAACCCGCGGGCTATCCGGGCAAAATCCGTGGCGCCGAACTCACTGGCGATGATCCGCTGCCTGGCGGCCTGAAAGTCGCGCACCATACCGAGCACCGAATTGTTCATGACCACGAAGACCACCGGAAGACCATACTGGACCGCCGTGGAGAGCACGTGGAGGGTCATGGCAAAACCGCCGTCGCCCACCACCGACACAACCGGCCTGTCCGGGCACAGCAGCTTCGCCGTCAGGGCCGCAGGGGGACCCCAGGCCATGCCCGCCACACCCCCTGGACAAAAGAGGGTGCGCACTTGCTTGGTCTTGAAGAAATGGGACATCCACAACCTGCTGTTGCCCGCATCCAGGGTGATGATGGCGGACCCATCCACCGCTTCTTCGATCTCTTTGACGATGCGCTGGGGAAGCAGGGGCCGCGTCTCTGCGTAAAGTTCCGGGGCCTCGTGAAAGCTCTCGGCCTTCTTGCGCTCCAGCACCGCGGCGGTCCGATCCCCGGCACCGGCCGGGGGACTCTTGCGAAGGGCCTGCACCATCAAATCCAGCGTGTGCCCCAGGTCCCCTATGAGGGCTTCATCCAGTGGAAACGTCCACCCTGCGTTTCGTGGTTCGATGTCCATCTGGAGGATCTTTTGACGAGAGGGGTCGAGCAGGGCCGGATTGTCGAAACGGGTGTCGCTGGGCGACAGCCTGCTTCCGGCCACCAGGACGAGATCCGCCTCGGCGATCGTCCTGTTGGCCACGGCCTGCCCGAAGGTACCCATCATTCCCAGGGCCAGGGGGTGGACCCCCGGAAAGGCGCTCTGTCCCTTGTAGCTCGTGGCAACCGGCGCACCCACCAGCTCTGCGAACTGTCGGAGCGGTTCGTAGGCCCTGGAGACATGCACCCCGTTTCCGGCGATGACCACGGGCTGTCGGGCCTTGAGGATCAAATCCACGGCCCTTTGGACGGCATCCGGGGAGGGAACGGTGACGCTTTCTTTCAGATAGCCGGCCGTGCCGTAGAGGCGAGGGGTTCTCTCCGGATCCACGACTCCGGAGGCGGCCTTGCTGCGCATGAGCACGCAGGCCGGTCCCGGTCGTCCCACCACCGCGTGTTTGACGGCCAGTTGGACCCCCTGGACCGCCTCTTCGGGTGTCACGGCGTAGGTGGTGAACTTGCTCATGCCCCGGAGCATGGCCCGCAGATCGAAGGACCCGTACTCGCCCGTCCCCGACTGGTAGCTCGCGTGCTGGCTGAAACCCATGTCGGACGTGTCGGTAAGCACCAGCATGGGGGAGCTGGACATGAAGGCTTCCAGTATGCCGAATCCGCCAGTGGTGCCGATGAACGCACCCTGTCCCATGAGCACACCGGGTTTTCCGGTCATGCGCCCGTACATGTCCGCCATGCAGGCGGCCGCCTGCTCGTGACGGGGCAGGATGTGGCGCAGCCGGTTCTGTTTGTAGAGCACGTCATAGAGCGGAAGGGTTACACCGCCGGGGTACCCGAACACAACGTCGACGTCTTGGTCCTGCAAGACTTTCAAGACGATCTCCGCTCCGGCGTACTTTTCCTTTGGCATGCTCTCACTCCTTCCACAGTCGGCACCGACGAAAATCCGGCCCCCAGGCGCATCAACACCCCGAGCGCCCATAACCGGCCGGACCCGTCACGAGAGGCGCAAGCTACCCCTTTAAGATTTCGCGGTCAACACAAAATGACGAATAAATGAAAACATTTCCGGTTGATGTCTTTCTGAATATTGCGCCGGAATGATCATCGAACCGGCCAACTGATGGCGCAGCCATGTGAACTGCCGCTTGGCGTATTGGCGGGTCGCGCGGCGGGCCGCCTCGACCGCACGGGTCAGCTCCATCTCGCCGCGCAGCACCGACGCCAACTCGCGCACCCCAACCGCCTTCATGGCCGGCAGGTCGGGAGCGAGGCCGAGGGCCAGCAGGGCCCGGACCTCTTCCAACGCGCCCCGTTCCATCATGCGCAAGAAGCGGGCGTCGACGGCGGCATAAAGGGGCGCCAGGCGATGGCCGGCTCCGGTCGCCGCCAGCCAGGCGACGAGCCGACCGGCGCCGTCGGCGGCGAACGCATCGAAGACGAGGTCGACCACTTCGCGCGCGCTCATTTGGCCGCGCCTCAGGTGGGCCACCGCAGTGGCCGCGGCCCCCGCTAGATCCTCGGTGATGGTGGCGATCAACGCCACATGGAGCGCGTCTACCGTCCCGAAATGGTAGGTGACATTGCCGTGCGTCACGCCGGCCCTGAGCGCCACCGCCTTGAGCGTGATCGCCTGCGGCCCCGAGTCGCGCAGAAGGTGGCGGGCTGCATGGAATGTCACGTCGTGACCGGTGAATTCGACTATTTCATGACGATCCGCACGCGCGACAGCGAGAGCTTCAATCGTCTTCACGCGGAGCAGTTGCTCTATCTGCCGGGCG
>ENA-OSEO01002450-OSEO01002450.1-sediment-metagenome-genome-assembly--contig:-NODE-2450-length-26251-cov-4.609651_pt1 | contig 26251 bp, 25 predicted proteins | sample MGYA00237883_ERZ534232 | MGnify/ENA metagenome assembly ERZ534232
AAATCCGCACTAGGGTAACATTCTTTTTGAGTCAACGTTGTTTTGTAAAGTAAGATTAATTTTGAGTCAATTCGGTCCCCTTGCCAAGCGCTTGAGACTATGTTAAAATGGATTCGTTAGTGTTAGGCAAAACAAGGAGATTTCGACACCGAAAAGTGGGTAGCCCCCACTTTTCTTCATTATTGACGAAAAAACTGGAATCAACCAGCAGGCGGAGAAAAAATAGAATGAAGAACGAATTTACACTCGCATTCAATGAAGTCCTAGAAGACAAAGGTCTTCCCAAGGAAATTATCCTAAAGGCCCTTGAATCGGCTATGGTTTCTGCCTATCGCCGTTCAGTGAACGCCTCAGCGCAGCAAAACGTTGAAGCTGTGGTGGATACTGAAACGGGCAAGGTAACCATATATGCCGAAAAAGAGGTAGTGGAATCCGTTGAAAACGAGATCACTGAAGTCTCGCTGGAAGACGCCAAGAAGGTCAATCCCGAGATTGAACTTGGCAGTCTGATCGTGGTTGAGACCACCCCTACTGATTTTGGGCGTGTGGCCGCTCAAACCGCGCGCCAGGTCATCCAGCAGCGCATCCGCGATGCCGAAAGGGCAGCACAGATCGAGTATTACGAGAAACAGCTCGGCGAGATCGTTAATGGTGTGGTGCAATCGGTCGGCGGCACCGGCATGACCGTCGGTTTGGAAATGAAAACCGAAGCCAACATGCCCCGCAAAGAAATGATCCCCGGTGAACGGTTCCACATCCATGATCGTGTGCGAGCCCTGGTAGCCGAAGTCAAAGACAACCAGCGCGGACCGCAAATTATCCTTTCTCGCACTCACCGCAATTTCCTGCGCCGTTTACTGGAGAATGAGGTACCTGAAATCTTCCATGGCATCGTTGAGATCCGTTCCATCGCCCGCGAACCCGGCCAAAGGGCCAAGGTAGCCGTTTCGGCCACCCAACAAGGCATTGACCCTGTTGGTGCATGCGTGGGTATCCGCGGTGTACGTATCCAGGCGATCGTACGCGAACTCCACGACGAGAAAATTGACGTGATCGAATGGAATTCCGATCCGGCTGTCTTTATTTCCAAAGCGATCAGCCCGGCTCGTGTCAGCGGCGTTTATCTCAATGAACAGCAAATGGGAGGCGGAAAAACCGCCACCGTGGTCGTCCCCGAAGATCAGCTCAGTCTGGCCATCGGCCGTGACGGACAAAATGCCCGTCTGGCAGCCAAATTAACCAGCTGGCGTATTGACATCAAGAGTCTGCCTGAAGCAGCCTCTGATTCGCTCTTTAAGTTGAAAAATGATCCCTCCTTTGAAGCCATGCTTTCAAAGGAGAGTGAAATCATCGAAAAGATGGAAGACTTCCTGCAACGCAAGGCAGAAGGTCGTCCGCTTACCCCTGAAGAATTTGACGTGATGGCAAAATTTGTCGACCGCGTTGAAAGAAAAGCCACTACCAAAACCGAAGAGCAGAAAAAGGCCGAGCAGGATCAATTCGAAGAACTCAAGAAACTGGTCCCCGCCGCCGCTTTCACTACCAATATTCTTGACAGTGAACTGCCCGAACATGTGGCATATATCTTACAGGAAGCAGGTTTTTCAACGGTTGGTGAACTTGCCATTCAGATGAAACTTGAACCTGATAATATTCTGCGTTTGCAGGGTATTGGGCCGCGTGCAATGGTCAATATTGAAAACCTGATGACCACGCTGGATGAACAATTGGCAACCGAAGCAGAATCACCTGAACCGAAAGCTGAAGAACCTGTTCAGGAAGAAGCCGTTGCAGTTGAAGAACCGGTTCAGGCGGAACAGGAAACAGAAGCGGTCGCGGTTGAAGAAGTCGCCGCTCAAGCAGAACAACCTGTCGAAACCGCAACCGAAGAAGCTGAACCTGAAGAAGAAATCTCATTGGAAGAGATCTTCTCACTGCGGCCTGAAGTTCTTGATACCAGCATCCTGAGTGAGGATGAGGAAACAGAAGAACCTGATAAAGGAAAGAAGAAGAAAAAGAAGAGCAAACATGTTGTCGTGACGTATGACCCTGACCGTGACCTGACTATGGTAACCAAGAAGCACAAACGCGGCGGGGCAGATTGGGATTTAGAAGAATAAAGTGAGCAGGACTGGTGGCCAGAAGAACAAAAAAACGCATTAAGCACGTACCTCAACGCACCTGCATAGGTTGCCGAAGCGTTCTCTCAAAAAGAGAATTGATCCGCATTGTGCGCACACCGGTAGGAGTCGTGATCGATCCAACCGGAAAAGCCAATGGAAGAGGAGCTTATCTGCATAATATCCGGTCCTGTTGGGAGCAAGCAATAAAAGGTTCAATCAATAATGCCTTGAGAATAGAACTCACACCGGCAGACAAAGAAAGGCTGGCGGATTTCATGGCAACATTACCAGATGATGATCCGACTCAAGGCATTCCATCCGGTGAACCCGGACAAGAAGGAACCGAAAAATGATCAGTTGACCTGATTTGGCTTGCTCACAAGTACCAAAAGAATAAATTGCCTTGAAAATACAGGTATTAATCGGGCAGTCATTCAAGGGGGCACATTTTATGGAGGTGCATTATGGGCGAGACCAATACAAGCAAGGTTATTGAATTTCCGGTGACACTCACCGTTCGCGATCTAGCAGCGAAAATGTCAGCCAGTCCAATCCAGGTAATTAAAATCTTAATGTCAAACGGCGTGATGGCTAATATCAATCAACAGATTGATTTCGATACGGCTGCTATTGTTGCATCTGAGCTTGGTTTTGAGGCGGTTCTCGAAGCCGCAAAAGAAGAAGCCGTCGTTGAGGATACCAGTGAAATCCCTCTCTGGCGCCGGCTCATCATGGATGAAGATCCCAAGAAACTCATCAAACGCCCCGCAGTCGTCACCATCCTTGGTCACGTTGATCACGGTAAAACCACCCTGCTGGACGCCATCAGACATACCAACGTAGCCAGTGGAGAAGCCGGCGGCATCACCCAGCACATCGGTGCCTATCAGGTGGAACAGAAAGGCCGTTTGATCACCTTTTTGGATACTCCGGGCCACGCAGCCTTTACAGCCATGCGCGCCCGCGGCGCACAGGGTGCGGATATTGTCATTCTGGTTGTGGCCGCGGAAGACGGCGTCATGCCGCAAACCAAGGAAGCCATCGCGCATGCCAAAGCAGCCCGCGTTCCCATCATCGTCGCTTTGAACAAGATCGACCGGCCGGACGCCAACCCCGATTTCGTCAAACACCAACTGGCCGACGCTGGTCTGGTGCCCGACGAATGGGACGGCAATACCATGGTCATCCCCGTATCTGCGAAACAGAAAAAAGGTCTTGAAGACCTATTGGAAGCCATTCTGCTGGTCAGCGACAGTATCGAAATCCTGGCAAACCCCGAAGGTAAGGTCACAGGAACGGTCGTCGAGGCCTCCATTGACAAGGCTAGAGGTGTTGTTGCTTCTTTGTTGGTGCAAAACGGAACGCTTCATGCTGGCGATACGGTTCTGACCGGTGAGACCTACGGAAAGATCAGGGCCATGTTCGATTACACCGGCAAGACAGTAAAAAGCGCCGGGCCCTCATTCCCAGTCCAGATTTTGGGTTTTAATGAAGTTCCCCCCGCTGGCGATCTGTTCCAGGTTGTCTCAAGTGAAAAGGAAGCCCGCGCCATCATTCAGGAACGAATGAATGAAAAAAGCCTTAAGTCAGCCACTTCCGCCAAGGCTACGCTTGAACAACTCTTTGAAAAATTCCAGGCCGGTGAAGTACGTGAACTGCCGATCGTTTTAAAAGCGGACGTTCAAGGCTCTTTGGAACCAATTATCAATTCACTCAACGAACTCAGTCAGGGCGAGATCAAGATCAATGTCATTCACGCTGAAACCGGCAACATCAGTGAAAACGATGTGATGCTTGCAACAGCATCCAAAGCGATCGTACTAGGTTTCAACGTCACTGCAGATACCGCAGCCCGCAATCTCTCAGAACAACAGGGTGTTTCAATCAGGCTCTACGAGATCATTTACCGTATGATCGAAGATATTGACAAGGCTCTCAAAGGCATGCTTGAACCCGAAGAGAAAGAAATCAATGTCGGACAGGCGCAAGTGCGCGCGATTTTCAAGATCAACAAAGTTGGCACAATCGCCGGCTGTCGTGTTACCCAGGGCGAAGTGCGCAGAAATACGCGTATCCGCGTCATGCGCAACGGGCAGAAAATGTTTGACGGTGAAATTTCTTCGCTTAAACATGAAAAAGACGACGTCAAAGAAGTACGCCAGGGATTTGAGTGCGGAATTTCATTAAAAGGGTATAATGACCTTAGCGAAGGTGACATACTCGAAAGTTACGTAATTGAGAAAACAAACTAATAGTAACAAAAATCAGGAAGGAAGAAATCCATGCCCTCTCCTTTAAGGTTGTCTCGTATTAATGACCGTTTCAAGCAAGAATTGGCCATTATGTTTACGAGAAGTGAGGTCAGAGACCCGCGCGTGGCCGGAGTGATCGTCACCGACGTGAAAGTGGATCGTGAACTTTCATACGCAGAAATCTATGTTTCGGCTGTTGAAGGTATTACACGCTCAAAAGATATTCTGGCAGGGTTGGAAAGCGCGACTCCATTCATCCGTAAAACGTTATCCGACCGGATCGAATTGCGCAGCTTCCCTCGATTGCGCTTCCACTGGGATGTCACCCCCGAAAAAGCGGACAGGATTGAACAGATCATCGCCTCAATCCATGCTGAGGAAAACAATAGAAATTAGAATATAAATTATGATTCACGAAGAGATACGCCAGGCAATACAAGGGGCAAGCCGCATCGGAATTACCGCACACATCCGACCGGATGGTGATGCCATTGGATCGGTAATTGCCCTTGGCCTGGCGCTCCAAAACTCAGGCAAAGATGTCCAAATTGTCTTGAGGGACGGTGTCTCCAACACCTTCCGCCACCTGGAAGGCAGTGCACAGATCAAACAAAAATTTGATCAGGAACGGGATTTTTTCATTTCACTGGATTCATCTGATCTGGCAAGACTCGGGGGAGTAATAGACAATCACGAAATTGACATCTGCATCGACCACCACATTACAAACGAAAAATTTGCCAGGATCAACCTGATCGATCCTGAAGCTGTGGCAACTTGCGCCATTCTGGCTGAATTGATCCCGCAGATCGGGCTGACGGTTGATAAACCGGTAGCCGACGCCTTGCTCACCGGCATCCTCAGCGATTCAATCGGTTTCAGGACCTCCAATACCAATGCCAAGGCACTTCGCCTGGCCGCAGATTTGATGGACCTGGGCGCCAATATTACAGAACTTTATAACAAAGCACTCATCAGCAGGCCGTTTGAGGCCACGAAGTATTGGGGATATGCGCTGCAGAAAATGGAAAGACAAGACGGTTTGGTGTGGACAACGCTAACCCTTGAAGATCGAAAAAATGCGAATTACCCAGGCAATGACGACGCCGATCTGACCAACATCATCTCCAGCATTGATCCACTGGATGTTGCTATACTATTTGTGGAACAAAAAAAGGATGTGGTCAAAGTCAGTTGGCGAGCCAGGCCTGGTTTGGATATTTCAGGCATCGCCCATTCACTGGGAGGCGGAGGCCACCCAGCCGCCGCCGGCGCAGAATGCACCGGAACTCTATTAGAAGTACAAGAAAAGGTAATCAAAATTACCAAAAATTATTTACAATCAGTAAAGGAAAGCACCATTGGGGTATTTAGGGGTACACCAGATGGAGGGTAAAAATGAGTAATGAATTGAATGATCGGTTTGATGTGAAAAATGCAATTTCGGGCGTATTAGTGGTGGACAAACCAACCGGAATGACTTCTCACGATGTAGTACAAGCCATCCGGCGCGGGACGAACATTCGGCGTGCAGGCCACACCGGCACACTCGATCCGCGCGCGTCGGGCGTGTTGGTTGTACTGCTTGGTCCGGCTGTGCGTCTAAGCGAATATGTATCCGCTTCAGACAAACGCTACCAGGCTGTGATCATGCTTGGAACCACCACAGATACATTTGACATGGATGGAAAAACCACGTCCTCCTCACCGGTTGACGTTACTGAGGAACAGTTTGACGCTGAACTGCAAAAATTTGTTGGACGCATCGAGCAGGTACCACCCCCCTACTCCGCCATAAAAGTTGGCGGCAAAAAAGCTTACGACATGGCGCGCAACGGAGAAGAAGTAGAATTGGCCCCGCGCATTATTGACGTCTACAGCCTTGAACTGCTCGAATGGGCGCCGCCTGAAGTTGTCATTGACGTTAACTGTTCATCAGGCACTTACGTGCGTTCACTGGCAAACGACCTGGGCGCTAAATTGGGCTGCGGCGCCACTCTGACCGGATTGCGCCGAACCAAGAACGGACGCTTTACCTTGCGCGATGCTGTTCCGCTGCGCAAGCTGAATGAAGCCTTCATGGATGGTTCATGGTACCAATACCTCATCCCGGCCGCTGAAGCTTTATCTGACTGGCCGGCCATTGAACTCGATCAAGACCAGATGGACGCCATCCGCCACGGTCACCGCATTCCTGCGGCCGCCGATTCCGGAGACAAAGCATGCGGCGTGAGCGAACAAGGTGAATTGGTCGCACTGCTCGTATTGGAAGAATCAGAAGACGGAACCCGTGAATGGCAGCCAAAGAAAGTATTTTTCTCATAAAAGAATCAACTCCCCGGAAAACCGGGGAGTTTTTCAAAGAATCAAAATTTCTCATATAATAGGGTAATGAACTTAACTGCACACATGGATGCCAAACTCAACAACAACTCGTGGATCACAATCGGCTCATTTGATGGAGTACATCTTGGTCACCAGGCTTTGATCAAAGCACTGGTTGACAAAGCACATTCTGAAAATGCTCAGGCACTGGTGGTTACTTTTTGGCCGCATCCGGCTGCCTTTTTTAAACGCGCCACCCTTCCCAGAGCCTTAACCACATCCGAAGAACGCCGTGATCTCCTCCTCTCTATCGGTGTAGATGATGTGATCACGTTACCCTTTGACCAAGCGATCGCCGCCCTGACCCCCACGCAATTCCTTCAAACGCTAAAGCAGGATCATGGGCTCAAAGGTTTGATCATCGGACCAAACACTACCATAGGAAGAGATCGGCAGGGAACGCCCGAGAAACTGATCGAAATTGGACGGCAACTCGGTATAAACGTTGAAGTCATTCAACCGTTCATCAACCCGGTCGGCATGGTCTCGTCCAGCCTTATTCGCACGGAACTGAGGGAACACAAACTGGAAGAAGCCAATCGTAATCTTGGACGTCCATACCGTCTGAGCGGCAAGGTTGTCCATGGAGAGCACCGCGGTACCGGCCTGGGAGTTCCCACCGCCAATCTTGAAGTGATGCCTGAACGCCTCATTCCGGGTAACGGCGTCTACGTTACGCGGGCTTTGGTCGATGGAAAAACGTATGCTTCTGTGACCAATATCGGCATACGACCAACTTTCGACAATCCGCTGCCGACGCCGCGCATTGAACCTCACATTCTTGACCTGCAGGGTCAGTTTTACAATTGCGCGTTATCCCTGGATTTTATGAAATTCCTGCGTCCAGAGATCAAATTCGAGAATGCGCAAGATCTGGTTGCTCAAATTCAGCAAGATATTGCCGCAACCCGTAAATTCTTCGACGCTGAAAAAAACCAGGCTTAAACCCTTTATAATAAGACAATAAAAGAGGTGGATTATGATTCCAGATATGGAAATCGTTATCAGGCTTGGTATTGCGGCTGTTCTGGGCATGCTGGTCGGTTTTGAGCGCGAACGTCAAAATCAACCTGCGGGATTGCGCACGCATACCATCCTGGCTATTGGTTCGTGTCTTGCGATGACCATTTCGATCAACATGGCTTTTCAATTCATGCCCATGATCAATAACAGTGACCCGGCCCGCCTGGCAGCACAGGTTGTTTCAGGTATTGGTTTTCTTGGCGCCGGAGCCATCCTGCGATATGGCACGAACGTGAAAGGGCTGACCACTGCAACGTCCTTATGGACCATTGCCATTGTAGGTCTGGCTGTCGGAGCAGGTCATTATTTTGCCGGCCTTGCAACCACTGGCATGCTGTTGATCATTCTGGTGCTGTTGAATGTTCTCGAAAAGAAACTGATCAAGGTGTATGAAACCATCACACTATCGGTTACCGCGCAAAACAATCCGGATCTGGTGGAAGACCTGCTGGCTCTGTTTAAGAAGATGAAAAAGAAGATCCTGTCGGTCAGCGTTGATTCAGACGTCTCAGGCAACGACCAAACCGTCAGCCTGATTATGAAAACGATCGAAAACGATCCCATGGATGACATCCGCGAAGGATTAAAAACGATCGAGGGAGTGAAAAGGTATAAGTTGAATTAGTCCGTAAATCGTTAAGATCTGTTTTTTTTTGAGGTTGTTGCAGGTCTCTATTAATCAGTATTTACTTCCGTGATTTGCGGTGGAACTGTTTTTTGAAACAACGCCTTGTTCTCGGGATTAGCCAGCAATATCATGGTAAATGAACCCAAGATGGTACCGTAAACTGGGACGAGTGTTGTAACCGCGCCCATTATGAGACAATAGTAATAGTTTTTCCTCTTCAATAGAAAGATACCCAGAAGCACCTCAAGTGTGCCAAAGGCTAAAACCACCAGCAGCATTGCGATGGCCATGAAGAGAAATATCCATTTCATCATTATTAGTGGATTTTCAGTTATTGTGCTGGAGTAGATGGTGTAGTCTTCCTGGAATAACACTGGATCCGAGAATATCAGACCAACAAATCCAAAATAGGCGGCATAAACCAAACCGTACAAAAGAGTAAGACCTGCCAAAATAAAATCAAAAATCGCGAGTATCTTAAAATAAACAATATTGCTGTTGTTCATTGCATCCTCCCATTTGTGATTAGTGTTCCAACAACGTAATTATGACATATTTTTATATTTTGAGAAAATCAGATATTTGTTGATCAATCAGAAACCTGCGCAAAAATATACTTGGCTGTTGAGAAGCCAAGCGTGACTTTCTGTCCCGTTATATCAAGGGTGATGGTCTGGTTGAAGGGCAAATTCTCCGTTACCAGCGCCTCCTGACCGGGCTCAATGTTCTTTGATTCCAGAAACGCCAGTAATTCCGGGATATCTTCAGCCAATTCGTGAATACGCCTGATCGTCACACGGTCGCCGTCATGTAATGAAGTGAGCGGGATCCAGTCCGATACAGCATCTTCATGACCGGGCAGCGGATTCCCATGCGGGCACGTCTCAGGTTCATTCAGGTCTTTTAAAAGTGCACTTTCCACTTCTTCCGAAATGGTATGCTCGAATTCATGCGCCTCCTGATGCACTTTCGACCAGGATAACATGCGTATCAGCATCCATTCAGCCAGCATGTGCCTGCGCATCACCTGGCGAGCCAATTGGTCACCCCGCTCCGTCAGGTGTGGAGAATGATTGGCATCCATTAATACCAGATCATCGCGTACCATTCGTTTAAGCGTGTTGGTTACCGTTGGTGTTGATACACCCAGCAATTCCGCCAGGCGGATACCGGTGATGGTATCGCCATCTCTTTCAGTAATATAGAGAATTCCTAAATAATCTTCAATTGTTGCACTGACTTTTTCTGCCATTTATCTCCGTGTCTGCAATTGCATTACATTAGAAAACACTTATATCCCGATATTTGAACATTATCATACTAGACAAAATCCAATTTTTCAAGGTATACTAATTATAATATTAGCATACACTAATTTCTAACTATCTACAAGGATTATTCTATCCTGAAAATTTCCTGTCACAAAGGATACGTCACTATGAGAGAAGTATTTGGCCCATTGATCCCACTTTCAGAGATGCATACAGGAAATCATGGCGTTCTGGAGTTAATGCATGCCGGCCGTGGACTATCCAGCAGGTTAACCTCCCTGGGCCTAACCCCTGGTACAGACGTTACCGTCCTGCAGAATTACGGACACGGCCCAATGATCATTAACGTCAGAGGTACCCACGTGGCACTCAGCCGCGGATTGGCGAGACATTTACTGGTAAAGATGGAGGAAACCAAATGAGTTCAGAAAGCCATTCCTCCACACTGCAACAAACCATCTATCACCCTGCTGTACAAGGTATTCCATTAATCGCCCTCGCAGGCCAACCCAATGTAGGCAAATCAACCATCTTTAACCTTCTAACCGGATTAAACCAACACGTTGGTAACTGGCCCGGCAAGACTGTGGAACGCAAGGAAGGCCGATTTAAAATGGACGGCATTGATTACCGTCTGGTCGACCTGCCCGGCACCTACAGTCTGACGGCCAACAGCCCCGAAGAGTTGATCACACGCGAATTCATCCTGACCGAGAAACCCGACCTGGTGGTGGCTATGGTCAACGCTGCCAACCTTGAACGGTCACTTTACCTTGTTGCCGAATTGGTGGCATTATCGGCACCCCTGGTTGTGGTACTTAACATGATGGATGTTGCCCGCCAGGAAGGTCTCAATATTGAAGCGAACGTATTACAAGCCGCTTTGGGCGTGCCTGTTGTTACCATGTCAGCCACCCATGCCGCCAGCACTGCCGAACTGGTGAAAACGATCAAACAGATGGTGACATCAGATATCGTTCAGAATCCCCGCCTGCCTGAAATCCGTGCCGACCACCAGGTGATCCTGAATGAAATGCTGGAATTGATCAAAGGTTACGTACCCGAAGTTTACCCCGAGAACTGGGTGGCACTGAAGCTTTTGGAAGGCGATAAAGAGATCACCAATAAGATGATAGCGCTGATGCCTGCGGACAAATGGAACGCCATCCATGACCTGTTGAAAGACCACGATGACGCCCTTTTGGCCATTGCTTCAGGGCGCTACGAATGGATTGGACGATTGACGCGCGCCGCCGTTACCCATCCCCGACTGGGGCAGATCAGTCTGACTGACCGTCTGGACCGCTGGGCAACCCATCCATTTTTTGGACTGGTATTGCTGGCGCTTATCCTGGGAGCTGTGTTCGGCTTGACTTTCACTCTGGGCTCCCCCGCTCAGGAGTGGATGGACGCCCGTTTGATCACCCCCTTTGGTGAACTGGTCGCCGGTTGGCTATCCAGCGGACCGTTATGGCTGCAAAGCCTGGTAGTAGACGGTATCATCGGCGGTGTTGGGTCGGTGCTTACTTTCCTGCCCATTCTGGTCATCTTTTTTGCCGCGTTTGGGTTCCTCGAGGATGTCGGTTACATGGCCCGCGCGGCTTACGTCATGGATAACTTTATGCATTGGATGGGACTGCACGGTAAATCCTTCCTGCCTCTCTTCCTCGGTTTCGGCTGCAACGTTCCGGCAGTGATCGGTTCACGCGTGATCGACACGAAGAAATCGCGTATCTTAACCATCCTGTTGGCTCCTTTTGTGCCCTGCACGGCACGCATGGCCGTGGTCGCGTTTCTCGCGCCTGCCTTTTTCGGCAACCGGGCTGTCTGGGTGATCTGGGGTTTGGTGCTCTTCTCGCTTGTCATGATGGTCTTGTTGGGTGTTATCCTGAACCGGGTGCTTTTTAAAGGAGAACGGACCGCACTGATCATGGAAATGCCGCTTTACCACGTCCCCAACCTGCGCACCATCGGGATGCTCGTCTGGCAGCGCTCCATTTCATTCGTCAAGAAAGCCGGAACGATCATACTGGGAATCTCCGTGGTCATTTGGGCGCTTTCCATGCTGCCGGATGGGAATATTGAAAACAGCCTGCTGGCCTCGATCGGCAAGCTTTCAGAGCCGGTCGGTCGTTGGATGGGTATGGACTGGAAACTGACCGTGGCTCTGCTAACCAGCTTCGTCGCCAAAGAAAACGCCATCGCCACCCTGGGCATCCTCTTTGGCGGAACTGAAGGAACAGGCCTGGCACAAACGTTATCGGCCATTTACACGCCGGCCACCGCGTTGGCCTTCCTGACCGTTTCGCTGCTCTTCATCCCCTGTGTGGCAACTCTGGCAGTGATCAAACAGGAAACCGGTTCATGGAAATGGACCGCCCTCAATATCGGTTTGATGCTTGTCGTTTCGATCGCTTCAGCCAGTCTCGTATTTCATTTGGCAACCGCTGCAGGATTATAAAATGCTGGAAAAACTTTTAGAGGAAATACAAAAAGGCGATACTTCCTCGCTGGTTGAACTGGCGGCTCGCCTGGGAACTTCCACCTCGATGGTGGAGGCCATGCTGGATACATTGGAAAGCCAGGGTTACCTGAAAACCCTGAACACGGCCTGTCCAACAGAAAGTAAATGTGATTCGTGCTCACTCTCCGGGTTGTGTGCAACCCATTCTGTTGGGAATGCGCGCATAAGAGTTCTTAATAAATAATAGATTACTTCTACAGTAATTTGAACCACTCGTTTGGAACGGGTGGTTTTTGTTTGTGTTGTAAACTGCAATTTTTTGTATACTATAAGGAAGATGAATGAACCTGGCAAGTTCGCGTATATTGAGGCGAAGGGGGAAGCACTTGAAATCCCTTTCAACCGCTATCTCCCCTCCTATCCTCCCGGCACAGCTGCAAGCTGGCTGGACAGGCATGTATCTCGCGGCTCCTGGGTGTTGGAACCCATCGGAGCATCCCCGGCAGTTATCTTTGAAATGGCAGAAGCCGGCTATAAAGTGCTCGTGTCTGTCAATAATCCCATTACCGCCTTTGAATTAAGCCTCCTCGCAAAAGCACCCAAAGACAGTGAATTCCAGGATGTATTACGTGAGCTCTCTGTCCAAAAGAAAGGCAAAGAACGGCTTGGAGAACACTTGCGCGGGCTTTACCTGACACGCTGCAGTACCTGCGGACACGAAATCGCGGTTGATTGTTTCCTGTGGCGAAAAGGAGAATCCGCGCCGTACGCAAAAAGATACCGCTGTACGGCCTGCGGAAATGAAGGGGAACACCCGGCAACGTACGAAGATATTGATAGACTGCAGCCCTTCAAACGTTCCGATCCGCTGCACCGTTCTCGGGCGCTCGAAAGACTGCCAGGCGGAACACGAGCGGCACGCGCAAACGCAGAAGAATTGATCGATTTGTATGCGCCGCGTCCGCTCTACGCGATCTTCACCCTCATCAATAAACTGGAAGGCATGGACCTTTCACCGCCCAAACGCGCACTGCTTGACGCTTTGCTTCTTTCAACATTGGATGCAGGCCACACCTTGTGGCCGGTCGATGAAGTAGAACGCCCGCGCGCGCTCAGCACCCCCGCCGAATACGTGGAATGGAACATCTGGCACGTTCTGGAAAGCGCAGCGGCTGCCTGGAGCTGCCGCAGGAAATCGCTGCGGCTCACCCATTGGCCTGAAATACCTGAACCACAGGGCATCTGTATCTATCAAGGTCGCATGCGCGACCTTAAGCAGCAAAAACCTGACTTGCAGCCCGAATGTGTTTTTTGTGTCCTTCCCCACCCCAACCAGGCATTTTGGAGTCTGGCCACTTTGTGGACTTCCTGGCTGTGGGGCAAAGAAATTACAGTCAATTTCAAGAATGTCCTGGAAAGGCAGCGTTTTGACTGGTACTGGCATGCCAATGCGCTGCAATCGGCGATCGCACCGGCCATTCACATGAGTAAAAAAGACAGTCCTGTCTTTTGCCTGATCCCTGATCCATCCCCCGGTTTTGTGTCCTCGGCTTTTGAAGCCTGCAGCACCAGCAGCCTGCAGTTGGCAGGCATCAGTCTGAAAGATGAAAAACATCCCCTGCAAACAGAATGGACTATCCAGACACAGAGCCGTGAAGCAAAAAAGGTCAACCTGCACCGCATCATCCGTGAATCCATCCATAACAGTTTGAACGAGATCGGAGAACCCGTTCGCCATCTGAACCTGTATACAGCTGCAAACGCATCACTGGCCGTCAATGAAGCCTTTCCTCCTTCCATCCAACAGCTCACATATGAAACAGTCAACGAGATCCACGGCGAGATCACAAAAACCTTTAATGACCGCAAGTTCCTGCGGCGTATGGAGGCCACCGCCCAGGACTTTGACAGCGGAACCTGGTGGCTGACCCAACCGGAAAATTGTCAAACCGCCCTGGCCGATCGGATCGAAACAGAGCTGCTTAACTGGCTGCAAAAGGAAATCCGTATCAAGGATGAAATGGTGCAGCAAACGATGAACGTTCGTTTTCCTGGACTGCTTACTCCCCCTGCTGAACTGCTGCAGTATTGTCTGCGCTCCTATGCCGATTTCAATCCATCGGAGAGCACCTGGACACTGAAAAAGAATGAAAACGCGGAACAGCGCGCATACGACCTGGAAGAAATCCAGTCGCTTCTTGAAAAGTTAGCCGCCAGGATGGATTTCAGTGTGGAGGGTGAGAACCCTCAATATTGGAGCATCTTGTCGACTGCCTACCGCCTTTTCTATTCATCAGGCGCAACGATGAGCAGCATTCTTAAAATTCCCCTTGAAGAAGAGAACTGTGAAACCATATTCCTGTTTCCGGGCAGCCGCTCTGCTTTACTGCGCTACAAACTGGACCGCGACCCATATCTACGCGAACGCACGGCACAGCGCTGGCATTTCCTCAAATTCCGCACACTGCGCGAACTTGCCCAACGCTCTGACATCTCAAGAGACCTGTGGGACCTGCTGATCGATTCGGATCCCATCAGTCTTGAAGACGCCACTCAACTTTCGATGTTCCTATAGGATTATCGAACCTGCCGGAAATTGATCAGTACAAGATTCTTGTCACAGGTGGCATACGTGTCAAAGATGACCACATCTGAAAGTGGCAGACCGGCTTGATCCACCAACTGAATCGAGAGCAATCCTGTGGAATCGATCAAGGTAGTTCCCAGCTGAAATTCGTATCCTGAATCACCGTATTCGGTATGGGTGCCTGAAATTGTTTGGGTACTTATGGTCTTGCCATCATACATGCCCTTTAGTTCAATTCCGATGTTTACCAGGTGACGACCCTGCATATCCACAATCTGGCCGGCTACACCCTGCCAGGAACAACCTGTATCGGGCTTGAAGGTAACACTTTTGACCGCTGATGGTGCCGCCTGCAGTACAAACGAATAGATAGAGTCGCTGGTAGGAGCTGTGGTTGGGGTTGCCGTTGGAATCTCATCCGTCTCGACCGTTGCGCTGGGTTCAAGCGTCGGTGTTTCCGTCACAATTTGGGGGGTACTTGAAACCTTTGTTGTAGGGGTATAGGTTGCCGGCATGAGTACCGGGGTCGCAGTGGATGTTGGCAAAATGACCAACACCGGCATCGTTGGAGGCGGGAAAGGATTGATGGATACGTATGGATTTGAGTAGACCATGAGAAATAGGCCAACCAAAGCCACCGTCGCGAGAATGATACATATGGTCAGGAAATTCCAAACGATATCACTGCGCTGACGGCGTTTGCGTCGTTTCATGCGTCTTGTAATTTCATCACGGTCCGTGAAATTCATTGCCTGCTCCGCCGACCCAGGTCCGAGATTTTATTGCACCAGGATCTCAATGCTGCTCGCTGCACGAGTATTCTGCAGCCACTGAGCCAATGCTGCTTCCTGTAAGATCCGTCTGCCATCCACAGAAAGGGGATGTTGTGCATCACGCTCAATCACATAAATGATGTGAAAACCAATGGCGCTTTGAATGACGGTGGAATACTGGCCAGGTTCAAGAGCAAAAGCTGCGGCCTCCACCTCTGGCTGGGTCAGCGTTCCGGCTGCAAACCACCCCAAGTCACCGCCAATGGTCGGATCATATACAAAGGCTAAGTCTGCAAATAACGTGCCATCTTCGAGTTTCTGGTAGGCGGCATCCGCGTTGGCTTCGTCCTGGAAGAGGATCTGGCGGGCATGGATCTGGTCTGCGGTTGTGGGAACCACATTGATGATCTGATCGCGCTGCCAGTCGGCCATGACTTCCAATTTCAGAGCGTTTCTGAAAGATTGGTCCGTATAGCCGTTGGCAGATTCCCAGGCGGCCAACTGTTCCGCGCCACCGATATCTGTGACGAGTTGATCGATGCGAGCCTGCAAATCTTCATCAGAAAAGGTAAATCCGTTTTGAACGGCAGCCTGTGCCAGCAACATTTGATCAACGTAATTGTTGATCACACGGTCGCGCTGTTCTTCAGGTGTGGTGACCTGGTTAAGTTCGGTTTGAGCCTGCTGAAGTCTGGCCAGTTCTTCCTGATAATCGCTGAGAAGCACCCCTTCCCCATTCACCCTGACTGCCATAGGCAGCGGCGTGGGAGTAGGAGGCAAAGGCGTGGGAGTTGCCGTGGGTTCAGGCGTCGGTGTAGGTTTCTGACATCCTGCCAACAGCAGGACAAGCAGCAACGTAAGAATGATCTGTCGTTTCATTCGTAAGATTATACCTGATTCTCTTTCAGACGGTGAAAGCCAATCCCCAAATTTGTAGTCTGGCCAATTTCCCCGGGATTTGAAATTTTTACTGATTTCGGTAATAAAGGATTCTGGACATATTGTCATAAACTAATATTCATAACATCAATATAATATTCTTATGCCAGAAAGAATTGTTCCATTAACACCTGATAATTATTTCCACATTTTCAATCGTGGAGTTAATAAAGGGCTGGTTTTCTTTTCAGAGAGAAATTACAGGTTTTTCATCGATCGCATGCAAGCATATCTTCAACCCAACTCTGAAATCCTTGCTTTCTGCTTGATGCCCAACCATTTTCACCTACTTGTAAAAGTAGTTCACAACCAATTTGCCAAAGAATCTCTGCATCCCTTTCTTTTATCATATGCTAAGGCAATCAACCGTGAACAGGATCGCGTCGGGCCTCTATTTCAAGGACGTTTTCAGGCTTTTTTAATTGAGGATGAAAATTATTTACTTGACTGTGTAAAGTACATCCATTTAAATCCAGTCAATGCATACCTGAGTAAAACTCCTTCACAATGGAAATACTCGAGTTATTCGACCTATCTTGGTAATAGCTACTATACGTTTGTCGATACCTCAATTGTTTTAAGCTATTTTTCTTCCCTTTCCGACTTCCGGGAATTTCATGAATTTGAAATGGAAGAGTACCAATCCAAATACTTCGCTGATTAGCATTAAGAGTAAATCACTTTCTTCTGAGGATCAGAATAAGTCCAAGTAATTCATAATCCAAGCAATTCCCGGAATCTTCCAGATTCCGGGAATATAGGGGTTATCGATTTGATCATGCAATTGATCACAGGTATATACCAAGTACAAGACTACCCCCAGATCCCGGGGATTAAGTGCAAATCCCCGGGATTCACAATCCAGCCAATCGTAAAAATTCAAAAAATCCCCGGAACTTGAGGTTCCGGGGAGATAAGCTTTTATATTAGTAATCCATGGGAGGACCGCCGGCGGGCATGGCGGGGGGATTCTTCTCAGGAAGATCGGTGATGAGGGCTTCGGTGGTGAGGATCATGGCTGCGATTGAGGCAGCATTCTCAAGGGCACCGCGGGTGACCTTGGCGGGATCGCCGAGGCCGCTCTCGATCATATCCACGTAGTCATCTTTGATGACGTCGTAGCCGACCTTCTCGTTTTTCTTGGCCTTCTGGGCAGCGCGGACACCTTCGACGATGACTGCGCCGTCTTTACCGGCATTCTCAACGATCTTGCGCATGGGCATTTCAAGCGCCTTGCGGACGATCTTGACACCGATCTGTTCGTCTTCAACATCGAGTTTGAGGTCGTCCAAGACGGTCATGGCGTTGATGAGAGCCACGCCGCCACCGGGGACGATACCTTCTTCAACGGCCGCACGGGTCGCGGAGAGAGCGTCTTCGACACGATGTTTCTTTTCTTTGAGTTCGGTCTCAGTGGCTGCACCAACACGGATGATGGCAACGCCGCCGGAGAGTTTGGCCAGACGTTCCTGCAGTTTTTCGCGGTCGTAATCGCTGGTGGTCTTGTCGATCTCGATGCGGATCTGCTCGATGCGGGCCTTGATCTGGGCTTCTTCACCCTTGCCGCCGATGACGGTGGTGTTGTCTTTATCAGCGGTGATCTTTTCGGCGCGGCCGAGGTCGGTGAGGACAACGGTTTCAAGTTTGCGGCCGGTCTCTTCAGAGATGACCTGGGCGCCGGTGAGGATGGCAATATCCTGCAGCATGGCTTTTCGGCGGTCGCCAAAACCGGGGGCTTTGACGGCGAGCACGTTGAGCATGCCGCGCAGTTTGTTCAGTACGAGGGTGGCCAGGGCTTCGCCGTCGATATCTTCAGCGATAATGACCAGGTCGCGTTTGCCGGTCTGAACGAGTTTTTCAAGGATGGGAACGATATCCTGGGCGGCAGAGATTTTCTTGTCGTAGATCAGGATGTAAGGTTCGGGGATAACGGATTCCATCTTGTCGGTGTCGGTGATGAAGTAAGACGAGATGTAACCGCGGTCGAACTGCATACCTTCAACGTATTCTTTTTCGAATTCCAAACCTTTGGATTCTTCAACGGTGATGACGCCGTCTTTGCCAACTTTGTCCATGACATCGGCGATCAGTTCACCGATGGAGGAATCCTGGGCAGAGGTAGTGGCCACAGAAGCGATATCCTGGCGGGTTGAAATGGGAATCGCGAAACCTTTGATCTTCTCAGAGACTTTCTGGGTGGCGGTTTCGATGCCGCGTTTGAGGAGCATCGGGTTGCCGCCGGCGGCCAGGGTCTTGAGGCCTTCAGTCACAATGGAGTGAGCCAAAAGGGTTGAAGTGGTGGTGCCGTCACCGGCGATGTCATTGGTCTTGGTAGCGGCTTCTTTGATGAGCTGGGCGCCCATATTTTCGTAGGGATCTTCCAGTTCGATCTCTTTGGCAACGGTCACGCCATCGTGAGTGATGGTGGGGGAACCGAACTTGCGATCAATGGCCACGTTGCGGCCTTTGGGGCCGAGGGTGGTGACCACCGCTGATGCAACGGTATCAATACCGTTCTTAAGTTTACGTCGTGCTTCTTCACCAAATACCAGTTGTTTTGCTGCCATAGGTGTTTACTCCTTTATTTTGAATAATTGCAAATTAACCAACGATCGCGAGCAGATCGCTCTCGCGCAGGATCAACAGTTTCTTGCCGTCAACTTTGATCTCGGTGCCGCCGTACTTGGCAAAGAGAACGGTATCGCCGACTTTGACGTCCATTTCGATGCGATCGCCATCTTCATCACGGTCGCCAGGACCAGCAGCCAGAACAACACCCTTCTGGGGTTTTTCTTTGGCAGTTTCGGGGAGCACGATGCCGCCCGCGGTAACTTCGTTTTCTTCCACGGGTTCAACGATGACACGACTGCCTAAGGGTTTCAAATTTAGCGCCATACTTGCCTCCTGATAAGGATATTATGGATTTTTTAGGATTTTAGCACTCGTAATATGGGAGTGCTAATGACGTCCTTATGATACCTGCCCTTAATGTGAGTGTCAAGAGATTATAAATATCTCTAATAAAATTCTGATAAAAGAGGAGGGAAGAAACGCTCTCGCTGAGACGCAGAGTTCGCAGAGAAAACCTTAATTCTGTAATACATAATCTGTGAACCGACGCAATTTTTATTCCACGAGGAACTTGGTATTGCAATCGGGGTAACGGCTGCAGACGTAGAACTTGCGCCCCTGATTAGGCCCGGCCACGGATTCGCGAATGCGGAAAGGCGCGCCGCAATTCGGACAGAAGTTCCGCTGATCTTTGACAGGCTCCTGTTCTACAAAAGGTTGCTGTTCTTCAACTGGTGGCTGTTCTTCAATTTGTTCTCGTTGTTCAATCATTCGTACGCCAACATCCGCGAGGAAGGGACTCTCGGGTTCCTCCTGGATTTTCGGGCTTTCCGGTTTCTCGATCTCTTCGAGGCCCAGAACCCGATCGAAGATGGTTTTCAACTCCGCCGTACTGCAGGAATCCCTCACGCGCACGTGGATGAGGGGCAAACCAGCCGCTTCGAATACGTTGTTGACAAAATCATCCCTTTCCATGCGGTCCACCCGTTTATGTGAAGAATCATCCAGCTCAATGCCGAAGAGGATTTTCATGGTCAGCGCGTCGCATACGATAAAATCCACCCTTTTTCTGGAAATGCGGTTGAAGGCGGAATAATAAGCCTTCTGGTCGTTAATCCAAAACACAGCGGACAAAGAGACCTGCGGGCAGATCATATATTGCTCGCCCAAAACTTTTTGGATCACCAGATAAAAAGAATGCTCAGCAGGAGACAGGAATCGCTTTGTGACCTTATACGGATAGCTGATCTCTGTTTCTTCTGATGAAGAACGCCTGTCCGATTTCTTTCGTCTGCTTTTCTTTTCTCCGGTTCCAAACAGGAAACCGAGACAGCCCGGATTATCACTTCTCGCCATCGAATTCCTCACACGTCAACAGGATTCACAAACCTTAATAATAAAATTATATATGCCTCCAAGCTGCAATGCCAGTGCTTTGCACTCAATAATAAGGCAATATCAAAAATTTATCGTTTAAAAGATACGCCATGCAACACACCTCAGCCCTCCCCTCACCTGCGGGACAAGACGCAAAATGTATGACTGATTTTTTTAGGCAGGAGAAGATGCTCATGGATATGATAAAATAATGCTTTCCGGCATACATTCGTAATAGATTTTTCAGAAAAATCAATCTGTTCGATATAATGGATCAAGCACAAATAAAGGTAAAGATGGCCATTACGATTGAATTTAATGAAGAAAAGAATGTGATTATCGGAAGAATTACGGGGGTGATGAACAAGCAGCAATTAAGACAATACACCCTGGAAATGAACCAATTTATTCACCAAAAAGAAACAAGGTTAATCCTTTCCGATTATCGCGAAGCACGTTTCCCGTTATCAATGATCGATGTGTTTAACCTGCCGGACAGTCACAATCTACTATTGAAAACCCTCGGCTCCAATGTACACAGTTACAAGAGAGCTCTTGTTTTTGATAAAAAGGATTTTGAGATGGCCACCTTTTTTGAAAATGTGGCTGTCAACCGGGGACAAAAAGTAAAAATCTTTCTTGAAGAGGAAGATGCGCTTGCGTGGCTTGCGTCAAACTAGAGTTGTTTATCGATATCCCTGATCGTTACAAATGGTCACACCTTCGTTCACAATGGCCATAATGGTTTCGTCCCCGCCAAAGCCGGCTTCAACCTCGTCAAAAACCTGCAACGCTTCGACACAATAATTTGTAACAGCCGTATTCATGCCTGCCAGCACAGAACCGTAGATGTAATAATACAGAACTGTTGTATTGGTGAGAGGCAAGGCTTCGACGACGATAGCCGGATCATTGGCTTCTTCTTCGGTGCATTCAATGCCGCCGCTGCGCACTTCGCAAGACTCAAGAGCCGTGCAGCCGCGTACGGCGCATTTAAGCGGAAGGATCGACCCTTCATAATTTCGCGCCTTGTAATAAACCACGCCAACCTGACCATAAGAAGCCGAGTCTTCCGGCTTGAAGTTTAGCGCAGCCAACATGTTGGTGGATGCGGCCAGCGCCTGCCCCATCTGGATGTAGGTATTGGCGATGGTAATCTGAGGAATTGGATCCTTGACCCCGAGGCGGTCGTTGATCTTGGCTGCCTCATCAAAGGCTTCCAGCGCCAGGTCATAATATGCGTTCTGTTCGGCAGTATATGGGCTCATGTTAGCCAACTTGCGATAATTGGCACCCAGCGAGATATACAAGAAATTCAGGTTGGGCATGATCTCGATAGCTTTCTTGTATTCCTCGACGGCTTGCTCATAATTGGCGATAGACTCATTAACGTAGCCATTTACGCGATGCACGTCCATCAGCGAAGGGTCGCGTTCAAGAGCTTGTTCGATATATTGCTGCGCCTGAGTCCAGCGCTGCTGATCGATCAATAGTTCAGCATAATAGGCCAGCGCCAGAGCATTGGTACCGTCATATTGCAGTGCTTTCTGCGCCGCCTGCTCACCCAGGATCAGATACTCGAGCCAGTCTTCACCCGCGATGGAAGACTGACCATACCAGTCAAGAGCCAGCGCCTGCACGGCATATAACTGGCTGCTCTCGGGATCCACCGCGAGGCCTGTTTCGATGGACGTAAAAGCCTCTTCAAGCCTGGTCTTTTTCTCCTGGTCGGTAGTGAACTGAGAAGTGGAATAGACCTGGATACGCGCCAGTTCGGCCCACAGATCAGGGTCATTGGGCTGGACATTGACAGCGTCGCGATAGGCATCAATCGCTTTGCCGAGGTCGCCGGCAGAGAAATGTGCCTCCCCTTCCTGGGCATAGGAACCGAGCGTACGTGTGGGCGTTGGCGTTGCCACAAGCATGGGTTCGAGCCTGCCTGTGTCAAAAGCACGGATCACAAATACCAAACCCAATAAGATCACGAAACCAATGAATATCCTGACGGGATTTGATTTTCGTTTCTTCTTGCTGAAGAGATATTTCTTTCCGCTGTAATCAATCATTTGGGATTATTTCCCATTATAACCCTAGGGCGCAGGCGTCTCGGTCACGTCCGGTGTGGGCGTCTCTACGATCATAGGTGTAGATGTAGGTAAATCGGCAATACCCTGTTTGGCAAGCTGTTCACACATCAAAATTACTTCCTGGGCATTATATTGAGCAACGTCGTTATTACGGAGCCCGGTGGCGACAGCCTGTGCGATCTGAAGGCCTTCACCACACTGGTTCGTCTTTGCCAGCGCCAACCCGTAGGTGTAATAAAAAGCGCCAATAGTACCATCTTCCAGTTCAAGGCCGGGGACTGTATGCCCGTCAGCGGTCGTGCCGCCGCGCACGGCCAGACGTAAAACATCCACCGCATCCAGATACTGTTGATTCCTCCAATAAATCTGTCCAAGGTAGCCGTAAAGATAAGGGTCTGTAGGATCCAATGCAACCGCGGCTTCGGAATACTGAATGGCCTTGGCATAATCGCCATTAATGAAGTAAGTATCAGAAATAAGGGTCTGTGACGTGGGATCGGTGGGATTCAGCGAAGTAGCCCTACCATACTCGGTGATAGCCTTGTCATATTGCTGTGTGGCGTAATAATTGTTTCCAAGTTGAATATGAAGATCGGCAATATTGTCATTTATATTCACTGCGTCTTCAAACTCGACCACAGCCTCTTCATAGTTGGCTGTATAGTTCAAGAGGAATCCACGGGCGCGGTGGGTTTCAAGGGTATTAGGGGCCAGCGCTACTGCCTGCTGCGAAGCCTCCCTGGCGAGGTCAAGAATATCAAGCGGTCCCTGCCCAGCCTGCATTTCATATACATAGACTTCAGTCAAATAGGCATATGCGGCCGCATTATCCTTGTTGATCTCTAATGCGCTCTTTATCGTGTCGGTGGCTTTAAGATAATCTCCCTGCAAACCATAGGCCCAACCAAGCAAGGCCAGGGCTGTATCGTTATTCTTATTGATCATCAAGGCGTTCTCGGCGTTCTTGACCGCCTCTTCATAATCAGCCGTATAGATATTCAACCTGGCCAAAGCAATATAGCTGGCAGGATTACGCGGGTCAGCCAGTACCGCTTCATTATATGTTTGTATGGCCTGAGAGTATTTGCCCTTTTCTTCCAGTTTTTCGGCTTCAGTAATGAAAGATTCTGGTGCGCGCGTTGGAGTGGGCGTATAAACGAAGAGCTGGGGAATGGTCGGCACAACCATGCGGTCAAACACCACCAGCGCCCCTACAAATAGAAGCAGCAAAGCCACCCGAAACGGATTGATCCGCCGGCGTTTACGCTGCATACTCCACTTGGAACCTTTAATATACATAGGATTTCATCTTACCAATGGAACAAAAGAGCGTCAAGATGCCTTAATCTGCACAAGGAAACCTGTTTTACAGATGAGTGATTAAATTACTTGCGCATTGAGTCAATTCTTTGCTAGAATCTGTGCATGCGTTTTGATGTATTTACTTTAATACCCGACGTTTTTCAGCCTTATCTTGATTCAAGCATCCTTCAAAAAGCGCGCGAGAATCAATTGATCGAGGTTAATATGCATAATATCCGTGACTGGGCCACCGACAAGCACCATATCACGGATGAACCGCCTTATGGCGGAGGCGGGGGCATGGTGATGAAAGCCCCTCCCATTTTTGATGCAGTGGAATCGGTATTGGGTAGTCCGCCTGCATGTCCTCTGATCCTGATGAGCCCACAAGGACGCCCGTTCAGTACAGCCATTGCACGCGAACTGGCCGCCCTGCCCCACATCGGCATCCTGTGCGGCCGTTACGAAGGCGTGGATGAACGCGTACGCGAACATCTGGTAACCGACCAAATCTCGGTGGGAGACTACGTACTGACCGGCGGCGAACTGCCCGCATTAATGGTGATCGATGCGGTTTCACGCTTCATCCCAGGTGTGCTGGGCGACCCCGATGGTGCGGATGACGATTCCTTCTCCAACGGCCTGCTTGAATACCCACATTACACCAGACCGCCGGAATATCGCGGCTGGAAAGTACCTGAAGAACTACTTTCCGGAAACCATGCTCTGATCGCGCGCTGGCGCAAAGAACAATCCATACTAAGAACAAAAAAGAACCGGCCTGACCTGTTGGAAGGCGAAGAACCTGACAACAGATAAAAATCAAAAACTTACAGCACAGAAGGAGTTGTACATGGAAAAGAAAAAGTTTCCCTGGGGGCGTACATTTTTAGTCGGGTTCGGATTTTTTGGCATCAGCATCCTTTGGCCGATCTTTAATCAGTGGGTACCGCTGATCCTGCAGGTGGGCAACCCCGGCTTTGAAACAACGATTAACAATTTTGCCGGTTTCGGTCTGGGACCTGCCATGGCCATGTTCATCATGACCTGGGACAACATCATCAACATCTTCGTTCAGCCCTGGGTCGGTAACCGCAGCGATTCCACATGGAACCGCTTTGGCCGCAGGAAACCCTGGATCCTCCTGGGCCTGCCCATCGCGTTGGTCGGTTTTATTTCCATCCCTCTGGCACAATCCGTACTGGCGGTAGCTGTTTTCATCCTGGTGACCAACTTCGGTATGGCGCTTTTCCGCAGCCCTGTGGTTGCCTGGCTGGGCGACCTCTTCAAACCGGACGAACGCAGTAAAGCCAACGGCGTGATCAACCTGATGGGCGGCGCGGCAGGTGTGCTTTCTTACGTTCTGGGCGGCATGATCTTCAACGCCTTCGGCAGGTCCGGGCCTTTCATCGCGGGATCAATCGCCATGGTGGTTGCCCTGGGTGTAGTGGTTCTCTTCGTTAAAGAACCCAAAGAAAGAGCAGGCGTCGAAGATAAATCGAATGAAAGCGTCAAAGGGCTTATCCCCAATCTTAAAGTCGTCTTCACACAGAAAGATAAATCCATCCTGTTCATTTTGCTTTCAATCTTCTTCTGGTTCACAGGTTTCAATGCCATCGAAACAGGGTTATCCTCCTTCGCGGTATTCAGCCTTGGAATCAAACCGGGCACGGCATCCATCGTTGCCAGTGTTGCCAACCTCTCCTTCCTGGCCTTCTGTATTCCCTCCGGATTCATTGCCACCAAGATCGGCCGCCGCAAGACCATCATTTACGGTCTGATCGGCTTGATCCCCATCTTCCTGTTCAGCTACTTCCTGGCGCAGGGTCTGATCGCCTTCATCGTCATCCTGGTATTGGTGGGCTTCTTCTGGGCCTGGGTGAACGTCAACAGTTTGCCCCTTGTTTATGACCTGGGCGACGAAGGAAAAATCGGCGCCTATACCGGATTGTATTACTTCTTCTCACAAACAGCCGCCGTCATCGGTCCGGTGGCGGGAGGTTTCCTGGTTGAAAAGATCAACTATAACTATCGCATGTTATTCTTCTTTGGCGCCTTCTTCATGATCTGCGCTTTACTGACCATGTTAAAGGTAAAAGACCGCCATCACGAAGAAAAGAAACGGCTTGAAGCAGCCGGACAGGCTTAATTGTCAGACAAAAGAGGGAGTCAATCACGACTCCCTCTTCTTTTGTCCTCTTGCATCCCCTAACAAATGACGCTATACTAAGAACACTGGTGGGGCGATTGGTCCCCACAATCACACAATCTCTGTAGGAGGAGAAAGAATGTCAAAGAAACTTTTTGTAGTTCTGTCAGTTCTATTAGTTGCTGTTTTGACATTAAGCGCATGCGCCAAAGCAACTGAAGCTCCTATGGCAACAGAAGCACCTGCTGCTGCCACTGAAGCTCCGGCTGCCACCGAAGCACCTGTTGCTACCGAAGCCGCAGCACCCGTCAAGGTCTGCA
>ENA-OSEO01002454-OSEO01002454.1-sediment-metagenome-genome-assembly--contig:-NODE-2454-length-26157-cov-4.379716_pt1 | contig 26157 bp, 25 predicted proteins | sample MGYA00237883_ERZ534232 | MGnify/ENA metagenome assembly ERZ534232
CCTCCAGGTTGTTCACGGCTCGGGTGATTCCGTGCTTCATCAAGGCTTCCCCAAAATTCAACAGATATCCCAGCTTGGATCCAGTCAGCCGGAGGTAAGTCTGAATCTGCTTCTTATGCGCCGGCGTTACCTTTTCCACCGACTTTAACTCAACAATCACCTTCTTCTCAACAACTAAATCCGCCCGAAACCCTTCATCGAACCGAATCGCTTCAAATACTATCGCATCCCTTCTTTTCTCGCCATATCTCTTGCGCTCATAATCAACACCTCTTTTGTCAATTTGTATACAAAGAGGATTGACACATATCTCCCTGCCATGGTCTGTCCCATAGCCAAATATACATCTTCCCCCAAAACCCCACAAACCAAGCTCCTAAATACCCCACCAACACCCCTATCCCCGCCACAAACTGCACACAAAGCCGAACCTTCGTCAATATCTCCTTTCGATCCCCATAAAGGCTGAAAAGGGCAATGATCCCCACGCAAGCCCAAAACAGAGGCGGGAGACCTAACACCCAGGCAGAAAGCAAAAAGGCGGCCAGGATCCCCGATCCCGCCGCCCTTTGGTATAACACCCTCATGGGAGCTCCGATGATTCGTACTATCCAAAACTCCCAGAACAGGCCCCCAACGGAAAATGACCCATGCCCCAACACCAGCGAGAGCAAGAGAACCCATATAAAGAATCACATATTTCATCCTAACCTACGCCAATCTCATCCACAGATTTTACCGATTACACGGATTATTCATACCTTAATCTGTGCAACTCTGTGTCATCTGCGGATCATAAAGCACTTGCCCTTGATCGATTTACGCAGCCGATAACGGCAACTGTTGCAAAAATGTAATAGGAATGATCTCGAGAATGGACGGCGTGAATGCCGAAACACAGAGAAAATCGCTTACCGGTGGGCTCAACAGGATTTCCGTGACCACTTCTCTCAACTCCCCGGATAGCCCGGCCAAACCTGTAAGAGGGAAACGGCGCGGCCCAAGGTCTGTCTTTTGGACTAGGACCGAGTATTCAAGGAAGGTCAAGCCAATCGCCCTTCGCCTCTTCTTGTCTATTCTCAACAAAATGTGCTCATTCAGCTCAATCCCTGTGGCTTTCGTCCCTGGCTCAAACGAAACATACAGGGTATCGCTCATCTCTTCATAGGTGATTCTTGGTCCTTTCATAATCTCAGCCCAACCCTGGCAACACTGTGCGTGTTTCATTCCGGCATTTCCGCATTTCCATCAGTTATCAGCTATCAGCCATCAGCTTCTTTCTATCACCAGCTTATCAGATCAACAACTCACCTGCCTATCCCACGGCAACTCTGGGTTCCACCAGCCTCGATCTTGCCGGCTTGAGTGCCTTTATCCTCACATAAACCACATCCTGACCCTTTTCTCTCTGTCTCTGAGCCAACTGTGCACTCCATTGATTATAGGCGTCGTCCTGTTCAACCTGAAGAACAACCTGGGCATTGCGAGGTATGCTGGCCGCAAATTCAGGGTGTTCTACCACATAACGGTCAAATTCCGTAACCAATATGGCATGCCTCTTTTCCAAAATCTCGTTCATTCACTTGCCCTCCAGAAAGGCCCTTTGGTATTTCTTCCAATTCTCTCTGATGTCTTCATCCGCCAGAACCAAGGCCTCGTCAAATTCCAAATGGAGTGACTTTTTCCTTTTCCTTCCGTCCCTGTAGTAACGGTCTATATGCGGGAATCCATGTGCAGAATCATAACGAATGACTGTAGCCCAGCGGCCATCAACAAAAACCTCCAATTGAACAACAAAGTCTACAAGCCCCCCTTTCTCGCTCTCGTGGTAGTGCCTTTTTCTTGCACCCTCACCTAATGGGATTAAATAATCAATAATCTTCAATTTCTGCCCATCTTTCCCGCCAAAAATCCAAAACACCCTTTGTTTTTATCTCAGCATCCCGGCATCTCACCATTTCGGCATCACCGATCAACAGCTCATCAGCTTTTTTCCCCATCAACTATCAGCCATGAGCTATCAGCCATCTTGCTTACCAGCTCAACAGCTCAGTTCGCCATCTCCCGAATCTCGCGCCCAATCCCTTCCTCAAACCCCAGCGGCGCATACCCAAAATCACGCCTTGCGTCCTCAAAGGAAAAGGCCTTATCTTCATTCAGGCGAAGGATCTGTTCAGACTTGATGGGCAGCTTTATTCCAACGCCCTCAATTGTCTTCAAAATCCCGACAAACGGCCCCGCGGGCAAATGGACCTTTAGGACCCTTTTTTCCAGAAAACCGCAGATGGTATCCACCACCTGATTCATTGTCAGAGCCCTGGCACCCGGGATATTGTAATCTTTTCTTATGGTTTTATCCTCTTCTAATACGCTCACCGCCGCTCGCGCCACATCCCCCACATACACCGGCTGCTGGAGTGACTCTCCATCACCTAAAATCGGAAAAACAGGATACTTTCGAAGATATCGAATCAAACGCGACATATTGCGGTCCCCTGCGCTTCCGTAGATCATGGTGGGCCGCAATATCGTATATGCAAGGGGGCTGTTCCGGATGGTTTCTTCAGCTACAAGTCGAATCTTCCTGCTCGGCGCATTCAGGGTGGTGAAAATAGCCGTGGTGCTGATAAAAACAGCCCGTCCGATCTCGGATTCGACAGCAGTGTTCACAATGTTGGGGGCATGTCCGAAGCCGATGGATGCCATATTCACCAGGATCTCCACATCTTTCATCGCGGCTTTCAGGGATCCCATATCTCCCAGATCCCCCTCCGCCCATTCCACGGCATACCCTTCGATCCGGGTGCGATCGCTGGTCGGCCTGATCAAACATCGAACGCGGTATCCTTTTCGAATTAAAAGCGAAACCACACGGGACCCCGTAAACCCCGTGCCACCAGTAACCAGTACCCGTTTCATGCCTTCATTAAAGCCCCTGCTTTTTCGCCTTTCTTCAGCCTCATGACTCCTTTCGCCTGAAAACCGAAACCGCGTCTCTGAGTACCTCCAGATACCGCTTGGCCAGTGCGGCACGTGAGTAGTGTTCCTTTACAAATCTTCTCCCCTTGTCTCCCATCTCTTGACGCTTTTGGGGATTTTGATAAAAATCAAGCACCGCATCTGCCATCGCCTGACTATCCTCAGGTTTTACCACCAGGGCCCCATTGGACCTTGAAAGAATCTCCGCCGGCTCCCCCGACACACTCCCAACAATCGGCCGGGCCATGGCCATGATTTCAAACATTTTGGAAGGGATAAACGTCTTGAACAACGGAATATCCTTTAGGGGCACCAGGCAAACGTCAGATAGCGCGTAAAAATTTCTGACCATTTCCTTATCTACCGGATCGAGAAACATGGTATTGGTAAGGCCCAGATCCTTTGCATAGCCTATCAATTTTGACTTTTCAGCACCCTCACCCACAAACACAAACTGAATGTCAGGGTGATCTTGAACCTTCACAGCCGCATCCAGCACCTTACCCAGCGCGTGTGAAATTCCGTGGGCGCCAATATAAAGGACCACAAACTTTCCTTCCAGCCCCAGTTTCGCCATCAATTTCTTTGGCTTAGGTGCTGGTTGCCAGAAGTCCGTGTCTGCCCCATTGGTGATGGTGTGAACCTTTGTGCTGGGAATCCGTCGCCCTATTAGATTTTGCCGGAATGCCTCCGTCACCGTTACCACCCTTGCGGCCTGTTCATAGAGCCCTAACTCCATTTTTTCAAGCAACCGAATAAGGACCGGATTTTTCAGAACACCCAGCTCCACAAAGATGGCGGGCCATAGGTCGCGGACATCCATAACAAAGGGAACCCTATGACGGGCCCCGGTCCATGCCCCTACCATTGCGGCAAAAAGAGTCGGTGAAGTGGCAACGGTTACATCCGGCTTTTTCAAATGCGGATTGCTCACCAGGACCGCGCCAGGCACAAAGGAGATGTGCCCGATGGTTTTCTTCACAAGGCCCTTGTTGGGCGTCACATAGGTCCAGTGCCGATGCACCTCGATCCCCGAAAGCACTTCCTTCATGTACAGACCACCCCTGTACCCGTCATAGATCTTTCCCACCGGATGATTGGGAAAGCAGGTCACCACCTGGACCTCATGCCCCGCTTCAATCCATTTTTTTGAAAAATCAAATATTCTGGCGGACGGCGCACCGATCTCCGGCGTAAAATAATGGCTGTAAACAACGATTTTCATGACCGGACCATCACCTCTTCGGGTTCGACAGCAATAGCAAGAGTCTTGTCGGCCATCGTAAATCGAAAATCATACCGCCGAGGTCCCTTCTGGGCAAACTCGATCTGGATGACTGGTTCCACACTGAGCATATAGCCAAAACAAAAGGGAAGCTCACCTGCCTTTTCAAGACAAAGGACCGAATTCGGCGCCCTTTTCCCAAATTCTTCCGAATACCAGCCCTGAATTTCCCCCTGTTCCCGCCCCGTCACGATCTGGTGCATATCATTCCCAAAGCTCTGTAAAGCCAGGGGGAATTCTCCATGACCATAAATTTGAAATAGCCCTGAATTCAATGCCTTGAACGCAAACGAGGGATGCAGATGCACAAAGCTTCTCGCTTGAACACAGCCCTTGCCCACAATTTCATCGAAAAAAAACCAGTATCGGCCCTTCTCCCAGGCCAAAACCCTTCGGTGCACAGCGTCAATTCCAAGCCGCTGATAACCGTCATGCCAGGCATCAATCACTGCATAGTCTTCGGTTGCCCTGTAACGGACTGGCCCAGGTCGGGCTCGCTGTGCCACCCGGAAACTCCCCCAGACCTCCGACTGATTCTTCCCGTTGATCTCAACGGTATTATGGGCCCTGGTGGACCGGAAAAAATCCCTCCATTTGCCTGAGGCATATTCATATACTCCTGAATCCACCACCACCCGTTGCCCGCGAACCGTCAACTCATAAGAAAACATGTCTGCATGGGCATGGGCAGGCAGATAATCGGGGCAAGGTTTTCCCGCATCAAAAATGAGGAAGTCCTTTCTCTCTTCATCCCGCGAGACAAAAAAGCCGCTTGCGAAGAGCGGCTTGGAAGTTGTGGGAGCATCCGATAACCGGAGTTCGGAAAACCTCTCCCGTCCCCTTGCACCAAAAAGCAGCCACGGGTACAAGCCCAAATCCCCCGTGATCTTCAATGCCGCACAATTCAGGTAAAGGGCGCCTGTTGAAAGCAGATCCACTGCAGGTCTGCCAACATTCCAGGCCGTGTCCTTTAAAAGGGGAAACCGATGATCAAAGGGAAGGATTGCCCTCAGAAAATCAAGCATCCGCCCGATGGCCGCCTCCAGCCACTCAGGGGCCTTCCCTCCATTGCGACGAAGCCACAGCCCCATTTCCATGCAATCCGCCAGAACCATCCCATGATAGCCCGGCGCCCGCTCAAAGTGTCCGCCGTCGCCAAGAACCTGCTCGGCCAACTCCTCCTCAAGACCCCCTATGGCCGACTCACACCACGATTGGGGCTCTTTCCCCTCAAATGCCTTTCCAGCCCACAACAGCCCCTTCAGGTTTTTGATAAGATGATTTCCACGCACATCGTACTCCAGGTTGTGCGCCAGAAATCGCGCCTGCCCATAAAGGCTTGAGAGAAAATACTCAGAAAACGCCGCGTCCTTTTGAAACGCGGCCCTCCAGAAGCCCAGTGCATTCACCCAGTTCACGATCCTGAGCGACACGGTATAAGGGTGCCACCCATCCCCCTGAAACCTCCCGTTATGGTCAATCCAGGAGGAGACAAGTTCTCGAAAGGCATCCCATGCGGCCCCCTGAGCCCCGGCCACCGCCCAAAGCATGAAATCTTCCACATAGTCAAAGTAGTGCAGGTGATACCTATACAGTTGACTGAGAGAAGGGTTGTCCCACGCTATCCCTCGTTCACAGCTCATCTCCTGATTGAGAAATCTAAATTTCCCTTTCGAGATAGAAACCGCCCGTTCAACCGCGGCTTTGAGCCCTTCATTCGACACGTCCCCGCTCTGCGCCCCACTCAGCCCTACAAACACGGGAGAAAAAAAACCAACCCGCCAACCCGCCAGCCGAGGAGCCGCTTGCTTACGAAAGCCCCACCATCTCCGCCGAATAAGAAACCTTGTTCGAAAAACGAGTTGTTTTAGCGAGAGATGACGAGCGGTATGGAAGTAAAAAGACAGGCTGCTCAAAGCTCGACAGACCGCTGGGATTTCAAAGACTGATGAACCGCAAACGTCACTCGCGTCGTCATTGCCAGGCTTTCAAATAAAATCGGGGAAACCCCTGTCTTTATACCCTCCAGAAACGCCGCCAATTCCCCCTGAAACCCCTTATCCTGCCCGCGAACCTTCATCTTCTCTTTCCGATTTCCTCTAAAGATCGTCAATTCCCGAAAATCATCCATCCGCAGGGTCATTTCTCCAGAGGAAACCTCCACAAACTCCTTTGGAACCCGCGCACTCCCATAGGCCGTATAGCAGATATTGGCTACCGACTCATTCTCGAACCCAATCACAACGGAAACATTGTCTTCATCCGGAATGGACTGGTCCCCCTTGTGCACACAGGCCGCGTAGACCGTTTTCGGCGCACTACCGCTCAGATACGATACCGTATCCACAAAATGACACACCTCTCCAACGATCCGCCCACCCCCCACCTCCAAATCCTGAATCCACACATCCCTCGGAATCACCCCGGCATTTATCCGGTAGCTGATGATCATAGGCCGCGCCCCGACAACCTCTTTCATCTTCCGTATCAGAGGAGAGAAGCGGCGGTTGAAACCAACCATGAGGAGCTGTTGAGCTGTTGAGCCGTTGAGCCGTTGAGCCGGTATCTTTCCATCTGCGTGAATCTGCGGAATCTGCGGATCTCTTTCAGCTTTCTCACCTTCTGATTTTCTCACCTTCTCAATTTCTGCCAGCTCTCCCTGATTCAGACACAGTGGTTTTTCCACGAACACATGCTTCCCGGCCCTAAGGGCCTCGCACACAAACCGTGCATGGGAATCATGCCTCGTCGCCACAAACACCGTATCAATATCCGAGTCCCTCAATATCTCCCCATAATCCGTAGTCGCGAACTCAAATCCCTCCTTCTTCCCAATCTCAACCGCATTCATCCCGGTCGCCGTGCAAATCCCCTTCAACCGCACCCTATCCATCTTCCGCAACTCCGGCAGCAGCACCCCTTTGGCAAAATTCCCCGCCCCGATAAAACCGATCGTTATAGCTGAGGGCTGATGGCTGATGGCTGATGCCTTTAATTCAACCCTCCTTCCATTCTGCCCAATCTGAGGATCTCTTTGCGCCTTTGCGTCTTTGCGCGAGACATCTTCTTTCTGCGTAATCTGCGGATGGTAGTTCAGCACGATCCCCAAATACGGCTCCTTCCCCCCCAGCATCAACTGATACGCATCCAGCGCATCCTCAAACGCAAACCTGTGCGTAATCAGTTTCGAAGGCGTCACCTTCCCCTCTGCCGCCAGATCCAGAAACGCCTGCATATTCCGCTGTTCCGTCCACCTCACATACCCATACGGATAGTCATGCCCCCCTTCTTCATACGACGTATCATACCGGCCCGGCCCACAGGACAGACTTAACTTAAAATCCAGCTCCTTTTTATAATACTGGTCCCGGGGAATATCCATCCCCACCATCCCCGTCACCACCACCTTGCCCCGCACCCTGCACAGATCGCCCGCCAGCGCCACCGGTTCATTCGACTGAGTCGCCGCGGTAATCAATACCGCATCCACCCCATTTCCATTCGTCATCTCCCGGCAAATCTCCGCCATCCGTCGACCGTCTTCCGCAACAACGTCCGCCCCCAACTCCAGGGCCAGCCTCGTCTTGGAACCATCCGGATCAAACCCGATCACCCGAACCCCGCTCGCCTTCAGGATCTGCACCGCCAAAAGCCCCAGCAACCCAAGTCCAATGACCGCACAGCTTTCCCCCAGCCTCAACTCCGCCTGCCGCACCCCCTGAAGGGCAATACTCCCCACCGTAGTGCAGGAGGCATCCTCATCCGATACCCCGGCCGGTATCCTCACCACCAGGTTCTTGGGCACATAGTTGTATTCCGCATGATTGGCATACCCCGCACCCCCGCAGGCCACCCTGTCCCCGGCGGCAAGGCCTGAAACATGGATACCCACCTCTTCGACAACGCCTGCGCAGGAATACCCCAGTGGAATCGGCTGATCCAGTTTGGCCTGAACCTTTTCAAGTGTGCTGAAAATGCCTTCGGTCTTCATTTTGCGCAGCACCTTTTTCACCTGATCCGGCATAGCCAGGGCCTTGCCCACGAGATTTTTCTTGGCAAAATCCACAAGCATCCGCTCGGTCCCGGCAGAAACAAAAGATACTGAATTTCTTACAACAACCCCAGCGCTTCCGCACGCTGGGCAAGGTACCTCAGCGAGCCACAATTCGCCTGTCTTATATGATTGTAAGATCTGTTTCATCTGTCACTTCTGCGTAATCTGCGCCTCCCCCGCCTGCCCTGTGCAATTTCGGAGAACCTATTGCTCTGGGGTAGCTCCGGGGGATGGTACTGGGGTAATCTGCGGATAAAGCTTCTCCTTTTCTTCCCGCCCCGGATAGCTAATCAACACCGCCCGATACTTCCCCTTAAACACAAACAAACTCCCCGCCGCCGCCCCAATAATCCCAAACTCCCTGATCAACCGCCCCATATCCTCCAGCGACCCGGCCCCTCCCAGTACCGTCATGGGCACACTCACTGCCTCCCTCACCTGCCGCACCGCCTCCAGATCGTACCCCTTCATCGTCCCCTCATTATCGATCGAATTGATGACAACCTCTCCAGCCCCCAAGGCCTCCATCTCCTTACTCAACTCCGTCGCCGACCGCTCGCTCTTCCACCCGGCGTTGTGCGTCCACACCTTGTAACCGCCGTTCCCATTCCTCCGCACATCCATGACCACAACCACACTCTGGTTCCCCACCAGTTCCGCTGCCTTTCCCACCAGCTCAGGATCATCCACCACAGCCGAACTGACCGAGACCTTTTCCACCCCCAGACTGACAATCCGATCAAACTGCTCTACCGTCTTCACGCCACCCCCGTAACAGAGCGGCATCCGGCACTCGGCAGCCAGATTCCGGATCATCCCATAATCCGGCTTCCGCTCCTTGACCGTGGCATCGATATCCAGCACCATCAACTCGTCCACTTCTTTCTCATTGAAAATCCGCACCGCATTGATCGGGTCCCCAACATACTTGGGATCTGCGAATTTAACGGTTTTGACTAAACCACCGTTGTGGACAAGTAGGCAGGGAATAATTCGGGGACGCAACATCCTTATAACTCTGCAAAGTTCTTTAGCAGTTGGATACCCCAGGCATGACTTTTCTCTGGGTGGAATTGCACGCCAAAAACGTTGCCGGCGCGTACAGCAGATACGTAAAAACCGTTGTAATCGGTGACCGCCAAGATAGAGTCCTGATTTTGAGGAAGGAAATAGTACGAATGCAGGAAGTAGAAGCGGGCGTTAGCGGTAAGCCCGCGGAAAAGACCGTTCCCGTCGCAGGGGGCCACGTCGTTCCACCCCATATGCGGCAACTGCATTCCTGCATTCCTGCATCCCGGCATCCCGGCATCTGGGAATCTCTTGACCTCGCCTGCGATCCACCCGAGGCCCGGCAAGACACCCTCCTCACTCCGTTCAGCCATCATCTGCATGCCCACGCATACCCCAAGGACAGGTCTTCCCTGGCCGACCGCCCCCTCCAATGCACTTCGCAGGCCCGATCCCTCCAGGCGCCGCATGGCCCAGTCAAAGGCGCCGACCCCCGGCAAAATGATCTTCTCCGCAATCCCGAGCTCATCTGGCTTCGAAACAACAAGAGCAGAAATATTTAACCGCTTATAAATGTTGGCAAATGCCTGCACATTCCCCAACCCGTAATTCACAATCCCAATCATCATCGTCCGCAGATTACGCAATATTCGGGCACGGATACCCGCAGATGAAAACAGATTTTTGATTTTTTTTGCATTATCCGCGTGTATCCGGGTTCATCCGTGTCCCAGTCAATTTATTGCTCAACCTCTCCTCGTGTCCTGACTATCTGGTCCCAAATATAATCTGTGCTAATCTGCCGAATCTGGGGATCATCTCTTCCCCCCCAGCTCCAATCCCAGCACCCGCATCACCTTCGCCCCAATCCTATAAATCCCCTCCTGCGACCGGTAATCCTTATACGATTTATTCGGCGCATCCATATATCCCTGCAACTCATCCACGCTGATTCCCACCTTGGTGGCCACATATTCTATTTCCTGCCCGATCGTCTCCTCATCGTAGGGCGGCTGTTTTAATCGTTCCAAGGCCTCCTCCCGGGTCATCTGTCCGGTCAGGATCAGGCTCGAATACTGGACCTTGCGCGTATCGTACCCAAACTTTTTGTACAGCCAGTAGCTCTCATAAAACTTCGTGAATCGGGACTCGAAATGCTTCTGCCCGTAATGCTGCCATCCGAATTTTTCTTCCAGCAGATCAATAGCCGCCTGCCGCTTATACGGGACATAATTGAGCGGCTTGACCACCTTGATCCCCTTGACATAAGGAAGATAAACCTTGTGCCGCAAGATGCTGGTTAAGGGAAAGGTCTTCAAAGGCCGGGTTCCGAACCGCCGATGGATATCCTTCAACTGAATGGAATCCGACTGAAAATACATCCATTCCATGGGGTTGCGAATGCACTCGGTGGAATAGTTGGCGCCGGTTAGAATGTATTTCACATCATGCTCGACCGCAAACTTGTACATCATGGCAAAGAAGGCGTGGTCCTGAGGCGTGTCAATATGGGGAACCCCGGACTTAAAAAATGCCAGTTGCAAATCCCGCATCTCCTCCCAGTCGATCACCTCGGTATAGAGATCCAGTCCCAGAGCATCGATCAACTGCCCGATATTGTTGGTAGCCTCCTGTGAATTCCATCCCGCATCCACATGAAACACCAATGGCCGCAGCCCCATTTCCTCCTGCGCGATGTAAGTCAAATAGGAGCTGTCCACCCCCCCGCTGATGCCGATGATGCAGTCGAAGTCCTTGCCTTTGCCCTGGGTTTTGATTTTTTGGGCGATATCTTCAAGTTTTTGTCTGCCCCGTTCGTCCGTGTGCCAGTTGGGGAGGATTGCCTTATAAAAAGTATTACAGTGGTCGCAGACTCCCTTATCGTCAAAGACGATTTTGGAGTCGGTCGTATCCATGACGCAGTTAGTGCAAATTTGAATCATTTTTTGTTCCAAACTTTCGGTAAACCTGTTGGTCTTTAATCAACTCTGTGAATCGAGCCAAATCTGGATGCAGAGCATTGAAAACAGGGTGTTTGAATGGTCAATTTTGCCGGTCCACTGTTCTTCAGACATTTCTTTCAAAGCATCTTGATTGAATATACCCTGCTGCTTGATTCTACCTGGATTGAAATAGTGCCGCGTCATTTCGGTGTCATGTCTCATCCACGACCTGATAGGCAGAGCGAAACCCGCCTTTTCCCTGTGAACAATTTCTCTGGGAAGATAGGGCTCCATCGCCTTTTTGAGCACGTATTTCAGCATACCGTGTTTAAGTTTCGTCTTGGCAGGAATAGAATTCATGACTCGAACGAGTTCAAAATCAAGGAAGGGTACTCGCGCCTCAACACCCACCGCCATGCTCATCCGGTCCGTATAAGTGAGATTTAAGGACATGAGGTCGTACTTGTGGTCCACCTGCATCATCGCATCCCGGATATCTTTTTCGCTTAGGGCCTCAAAAAGAGAAACCAGCTCGCCACCCAGCTTATGGACAAGCCCATTCTGGAAGAGTTTCGCTATTCTTGAGGGCTTGTTCCAGATATACATGCCGACCAAACGCTCATGTTTTTCTCGCCCTGCCAGTGCCAAGAGCCTCTTCAGACGTCGATTAGTGGCATTCAGCCGACCGGGTAAATTTCCTGGAAGCAGCCGCTCCAGATACCTTGAAAAAACTCGCAAACCTGTAGGAAGCTTGGCGATAAGACCCTCTGCAAGATAGCGCCTATAGCCGCCCAGGAATTCATCAGCCCCTTGCCCGGTAAGCATAACCTTTACACCCTCTTTCCTGGCAGACTGACAAATCAGGTATGTGTTAATCGCCGCAGGGTCCGTAAAACCGTCTTCCATAAATCGGGACAGCTCAGGCAATAGCGAGGCGAAATCCGCCTTGGCTGGAATTGTCCTTAAATTCAATCCGAGTCTCTCAGCCATGATCCGGGCAAAATGCAAATCATCGCTTTGCTGGTCGTAGTTACGGTCCTCCTGAGAGAATGATATGGTATATGCGTCACGGATATCGCCGCCGGCCTTATCGATTTCATATGCGACCGCGGAAGAATCAAGGCCCCCGCTAAGCATCAGAGAGACGGGAACGTCTGAGATAAGCTGCCGTCTTACGGAAGAACAGAAGGCGTCATAAAATGCCTCAATGACATCCTTTTCGGATGAGAAAGGGATTCGCTTATAAAGATGATCGAACAGCCTTATTGAGGAAATCAGACGTCCCTCACGGTACGTATGCAGAGCGCCTGGCTCAACCTTCAGAAATTCCTCAAAAAGGGTATGAGGTTCAGGGACATACATAAAGGCGAGTTGCTCAGCTAAGGATTGCTGGCGAAGCGTTCTCTTCAACCCCGGGACACAAATAAGACCCTTCAATTCGGAGCAAAAGAAAAGCGCCCCCTTCTGCTCAGTGAAAAGAAGCGGCTTTATGCCAATGGGGTCGCGCAGGACATATAAAAGCCTTTCCTGCTTATCGTACAAAGCGAGCGCGAATATGCCGTTCAGCTTGGAAAAAAAGGAAGGGCCTTCCCGCGCAAATCCCTCAATAATTACCTCCGTGTCCGAAGTCGATCGCCACTGTATTCCATCATGGGCATCTTCAAGCTCCCTTTTCAGATCAAAGAAATTATAGACTTCACCATTGTACGAAATAACGTAACGGCCAGATGTATCGAACATGGGTTGATGCCCGGCAGGGGAAAGGTCGATAATAGAGAGTCTTACGTGTCCGAGATGGCAATCCCCTTCCTCAGATACGAAAACCCCTACGTCGTCCGGTCCACGGTGGCATATCGTATCCAGGACGCTCGCGACCCGGAACGTACATCCCCTCGGGGAGCTAATGGCAACGATCCCGCACATCTTCACACGCCTATCTGTTTTTTGTACGAAAAACAGGTATTCGCAATGAACTCCCAGGTTTGATGGGCACAGCGAGACCAGGTGTACTGTTGGGAGAGCGTCTTTGCGTGTCGCGAAATCCTCTCACGTAGGCCGGCATCCTCGACTATTTTTTTAATCGCGTTGGCTATTGAATCTCCATCCTCCGGATTAAAATAAACGCCCCCATCCTGCAGGACTTCAGGCATTGGCCCACGCTCAGAACAGGCAATTAGCAAACCTACGGCCATTGCCTCAATAAGGGAAATTGGCATGTTCTCACAGCTCGACGCAAACACGAAAATATCTGCATTAGCCAGATGATTGGGCAGTGCATCTTGGGATACAAACCCCAGTTGTTCAACAAATTCCCCTTTTGGATCTGATTCTCTGATCTGCGTATCGAGCCAGACCTTTGCCTTGCCGGAACCTCCGCCTACGAGTGTGAGCGTGATTTGATACCCTTTTCTCCGTAAAGCCTCAATCGCACGCACTACCTCCCATTGATGTTTGAATTCCCATACGGGGGAAACATACATGCACCTGATAGGCCTTTCAGAGTTCGTTGGCCATTCGACATTTCGCTTTATATCGCTGAACTCATCCCCAACGCCATGCGGAATATAAGTGATATTTCTCAGAGCCCCGCAGGATTTCTGAATTACTCTGCCTGCGTATCTTGTCAGAAAAATGACACCTTCTGAGCGCCGGAAAGCCATGTTCTGCAAAAGAAGGATTGCTAAAGCTCTAAGCCTCGTCCTTCCGAAACCCAGTCGTCCCATGACTCCGGGCTCATAGGAAACCATATCCTGGCTCATCACAACCATCGGCCGAAATGGACATAGGGTCGCCGCGTCCGTACTGTAGAGAATATCGCAACGGGCTTTCCGGGCTTCCGCGGGCAGGCTATGGCATTGCCACCAGACCTGTATCAAAATCGATTTTTCAAGTTCGGTCGGGGTGTGCTTCACAAGCCACGGTTTTTCCGGGAGAAAATCAGCAAGTTTTTTGTATGTCCAGAGATGAACCTGACCAATGCCATGGGAAGAAGGATCGCCCTCTCTGACAATCCCGGCAAGGTTGGCTATCGCCCCACCAGAACGGTTTCGTGAGGCGTCAATTCCCACAACAAGACTCATCTTCCCAAATTCCGATTCTGATTCAATCGCCGCTTCGGCAGCTCGGCAGAAGCTTCGGTTGTAGCTACTAAATCAGAGTGCCCCTCCCCGTTACATATACAGAATTTGCGCTTTCTCGCAATTCTGGCGTATTTTGAGGCACTTACAATTTGGTTTGCCATATTATCAGTAGAACAGCGTGTTTTAATAAGATTTTTTCCATTAATGCCTATTTGGGAAGACAGAGCTTTATTATCGAATAGATATTGAACCGCTTTTTCAAAATCGCTTACATCCGCGTCCTTCACTATAAAGCCGGTTAGCCCGCTCTCAATAAGATCGAATTCAGTCCCGTCCGCCTGATGTAAAATTACGGGTAGCCCAAAAGCCATCGCCTCAGAGATGACAATTCCCCCGAGTCCAGGAATTAGCAGAACATCTGCCGCCCGATAATACAATGGGAGGTCTTCGACTACTCTCCCAGGAAGGAAAACATTTAGTAGATTCTCCTTATCCTTTTTAAGGCGTAATACATCAAGCAGGGGGCCTGAACCGATTAAGACAAAATTGAATGCGGCACTGTTCAGACGCCGGGCCAACTCAAGCAGCAATTCCGGTTGTTTATCTCGATCTATCGTCCCTGAATATAGAACCGTGAACCTTTCGGGCAAACCAAGTCTTTTCCGAGCCGCAGATCGGGACTCCGTCATGTTTTCTGACATTGCCAAGAAACGAGCCGTATCCCCAACATTCGTAGCAACGAAAATCCTGTCAGAAGGCATCCCCAATTCAATAAGACGCCTTTTGCTATACGTTGAGTATACGAGAAAAGCATCGAAGAATCGTCGGAAGAATTTTTTTATTAAAGGTCGAACTCCCTTCCCTTTGTTGGGTTCACCTGGAAGGCTGATATAACACCAATGAATCAAGGCCACACGCCGGTTAAAAAAGCACCGATAAAAAATTGCCGCCACGTAGCCCAGGAAATGACTCTCCCCCTCGCATAGGATAACATCTGGGCGGAAAGACCGTAACGCCCTGACCAAACCAACATGCCAGGGGAATATCCGTGCTCCAATTTTCAGGAAAACGGTCTTTAACTTTACGATCTTAAATCCAGTTGGGTCATTTGATGATTTTACCTTGCTTTTCGGTAGGTCATCCCCAATAAAGAGGACGGTTTCGAGATCCTGTCGCTTGGCAAGCTGTCTGAAGAGACTCACACGATAAGGCGCGCAAACGCGCTGTAGAATAGCGAGTCTTAACCTTGGACAATCTGATGTATCTTTCATTCAAACTTATCCGGGATTCACTAAATTTTAAAGGGAGATACGTCTAAATTGGTACCGCCGAGCACTTCGAACTCGCTCAGTCGCCTTCTTAATGTCGCGAATGAAAAACACTTCTCCATGTTTAGGACCATCACCCACTTCAGTAAGTGACCGTGCAAAAGGGTTATAGCTATAGGCTCCATAGCCCAGCCTTCGCATTTTCGTCTCGGTCACGCTTTCATCAAAACCATAACGGCTACCATGCCCTCTTAATTCCATTTGCACAACGTTCGTACTTGTGCCTCCGATTACATGGGTGCCTCCACGCACAACTTCACTTTCATAACCCTCGGTGTCGATTTTTATCATCTCAGGCCAAAGACCGGTATCTTCGGCAACGTAATCAACCGGCAACATTTTCACAGAAATAACATTGGTTGCTATATCGTTTTTGTCTTTTATATGGCTGATAGCATCCTGACCAGGTACAAACGCAGATTCTCCCTTTTCCCCACCTGCCGCAGCACACAGGCACTGAACGACGCTGCCAGACCCGTTAATCGCTATATTGTCTTTTAGAAACGCAAATGTCTTGGGGTCGGGTTCCCAAGCCACGGTCTCGGCGCCAATAACCTTTGAAGCAAGAATAGTATATGAACCAATATTCGCCCCAATATCGAAAAAAACATCTTCAGGCCTGAGATAGTGAAGGACAAACGCCATCTCATCAAACTCATACAACCCAACATACATGCACCCCGTTGCACCAGTCATACCCCTTTGAACTATAAGCCGAGCATCGTCAATCCAACTGAAAATTATAGGATTGCGTATAATTCTGCTGAAAATCTGCCATTTAAGAAAACGTATGATTCCTTTTGCCCGTGCACCATCACTCAAGGGATGATTCCAAATGAACTTCAATATATTGATTAGTTCCATAGCAGTTCTACGCGTATCAACAAGGCTTTATCCATATGCGTGTGCACCATATCCCGTTTGTTGTCGATATTGTCCGCCACTGCTTCAAATGATAAGGCAGGCAATCGAATTCAGCAGAGTGTCTATCCATCATTTTTCTCGTGTGCACCCACTCGGCATCACCCTCCACATATTGCTCGGAATTGTCAAGTATGAGAAGCCCGCCACATTTAAGTTTCGGCATTGCATTGTTAATGCAGGCATGTCTCACCTTTCCATCGACCAGGGCAAAATCGAAACACTCATCCGGGTAGTCATACACAACGTCGGCATATGCAACCTTTTGGTCTGTTATTTCGGGGGGGGGTACTTATCGGCCAACGGCAATAACCGGTAATCAATCTTATCCAATAATGAATTTTTGCTGAGTGCAATCGAGGTCTTCTCGTACCATACGGTATCGTGCTCAATGCTCAGCAGATGGGCAACACGCCGCCCAAACCAGATCGTACTCCTGCCGGAACCCCACTCGATTCCCTTGTCAGTTGGCCGTAACCAGCTCTGAAGTATCTTGATTGCCTGTGGCGTCAACCAGGGGTGATCCGGGTGACGCTTTTGGTGCCAGATGTCCAGGAGCCGATAATAGACGTAGCGCGGTGTAAGATGTGAAAGTTTCCTCACTCGTATTCCCTCCCCATATCAGCAGGGTATGTCTTATCATGCCTCAAAAGAAGGCTCGCATGATAGGAAAAACATTTTGATGCGAGATTAGGAAAGCTCTTCAGAAAGCTCACCTTTATAGCCCAGTGAAGGACACCCTTCCATTTGCTTCGCCCGAAAGTGAACGTCCGAAGGCCAGGGCAGGTCACTTTTTCAGCCATGACCTGCAAGCCCACCGACTGGGCCAAATGACGGATCAGCAGAGGATTGAAAAGGTTAATGTGGCCAACCTCCGTTGATTTGAAATTGTACGGGGTTCGCATGGTCATTTCAAGCGGGACCTCCACAAACACAAATTGGGCAATGCGAGCCGCCTCCTGCAACAACGTTCGGGGACATTCTACATGTTCAAGCACATGGCTCAGAATTACCAGGTCAAATGATTTGTCGGATACAGGGACATGCTCCCCATCGAACAACACAAACGTGTTTGGCCTTCTATAGGACGTACGTCTTGCAATCTCTATCCCCGATTTGGAAATCTCAAAACCCGTGTAAGCCCTTCCAAAATCCCCCTTGTCCAACTCCCGCAAAAGCGCACCGTCTCCACACCCAATTTCCGCGACATCCTGAGCCGTCCTCCCCCCTACAATACGCCAAAGTGATAGGATATTGGCTGCCTTGTCCACCGCACAGACCTCGCGCCAGACGGAAACTCGGCCATCCTCATAGTAGGCGCTATATAGCCTCGAGTCGCTCATAGAGAATCAATCAAACAGGATCTTCATATATTGGTCACCCATGTGATCCAAACCATACCGTTCCTCAGCTAACTTCCTTGCCCCTTTGCGGAATGCGCTATTCTTCTCAACAACCTCCAAAACGCTATCTGCCAAGGCTCTCACATTCCCTTGAATAACTCCTTTGCGAGGATCACAGGCAATCGGGACCAGTCTACCACCTTCCTGACTCACCAACTCCGGCAATACGCCAAATTCATATCCAATGACAGGGGTCCCGCAAGCGAAAGCTTCAATGACAGCATTTGGACAGGCTGCTATCACATCGTTTGAGACAAAACAAGACGCGCCTCGATAATAATAGGAAAGCTCCGTATTGTTGATCATGCCCATAAATCTGACAAACGAATGCTCTGAGAATTTTAACCGAGCATCCGCCCAAGGGTTACCAAACACCAGCAGCTCAACATCACTCCCTCTCCTTCTTATTTCCTCGGTTACCAGAAAGGCAAGATTGTCCTCAGGGCATATTTGCGTCCCCTCTACACTGATAATACAAATATCGGCTGAGGAATTATATTTTGGCCCATCGGTTGAAAATAAGGACAAATCCACACCATTATAAATGATCATGCTCGGCTTCTTTTCGGGGCCATATTCCCTTTCCCAGCAATCTCTGACAAAACGGCTTTGATAAACAATTCGATCAGCGATAATCCTTTTGCTAAGAACCATATTCTGGTTTCCGATCCAGGCTCTTAACCGCTGACTAAATGAAAGCGATAACTGCATACTTGAAGCGAGAGGCAACCCGAGTCGCTGAATAATTCGAGTATGCCGGCACTTTGCCAGAATTAGCGTCCCAAACTGTCGAATTCCATTTATCAGAAGAACGACATCCGTCGCAGGCAATATTTGGTTAAACTTGACGACAACATTCCTTTTGGTTAATTCCTGAGAAAGTTTTCGTTGAAACATTGCCGGACCACCACTGACGTTCCGTAGATCTGGCAATAGGCTAACATTCTTAGACATTCAGATCTTCACCCATCAACCCATTTACATCAAAGCTCAAAAATCTTTCGAACTCGATTTCGCCATGAAAACTTCACAGAATCCAGCCTGGCTTGGTTCCCGAGAGACAATCTCCAATCTTCGTCTGTCCCAGCCCGCCTCAACACACTCATCCACTTTGATATATCTTCGTACGGGCAGAGGACAGCATTAGAATCATTCAAAACCTCCCTAAAAACTGGCAGATCGCTCGCGACTATGAGACGGCCAGTTGCCATATATTCAAACATTTTCATGGGACTAGTTACTGCACTGATATCACCTTGGTTACCGCTTGGTGCAATCCTGTTCGCTGATGGCATTATAAGTACCTGACAGGCGGCCTGCAGTCTGGGCAATTCACTATTCGGTACAAATCCCCAAAAACGAACGTTCCTCACATTTTTTGCTTCAGTCTCCTTGGACCATTTGAATACGGACTCGCTGCTCCCGCCAACAATCCAAAATTCAAAGTTTGCCAGACCTTTAGCTAATTCAATCAAAAGTTCCGTTCCACGGCCGTCATACAGGCTCCCAGTATACCCAATTCGAAAGACACTTGGATCTACGCCCAGTTTCCTCGCAGCTTCAGAAGCATCGGGAAGTTGTTCATACCGCTCAAGATCGACACCGTCCGGAGCTATAATAACATTGCGCTTTTTGCGAATAACGGGATAACCACGTTCTAATAAACCATACAGACCGTTAGTAATTGCTATAAGCTTTTTCAGTCCCGGTCCTCTGATAGCAATCCGAAAATACCATGGCCCCACCCTGCCTTCGGGCACATGATGTACTTCCAAGTAGGTGGGTATTCCAAAAACAGACGATAGAGCGGCCACCCTTGCATCTCGGGTGTAAATAAAGTCGATCTTGTGAGAGCGGACGTATTGGATAGACCTTACTTCAAAAAGGAGCCGCTGCAAGGCCGTTTTCCCACCAATTTTCAACACAGGAAAGGGGTGCCTAAGTCCATACATACCTGCAATATCATCAAACGTGACCTCAGAAAACCCCGAGGTAGTCATCCCTGGCAAAATGAGCGTGGGACCGAGGCCCTCCTGAGCCATGCCTTGGCACATCTTCATAATTTGTATGGCATGAGCTTTCCTTGAATGAATCGTGAACGTCGCTATGTAGGCGCACCTGGTCATAGCGTGCGTGTTTGAATCCATGCTCTATTTCGCTTTTCGTTTGGACAGGAAAGCAGCATTAATTCTCTAAGCACTCAAGAGACAATCGCATGGAGTGGTTGAAGCTGCAAATATCCATGTACGACGCTGTTTTACCTAGGTTTCGCCAGATGCAGTTTCAAAAACTATTCGATTTTCAAACCTCACTCGCCTTGTTTTTGATGCACTGCGATTCCAAAGATAATTTATAGTTAACATTGTCAGGATACTTAATGTGACAGCACAACAAACTTTGAACAAGATCATTCCCGTAAATAGGTATAGCCCATATAACAAAATTGAAATAATTACCCAATTAACAAACAAAAGCATTTTCCCATAATTTCTTAAGCAAGCCGCCTTAACTAAAACTATTGGCACCGCATAGAGAAATCCTAACATTACAATCGCGCTGCTCATCTTAGTTGGAAGCCCCGAAAAAAACTGAATGGAAGCAAGTATTGCATAACAAGTGAAAAATTTATCGTTTGGAAATCTTTTCTGCCTATCAAAAATTAATCCAAATATTAAACCGGATAAGAGCCCAAATCCCGCCACCCCAATAGTCCCGAAGTTGGCGAACGCTTCGCCAGCAGAAGAAAAGTGCATCCCTGATGTTAAATAGTATTTTTTTTGGAGGTAATCATCTACCAATATTTTGTAAAGGTTGTCAAACCATGGAAAGGATAGTCCGGGAGAAAAGAATCCAGTGATAAACCCCAAATTTGTCTTACCAAATAAAAAGCCTTTTTCCTCTGGAAAAATAGATTTCATATAGGTTACATCATCCAAGTAGCAGTTTGTAAATAATGAGCCCATGGTATATAAGAAATTCTGGGAAAAGTCAGAAATACCTATTCTATAGTAATTTATAATGGATAGGCCGCAGATACAGGCGATTGCTATCGAAAAGAGTCTTACAGGGTTTATCTGATACCTCAATCGACTATTATTTCCATAAAAAAAGCTGAAAAAACACAAAAGCCCAAAAAGTACAATGCTCTCTCTTCCACCAAATATAGACAATGTCAACAATATTGCAATTACACCTCCCGATGTAATAAGAATTCTATTGATCGATCCACGATAACTCATGATCATCATAATAATGCCTATTTTGTACGTATAAGAGAATGTCTTTAACTGAGCAATGATAAAGTCCTTAGATGTTTCTGCTTTATATCCAGGGGCCGTGTATCGCACCAAATCACCAACACTTCCAATGTCAGTCTGAATTAAAGCGAACCTTAGCAAATACATTTGAATGCTAAAGCCAATAAAAAATAAAATAAAGCCCGATACGAAAATACGCCTTTGCAGTCTTGTTTCTTGGTAATTTTTTACAATATTGAATGACATTCTTGTTTGGAAGAAATCATATCTACTTTTTCCAATCATAAGCTTCCCTGCAATCATTCCGACAGCTATTGAAATGTACCACAGCATTAAAATAGAGGCAGAACCAAGATACTCACTTGATTCGCTTCTCCAAATAAGGAAAGACACAGGCCAGGAAACATCAAAAAATTTTAAGAAAAAGGGGCTTATTGAAATGTCAAGTACCATCCAGAATCCGATCATAGCAAACGGATAGCAAATCCACCCAAACGTTGGAGTTCTTAACTCATGGATTATAAGAATAACGCCCGTGAACAGAATTACTGCAGAAAAAAGGGAATTCATATAATTTATCTTACTCGATTTCGCTCATCTTGAGTCGCCTACTCACTGCCAATCCGATTTCATCGTGTTTCCTACAGCTTATAATGCCTCTTTCTAAACTCAGTCATTATGAAACGGCTATAACCTGTTCTTAGCCGCTCAGCGAGCGATTGCAAAATAGATGTATTACTCACCGCAGCCTTCTTTTCAAATCCAGATCTTTGACTTCCCAAAGTATTTGAAAGCTCATAGCCAATATCCGAAGCCAACGGCTTAACAAATCTCAGGAACTCAGTTACCTCGTTTTCACTCCAAACGACACTAACTAACCTATTTTGTGATTTATTCGGTCGTGCATTTGCAATCTGCTCAAAGCCTTCTCTGGTTAATCCATCATCCAATTCGAAGAATTCTAATACCTTTCGATAGACTGCAAAATTGAAAGCCTCAAGTTTGACAATCATGTAATGACTTTCGGGAATTTCTTTTAAAAAGTTTATTATGCTTTGATTCAATGAAGCCCAATACCAGGCCAACTTTCCCACTCTCGTAAGCGCATTCCATTCATGACCAACGTCATCCAATGGCAATATCCGACCCCAAGCATGTCCAAGATCCGCAGGCAGAGGATTTGGTACGTTAATCCCAGGAGCCAGAGATGTTTTATTTCTCAATATCGGCGACTGATACCAACCCTTCCTATAATAGGATTCAACTACAGCTTTCGGAGAACGTACCATAAAGATAAACTTGGCCCCGAACTCCTTGTAGAGTTCTGGAATGCTTATGGACAAATGAGCACTGGCTTCAAATGAAAATCTGTGTGATTCTAAATCTTCAAGTATCGCTTGTTTCTTTACGGTCAAAAATCCTCGGTCATCAACGGGGAGCTTATACCATTTGCAATAACGGTGAAAAATATCATTAAGCGGATGGCGCTCGTGGGTTGAGCTAACACCAGGTGTATGACGCATTAGTTCGTAGATAAACTTCGTGCCACAGCGCCCGGTACCCACCGAAAAAGCCACTTTTCCATCCAAATCTTTTACAGGCATTGGCTTATCCTCAAGCTGCTATATTCAAAAATGGTCTACAGGTGTTTTGGAGCAGAATTCTCTGGACAAGGTTCAACGATGGTTCCCCGAATTTGTAGTGCCCAAAGCGTTTGGGGCATGAGCATCAAATTGCCGGCCACCAGCGTCAAAACAAATGCCCAAGCAGCTCCCGAGGGGCCTTTCATCGGGACCAACACCAGCAAGAGTGCAATCTGAATGAACATCATAAAAAGGGCTGCAAAAAGGGGAGGGCGATTCTTTCCGATAGCCGGCAAAAGTGCATTTAGCGGAGCAGTAAAAATCAGTATAGACGCCGCAAAGAGAAGGATCATAGCGGGACTTGTTGCAGGAATAAATGCCTCACCATATAGTAGTTGCAAGATTTTTGGGAGAAATGGCCAAAAAATTAAAAAGATTCCTGTGGACAATGTCACAAATAGCAAGGCTGATCGGTTGAACAGGCGCTTCAATTCAATGATTTGATTGGAGAACCACAGTTTTCCATACCGTGGATAAAGACTGTGGACGAATATTCCTGCCCCATTTCTCAGGGGGTCTGTAAGGCTTTTGGCGGCATTGAATATTCCTGCTTGCGTCGGATTTCCAAAATATCCCAGGACCAGAATAGCAAGGTGCCGGTTAATCCCTTTAACGCTTCCCCGGAGATATCCCCATAACTGATATCGCCAAATCTCTGCGGAAACTTGCCAACAAGCTTTTTGGCACATGTTCAGGTATACGCCGTGACTATGCAAAACGCGAAAGGTGAGGAATAGTAGGAGAACGCTGAAAATCCAAGCGATCACAGACTCCATCGCCATGACAGCCAAAAGATTTCCTTTGAACAGATAAACGACTGCGAAACATCCGAGAGAAAACCAAGAACGCGCCACATTATAGAAGAAATCATATTTGAAACAGTCAAAGAGATGCAATAAGCCAAGCGCTACCCAATGGGTAGCGTTACCAACAATACTGATTCCATAAACAAGCAACGCTGTTTTTGCAGCAGGATTCAGTTTGAACAACGCAGGAAAAGTGTTGGACGTTACTACAAGGAATAGATACGTAAATAATGAAAGAAATAGATCGAAAATTAGGCAGTAACGAATGATCTCAGCAGCCTCCTGGCGATTGCCGGACTCCAATGCTCTGTTAACATAAGTTATTGCAGCTTCTCCGCTGGTAAAGCCGAAAATGAGTCCTAGCATGCCAGTAAAGGACAAAATAAGCCCATACGTGCCATACCCCTGCACTCCCAATATTCTTGCTAGGAGCGCAGTCTTTAAAATACCCGCTGCCATCGTCAATGGCATTGCTGAACCAAGCCAACCAGCATTAACGATAGTCCGGCCAAAATGACTTTCCCTGAAAAAGCTTAGAAGACGTATTTTTCTGTCTATGGTTAAAAGTCCTAAATTGCTAGATAGGAGTTATTTTGGAGTCAAGCGGTCCTCGATGGGGCGACAACCTGATATCTACATGACTATTGACTGACCGCCTTGATCAAACAATGGCAGACATACTCAACTTTATCCCTTGTCATATTGTACCCGCTCGGCAAATTTATGCCGTATGGGCTGATGCGGTAGGTGTTTACGTTCTGGGCCTTGAACTTTTTCGCTTGAGGAGTTTCGGCATAGGCCGGCAGGGAACTCAATGGATAGAAGAAGGGTCGTGTGTCGATGTTATTCTTTATCATTTCTTTCATTAAATTTTCCTTGCAAATCCCAAGATCTGGGTCCATTATTGCAGTGACCATCCAATAAGTGTTTCTTACGCCGGGCGCCTCATAGTTCAGGGTGAGTACTTTCACCTCTCCCAGGCGCTGTTTATACCAGTTGAAAATCTCCCTTTTTCGTGCAACCAGTTCCTCTATTCGTTCTAACTGGGCAAGGCCCAATGCGGCCTGCATGTTGGACATCTTGTATTTGTGGGCAACCTCAGAATTCCAGAACATCTTCTCTCCAGGGACCCTTCCATGATCCCCTAAAAAAAAACACCGATCGCGGAACGATTTATCATCTGTAACCAGCATCCCACCTTCTCCAGTGGTCATGGTTTTAGTTCCGTGAAAGCTGAATGTGCTGGCCAATCCAAATGTGCCGGCCTTTTTGCCACCGAACTCGCTCCCCACAGCCTGGGCCGCATCCTCAATAACGCAAATTCCGTGTCGTTCAGCAATTTCAAGAATTGCGTCCATGTCTGGCATATTGCCGTACAAATCCACAACAATAACCGCCCTGGTCTTTGGTGAGATATTCTCCTCGAAAGAAGCTGCTGAAAGGCACCAAGTCTGTGAGTCAATATCCGCAAATACGGGCGTCGCTCCGACGTAGCTTATTGGAGCAGCGCTTGCGATCCAGGTAATATCGGGGACAATGACTTCGTCCCCGGGTTTCAGATCAACGCTCAGCAAGGACAGATGCAACGCAGATGTGCAAGATGGCAATGCAAGCGCATAGCGCCTCCCCACATAATCAGCAAAAGCCGTCTGAAATCGATTGTGGTAAGTCGCGTGTTCCTTGTACCATGCACTCGTTACTGCGTCCGTCACGTATTCGATTTCTTTTCTTGTTATCCACGGTCCTGCGACAGATATTCTTTCCATATTCGTTCGCTCGATAATTCCCTAATTGCAGGATTGCTCACAGCGTCCTGCAGATTCTATTTTACGATTCTGAGGACCGGCAGAGGGATCACAAAGATGCCTCCCTGCATTTTATAGGACGATAGTTGGAACATAATTTCGTCAGCGTAGTTCCACGCTGTAATCAAAATCACTTCCGGTTTATCGGCTTTTATCCTTCCAACGGGACATATTTCCAAATTGGTTCCAGGCAACATTTTGCCCTGCTTCTCAGGGTTACGGTCAACCACATAAAGCAGCGTCCTTTCATCCAAATGGAAGAAGTTCAGCAAAACGGTTGCTTTTGCAGCTGCTCCATAGGCCACGATGCGCAAACCGTCTTGCCTGAGTCCTAGAAGGGTAGATTTAAGGCTCCGGCGCAGAGCAACCACACGGTCGCCAAATTGCTTGTAAAACAATGGACCGTCCAAACCTGACGCCTTTTCATCACGCTCAATATCCAAGAAACCGGCGGTCTGCTTGTGCTCACCTGGATGCCCCGCATAGATTCGTAGGCTTCCCCCGTGCGCGGGAATATGCTCAGCGTCAAAAACTTCAAGACTATGTTTCTGAAACAACAACTGAAGCGTGTTCAAAGAATAGTAACAGAGGTGCTCATGGTAAATCAGGTCAAACGCACCTGTCTTAATCATATCCTTGACATAG
>ENA-OSEO01002455-OSEO01002455.1-sediment-metagenome-genome-assembly--contig:-NODE-2455-length-26139-cov-5.398626_pt1 | contig 26139 bp, 19 predicted proteins | sample MGYA00237883_ERZ534232 | MGnify/ENA metagenome assembly ERZ534232
AGGTCCTTTCTGCCGCAACTTGCGCAAAACAACTCGGATACATCAATTGGCTGAGGGTACAAAACATCATAGGTTTGCAGCTGTATACCAGGCTGCACGAACAGAATTCAGCCTCTGTTCTCGCCATCCTGGTCGGCTTGAATGTTGTTGCAGCTCCCGAACACTGGCAGTCGGCTCATTACTTGGCCCCTGCGGTGGATGAAATTTTGCCGATACTATCCTATGAATTACACAAGGCGGGCAACGTACGCTGGTCTGATGCAATTGGGCAGGAGATGATCTCCCGTTTGGAAGGGGCCTGTTCGCGCCACCAATTAGGCTGGGTTGGCTCCAATGAATTGGCCAGGCTGGCGAAGACATTGGCGGAAAGAGATACTGAACAGAGGCTACCCCCTTCCCCTGACAAGGAGGAACCGCCGATGGGCATCAACCAGGAAGAGCCTTTGCGCCAGTTGCGATTGCCATTCAAGTATCCAGACAGATGATACTGGAGGATACCGGGGTCGCGTCTAAAGCAACGTTCGGCGGGTGCTACCATTCAGTCGTGTCATGGAGGAAGCTCTTAAAGGAGCAGTTCAACAGTCCCCAAAGAATATCAGGGATGTATCTCAGATTTGAGAGAGGATGATGTCATAGTCCGAAACGGGAGCCAATCCAGAGCCAAATAAAACTATCCTGATATTTGGTGCAGACTGCACGCCAATTTTCCGCTACTCGGACCGAGTAGATAGGACGGGTTGGATGGACTATTTGGAAGTGAAGGGAAGGATGCCAAGGATCACGCAACCAGAGACGATACATTTTCCTGGCATTTGTCTTGACGTGGGATGGAAGTCTCGGTAACTCTTCCAAAACCTCTGGTTGCACGGGAGATCATAGGATGTCTTCAAGCGGGATAGTCTTTCCAGCCAGGAATTCCTCTACAGCCTCGTCAGCCATTTGGGCCAGTTTGTCTTCCGATCCGGCAAAGGCTTCATCCCACCGGCTCTCATCTTCCAGATCCATGAGCACTCTGGCAGCTATGGCATCCCGGGCTTCCGGGGATAGTTTCGAGGCGGCCTCAAAGGCTTTCTTGAGCAACTCGGTCATGACAGCTCCTTCGGATGAATTCACGATCGATTTGTGCAGTTGTTTCACAGTTTACGCTATTGCCGGCGAATGAAACGATATAAAATGGTCGTCACTCGTCAGGAGGTGAAGGCTTCGGTCAAGATTGACCGGCACTCAGGGCCGGAAAGGGTGAAGACCGATTCGCAAAAATAAGAATCTTTCTTGCTTGAGGAGCTCGATCATGGCAAAAATTGGAAGAAACGCTCCTTGCCCCTGCGGCAGTGGCAAAAAGTATAAGAAATGTTGCCTGCACAAGAACGCATCCGCGCCGGCGCAGCCTCCGGGAAAAAGAAGAATTCACTGGAGCATCTCCGAAATCGAGTCCTTTTCCACTGATGAAATCGTTTCAAAGCTGAGAGCATTTGGAGCTCCGTTTGAAAAAGACCGATTCCTGACAGAGGTGAAAAGATTCTATTCGGCTGAAGAGTTGGCCGGTCATTGGTGGCAGAAATATTCCATTACAGCCACGGGATTTGATGAGGACTTTTTATGGATGGCTTGCGTCGTCCTCTGGAACAGACTCGCCCCCGATGTCGTCAATTCGGAAAGACTGAATGACATGATTCAGCAGGGCTACGACCTATTGGAACAAGAACGTAAGGGAGGTGCACGCACCAAAGTGGTGGAAGCCTGCAATCTCTGGCTGGAGGCGTGGGAGCATTTGAAACAGAGATTTACCGCCGATATGAAAACCATAGAGGACACAGGGCGAGTTTTTGTTGGCGCCCAGGAGCTTTTCAACTGGTGCCAGGATCTTGAGATTGAGTTGCTTAATGCGGGCCTTGTAGACCCAGCTTTGTTTGAAAAAAGAATCCGGTACTGTCGTGAATTCTGCGATCTTTTTCCGGATTCGGATGAACTGCTCATGTGCAACATGAAGAGGGCCGAGGCAGAGGCCCATTTCGCGCTCGGGCGGCAAGAGGAGGGAGATCGGCTGTTTGCAGAGTTGGTTGCCAGGTTTCCAGCCAACCCCTGGGGCTATATCGGCTGGGGAGACATGTATGCCCGGCCGTTGAAAAACGAGGGAGCGAGAGATGTGGAAAAAGCCAAACGGCTCTATGAAATGGGCCTGCAAGCAAATGTGAAAGAAAAGCAAGATATCCTTGATCGACTCAAGGGTTTGGAGGAAGAGGATTGACCGCATCCTCCAGGCTGCAATCAGTCTCGAAACAGTCCTTTTCGTCCGTTTAGAAAGTCGCAGCGAGAAGCCCAATGCGGCAATAACAACTTTGGATGCAAAAATGTAAGAAAGAGGAGTATCAGACCATCACGAACGATAAGACGCGTTGATCTTGACGTAGTCGTAGGAAAGATCGCTGGTGTATGCGGTGAAATCAGAATCACCCATATCGAGATCGAGTCTTACCTTTATTTCCTTTTGTTTGAACACACGGGTCGCTTGAGCTTCGGTATCAGCCCCCCCCACAGGCATTCCTTTGCGAAATACACAAACATCATCAAAGAATAACGCTACCCGCTCAGGCACGATGGGGACTCCGGCGCGGCCGGCGGCGGCGATGATTCGCCCCCAATTGGCGTCTTCTCCGAAAAAAGCGGTTTTAACCAAAGGTGAATGGGCAATGGTGAAGGCAACCGATCTGGCACTCTCCATATCGGGCGCCCCGCTCACTTCGATTTCGATGAACTTGGTTGCGCCTTCGCCGTCATAGACAATTTGCCTGGCCAGATCCAGCAAAACAGCTTCCAATGCCGCACCGAACAACTGGCTCGCCGGGCTTGCGACATCGTCTAACATATTATTCCCCGCATGTCCGCCGGCCAGCAGCAAAACACAATCGTTGGTGCTCGTGTCGCCGTCCACCGTGATGCGATTGAAAGAATTGTCCGTACCCTGGCGCAGCCAATGACTCAAGATATCAGGGTCGATGGCCGCATCGGTGCAGACAAAGGCAAGCATGGTCGCCATGTCGGGGGCGATCATCCCCGAGCCCTTGGCCACCCCGCCGATCGTTACGGCCTTCCCGAACAGTTCAACCTGTGCCGACGCCATTTTGGGAACCAGATCCGTGGTCATGATTGCGCGAGCCACCTGGTCCCAGCCGTCCTTCTTCAGACTGCGACAAAGGTCCGGCATCGCCCGGGCAATAGGGTCGAGTTGAATTTGTTGGCCGATGACTCCGGTTGATGCAATCAGGATCTGCTCCGCATTAACTTGAAGCGCCTGTGCGGTGAGATCGGCCATTTGCTTTGCTCGCCACAGCCCTTCTTCCCCCGTGCAGGCATTGGCTATCCCGGCGTTGACCAGGATACCGCTGATCCGAGAAGTCTTGAGGTGCGCTTTGCAGAGCTCCACCGGAGCCGCGGTGAATCGATTGGTGGTAAAGACACCGGCGGCAGTCGCTCCAGCCGTTGATTCCGTCGCGATCAGTGCCAGATCGAGCCGGTCGCGGTAGCGCATGCCGCAGGCAACGGCGGATACCAGAAAACCCGGGACGGTGAACGTGTTTCTACTTACCGCAACACTTTTTGTACTTTTTGCCGCTGCCACAGGGGCATGGGTCGTTTCTGCCAACTTTGCGATCCTTCTTGACTGTTTTGGAGCGACTCGACCCACCGCCATCGGCGGGTCCGTAGAACATGGGCTGCTCTTCCTGTTCTCTGCGCAATTGCTGCACTTGTTCTTCTCTTTGAATCTGGATGTGAAAGAGCAATCGGATGGTTTCTTCTTTCACCCGCTCGATCATCTCCTGGAAGAGTTGATGACCTTCACGCTTGTAGGCGACCAGCGGATCTTGCTGGCCATAGCCGCGCAGCCCGATCCCTTCCTTCAAGTGATCCATATTGAGCAGATGATCCTTCCACAAACTGTCCACTGTTTGCAGAAGCACGTAGTTTTCCAGATCCCGCAGTATGGGCTCGCCGAATTCCTGCTCGCGAGCTTCGTAACGCTCCTTCACCCGATCGAGAAGCTCCTCGCGCAGCTCCTCCTGCGTGCTTTCCTCTAGAGACTCGACCGTTAGATTGAGCTGCAGTCCGAAAAGACGGTAAAGCTCATTGTTGAGCGTTTCCAGATCCCAGTCTTCGGAATAGGTCTTTTCGTCCGTCGTCTCGTCAACCACACCATTCAGCAGATCCTCCATCATATCCATGATGGCCGGTTTCAGATTCCCGCCATGCAGGGCTTCGCGCCGCTGCTGATAGATGACTTCGCGCTGCTGATTCATCACATCATCGAATTCGAGCAATTGTTTGCGCACGCTGAAGTTTTGAGCTTCCACCCGGCTTTGAGCATTTTCGATGGCACGGCTGATCATGCGGTGCTCGATCGGCTCATCCTCTTCCATGCCGATCCGCTGCATCAGTCCCGAAATGCGATCGGCGGCGAAGATCCGCATCAGGTCATCTTCCAAAGAGAGGTAAAACCTGGAGGAGCCGAGGTCTCCCTGACGCCCGGAACGACCGCGCAGCTGATTATCGATGCGGCGCGCCTCATGCCGTTCGGTTCCGAGGATATGCAAGCCTCCAAGCTCCGCAACGCCCGCGCCAAGAACAATATCGGTGCCGCGCCCTGCCATGTTGGTCGATATGGTAACCGCACCGTGCTGACCGGCCTTGGCAACAATTTCAGCTTCCTTTTCGTGATGTTTGGCGTTCAACACCTCATGGGGAACCCCGTGTCTTACAAGCATGCCGCTGAGTTTTTCAGACTTGTCGATGCTCACCGTTCCGACCAGCACCGGCCGCCCCATCTCGTGAAGCTCCTTAATTTCGTTCACCGCAGCCTTGAACTTCTCTTTTTCCGTGCGGTAAATCACATCCGGATAATCGATTCGAATCATCTTCTTGTGCGTCGGCATGACCACCACGTCCAATTTATATATCTTGGCGAATTCGGCCGCTTCAGTGTCTGCGGTTCCCGTCATGCCGGCCAGTTTGTCATACATCCGGAAATAATTCTGAAAGGTAACCGTCGCCAGAGTCTGATTCTCATTCTCTATCTTGACCGTCTCCTTGGCCTCCAGCGCCTGGTGCAACCCTTCACTGTAGCGGCGCCCGGGCATCAGACGCCCGGTGAATTCATCGACGATGATGACCTTGCCGCCTTTCACGATGTAATCCACGTCTTTTTTGAACAGCGTATGGGCTCTCAACGCTTGCTGAACATGGTGAAGCATGTCGATGTTGCGTGGATCGTACAGGTTCTCCACGCCGAGGAGGTTTTCAGCTTTGGCAACTCCTTCTTCCGTAAGTGAGACCGTCCGGCTCTTTTCCTCTTTGCTGTAATGAGATTCCTCTCTTAACTGAGGAATGATTCGATTGATGCGATAGTAGAGCTCGGTGGACTTCTCGGCCGGTCCGGAAATGATCAAGGGAGTGCGCGCTTCGTCAATCAGGATGCTGTCCACTTCGTCCACTATGGCGTAATGGAGATCGCGCTGCACCACGTCGTCGAGGCGAAACTTCATGTTATCGCGCAGATAATCAAAGCCGTACTCATTGTTGGTGCCATACGTTACATCGGCATTGTAGGCGTGTTTCCGCTGAGAATCGTCCAATCCATGAACAATGCACCCCACCTCCAGGCCCAGGAACTGGTAGACCCTTCCCATCCACTCGCTGTCGCGTGAGGCCAGGTAATCATTGACGGTCACCACATGGACGCCTCTACCGGTCAAGGCATTGAGATACACCGGCATGGTTGCAACCAGCGTTTTACCCTCACCGGTTTTCATTTCTGCAATCCTGCCCTGATGCAGGACAACCCCACCGATCAACTGGACGTCGAAGGGGCGCATCCCCAGTATTCGCACCGCAGCCTCCCTGGCAACGGCAAATGCTTCAGGCAGCAGCTCCTCCAGCGGTTCTTCATTTGCCAAGCGCTGGCGAAATTCGCCTGTTTTGGCCTGCAGCTGAGCGTCACTCAACTTGCGGATTGGCGGCTCCAGTTGGTTGATGTTGTCAACAATGGGAGCGATCCGCTTGAGATTGCGCTCATTTTGACTGCCGAAGATTTTTTTCAGTAAAACGCCGATCATATGCTTTTAGGGAAAACCTCTTTATATGAGTCACTCTTTTTTGAACGCGTAACATAATTAAGGGCACGCTCATCGTGCCCCTGTCACACTCTAAAAATAACTTATAACTCACCTGTGCCCCATTGGCAAATCGGGGTCTTACCCTCACCAGTACAGTCCGGCGCAAATGACTACCTGGATAGGCTCAGGGTTCGTTAGCAAGCTCGCTCCTACACTCGTGAAGCCCTGTGGGCACGCACAGGAGCGGAGCTTGCCCGCGAACAGGCGCCCGGCTGCACTCATGGGTTCCAGCGTTTCTACAGCCCAGTTGGAAATTTGGGCAGTTGTTCCAGCGCTGCTCGGATTTTCTCCTCCGGATATTCGTAATTCTCCAGCTTCCCTTCAAGATAGGCGTCGTAGGAGTTGAGGTCAAAATGGCCGTGACCGCTGAAATTAAACACGATGCATTTCTCTTCCCCGGTCTCCTTGCATTTCAAGGCTTCGTCGACCGCAGCCTTGATGGCATGGCTTGTTTCCGGCGCAGGAACGGTTCCTTCGGTGTTGGCAAACAGAACAGCCGCTTCGAAGCAGGGATTCTGCGGATAGGCGACGGCTTTTACGACTTTCTTGTCAACCAGCAGGCTAAGCAATGGAGAGTCGCCGTGGTAGCGAAGACCACCGGCGTGTATGCCGGGGGGTTCAAAGGAATGGCCAAGAGTGTGCATAAGAAGCAGCGGCGTGAGACCGACCGTATCGCCAAAATCGTAACGATAGAGTCCTTTGGTGAGCGTCGGACATGAAGTAGGCTCCACCCCGATGATTTCACAATCCAGTTTACCGCTCAGCTTGTCGGGAACAAACGGAAAACAGAAGCCGCCAAAGTTGCTGCCGCCCCCCACGCAGCCTATCAACAAATCGGGTTTTTCCCCGGCCAACTGCAGCTGCTTTTTGGTCTCAAGACCGAGCACCGTCTGATGGGTCACTACATGGTTTAAAACACTTCCCAGCGAATAGTTGGTATCATCATGGGTCGCGGCATCTTCGACCGCTTCCGAAATGGCCATCCCCAAGCTGCCGTTAGTGTCCGGGTTCTGCGCCAATATGCCGCGGCCCGATTGAGTCCGATCGCTGGGAGAAGGGTATACTTCGCCTCCCCAGATGTGCATCAACGATTTCCTGAAAGGCTTTTGATAATAACTCACTTTCACCATGTAGACGGTGCACGCCAGGCCAACCAGCTTACAGGCGAAGCTCAGGGCACTGCCCCACTGCCCGGCTCCGGTCTCGGTGGCGAGTCGTTTGATCCCTGCTTCTTTGTTGTAGTAAGCCTGAGCAACCGCGGTGTTGGGCTTGTGACTGCCGGGCGGACTGACACTCTCATCTTTATAGTAGATGCGAGCCGGTGTTCCCAGAGCCCGCTCCAGGTTTCTTGCCCGACGCAGCGGAGTAGGCCGCCAGAGCTTGTAGACATCTCTGACCGCATCGGGAATGTCTATCCAGCGTTCCTGACTGACTTCCTGCTTGATGAGCTCCATGGGGAAGATGGCTGCCAGTTCTTCGGGTTTGATCGGCTCCCCGGTTTTGGGATTGAGCGGCGGTGCAAGCGGGCTGGGCAGGTCTGGCTGAATATTGTACCATGCCTCGGGCAGCTCACTCGGACTCAAATTGATACTAAGATTGTCGGACATACTCGCCTCCTATTGATTTTATTCTAATGGCCAAGATCCTGGCCGCCTCATAAACTCCGAAAAAGGCCGATCAGTTCAAAACAATTGCGAATGAGCTTCATATCCCGCACGACCTGGCACGATGGTCCAAAAAAGAAAAACCGCAGTCGTTCACGTCCCTACGGCACACCCAAAGATTCTCAAAAGAGCGAGCTTGCTCGCGAACTGTTCGAAGCAGCGAAAAGCAGAACGACAGATATCGCGATTCCCTCAGCGTTGCGATAAAAGCTGTTGCATCGCCCCAAGCAGCGTCTCTATTTCTGCCGTAGTCGTAAAAAAACCGGGTGAAACCCGCACCGTTCCCTCAGGGAATGTGCCGAGGGTTTGATGCGCCATAGGAGCGCAATGAAGCCCGGTCCGAACTGCTATATCAAATCCTTGGTCTAAAAGATACCCCAGATCCGCCGGGTTGATCCCCTCTACGCTAAAAGAGACCGCGCTGGAGCCGCGCACCTCCGGAACATAAACTTTAACTCCGGGCAAATCAGACAGCCCTTTTTCCAGCAGGGAGGCCAGACGCAATTCGTGCTCCCGGATGGCAGTGACCCCTTTCTCACAGATAAATTCTATCCCTGCGGCCAGTCCGGCAATGCCGGGAAGGTTAGGTGTGCCGCTCTCATAGCGGTCCGGGCAAAGCTCCGGCTGAATGTCTTGTTCGGAGCGGCTTCCGGTCCCCCCTTCAATCAACGGACTCACGCTCAAGCCGGGACGGATATAAAGAACCCCAATGCCGGGAGGTCCAAGCAGACTTTTGTGTCCCGAACAGGCTAACATGCCAAGGTTCAAATCTCTAGCGGATATGGGTTGAATGCCTCCGGTTTGAGCGGCATCAAGCAGCAGCGGGACACCATGATGGTTGCACAGCTTCGCTACTTCATCTACAGGCTGGAGCGCCCCGTTGACATTGGATGCATGCACGAGCACCACCAGGCGGGGCGGCGGGCTGAAGTGTTTTTGCAGGACCTCCGGTTCCAGGCGCCCTTGCACACTGCATTGAGCGATCTCCACTTCAACTCCGCCCTCGCTTAATCGCCTGAGGGGGCGAATCACCGCATTGTGCTCCATGCTGGATATGACAACCCGATCCCCAGCCCTCAGCCACCCTTTGAGCACAATGTTGATGCTTTCGGTGGCGTTTTTGGTAAAAAAAACCTGTTCCGCATGGGGGATGCCAAACAAACGGGCCACCTTGTTGCGGGCCGCCTCGACCAGCGCTGTAGCTTCACGCGACTGCCGGTAGGAACCCCTCCCCGGACTCGCCCCCACATTGCGCAGAGCGTGATCCACCATCCGATACACGGAAGCAGGCTTCGGATAGCTGGTAGCAGCGTTGTCAAGGTAGATCGCCATAGACTTTGTTCTCGCCCCTATCACCCGGCACCCATACTAACAAAGGGATATCGAATGTCGCAGTGAACGCCTCATGATTCCCTGCTCCGTGCTACTTTATCCTTTGGCTGCCGCTGTAAACCGTGAACCTCCCCGCTCGCACATAACCAATCAAAGTGATGTTGAGCGATTTGGCCAACTCTACGGCAAGGCTGGTTGCCGTGTTCCGGCTAATTAGAACGGGAATGCCCACCTTTGCCGCCTTGATGAGAATTTCCGAAGTGAGCCGTCCGGTTGTGATCAGCAGCATATCATGCAAGTCGATGTGGTGCAAAAATGCATGTCCGACGATCATGTCCACCGCATTGTGCCGACCGATGTCGTCCCGAAACAGAACGATCCGATCAGGACTGGCCAGTGCCGTATTGTGCACGCCATGGGTTCGCCGGTAGGTCTCACTCAGATGATTCAAATCCTCCACTCTTTCTCTCACGGTTTGGGGTGAGAAAGTCAGGGAGCTGACAACCGGTTTGCTCAACAGCGCATCGATGGAATAATAAAAGAGAGAACCTTTGCCACATCCCGATGTCACGGTCCTTTTCTGCCAGAGGCTTTCCACCAGGGCGGAATCGCCACCCACAGTCACCTCCACCTTTCCTGTCGAACCGTCTATGTGCACATTCTGCAGATCCGCCCGACTTTTCAAAAACCCTTCGCCGTGAAAAAATCCAACGGCCAGCTCATCCAGATGATGCCCGGCGCAAAGCAGCGTCACCACCTCCCGCTGGTTCAGGTAAAGCGTCACCGGCTGTTCTTTAATGACCCATTGATCACGCTCGACGAAGCCCGTTTTATCATAAATTCGCGCAACAACAGGCAGCGCTTTTTCTATGGCGATCTCGTCCGGGTCCCGATCAGGCATTTCCATTGCTACTTCCGTTGTGGTGATGGGTCTGTGACTGAGCCAAAATAATCAGCAAGAATTTGCCAGTGATCGAAAGCCAGTTCAGCGGGAAGACGGTCGCCGGGAAAAACCCGCAAAAGCGTTGCATCGTCAGCAGCTTGAGGCTGACCTCGCCCTTTTGCAGAAAAGACAACCGTCACCGTATGCCGGCGCGGATCGCGAGCCGGATCGGAATAGGCTCGGAACTGCTCGAGACCATCCAGCTCCATACCGGTCTCTTCTCTGGCTTCCCTTCGGGCCGCCGCCTCGAGACTTTCGCCGTAATCGACGAATCCGCCGGGCAAGGCCCAACCGTAGGGGGGATTTTTCCGTTGAATCAGCAAAATACCCTCGGGAAGGTGAATGATGATATCCACAGTTAGAACCGGATTTCGAAAAACCTCAACAGGATGACCGCATTCGGGACAGTCGATTGTTTTCTTTTCAGGCATTTTTCCGTTCCATTCGCCGGTAGTGTGGAAACCATCCACATCGAATCATCGGGCAGCTCACTGTTCGTTTTTCTGCAAGATCGATTTTTCTCGCAGCAGGACGTGTTCGAGCAAAAGCACCAAAAAAATGCCCACGATCAGACCGTTCCCCAAAAAGATTCTAAATGCCGTGTGCATAGTAGCAATAAAAGGCTCCGGCAGGTATCCCACCATGGTACCGAGCAGCACCGGCAGTCCGACGACATAATAATCACGGCTGGTAACCTCGCCCGAGCCAATGATGGACAGCCCCGCTCCGATTTGCGCCCCCATTGCAACGCACAGCACCGCTCCCACCACCGGAGCCGGTACGAGCGCCAGCAGAGCGGCGAGTTTGGGAGCGAAGGCAGCCACAATCAATATCACCCCGCAATAAGTGATTGTAAAGCGGCTCGCCACCCGGTTGGCCAGCACTACTCCCGGGCTGAGACTGTAGCTCACTGTCCCGACAATTCCCAGCAATCCGCAGACAACTCCTCCCAGGCCGTTGAAGAAAATGCCCCGCGATGTGGCGGCAGGCAGTCTGGTCGTGTCGGTAATATTGGCAATGCCGTGCAGGCTTCCCAGACTGTTCACCAGCAGAGCCAGGTAAGCCGAAGCAAAGGCCAATAAACCCGGCCAATAGAAGCTTGGCAGTCCCGAAGTCCATCTCTTCGGGATCGAAGCCCACGGAGCAGAAACAAGCTGATGCCAATCCGGAAGACCCAGGAACGAAAAGACAGCAGTTCCGAGCAGCATGCCCAGCAAGAGTGCAAGAGTCTTCCAGAAGCCCGTCAGTCTGAGAGAGAGAGCAGCCATGAGGAGAACGAGAGTGAGACTGATCAAAAACACCCGCAGTTCTCCATGAGGATGGCCATTGCCGGCGCCCATCATGGTGCGCGTCAGATAAGGCAACAAAGTAAACGCGATCAGTATGAGAATCACACCGACCACGTTGGGGGTAGCGTAGGCGACCGCTCTTTTCAACTGCCCGGAACAGACCAGCGCGATCAAAAGTAGTCCGCCAAAAATGGTGCCCCCTTGGATCACCTCGATACCATACGGTGCCAGGATTATGAACGTCAGCAGAAGGGCCGTAGACGGCCCGTCCAACAATGGATAGCGGTGCCCCCACAGAGTCTGGGCAGCCGAAAAGATGCCGCTGGTCAAAAGAGTAAGCTGCAGGAAGCGAACCTCCTGGTCAAGATTCATGTTCAAAGCATGACTGGTAAGGGCCGCCATGATAACAAAAGAAGGGAAAGCGATAATCGCCCACTGGAGGCCATAGAGTATCGCAAGCTTGGGGGGAGGATGATCGTCTATGTCGTAGATATATCGAGTTTTGCCCATCGAGCTGCTAATGTTGAATCTCAAACAGGCTGCTGATGGAGTCCTCATTGTGTATGTTTCTGACGGATTCCGCAAATAATCTGGAAGAAGGCACCACTCTTATTTTCTGGCAGTGGGCGGCCTGGGCTCCGAGCGGCAGCGAATCGGTAACCACCAAACTGGCCAGGGAGCTCTTTTCGATCCGCTCGACTGCCGGACCCGATAGAACCGCATGGGTCACGCACGCGTGCACCTCTTTTGCACCCTTTTCCAGTAAGGTCTTGGTTGCCTCTATGAGTGTGCCCGCAGTGTCCACCATGTCATCCAGTACGATGGCCGTCTTGTTATTCACTTCACCAATGATGTTCAACGCTTCAGCCTCATTGACATCGACTCTGCGCTTATCGATCAAGGCCAGCCCGGCTTTCAGGCGTCTCGCATAGGCTCTGGCCCGAGGCACTCCGCCGGCGTCGGGAGAAACAATCACCAGGTCGTTGTCGAAATGCTCGCGAATGTAAGGCAGTAAAACGGGTGAAGCGTAGAGGTTGTCCACGGGTATGTCAAAAAAACCTTGGATTTGCCCCGCATGAAGGTCCATGGTAAGAATCCGGTGCGCGCCGACTCGAGTGATCAAATCCGCCACCAGACGAGCGGTAATAGGGACGCGGGGCTTGTTTTTCCGGTCTTGCCGCGCGTAGCTGTAGTACGGAATAACCGCCGTGATCCTTCTTGCGGATGCACGCTTGAATGCATCAATCATCACCAAAAGCTCCATCAGGTGATCATTGACAGGGTGAGCGCCCGACTGCACAACGAAAATATCAGCACCTCGAACGTTCTCACCAATCTCTACCCGGATTTCTCCATCGCTGAAAGTGCTTACCAGGGCCCTCCCCAAAGGAATCTCCAGCAAGTCGCAAATGCGGTGAGCTAATTCAGGATTGCTGTTTCCGCTGAAAATCTTCAATCCGTACGTGGCCATGAAACTGCGTCCTCTTCAAAAATGGAATGCTTGCCGGCTGCCCATCCAGTCGCAAGGGAAACATTTTCATATTACATGACACCTCAAATGGCAACCCTTTTCCTTGCCAATTTTCACAATGGTACTCATCGTCCTGATCGCACTAATTAAGCGTATTGCGTAGCGGGACCAGTGGGTGGCGGCGAAAGGCCCTGCCGGTTCGTAACCGATATCGGATAACGGATGCCGGACAGGAGGATGTCGGTGCAGGACAAGTCTACGTTATTTGTCGGCTTGGCGGGTCTCCGGATGCAGTATTGAGCGGCGCAGCCTGGTCCCTGGACGAGGTTTGAACGAAAGAGAAGCTATGATGCTTCATAAGAGTATCTTCTCGACTCCGGAATTCGTTTGCGCCCGGCTGCAGCATGCCTGGCATCAACGCCGGCAGCAAACGGTCCTGCTGTTTTCCGGAGTTTCGATCAGGCGGTTTAGGCCGGGAAGAGACTCCCGGGAAGGAGGAGAACCATTATGGCACAGAAACAACGGCAGGCATACCTGCTCCCGGACGGCAGTCACGGTCGCAGCATGATCGAGCCGCATTCAACCGCCGTCAGGCCCTTACACCTCTTCCACCTCCTCTTCGAATATCTGATATTCCTCATGGCCGGGCCAGTAAATGAACCTGTGGCAATGCGGACAGTTGCTGATATTCTGGTCGCGCTGTAGCTCGATGAACTTTTGGGGCGGAATATTCATGTGACAAACCTGACAGACACCAGCTTCAACAGCCGCGACAGCAATTCCACCATGTCTGTGCAGCAGCGATTCGCACCGTTTCAGCAGTGCCGCTTCCAGTTTTTCACGAACTTTTCCCTGCAGAGCCTCCAAATGTTCCAATTGTTCCGTCACCTGTTCGCTCTGTTTGGTCAATTCCTGCCTGTCCGCCTCCATCTTCTTCCTGCGCTCCTGCAGTTGTTTTTCCTTCTGTTTCAGCGCCTCCGACAAAGACTCGATGCTTTCCATAGCTTCAAGCATCTGATCTTCTTTCTGGCTGATGTCTTTCTTCAGCTCTTCGATCTCTTTGAGCATCGCCTGGTATTCTTTGTTGGTCTTAACCTCTTGCATGCGCTGCTTGCTGCGACTTATTTTCGTCTCCAAATCAGCCACAGCCTGCTCCAAACTGCGATGCATTTTCCGTGCGTGCTCCAGCTCCGCCTTATTCAGCAGAAAATCGGCCTCAACCTGTTGGTACTCTTTTTCAATCTCGGCAATGCACCCGGGTGTCTCTTCGCGACTCCGAATCAGCAGAGCTTTCTTATTCTGCAAATGTTGGAGCTGAACCAAATACCTGAGTTGATCAAGCAACTTAAGCCTCCTATGTTGTTACGTTTACTAAACTATTCTATCTCTTCCCCATGAAGCCGGAAAGGATCTCGCTCGCACTCCGCCGCAAAAATCTCCAACGACATGTTTTTCTTTTCCGCCCGCCGCCTCAGGTGCCTCACCAGGGGCTCGACAATAAGCCTTTCCGAGCCGAAGTGTCCGACGTCAATGAGGGCCAGGCCGGCCTCCAAGGCTCGCAACGCCTCGTGGTATTTCAAGTCCCCGGTAATATAGACATCTACTCCCGAATTTATGACGGTCTCAACCAGGCCGCCTCCACTGCCGGTGCAAATTGCCACCCGGTCGACCTGCCGGTCGACGCTCCCCACCGTTCTCAACCCGTTGACGCCTAGCACCTGCTTGCTCAGGGACGCCAGCTCGCCGACACTCATCGCTTTCGGCAAGGTACCTATTCTTCCCATCCCCCCGTAGCGTTCTTCCCCGCGCCAGAGATCATCAGACTCCAAGGGTTCGATGTTTTCCAAATTAAGCAGCCGGCCGAACCGATCGTTGGTTCCGTCCCTGGCAACGTCCAGATTAGTATGGGCTGCAATAATATGAACTCCGGACAGCAGAGCCGCGGCAACGAGATTTGCCGGGAATTCGTCTGTGCGCAAGGCTTTCAAGGGGCGGAAAATGAGCGGATGGTGGGTCACCAGACATTCACAGCGCCGCTCTCGAGCTTCGCGGATGGTCTCAGAACCCGGATCGAGTGCCACCAGTATGCGCTCCACAGCCGCTTCCGGATCGCCGACCTGAAGACCGCACTGATCCCATGACTGAGCGTAGCGAAAGGGTGCGTACTCATCAATCCAGGTGTAGATCTCTTTCACACAAGTCATAGCCTTCACCACAAAAAAATGGGGGGGTGTTCTTCAGAACACCCCCCCATCCTGTCATTTCTTGCAACCTCTGGGAGCCTCTTCCCATTCATGGGTCGCCGCCGTCCCGTCGGATGAAGATATCCGTTGTTTATGAGGCAAGACTGCTATATCGGGCTGCATAATCATCCAGTACTCGAATGGTGGGCCCACCTGGCCTCGAACCAGGGACCTACCGGTTATGAGCCGGTGGCTCTTCCAGCTGAGCTATGGGCCCTGCAAAACCTAACGTAAGAAGTACAGCATATATAAAGAACCGCTCCAAACCATGTCAAGTTAATAATGCTATGGTTATATCTCGATAAAGCTCTTCAGCTCTTTGCGCCTGCTGGGATGGCGAAGTTTTCGCAGCGCCTTCGCTTCGATCTGGCGGATGCGCTCTCTGGTAACGGCAAAATCCTGACCCACTTCTTCCAAAGTATGATCGGCTTTTTCACCGATGCCGAAGCGCATTCGAAGCACCTTTTCTTCTCTTGGAGTAAGAGTTGACAGGGCCTTTCGCGTCTGTTCGCTCAAATTCAGATTGATCACCGAATCGACCGGCGAAGAAACCCGTTTGTCCTCGATGAAGTCGCCAAGATGGCTGTCTTCTTCTTCACCAATGGGAGTTTCCAGACTGATCGGTTCCTTGGCGATTTTAAGAACCTTGCGCACCTTATCCACGGGGAATTCCATCTTTTCAGCGATCTCTTCCGGAGTGGGCTCGCGCCCCAATTCCTGCACCAGATAACGAGAGGTGCGAATCAGCTTGTTGATCGTCTCGATCATGTGCACCGGAATTCGTATGGTTCGAGCCTGGTCGGCGATGGCCCGGGTGATGGCCTGGCGAATCCACCAGGTCGCGTAGGTGCTGAACTTGTAGCCGCGTTGATATTCAAACTTGTCCACCGCCTTCATGAGGCCGATGTTGCCTTCCTGAATGAGATCCAGAAATTGCAGCCCTCTATTCGTGTATTTTTTGGCGATGCTCACCACCAGCCGGAGATTTGCCTCGATCAGTTCGCTCTTGGCCACCTTAGCGCGCAACAGGCCGTCCTCAACCCGCCTCAAGATCTGCCGCAGTGATTTGGCATCCATTTTGGCTTCCATCTCCAGGCCTGTGATGCGCTCCCTGGCTTCAATGGCACTACCGGCGAGCAGCGCAAAAGAATCGGCCGCGAGTCCGAAGCTCCTTGCCACCTTCTCCAGCTCTTCCTCATCGTTTTGCGCTTCATCATAGAGCGGCTTCAATTCCTGCAGGGGTTTCCCACAGGCCAACAGGCAATCCTCGAGCACTTTTTCAGCCTCTTCTATATTCATTAAATACTGACGCAGCTTATCGATGACATGTTCAATATGGTGCTTGCCGAGCTGGAGGCCTTTGAGCAAACTGACAATCTGCTCCTTATGTTGCTGAATCTGGCTCTTCAGGCTTGACTCTTCCGCCGGCGACATAGTTTGTGCGAACAGGGAAGCTTGCATCCTTTTGTTGGCTTCATCCAGCTTCTGCACCTTTTCCAGGATGCCGATCATCCTCTCCCTTTGTGCCTCTTCCTCATCCGTGCTGATCTCTTCATCGGATTCGCGAAGAATGTCGGTTAGACGGACGTCACCCGATTCCACCTTGACTTTAAGGCTCATGATCTCTCGAATGCCGATGGAAGACTCCATCAGGGCATTAAAAACCTCTCTCTCTCCCGCCTCGATCCGTTTGGCAATTTCGACTTCACCCTCACGTGTCAGCAAAGAAACCGAACCCATTTCGCGCAGGTACATCTTCACCGGATCGGCCACCCGGCTGGCGGCATCGGCCTCCATATGCAGGTCGTCCTCCTCGTCATCGAGAAGGGAATCCGAGTCCGCCCCGATCCCTTCCCTCACAACCTGGACCTGTTGTTCGGAATCGACGATTTCGATATCCATTTCATCGAAAATCATCATCATATCGTCCAGTTTTTCCGGCGATACCAGATCGTCAGGCAAGGCCTCATTCACTTCGTCGTAAGTAAGGTAGCCCTTCTCCTTGCCTACGGAGATAAGACGTTTGATGTCCTCCAATTCGGGTTTAGAAAGAGCAGGATCACGTCTTTGCTTCATTTCCTTGTCTGTCATCGATTTCTTTCTCCCTCAACGTTGTCTGGTGAATCCGTAACTGTTTTCTTGGAACAAAGACTCTGCATCTGTGTCAAAAGCTGTTTAACCTGCACCGTGTCGCCCTCGCGCTCAGCCTGGCGAAGAGCTTCCCGCAGATCGGTGCGCACCTTCTTCGGTGCCCTTTCGCACAAAGCTTTCAGCCAATCCTGCATGTGGATTTGCGCGCCGGTCAGATCTCTTGATTCCAGTAGAAAATGGGTGAAAAGGCCTTTCGATTCATCGTCCAGCAAAAAGTCGTAGACCACAGCCGCTTTGAAACCGTCATAGGGCGGACGGGCAATCCGCAAAAGGATTTCTGTAATGGCTTTGAGCTGCGGACTGTTGAAATTGTCTAAAGCGCCCGACGATCTTACTTCCTCGATCAGCGCGGGATACTTTATCATCGCCCGCACAACACTCTCTTCCAGCGACTGAGCCTGAGGCAGGTAAGAGGCAAGCTTCGATCGGGGAGCGTAACTATTTCGCGCCTGTGCGCCACCCATTTGGAACTGTTTTATAACTGCAGATTCGGAAAGCGACAACCTCTCCGAGATCAGGCGCAGATATTCAGATCTCACCACAGGTTGACGCACATCGTCTAAAATGGGCTTCAACTCGGACAGGACTATGGATTTACCGCTGATACTCCCATCCCAGCTCGCAAGCTTTTTGCTTATGGCGTAGATTCCCAGGTCTTCCCGCCGGCGCAGCAATGCCTCCAGGGCATCAATGCCGTTGCTGCGCAAAAAATCGTCCGGGTCCATCCCGTCCGCAAAACGAAGGCAGCTGACCGCCAACTGCTCCTGTAAGAATAGCGGCAATCCTCGCAACATGGCCTTTTCCCCGGCATCGTCGGCATCATAGGCCAGCACCACCTCGTCGCACATGCGCCGCAGCAGGCGCACCTGCTGCACGGTAAGAGCCGTCCCCAGGGTTGCCGCCACCCGGTAAAACCCCCGGGCGTGAAATGCCAGGAGGTCCATGTAGCCTTCCACCAGGATCACCTGTCGGATGTGGCGGCATTCTTCTCGAGCCCGTGCATGCTGGTAGAGCATACGCCCTTTGTGATAAACCGGGGTTTCGGGACTGTTCAGATACTTGGGCTCATTAAACGAGGTTGCCGCCGACTTGCCGTTGGTCTTGTCTGTTTGTTCCGACAGGCTTCTGCCGCCGAATGCCACCACTTTGCTTCGCTCGTCGCGAATGGGAAAAATCAAGCGATGCCTGAATCGGTCATAGATTCTATCTTTGGAGCTTCTTACCAGGAGCCCGGCTTTAATGCCCAATTCAGGCGGAATGCCGGAGTTGTTGAAGTGTTGCAGCAGTCCGTTCCATTCATCCGGGGCATAACCGAGACGTTCCGTTTCGACTACGGCCGGCGGCAAGCCGCGGCGTTGAATATAGTCGCGCGCAATATTTCCCGACCGGCTGTGATGGAGTTGGCGATAAAAGAAATCTTCCGCCATTGCCAAAACGTGGTATAGTTGTTCGCGCTCTTTCCTGGAAGCATCGGCTGCTGCTGCGGATTGAAGCGGCGTCTCGTCACTTTGCGGCAGGACGATGTGGTATCGATCGGCCAGGTACTTTATGGCTTCCATGAAAGATAAATTCTGCTGCTTCATGACGAAGCTCAGAACGTCTCCGCCCGTTTGGCAGCCAAAGCAATGGTAGAACTGGTTTTCGGAATCCACATGAAAGGAGGGAGTCTTTTCCTGATGGAAAGGGCAGAGGCCGACATAGCGATTCCCGACTCGACGGAGCGCCACCACCTGACCGATAACATCTGTGATATCAACAGCTTGCTTGACCAGTGCGGCCAAATCCGTGTTACTCACCTGAGACAGCCCGCCCCTATGCTGGAAAGCCTAAACAAGAACCCCTTGAAGACCCGACCCCAAACTTAAAAACTGTATCCAGTCAATTTCATCAAATCAAGGGGTGATTCCAAAAAAAGGCTATTTTCTGCTACCGCGCCGGCGCACTGCTAAGAATTTGAAGCCGGTTTCAGCCCTGCAGTTTTGAGCGCACAAGCTCATTTACCTGCTTGCCGTCTGCTCGCCCGGCAATCTTGGGCATCAGAACCTTCATAACCTTTCCCATGTCTTTAGGGAACCGGGCATCGACTTCTTTTATCGCTTCTTCAATCAACTCATGCAACTGCTCGGGGCTCAGGGCTTCGGGAAGAAAAGTCTGCAGGATGCAGATCTCGTTTTCCTCCTTGCCGGCCAGGTCGATGCGGCCGGCCTGGTTATACTGCTCGGCCGATTCGCGTCTCTGCTTGATCTGAGTGGCGATCAGCTGCTGGATCTCCGTTTCATTGGGTAAGCGCTTGAGCTCTTTTTCTTTATTCTTAACGGCGGTGAGAAGAGAACGGATTGCATCCCGTTTATCCTCGTTTTTCTCGCGAATCGCCGCCTTCAGCGCCTGCTCGATTTGTTGCCGCAAATCCATTTGCACCCCCCTAAGTTGTCTTCATGTACGCCTTAGCTCTTGCCAGTGCTTCGCTCAGCTTCAAGGTGCCACTGTAGATGGCTTTCCCCGTAATAACGCCGGCCAGGCCCAGCGGGACGAGCGGCAATAAGGCTTCGAGATCGGCCAGGGTAGCCACGCCCCCCGAGGCGATCACCGGAGTCGCAGTGGATTCGAGCAGGCGCCGGGTGGCCTCAACGTTGACTCCCGTCTGCATTCCGTCGCGCTGAATATCGGTGTAGATGACCGCACCCAAGCGGATTTCGGCAAACCGGCCGACCAGACTGACCGCGTCCGTGCTGCTGGTTTCCTGCCACCCTTCTACGGCCACCTTGCCTTCGCGAGCGTCGATTCCGAGCGCCACCCGCTGCGGGTAAAGCTCGCAGGCCTTCTCCAGCAGCTCCGGTTGACGCAGCGCGGCCGTCCCTATGATCACCCGCTCAACCCCGAAGCCCAGGTAGTCTTCAATGGTTTCCAGGTTGCGAATGCCTCCGCCGACCTGCACCGGAATGGAAACGGACTGAACAATCGCCCGGATCGCGGCTTTGTTGCGCGGTTGCTTGCTGAAAGCCCCGTCCAGATCAACCACGTGCAGCCATTCCGCGCCTTCCTGCTCCCATCTTTCGGCCATTGCAGCGGGGTCTTTGCCATAAACGGTCAGTCGCTCCAGGTCGCCCTGCATGAGGCGGACGCACTGACCGTCTTTCAAGTCGATTGCGGGGAAAATTATCATTTGTGCGCCGTTCTTTCTCTGTCAGGAATTCCGCTCATGGTTTCGAGGCTTGCGCTTCTAGCAGGGCTTTCAGGTAATCGGGCGGTTTAACCACTTTGCGCTCGTTATTCACACAAACGTGAATGGTGAAGCCGTTTGCCAGCATCTCCCCGTTTCGCTTGATTTCATAGTCGAACCTGAGGCGGGCCGGGCCGGCAAAGTGAAATTTTGTGGCAATGGTCAGCACATCGTCGTAAAAGGCGGGCTTCACATAACAGCAGTGCGCCTCGATCACGGGAAGAAAAACGCCGGCTTCTTCCACTTCGCGATAGCTCCGGCCGCAGTGGCGGAACCATTCGGCACGCCCGACCTCGAACCATTTCAAGTAATTGCCGTAATAGGCCTGTCCCATGGCATCCGTATCGCCGTAAAGAACCCTGAATCGATCTTCAACTACCATCCGTTCCTCTGTCAAGAACCTTTGATGAAATAATCAAACAGCTCGACACCGCTTCCCACGCTCCATCCGCTTGCCTTTGCCAGCGCCTCGCAAAAGGTTTGCGAAGACGCCCCGGCGAGCCCGGTACGGCCAAGCTCCTCCACCAGGATAAACGGCACCGGATCGGTCGCATGGGTGCGTATGCTGACGGGTGTCGGATGATCGGTTTCGATCAACAGCCTGACTTTGTCAAATCGGCCGACTTCGGCCAGAATCGGCCCCACCACTTTTTCGTCAAAGGCTTCGATGGCCTCGATCTTTTTCTCGAGACTTCCTTCGTGCCCCGCTTCGTCTGGAGCTTCGATGTGGACATAGACCAGATCGCCGCTCTCCAGAGCAGTCAGCGCCGCCTCCACTTTGCCGGCATAATTGGTATCGAGGTAGCCTGTTGCGCCCGGAACGAAGATGGGCTCCAGACCGGCATAGACCCCAAGGCCTTTGAGCAGATCCACCGCTGAAATCATCGCTCCGGTGAGCCCGTATCTTTCCTTTAAGGTCGGCATGGAAGGCTCCCTGCCCTGCCCCCAAAGCCAGACGGCGTTGGCCGGGCGCTTGCCGGCAGCGATCCGCCGCTGGTTGACGGGATGATCGGCAAGAATCCTGCCCGCCTTCTCGATAAAAGAGAGGAGCACCTCTTCCTGCCGGTATACTTCCTGGTGGGGCCCTGCGGGCTCGCCTGAAATATCGTGCGGCGGAGTGGTCTGCAGGTCTTCGCGGCCGTCGGTCCAGACCAAAAGATGCCGGTAAGCTACGCCGGAATAGAGGCTCAGCGCGGTGCCTTCCACCGCACGCTGGAGTGCGCCGACCAGTTCATGAGATTCCTCCGTCGTTATGTGCCCCGCCGAATAGTCCAGCATGCGAGCCACACCTTGATCGTCTGTCTCAAGGGTGACCAAATTGCAGCGGAACGCAACTTCCTCGGGGCGCAGCCGAATCCCCATACTGGCCGCTTCGATCGGCGCTCTGCCGGTATGGTATCGCAGCGGATCGTAACCCAGCAGGCTCATGTTGGCCACATCGCTGCCCGGCTCCATTCCTTCCGGAATGGTTCGAACCAGCCCCACCCGACCGCTTTCGAGCAACCCGTCCATATGCGGCGTGCGCGCAACCTGCAGGGGCGTTTTGCCGTTCAATTCCTCGACGGGATAATCGGCCATTCCATCGCCCACCAGAATGATATACTTGCAGTCCATGATTCTCTTTCTTCCGCACCCTACTCATTCTCGATTCGTATCAGCTGCGTGGAAGCCAGCACAACATCCAGCCGGCTCATTTCGTCCAGAGCCTGAATGACATCCTGTTCGAGGGCTTCATGGGTGAGCATCACAATGGGCACGGCGCCCTCCACCTCCCGCCCCTTTTGGATGACCGCGGCTATGCTGATATTGTTCTTGCCGAGTATACCTGCAATCTTCGACAGCACACCCGGGCGATCCACAGCGGCAAAACGAAAGTAGTAACAGGTGGTGACATCCGTTATGGGCTTGATGGTGACGGGCCGCAGCCGCTCGGGCAGAAAAGAGAGCGGTGCGATGCGCTCGGTGACGTTGCCCATGATGTCTCTTGCCAGATCGATCAGATCGGCCGCCACCGCACTGCCGGTCGGCATCATGCCTGCGCCGAGGCCATAGAGCATGATGTTGCCCACCGCATTGCCGTGGATGTGAACGGCGTTGTACGCCCCTTTTACGCTCGCCAGCACATGGTTGGCCGGGATCAGAGTCGGATGGACGCGCATCTCCACCCGGCCGTCCGTATTGCGCGCAATGGCGAGCAGCTTCAATTCGTAACCGAATTCCCGGCCGAAGCCGATATCGAGCGGATCGATGCGAGAAATCCCTTCAATGTACACCTTGTCGAACCGGATCTCGCTGCCGAAGGCGATGGCGCTGGCAATGGCCAGTTTGTGGGCGGCATCGATTCCTTCGATATCCAGGGTCGGGTCCGCTTCCGCGTAGCCCTTCTGCTGCGCCTCGAGCAGAGCTTCGTCGAAAGAGAGGCCGTCATCGGTCATGCGGGTCAGGATGTAATTGGCCGTGCCGTTCAGGATTCCGTAGAGGGTGTCGATGCGGTTTGCCGCAAGTCCCTCCCGAAGCGACTTGATGAAGGGTATGCCGCCCGCAACCGAAGCTTCAAAGCCGATGGTTCGACCGTTTTTGCGAGCCACCTCGAACAGTTCATTGCCGGCGTGGGCGAGCAAGGCTTTGTTGGCGGTGACCACATGCTTTTTGTTTTCGAGCGCCTTGCAGATCAGCTGCTTGGCCGCGCCAAGGCCTCCGATCAGCTCCACCACAATCTGGATTTCAGGATCTTCTAGAATGTCCTCCGCCCGCCTGGTCAGCAGTTCGGCGGGCACCGCCACCGGTCTCGGACGTTCCAGATCCATGTCCGCCACTCGCCGAAGCTCGATGGGGACTCCGAGTCGAGCCTCGATCTCGCTTGCGTTCTGCCGCAATACTTCAATAACCCCGCAGCCAACCGTACCCCAGCCGATCAAACCTACACCAATCCCTCGCATATCGTCCTCAGATCTATGTCTACCTTTGCATTTCAAGTTGGCAGTCACGAACAGCACGAAGAACACGAGGAAAAATATGGATTATTTCGATTCCTCTTCGTGTCCTTCGTGGTTCAAGTGAAATGAAACGGAAGTTTAAGGTTTCCGGAGAAAAGCTAGCCGGTGGCGCTCGTTCCGGTTTTTGCCAGAGGGGGGTTTTCTTTTTGCAGAGCGCGGCGCAGCCCCCGGATGGCCTGTTTGGTTCGCATCTCGTTTTCGACCAGTGCAAACCGCACGTATTCGTCGCCGTACTCGCCAAAGCCAAGACCCGGCGAAACGGCAACTTTTGCTTCCTCAATCAAGAATTTGGAGAACTCCACCGAGCCCATCGCTCGGAACTGCTCCGGGATGCGCGCCCAAACAAACATGGTGGCCCTGGGTTTTTCGATGCTCCAGCCGACCCGGTTTAAGCCGTCTATCAACACGTCACGGCGCGATCTATAGATGGAGACGATATCGTGAACGCAGGATTGATCGTCGTTCAGGGCAATAATGGAGGCAATTTGAATCGGCTGGAAGACACCGTAATCGAGATAGCTCTTGATGCGGGTAAGAGCGGCGATCATCTCCTGATTGCCCACGCAGAATCCCACGCGCCAGCCGGGCATGCTGTAGCTCTTGGACAAGGAGAAAAACTCCACGCCGACCTCTTTCGCCCCGGGCACCTGCAGGAAGCTCGGCGCCTCGTAGCCGTCGAAGACCAGATCGGCATAGGCCAAATCATGGATGACCATCATCTGGTGCTCTTTGGCGATGTCCACGATGTTCTGGAAAAAGGTGAGATCCACCACCGCCGTTGTGGGGTTGTGCGGAAACGATATGACGAGCAGTTTGGGCCGCGGCCAGGTCTGCTTGATGGCGTGCTGCAGATCCTCCAGGAAGTTGCTGTCGGCCGTGATGGGAATCGAGCGGACGTCGCCCCCTGCAATGATGGCGGAATACGGATGAATGGGATAGGTGGGATTGGGCGCAAGCACCACGTCCCCCGGGCTGATCAGGACCAGCACCAGGTGGGAGAGACCCTCCTTGGCGCCGATGGTCACCACCGCCTCCGATTCGGGGTCGATGTCCACATCGTAGCGGCGCTTGTACCAGTCGGAAATGGCCACCCGCAGACGGGTGATGCCGCGCGAAGCCGAATAGCGGTGATTGTGGCCCTTGTTTACGGCCTCAACCAGTTTGTCCACAATATGCTTCGGAGTCGGTATATCGGGGTTGCCCATTCCAAGATCGATGATATCCTCTCCGGCCCGCCGTTTTTCCATCTTCAAGGCATTGACCTGAGCGAAAACATAAGGCGGCAAACGATACATGCGGCTGCGTTGAGCGATATTGAAACTCATATTATCCTCCCCATGGTTTAAACTTTATTTAGATATCTTATGGTCCTGATTGATGTCAAAGCATTTCGCCCAATCGATGATAGCACAACCCTACCCTTACAGCTTCTTATAATAAAGCACGAAGTGCAGGAAAACACATGAAAAAAAGAAGGCGGCGTTAGCTTTGTAAGCGCTCCCTGCGGATTTCTAACCGTTCACCGCAAAGGCGCAAAGGACGCGAAGACACGCGAAGAATCATCATGGAAGGATTCACGCATTAAAGAAAGGGCTTTTTGCACACCTTGGCGCTCTTTGCGTCTTTGCGGTGAAAAATAACCTTCAAGAGTATCTCTCAAGAAAGAAGGACCTTACGGTCCTCAGGAAGTTGCGTCCTTTTCAACTTGACACGACCCCTTCCCGATTGTACGGTTCGTACCAATTCCCTGCACATTTCAAACTGATACGGCTTTCTCAACTTCCCTGCTACCATCAGACCCTTGACGTTGTCCTGCGACCCGCGAAACCTGGATACTTTCACTGGTTCAACTTCATTTTACTTGTTTCGTGCCCCTCCGGCACGACCTTCTCGTTGGAGAAGAGCGGAGACAATTTCACCATGTTTTCAAAAACGGGCGGCATGGGAGTGCAAAGTCCAGATGACAGGCTCTGATTAGGCGGTATATGCGGCTGGGGGCAACAGTATATACCGCCAGCCAGAAATCGGAATATGCTGTTTTAAGCGGTTTGTTTCCCTAATACTTTGATCGCATTACACAATGTTGATCAGGGGGTATATGTGACTTGTGGAGTCGCATTTTCCAATTTCATTTAGGCAGTCTAGTATTATGTTCGGCGGAGTCTACCAAATACCTGGAACTACGAACAACAGCACATGCAAGAGGAAGGTCAGATGGAATTAGAGAATCAGCTACGGGATTCGGTCATGGCTTGGGGTGCGGACTATTTCGGCATAGCCGATCTGACCCCTGCCCGTGTTGCTATTCTCGCACAGGGCGGAACGGAAATCCCTCAGTACCCGCGATCCATTTCAGTTGGAATCGCACTCTTTCACACGATTGTAGATCAGCTGTTCCGACGCCCTGACCGTGCAGTAGCAGTAAGCTATCGATCTCACTGCTATGATGTGATCAATGGCCGCCTTGACCAGATAGTCTCCCGTGTAGCAAGCGTCTTGCAGCGTAGGGGGCATAGAGCCTTTCCTGTCCCGGCGGCAAAGCGAGTGGATGATGAGCGGATTTGTGCAATATTTTCTCACAAACTGAGTGCTCATCTGGCTGGGTTGGGATGGATCGGGAAGAACTGCCTCCTCATCACTCCAGACATGGGTCCTCGGGTTCG
>ENA-OSEO01002457-OSEO01002457.1-sediment-metagenome-genome-assembly--contig:-NODE-2457-length-26120-cov-5.418539_pt1 | contig 26120 bp, 25 predicted proteins | sample MGYA00237883_ERZ534232 | MGnify/ENA metagenome assembly ERZ534232
AGGGCCAACCGTCTCGTTCGTGCTTCGATACCTCAGCACGAACGGTCATGATTTAGCCGAAACGATGATCGAAGCCGCAGGACCGAATCAGCTGATGCCAGCCAAAATGTGCTGGAACATGACTTGACTCGGACTTATTTCGATCCATTGGAGACACACACTATGGCAAGGAAAAGAACCATCTACGTCACGGAATTCGATTTCAAGCGGCTCAATAAGTTGATCGAAATGCTGGAAAATGAGCCGGAAGGGCTCGACGCAAAGTATCTCGAGGAGCTCGATGATGAACTGCACCGGGCAAAGGTTGTGGCTCCCACGAGCATCCCTGCGGATATCGTTACAATGAACAGCAAGATTCGACTGACGGACCTGGACTCGGGGAAAGAGGTGACCTACCAACTGGTCTTTCCAGGCGATGCGGATGCAGGGCAAAACAAGATCTCTATCCTCGCTCCCATCGGCACCGCGCTCATCGGTTTCAAGGTTGGCGATACGGTGGAGTGGGGAGCGCCCGCGGGTGTGAAAAGGATGAAGATCGAAGAAATCCTCTACCAGCCCGAAGCCGCAGGTGATTTCCATCTCTAGCCGTCTCTTGGGGGAATCCTTCACACAAGAGTTGGAGTCGCCATGCTTGTTAAGGACCGGACCTTGCGCTTATGCCCGCAGCCAGTCTTGATTCTCACTAACTTCCATGACCGGCCCAGCCGGTCACAACGAAGAATGAGAATGGCTCAGGTGTAACGAGTAATAGTCGGCTTTCATTCCGTAATTTGGCTCCCGAATTCTGTATTCTCATATAAAGGAATGCGGGAATGACGAATAATGGCTCCAGCTGTTAAACGAGATTTCTCCGCCTGAAACAGTCCGGCAACTCTTCGTTCCCAAACCCCGCTCAACCCGGGTCCTTTGTGCTCTCGCCCCCAATCTCAGCTCCCTCGTTGCTGCACTCGACTCAAAACAGGCCCTCGTTCTCAAACTCCGTTTGGGAACGAGATCGAATCGAGAGAACCTTTCCGGGGTTGGTGCAATTCCGGGCCTGGCGCCTCTTGACAGTCGAATTTTTTGTGCTATGCTTGATGTGAATGACTATTCACATGAGGACAGTATGACCACTGTAAAACTGGGCACGCAGGTGAGACAAGAGCAGATTGCGCGGGCCGCACTGGGCCTGCTGGCCACTCATGGCCTGCAGGGGCTCAATATAGAGCGTGTGGCCCAGCGCATCGGGATGGTGCCGTCGGCAATTTATCGCCATTTCAAAGTAAAGAAGAAATCTTGGATGCGGTCCTGGGGCTTATCGAAGAACGGCTTCTTGGCAATGTGCAGGCGGTTTGTGAGGAGTCGGCGGATTCACTGGAGCGCTTGAGACGCCTTCTGATGCACCATATCCAGCTCATTCGGGAAAATGAAGCCGTGCCCCGAGTGGTCTTTTCGGAAGAAGTTGGTTTTGGCGATCCCGCCAAAAAATCCAGACTGTACGGTATCATCGGCAGGTATCTCCAGGAGGTGGAAGAGATCCTGCGTCGAGGCCAGAAGGAGGGAGCCATCCGAGCGGAGCTCGATCCGGCAACCGTTGCGGTTATGTTTTTGGGACTGATTCAGCCGGCGGCGATTCTCTGGCATGTAAGCAGCGGCCGATTCGATGTGACCCGCCAGGCATCCAAAGCCTGGGAGATCTTTCGTGAGGCCATCCGGACCAGATAATTTCTGCAGACAAGGGAGGAGCAAGAAATGGGACGAAGAGTTGTACTGGACGAAGAATGCTGTATTGGCTGTGGGAGCTGCGCCGAGCTTTGCCCGGAGGTGTTCGAGATGGATGAGGATGCGGAGAAGGCCCGCGTAGTTCTCCCTGAAGGCGGCGATGAGGAGTGCATCGAGGAGTCGATTGCCACCTGCCCGGAGGAGTGCATCTCCTGGGAGGATTGACATGGCGAATTGAGGTTTTCAGGCTCATCACGGATTAACGGCATTCGGGTCGGTTCAAGTCGGAGACTTGAACCAACGAAACTGAAGACGACTTGAACCGACGAAACGGGAGACGACTTGAACCAACCAAAGGGCCGCGTATAGGATGATATCCCGGTACTCCGCGAACAGCTCAAAAACGAAGCTTTCAAACCTTAACGGGTATCGGTAAGAAGAAAGGAGAGGGGGATGGCGAATGATTTCTATCAAGAGCGCCTCCGGCGGTGCAGTCGTTTGATGGAAACAGCCGGGCTGGATGTCATGGCGCTCACCAAACCGGCCAACATGTTTTATCTGACGGGCGACGGCCGCCTGTGCGCCTATGCGATGATCACCCGGGAAGGGGAAGTGGCGCTGGGAGTCCCCTCGACCGATCTTGAAGATGTCAGGCAGCTGGCCCATTTTGACCATCTAACCGGTTTTGAAGATGAAGTGGGCATGATTCACTCCATCGCCCATTATTTCGAGCGGTTCGGCATTCGCCAGGGAGTCGTGGGACTGGAGTACGCTTTTCTGCCGCAGCCCCGAATGGGCATGCTCACCCACCCCCATGCCAAGCCCGAAGGTGTGGTTGCCAAAGACTGCACGCCCATCATGTCGGAGCTCCGTTTGGTGAAAGATGAAGGTGAAATCGAGGCGATGAAAAAAGCGGCGCAAGTGGCAGTGCAAGGGATGGAGGCTGCGCTGGAGGCGGTCAAGCATGGGGTGACGGAGAGCCAGGTGGTGGCGGCGGCCGAGTATGCCATGCGGCACAACGGAGCGGTGGATTTCTACCGCAGTTATGTGTCGTCCGGGCCGCGCACCAATGTCGCCCACGGGCTGCCCACTTTACGCAAGCTGCAAGAGGGCGACCTGGTGATGATCGACATTCATCCGGTAGTGGACGGCTACAGTGCGGACATGTGTCGAATGGCGTGTGTCGGCACGCCTACCTCGGAGCAGCAGGCCGCCCACGATCTCTATGTGGAAGCTCTTGAAGCGACCATCGCCAAAGCCGGGGCCGGGGTGGAAATGACGGAGTTGGAGCGGACGATGCACGGGACGCTCGAAGCGGCAGGGCACAAAGATCATATCTTCGGCCCGCCGATCCACGGCATCGGCATAGAATTCGAAGAATCTCCGCTGCCGCCGGGGCATGCCTTCTTCCATGGCGAAGCGGCGCCTCCCCCCCTCGATGCCAATGTGGTCATAGCCGTCGGCAACTGCGGCCTGTACACCGGCCCCTGGGGCGTGCGCGTGGAAGACACCGTGGTGGTGGGCCCGACCGGCCCAATCGTACTGACCGAATATCCGCGCACGCTGGAAGGATATGCTGTTTGAAAGGATCGGTTGCCCTACCTGCCGCCGTTTCGCACACCCTGTTTCCGCGTAGGCGTCGAAACGGTTGGGCAGCTTTCGCTTACGGCAGAGGTGCAAAACGCCTGGCAGGCCACCAGGGCAATTGCCCAGGCTCTGCAGGCCGCTATGATCGTTTTTCGGTGTCCGGCCAGCTTCATTCCCGCAGGTTTTTTCACATCCGGGCTCAGTTAAGGGTTTCAATGTCGTAATGGTTGAAAATAGGGTCCGCCGTGACCACCGGGAGTTTATGGATCTGAGCGGTGGCGATGATCATACGGTCACATGGATCGTGATGAACAGGCGGCAGTTGTGTGGAACGGATGCAGAGCTCGAGATCAAGGGGCAGGACCTGAAGATCGTGATGCTCAATGATCACCTTAAACCAATCGAAAGGCAGGGTGGGTAGTTCGAGCTTCCCCTTTCTATATTTGATGCCGATCTCAAAACCACTGATGGCTGAAACATAGACAAACGGCGCCGCAGCCACCCTTTGCAGGGTTTCCGGGGAAAGCTCGCCACCCCCGAGGACCAACCAGAGCAAGGCGCATGTATCCAGCAGCATCAGTCAGTCTCCGGCCATTCATCATCTTTTAGAGGCTCTGTCGGATCATACTTGATCTTTATGGCGCCCATAATTGGATGCGGCCTAAGACGATCGGGACGCCGGTGAGGCACCAGGTCAGCCACGGGTTTGCCATTCCGACATATGGAGATTCGCTCCCCCTTTTTTTCCACTTCAGCCAGGAGAGCCGAAAGCTTTGTTTTTGCTTCGTGAACATTTACAACCTTCATCATCTCCTTCCTTTCTGAATCCGGTCTTGTTCAAATTTGGCCGGATATCTTTTTTCACCCAGTCGGAATCATAGGCTGTCGGCATGCCGGTTCAGTTTGCCGGCTCTTCAGAGAAGTTAGTCTAATTGACTAAGTTGGTCAAGTCATAATGTTTCGAGGGATCACCCAAAGGTTGTGCGGTCAAAAACAAAATCCTCTCCCTGGCTGCGACAGGGAGTGAAGATCTATGCGCAGCGGTGCTCGGGATGCTCGGTTAAAATTTGGCAGCTTCTCACTAAGCGTGGGCAGAAGCCAGCTAAAGGTGTAAAATATAAAAGATTCAGCCACCCTTTTATTGGCTGAATGGATGAACCTCGATATTCTGCGAGCTTGTCTAAAAAATTCATTGCCTGGCTGAATTAACGCCCGGCGGGCGGTCATAAAGCCCACCCCTGCGTTATATTCGCTACGCCACTGGTAGGAGCGGAGTTTATACCCGCCCGAAGCGACATTTTTCAGACACGCTCTGAGAAAAGGGATCGTCTTTCCCAACGTCGGGGAGACAGACGGTTTTGTATGGACGGTGCGATCAATAAAGTAAGGATGAATGCGGTGGAAAATCTATTTACTGGTGAAGACAGGAAGCGGATCAGGGAGGGCATCGCCGCAAAATACAGGAAAGTCGCTGTCAGCCCGGAAGGGAGCTTCAAGTATCCTGTCGGGCTGGCCGGGCTTGAGGGGCAGAACTACGATCGCGGGATTCTGAGGGCGCTTCCTGAAGAGGTTCTGGCCTCATACTGCGGTGTGGGAAATCCCTTTTCCCTTGGACCGGTCCGGAAGGGCGAGGCAGTCCTGGACATAGGATGCGGCGCTGGAGTGGATACAATTGTTGCCGCCGTCATGACCGGCCCTGAAGGCAGGGTGATCGGCATGGATCTCACACCAGAGATGCTTGAGCGGGCAAGGGAAAACTTGAAGAAGGTGTCGCTTGAAAACGTGACCTTGCAGGAAGGCTCCGCCGAGGACTTGCCCTTCCCGGATGCAAGCTTCGATGTGGTGATTTCCAACGGCGTCTTCAATCTGGTGCCGGACAAGGCGAGAGCACTCAGTGAAGTGTTCAGGGTGTTAAAGCCGAACGGCCGATTCATGCTGGCCGATCAGGTCCTCACGGCCGAACAGCCGGCCGACACCGGATCCGTGGTAGAGAACTGGGCCAGGTGACAGGGAGGCGCTTTACCAGGAAAGGATTTCCTGGACATGATTCGAGAGGCGGGTTTTACGGAGGTCGAGTTGGTTGCCCAAACCGGCTTCAATAGTTCTCCGGTGACCAAAGGGGTTTTGTTTCGGGCCAGGCGGCCAGCGATCTCGAATGACGCAAGGGTGGAAGTGTCATCGTAGGACCTGCTCGGCAAGTAGCTGCGATTCTTCAATGTGGTGTACGCGGAGGGAGCCATCGACCGCAGGACAATACATCTGATCGCGCTTGGAGCATCGCTCGCTGCCGGATGCGACCCCTGAACGCGTTACTGCCTTGCAGTTGCAAGGGAACTTGGCGCAACGGAGGATCAACTGAAAGAGACCATGGCAATCGCCATGACCGTGGGGGCAATCAAGATCCGGATATTGCAGGAGTCAGCTCTGGCTCCCATGCCCGAGAGGAAGGCCGGCAAACCTAAATGGAGGTGTCAGTCAGGCCTATCTAAGGAGATCTTGTCGCATGGATTCGAATTGTTCCTTGCTGATTTCTCCTCCGGCATAACGCCTTTTCAATATGTCTAAAGCAGAATCCCGATTCGAAAAGGAAACTGTACCGTCACCTTTACCGACAGTGATCAACCAACGGATGAAGAATATACCCGCGGCGATGATCACGATCCAGAAAAGCATCATGAATATCCCTCCAATCCAGCCCCAAGTGCCGCCCATCATTCCCGGGCCGGAGCCCCAAAAGGGGCAAAAACCCGCTTGCGCAAAACCCTCCTTTACCTGCCCAAGGACCGACAATAGCGCTGCTGCCGATCCAGTACACATAGGTTTACTGATTTTCGCTGTCATTTTTTATTCTCCTTTGCTGTGACTAAATCCCTCTCGATTACGTTTTCATTTCATTGCGCCGCTATGGCTCCGAGTTGGGCTTGCCAGGAAAACCAACATTAAGGGGACCCAACTCCAAACCAGAAAGGCTCAATTCGAACCAACACGAAGGCTAGCCAATGTTAACTTTAGTACCTAACATTGATCTTGCTATACCTGCGCAGGATGAAATCCTTATTTTTCAGTTCTCGCAGAGACGCAGGGACGCAAGGAAAAACTGATGAAATCAATCTCTGCAGGAAAAGCGCAACTTATCATGCTCAACACCTATTAATTGCCAAGATCCCGCCTGGGCGAGGTCACAGCGAAAAATCAGAATACTGATGAATATGGGATAAGATTTTGTATTAATTCTGGCTACCGACTGCTGACTTCTGTACTTTGTTATAGGGGAATCCGCGCCGGGCCGTAAATGCCTGCGCCTGTGCGGTGAAGAACCGGTAGCTTGCGAGGAGTAGAACATGCCGAGTTATGATCATGCCCGATTGTGTCAACAGATCGTGGACGGGGCCATGGACGCCGTTATTTTTGCCGACCGGGAGGGTGCTATCAGGCTCTGGAACAGCGGTGCCGAAAAAATGTTTGGCTACAATTCTTCGGAGGCGCTGGGGGAATCCCTGGACATCATCATTCCCGAGCGGCTGCGGGATCGCCATTGGAGCGGCTATCGGCAGGTGATGGCAAGCGGCGTCACTCGCTACGGCGAGCAACTTTTGGCGGTTCCGGCGGTGCGAAAAGACGGGGCCCGCATCTCCATCGAATTCACCATCCTGCTTGTGCGTAACGCAGCCGGCGAGCTGATCGGCTCTGCCGCCGTTATTCGCGACGTAACCGCCCGCTGGCAGAAGGAAAAGGAGCTCAAACAAAGAATGGCGGATCTTGAGTCTAAGCTCTCAGGCGCCATTCAAGGTTCCTTCCCGGCGCCCGCTTCCCCGTTCAGGTAGGCAAGCATAGCATAACTGTCAAGCAGTTTTTGCCGATTCACGCTCACGTTTCTGCCGGCGGCTTTCCATCAGCGCCCCGGTCAAAGAATCGCCTTCACTGAAATTACCGCAAAAGGCCGCGACGGGATTGTCGGGTAGAGGTTGGATGACCGACTGATCACCTACAACTTTGAGCGGAAGCTTCTTGCCCGGAGTGATGTTGAGTTGACTGCGGATATCACGAGGAATGACGATCTGTCCCCGTGAGGCATTCTCCTTGATAGATTAGTGTCTGATTGGCACGAACAACAAGTCGAACAATGCAATTTACATCCTACGCATCAGAAACTGTTCAACAGGCTTACCTGCGGCGTCCACGCTCCAGAAGCTCCAACCCAGTTCGCGCGGGTTTACGGACGCTTACAGCGTTACGAACTCGCGAATGCGCGTACGAGGAATGAGATGGTCCAGGGTGGCGGTTGCAAATACCTTTCCCTCTAAGCGGAGCAGGAGCTGCCGCATATCCTCGCGTCTTTGCCTGAAACCGCGTCCGTCTATACACGCAACCACTTCATACCTCGATTGCCCGGCTGCAACATGCTCATTGCGTTGCGTTTCTAGCTCCTTTATGCGAGCGACCTTATCTCTGGCCGTTCCGTCATCGCTTGTGATCTTTGCTTCGATAATCACGGCAGGATTCACTTCATCCGGAATGCAGAAATCGGGAGCTTGCCCGAAACCGGGAATCCTTTCGGCTCTGCCGGTTTTTCGGTATGAGACCCCAGCCAACCGAAGGCGCTTTTCGATTGCATTCTCCATGACTTCCCCGACCAACTCGGAAACGGCATCCCTGTGGGCTGCAAAAGGGCGGCCAAGAAAGCGCTCGTAAAGCAAAACGGCGTAGGGCACGTTTTCATTGCTGGCATATCTTAAAGAATCAAGACCACCCTTGGTGTCGAACTTGGCCAAACGGTGAATGACCCCTTCCTGATCATCCGGCGCGCCTTTGATGATGTAATGCACTGCGACATTCACCAAAGCATCAAGCCTTTCGATGATCTTGGACCGTTCCTGTGGAATATGCCCGCGAATACTGGCTCGGTTGATGCGGCGTTCGAACTTCCGGAGGCATTCGCGAATATATTGAGGATCTTCTCGACAGCGTCTGTCGAGCGATCTGGCCGCATTTTGAGTCACATCGCTATCGAGTTCGGATCGTGCCAGTTCAGCCCATTCTGGTGCGGTCATTCCAAGAATTGCCCGCAGCACACTCACGACCCTGCAATTCTCCTGGACGGCTTCATGAACCGCAGCTGGACTGAACTCTTGGAATGCCTTGCTGCAGCGCTTGAGAACCTCATAGGCATCCCGAAAGTCCGAGTACCTGATAAAGCCGCTTCCCATGGGCATAAGAAGAAACTCTGACCCCAAGTCCGAGAAGGTAACATCTACCATCTCCTCCAATCTCTCGCCAAGCTCTTCAGGCGTTAGCTCAAATGGCCGTTGAAGCGACATTCCCTCCTCCTCCAGCGTTCAACTACGTGCGAATATCTTTCCGGGTTGTTTCTCAATGCCGAGCCGTTGCTACGGTCCCATGAGCCATGCAGCAGATCCTCCCGAGCGGTATCAAAAGGATATCTGCCCATCCTCAGCACCATAGGATGTCTGTAGTTCTCGAGTAAACACGTTCTGTAGAGGAGGACTCACCGACAGGACATCGTCGAGGTGGCGCTCGACGGACGTTAGACCTCCAAAGGCTGAGATCCAGCGTGTTACGCTCTCCATGCGATGAACGACCGTGAGGCTGCTGTCCCACCCCTTCCTGAGATTCCAAACAGCCAACCTGATGAGATGGCCGAAAATGATGCAGCGAATGTCGCCAAGTGTTGCCGTAAAACTCCTCACACCGGCAAGTTTATCCAGATCCATTCTTATGAGCCCGGCAACACCTTCGGGGGTATCGACAATCCAATTTGCAGGGACTCTGCCCGTCGAGCGGCACACAAACACGGTATCGAGGATGGAAGACTTGGTTCCGCTTATGTGAATGGATGCCCCCATTTCTCCAGGGCATGGAAGGGAGGCCGAGCAGGCGAGACCTGAATCGAGTATGGCCACCGCAACGGGATAATAGGCATCCAGCCTGTTGTGATGATAGGTGAATGCCAGGGGAGCTCCCGGCTTAAGGGCTACAGCCATCTTTCGAAACACCGATGAGAGCCCCTCTGTGAAATGCTCCAAGCCCCGTCCCATGCTCTCGTTTCCCGTAAGCTCCATCGCGTTGCGGGTAGAGGCCTTCGCAAATTCGGGAACATTCCTTCCGACTATTTTGCGAAGCCATACGTAGCAGAAATCCATCAGCTCCGCATATTGAACGTTCCCGAAATACGGAGGATCAGTCAGCACGGCGTCGAGCCCACCCGGCTCGATATCCGCCTCAGCCGCGTCGGCGCAGAAGAGCTCAACCTTTCTTGAGCCGCGCTGGCCGCTGGTAGTGTTGCCATCCCCGATCCACTCGCCGCGGATATCAACCACCAGCTTTCTTCCTTCACTGTGGAAGATCTCGAAAGGTCTGTCGCAGTATGACTTCGCCTTGACGAACTTGGCGATGATGTTGGACCACCCTCCACTTCCAACGTTGTCTCCATTTGTTCCGGGTATGCCAAGGAAGTTCGACTCACACTGGATGAGCCCCACCGGAAATCCGTGGACCGAAAAGATATCGAGCGACTTTAGGGCCATGACATCGTAGCGGCACAGCATGTTTTGGTAGCGCAAAAGATCGGATAGGTTGGTTGCCAGAGCATTGCGCACCCGCTCCCCGGTCTCCCGTGAAATAGAGCGGCAGCTTAGCTCAAGACCCAGCAGTTGGCGCTTGTTGAACATCTCACGGTAGTGTCTGTATCCCCAGCGATGCAACCGGCTCGTTTCGTCTCCGCTCGGAATTTCATCATCAGGAATGAACATCGGCTGCAAACTGTCCCATGCAGACTCCGCGGCCTCCAGGCGCATGAAATCGTCGGGATCAGGCGCTTTAAAGAAGCGCCCTTTGTGGCGGGGTTTGCAGGCCGGGCAAAAGTACTCGATCGCAATCATCCTGTGCATGGGAGGGCCCGCCTTGGGGTCGGGATAGACGTTAATTTCCCCGCACTGAGGGCAGGCGCATCGATTTCTCCTTGCCGGCCCGGCAGCGATCAGCGTCTCGCCACACAGCGCACACCCACCCGGTTGCTTCCTATCGCCGGTTTCAGTAAGCCCGCCGCATGCAGTACAGAGGAACACATACTTCGGATGGCGCTTGTTATGCGAGATGAGGTGTCCTGGCAAGAGCCTGATCTCGTTCTTACACTTTCTGCAGGTCTTTGTTTTTACCCAAAGAAAGTATTTCACGTGGGCATCTTCCGAGCCACACTTGAGGCACCGGGTCCGATAGAAACCTCCTATCTTTCCTTGAAGCTCCCTGAGAAGTTTCTCTGCTCCCTCTCGATAAGCTTTCAGGTCAAGGTGCTCTATTTCCTGCCGTACGATCCAGTAGGACATGGGGTTGATATCGTGGCCGATCACGTCGCACCCGAGACGATTGGCTTCGAGCAAAGGAGTGCCTCCCCCCATGAAAGGATCTGCGATTCGAAGTCCTCCGAGATCATTGGGTTGATAGAAAGACTGCTTGACCGGCGCTGTCACGAATTCCGACAGAAGCAATCCCCGAAATAACGTCCCCGGCCTTCTGGCAAACCACTTGTGCACAGCGATGATCGGCCTGTAGTTCTGTTGAATCTGCTTCTCCTGCAGTGCCAGTCCGCCAATGAACGTTATATCAAAATCGTACTCGATCATGTGACCTCATGTGTAACACCATCGTTGGTGTAGATGTGCGACGTTTGCCTATTGCGACATTCATTGCTCATTTTCGCTCAGAAGTCAATTTGTAGACCAAAACTGCTGGGCTGGTACCGAAAAGATTTGAGGTTGCTCATGAACACGGATGAACACAGATCAAAAAGGGTATCTGCGCTCATCTGCGGCCAATGACTATCACCGCAACTCCGTTTCGTTCATGTGGATTTTCCTCTTCGTCACGCCCTGGCGTGATTCTTTCGAATTTCGAATTTATGATTTTCTGTCACAAAGGTATTAGTTCCAGAACTACGATACTAGGCGCGGCTTGATTTGACTCCAGATGATCTAACACCGGGGCCCTCCCTGCTATTCTTAATGATAAGCATTAATACACACCCGTTTTAGCGTGAGGGTCTCCTCGCTCCCAAACCCTACTTTTCTCTCGTTCCCAAACTCTGTTTGGGAACACACCTGGTTGGCAAACTCAGTTTGCGGCTCCAAGGATAGAGGGGGAGTATTGAAACAGGGTTGCTCTTTGTCATACTGGTCGGCGGCTATAACCTGTATTCTGGGCAGCCAGCTGGTGATCTTACGGGGTGCCCACGGACCGGCCTTTATTCTGTTGGTGGTTGGAATCGGCTTATGGGCGATGCTGCTCTACATGGTTTTTGCCGCATTTGCCGTGCAGGAAAACAAGCCGACCCTGCAGGAGGGAATCAACGGAGTGTGGCTGGTCGCGGTGGTGGCGACGCATCCGTGTCGATCCTGTGCGGACTGCTGACGGGTCATATGCCGATTGAGCGGGAGATCACCATTTTTTTCTCATTTTGCATGTTTTCCATCGGCTGCATGCTGTACCTGATGATCATCACCCTGATTTTTTACCGGATCATGTTTTTTCATTTGAAACCGGAGGACTTGAGCCACCCCTATTGGATCAACATGGGCGCGGTCGCCATCACCACACTGGCCGGTGCAACCCTGGCGGCAAACAGCTCCCAGTCTGCGTTTCTGCTGCCTCTGCTGCCGTTTACCGTGGGCTTGACGGTCTTTTTCTGGGCCACGGCCAGCTGGTGGATACCTTTGCTGCTGCTGCTCGGAGCCTGGCGCTTCATCGTTCGGCGGGGCGGATTCTCCTATGAGCCGCAGTACTGGGGAATGGTCTTCCCGCTGGGGATGTACACCACCTGCACCTTGAAGCTGGCTCAGGTTGCTCGACTCGAGTTCCTGCTCTATATCCCGAAGTACTTTATCTATCCTGCACTGCTCGCCTGGTGCTTGACTCTTATTGGCTGGGTCCGTTCGCTGCTGAAGTTATTGACGGCCGGACCCTGATACGATTCTCCGCGATGGAAAAGACCAGACACGGAGAAGGAAAGACGCGGAGACATTGCACTCCATGGCGGCGAGTACGTCAAGGTGTCCCCACTGAGCGGCGTCCTGCCAAACGATGGTAAGTCCCGTGTCACCGCCTCCCCCCCTTCCCGTGTCACCTTGGCGTCACACCTGGCGCGCCAGATCCCGTCCAAAGCGCTCACAGCGCGCCAGCGCCTCCTCATCGGGCCTCCAAAGCTCGCGGATGCCCTCGTTGACGACCTCGAAGCCCGCTTCCTCGAGCTTTTGGGCAATCATCTTGACGGACTCTCCGCTCCAGCCGTAGGCGCCGAAGGCGGCGGCCTTTTTCTTCTTGAAGCCCAGGCCTCTTATCTCCTCCAAAATACCGGCAATGGAGGAAAGAATTCCCTTGTTGATGGTGGGCGACCCGACCAGGACGGCTTTGGACTTGAAGACTTCAGTGATCACGTCGTTTTTGTCCGAACGGGCGGTGTTGAACAGTTTGATGGCCACATCCCCGTCCGCCGCATGGATTCCGCCGGCAATGGCCTCGGCCATTTTTCTGGTGCCCTGCCACATGGAGTCGTACAGCAGGGTGATTTGATTTTCTTGATAATCGTCGGCCCATTCTGCGTATTGGCGCACGATCTGGAGTGGGTCGTCGCGCCAGATGACTCCGTGGCTGGTGCATATCATGTCCACGGGGACGCTCATGGCCACAACCTCTTTGATTTTCCTGTCCACCAGCCTGCTGAACGGCGTCAGTATGTTGGCGTAATACTTGATACATTCCTGATAGAGCTCAGCCCGGTCTACCAGGTCGTTGTACATGAGCTCCGAGGCGTAATGCTGGCCGAATGCATCGTTGCTGAACAAAATGTTGTCCCCGGTCAAATAGCAAAACATAGTGTCCGGCCAGTGCAGCATGGGGGCCTCGATGAAAACCAGCTCGCGCGAGCCGATGGAGACTTTCTCGCCGGTTTTCACCGGTTTGAAATTCCAGTCCTGGTGAAAATGTCCTTTGAACGATTTGAGTCCATTCGCCGTGCAATAAATGGGGGTATCGGGTATCTCCCGCATCAGATCGGCCAGGCCGCCGCTGTGATCGATCTCGGCGTGGTTCGCCACAATCAGATCGATCTTTTTCAGCTCGATTCGCGCCCTGAGGTTCTCCAGGAATTCCCGGCTGAAAGGCTCCCACACCGTGTCGATCAGGACCGTCTTTTCATCCTGCACAAGATACGAATTGTAGGTAGTGCCCCGATCAGTGGAATATTCTTCTCCGTGGAACTTTCTCAGCTCCCAATCGATCTTTCCCACCCAGGCGATGTGATCGCGTATATTGAAGCTCATGTTATTCCTCCGCTTATCTTGGTTCATTGCGGCTTGCTGTGATTAATGCCGGCTATGACGCCGGCTGAGCTCATGTCATACCGGTTTGCGATGAGAATCTCGTAACGGTTCACCGCGGGGATGGCGGAGTCCGCAGAGTCCCCGTTGGTTCAAGTCGGACACTTGAACCAACGGCAGATCTACCCGCTGAGCGAGCTTTAACCCAGAATTGCCTTGAGATCCTCGTCGGGGGTGGTGATGGGCTTGATGTCGAAATTCTTGACCAGCACATCGAGCACGTTGGGCGTGATGAAGGCGGGCAGCGACGGACCGAGCCGTATGCCTTTGATGCCCAGGTGCAGCAGGGTGAGCAGGATGGCGACCGCCTTCTGCTCGTACCACGAAAGGATCATGGAGAGTGGCAGTTCGTTCACCCCGATGTTGAATGCCTTGGACAAGGCCACGGCGATTTGGATGGCCGAGTAGGCGTCGTTGCATTGGCCGATGTCCAGGAGCCTCGGAATGCCGCCGATGTCGCCCAGGTCCTTATCGAAAAAGCGGAACTTGCCGCAGGCCAGGGTCAAGACCACGCAGTCTTCGGGTACCTTTTCCACGAATTCGGTATAATAGTTGCGCCCCGGTTTGGCGCCGTCACACCCGGCTACCAGAAAGAAGTGGCGAATGGCTCCGCTCTTGACCGCCTCGATCACCTTGTCGGCTACCCCGAGGACCGCGTTTCTGCCAAATCCGCACATGACCTGGAGGCCGTTGCTCCCCTCCTGGAAGCCCGGCAGGGCAAGGGCTCTTTCAATCACAGGGGTAAAATCCTTGTCGGCGATGTGAGTCACCCCCGGCCAGCCCACCAGTCCGGTGGTGAAAATGTTGTCTTGATAGGATTCGCGCGGCTTCTGAATGCAGTTGGTGGTCATCAGGATGGCGCCCGGAAATTCTGCAAACTCTTTGGCCTGATTCTGCCAGGCAGTGCCGTAATGGCCGTAGAAATGGGGATATTTCTTGAGCTCCGGGTAGCCGTGGCAGGGAAGCATTTCGCCGTGAGTGTAGACGTGGATGCCTTTGCCTTCGGTCTGTTTGAGCAGAATTTCCAGGTCCTTGAGGTCGTGGCCCGAGACCAGGATGGCTTTGCCCTTTTTGGCGCCGAGGGGCACCCGGGTCGGAACGGGATGACCGTATGCTCCCGTGTTGACGGCATCCAGCAATTCCATGGCGCGCAAATTCACCGCGCCGCACTGCAAAACCAGGCCGACCCACTCCTGCAGGCCGAGGCTCCGGTCTAGAGTTGCGGCCAGCCCTTCGTGAATAAAGGCGTACACCGCATCATCTTCCTGCCCGAGAATGTGTGCATGGTCGGCGTAGGCGGCAACGCCTTTCAGGCCGTAAACCAGGGTTTCCCGAAGGGATAGGATATCCGAATTGATATCGGGGTCCGATTTGATGCCGACCGCCTCGCCCTGCTTGACCAAACCGTCGAGGGTCTGCTCGGGCCTGAAGGTGGCGGCCCCTTCGGCAAAGTCGACCTTTCCGCCGGCGGCCCGCACCTTTTCCTTAAGGGCTTCGCGCAGTTCCACACAGCGATTGATCAATTCGACGAAGCGCTCCGGGTCGAAATCCACGTTGGTCAGGGTAGAAAAGGTGGCTTCACAGGTAAAGGTATTGACCTTTGGATCGCTCACCCCAACTTTTCGGCCTTCGACGGCATACAACGAAAGCCCTTTGAGGGCATGCATCAAAAGGTCCTGCAGGGCGGCCACATCGGGCTGCTTGCCGCATACGCCGATCTTGGTGCAGCCTTCACCCTTCGCCGTTTGCTCGCACTGAAAACAAAACATCGCATTCTCCTTGTTTGCCTGGTTTTGGAAAAGTGAATGGTTTCTGTTGATTCTGAGCAACACAAAGATACACACTAATAAATTCTTAGAGTCCATGCCTTGACTTAAGTCAAGATCTAAAGAACGCAATTGTCGAATTCATTTAAATGGGAAGCGCGATCATGTTAGTTTGTAAGATAATAGGGACATCTTGTCACAGGCGGCAAAGGTGCGGCCAAAAGGGTGGGACCTCGGGTCCATTCCCATCGAAACTACGAATCACCAGTTAAAGAGGTAACGCTTCATGGCACAAGCTCATCTACAACGGCCTATGACCCGCAGGCATTTCCTGCAACTAATCAACGGTGCCGCGGCAGCCGGGCTTATGTGCTGGCCGGTAGCGCCGGCACTGGCTGCCCGGCAGGCGTCACTCGAGCACCAGGTGAACAGTTATGTTCAAAGGCAGCGTCGAACCGGACGCATCCCGTCCGACGAGACCACTGCGTGGTCTGTCTATGACTTCACGACCGGACGCAAGCTGGTGTCGATCAACGAGAGCCGGCCATTGCAGGCGGCCAGCATGATCAAGCCGTTTCTGGCCCAGGCTTATTTCTTTCGCCACCAGGAGAACAAGAGTCGCTATCCTTACGATAGACAGGTCCGGCTGAAAATGCAGGCGATGATCCGGGACAGTGACAACGCGGCGTCAAACTTCTTCATCAACCGGGTGGGGGGCGACCGCCCGGCAAATGAGCGGCCGCGCGAGGTGGAGCGGGTACTGAAACGACACGCGGGCGGCATCTTCCGGCAGACGTCCATCGTCGAATACATTCCGAGCAACGGCCGAACCTACCGCAACAGGGCCTCGGCCCACGACTACAGCCGGTTCCTGTATGCCATGCACCACAACCGGCTGCCGTATGTCAGCGAGATCAAACGCTACCTGGGGATGTCCAACCGCAACCGCATTCAGGACGGTGCACTTCCTTCAAGTCTCAAGCTTTATCACAAGAGCGGCACTACCGCTCACTTATGCGGGGACATGGGTATGCTGGTGGCCGAAGATTGTAACGGCAAGCTCTATCCGTACACCTTTATCGGCATCATCCAGAAGGATGGGCGGGCACGGAATTACGGCGGCTGGATGCGGGATCGCGGTAATGTCATCCGCGAAATCTCCGCCCTGGTCTATGATTTCATGCGCCGCCGCTACAACTTGCCAGGTTGAGCGCAGATTTTTGCTTTATCCGGCGACTGTGTCCTCAATGATCTGGATTTCCTCATCGGTCAGGCCGTACAGCTCATAGACAAGTCGATCGATGCTCCGGTCGACGCCTTCAATTTGGCGCTGGATGACCGCCCGGTCGTGGCCGGTTCGAGCCGCCTTGAGCTGCTTTTGCAGGTCCAGCATGGCCCTGACCTGGTCTTCGATGCGATTGCTTAAACTAACGTCCGCAGGGCTGGAATCCTCAACACCGCGGATGGGGATTTGCTGGACGTACATTGGCTTATATTCGAAGTAGCCACCCTGTTTGGTTGAGGAAATGGAATGAATCACAAAATCGGCAATTTTTGAATTCAGTATGCCAAGCAGATAGAAGTCATCGGCCACCAGGATCGAGGTTTTGTCGTTCGAATAGAATCCTTGCGTGTCGAACGTGTAGGAGGCTCGTTGGACGATGGCTGGAATGATGATCTTGGGTTTCTCGAACTCTGCATGGTAGGCAACAGTATCCTGGATTTCATACCATTGGTAAGGTCCGGGTTTCCTGCCTGGCCATGCTCCCCCCTTCCAGTCCTTCGGCTTTGGCATGAGGCGTTCTTTGAATCGACTTAGGTACGCCTCGATGGCCGGATAATGCTTGATAGCCACTCCCCGCCTGGTGAAGATGAGATAGCGTTCGCTTTGGGGCGGCTGATACCGCTTGATGTCGCGCCCGATCAGAAATGGCTTGATCAGCTCGGCACTCTTGGGGTGCTCGGCGATGAGCCGATTGCGGGTGGCGGCGTTAATCACAAAGGCTTCGTTCAGACCAGTCAGGATGCCTCGAAAAATCTTTCCCTTCACATAATCCCCCAACGGCACGCCCCGTTTCCGCAGTTTATTGAGCAGCGCCTGGGCACACTCCTCCATCAGCGACCAGCTTCGGCCATCCAGCTCAGTCTGATCGACCTGATAGCCATCCCGACGAACGATTTCATCCAGGTCTTTGAACTCGAGAGACCTGACTTGGGTGACCTGGAACCTGGTATTGGCAGTGGATTTGCACAGGCGCAGGATGCACGGGTAGGTGGTGGCCGTTTGAAAGACCGGGAGATCGCCGAAATCGACGATCTCTTCCAGGCAGCGGTGCTTCAGCCAGCCGCGCAATCGTTCGCCGTAGTTTGCGCGCATCCATTTGTTGGCGACAATATAGGCGAACCTGCCGCCCTCTCTGAGCAGCGCCACCCCGCGCTCGATAAAGTAGACATAGAGATCGGCAACGCCATGATAGACTTCATACCGTGTTGCCAGATAATCTTTTATTTTGCTCAACAGTTCCTGGCGTACATAGGGCGGGTTGCCGATGACCGCATGGAAGCCGCCGCCCCGCATGATTTCCGGGAACTCGGCACGCCAATCGAAAGCGTTGAGCTGATAGCGCTCCTCCTCGGAAAGCGAGGCGGTCTGTTGCAGGGTGTAATACTCGGGTCCGATCAACGAATTGCCGCACTTGATATTGTGCGCCAGGTCCGGCAGGGCTCGCTCCCGAAACATGGTGAGCTGCCGGGCCAGAGTCTGTTCGTTTTCACCTTCGAGCACCTTTAGCAGAAGCGACAGCTTGGTCACTTCCACCGCCTGTGGGTCGATGTCGACGCCGAAAATGTGATCCAATAGAATGCGCTTGCGCTCGGCTGTCGTCAGCCGCCAGTCGCCGCCATGGGTTTGGTATAGGGTGGGAGAGCGGCCTTTGGCCCACTGTTCCGGCTTGTTTTCCGTGTACCGTTGGAGGTGCCAGTCGAGCAAATACTGGTAAGCTCCCAACAGGAAGGAGCCGGAGCCGCAAGCCGGATCGAGTATCTTCAGCTGCAAATCTCGCTGAAGTTTATTGGGACTGGTCTCTTCCAGCATTTTGCCAATGGTGCGGCGAACGATGTAATCCACTATGTAAGTCGGGGTGTAGAAGACTCCGCCGGCCTTTTTGACTTCCGGCTTGTCCTCGATCACAGCACGGTGCCCGGCGGTGAGTCGAATCACCTTGCCCAAAAAACGCTCGTAGACCTGGCCCAGTAGCTCAGTCGGCAGCACGGAAAATTCGTAAGGGCTTTCCGGATAGTAGAGCGCATGAATGATCTGCTTTAAGGGCTTGTCGTCGAGGTTCAGGTTCGGTGTCAGGTCATCTGGCGGATCGGTTCGTCCTTTTTCGGCGCGAAAATGAAAAAGTCCCGAGTTGTAACGGTCGTCCGCCTGGCGGAATATTTCCAGCAGCCGCCGGTAGACTTGGGCGCCGTTTTGCAGGGTGGCCAGCCGTCCGTAGGGTTCGATGGCGCGGTCCTCGCAAATGCGCAGAAAAATGATGCGGTCGATGACCATCTGCACCGCGAAGTTAAGCTCCCGCTGGGTGCATTGAGGATTGCGCAGGGCGATGTGGCGGGCGAGGGCTTCGCGCCATGCTTCGATTTCTTTCAGGAAGGCGACGTCGACTTCGGCGGTGCCCCGCTTGTCTTTGTTCGATTCAGCATAGGCGTCGAAGGAGCCTATCAGCACGGCGTCTCTGGACAAAACGGAGGAGATCTCCGGCCAACGGCTGAGATACTCGGAATAGGCGAGGTAGAGGATGCGGCCGGTGGATGCCTTGTCGGTTTTTATCGGTTTGGCCCGGCAGTCGTAAACGGCGAGCTCTTCAAAATCGGTGAGCACGCTCAGCGGCAGGCGGGCCGACCAGGCATAGCGGCGTAATTGAAAAGCGGGCGCGATGTCGCCTTTGATATTCACCGAAGGTTTTTTTGCTTCCAGAAAAAACTTGCGGGCTCCGCCTATTCGAAAACAGTAGTCGGGCGCCTTGGTGGCTCCTCCAACTTTTATGGCATCCTCGTGAATGACGTCCTTATAGGCTTCGGCATACCCTTTGCGATTGTTCACATCCCAGCCGAGCGCCTCCCAGAACGGATCGATAAACTCGCGCCGTAGCTGTGTTTCGTTGTAACTGCCTGACCGGTACGCCTGCAGTTGCCGTTCGAAGCGCTCAACCAGCTCAAATATCACTTTCGGAGGCGCGGCTTGATTCGACTCCAGATGATCTAACACCGGGGTTCTCCCTGCTATTGTCAATGACAAGCATTAATACACGCCTGTCCAAGCGTCGTCAACCAGCGCGTTTGCCGCACAAAAACCGTCGTCATGTTCAGAGATTCATGCGAGACCCCATTCGAAATCCTGACGTGTTTCACAGAAGTTACTCATTCCATGCCAACACGCTGCGGGAGTGAACAGCGCAGGTGGAGCCGGCTTCAATTGAATTGACCCGGGTCCGTATTTTCGCTATGGTGAAAAGCATGAATTCAAGGACAGATATGAAGAGATCTCAAGAATGGCTAAAGCAAGCGGTATACGACATGAAAACAGCTGATGCCATGTTCAACACTAAAAAATATATCTACGCAATCTTCATGTGTCATCTCGCAATGGAAAAAGCGCTTAAAGGCCTCTATACACAGATGGTTATGGAAGTGCCTCCAAAAACTCACAACCTTGTCTTTCTCGTTGAGAGAATGAAGCTTGATTTACCAGATGATTACTACGATTTCCTTTTTACGTTGAACGGGTTGAGTGTCCCGACGCGCTACCCGGATGACTTGCAGAAGCTCTTGAAAGAGTACACAAAAGCAAAGACGGGCAGAGTTGTTGAGCAAGGCAAGGAGGTCTTGAAATGGTTGAAAGCAAGGCTGTAGCAGCCATCGAATTCTTGGAACAATGTTTGAGGGCCAACAGTGTAAATGTTTCAACGATCATACTTTTCGGATCTCAGGCAGATGAAAAAGCTTCGGCCGACAGCGATATCGATATCGTACTTATCTCGCCGGACTTTAAAGATAAAGATCTGCTTGCCAGACTGCAGATGGTTAAAGAGGCGGAAATAGCGACCATCAAGAAATTCATGATCCCTCTCGACGTTATCATGATGACACCTGAGGAATTTGAAAGCGGGTCATCCCTCGTATCCGCGTATGCGAAAGAAGGGAAAGTGCTCTTTGCGGCTTGATACGCCGCTTATTTCGACATAACCGGTAAGTCAAGATTGTTGCTCAAGAACCCTATGGAAGGAATTTCTCTTCAGCCCATGACATCGTCTCTGCGTATCATCGTGAGTGGCCTCATTGCCCAGTATCCGCTCGGTGGAGTAACCTGGGACTACTTTCAATACGTTCTCGGGCTGGCTCGTCTCGGCCACGACGTGTACTACCTGGAAGATACCGGGCAATGGCCGTACAATCCCGAAGAAGGGGGCACAAGCAAGGGGTGTGAATTCAACGTGGACTATTTGTCCGGGATCATGGCGCGCTACGGGCTCGAGGAGAAGTGGGCCTATCGGTTTCCATGGGAGTCCCGGTGGTTCGGCTTGCCCGATGCGAAGCGGGCGGAAGTCGTGCAATCCGCCGACCTGTTAATCAATGTCTCCGGCGTGCTCGAGCGTCCCGAGGAGTATCGGCAGGTCCGCCGTCTGGTATACATTGATTCCGACCCCGTCTTTACGCAGGTGAAACTGGCCAGAGGGCAGGCGGACTTTCGCAAGCTCATCGACATGCACGATGTGCTCTTCAGCTTTGGCGAGTGCTTTTCCCCGGAGGTGCCGGATACGGGGCACCGCTGGCGTCCGACACGACAACCGGTGGTGCTGGCGGAATGGCGCCCGGCAGAGCCCTATCGGGAGGTGTTCACCACTGTGATGAACTGGACCAGCTATAATCCGGTCGTCTACAATGGCCAAACGTATGGGCAGAAGGATATCGAATTCCAACGTTTTATCGATCTTCCACAGCTGGTGGCTCCCTCCATTCTGGAGCTTGCCGTCAACGAAGGGAAAACCCGCCGTACCCCGCGATCCCTGCTGGCTCACAAGGGCTGGCAAGTGGTGGACCCGGCCGTCGTTTGTCCCGACCTCGACAGCTATCGCCGCTATATCGAGTCATCCAAGGCCGAATGGAGCGTCGCCAAAAACGGCTATGTCGTCGGCCAGGCCGGGTGGTTCAGTTGTCGTTCCGCCTGCTATCTTGCCGCGGGGAGGCCTGTTGTCGTACAAGATACCGGCTTTCGTCCGGTTCTTCCGGTCGGCGAGGGGCTCCTGGCATTCACCTCGGTCGAGGAGGCAGTCGCCGCCATTCGGGAAGTCGAAGCCGACTACCCGCGTCATGCGCGGGCCGCACGTGGCATCGCCGAGACTTGTTTCGACGCGGACAAGGTGCTGACCCGTCTGCTGGATGATGCCCTGGCGGACTGAGGTGAAAGTACCTCGAATGGTCCTCCCGGCGCGCCTGCCTCCGCTTCGAGTCAATATTGCCGCCACTACCGAAAGCAAATCGGTCCGCTGTTTTGGCTGTCAAATGAACTTCGATTTTATTTGTGCATTCATGGCCGATCCCGACGAAACGTATGTCGTAGTGCGGATCCTTGGCCGGGATCGCGTCGCGGAGAGGTGGGAAACCATGCGGGATCTCGAAGGGTGGTGACGGCCGCAGCGAATCCAACGACATATGATCGCTGCGGCTCTATCCTGCTGTCCTGTTTAGGGTTGTCGGCCTCGGCGTTGGCTCGATCCAATCGGCCCTTGCAACGGTCATCCCGCGGATAGCCGCAACATCAAGCTGTTGAACCATGCTTGACGTAATGGAGGACCCTTTAAATCAGTAAATGCCACCTGAACCCTTCCCTTGGGCCGGATCTTCAAAAAGATGCACAGGGGTGAAACCGGGCGTGGGCTATCCGGAGGTTGCCGAGCGCAAAGGCTTGCCCGCCAGGGGATTGTAGAGCTTCATGATGGCATACTTCATTACATCCGAGGTTTTCAGGTCCACGATGAAGCCCATGAGAATATTATTTGCCTCCTCCGGCAGCGTACAGGAGTTGGAGGCATCAAATGTCAGACCCGGGAAGCCCTTGCTCAATTTCTTCTGATCATTCTTGCTCATGCCCACCTGGATCGTTTTCTTTCCATCCACTTCCTTTATTTGGCTGGTTAAACCCGCTGCCTCGATTTTTTTGAGTTTTTCATCATCCAAGTAAATATTGACATAATAATCTGCCATTTCCTGTACCTCCTCGAGCATTTGGTTTCGATTGTCACGCCACAAAGAATGCCATTTTCCAGAACCATGAGCTTCCGAGACGAAAACTCCGGTTTTCATCGCGAAAGTGGAATACCGGCCCGCACCTGTCACTTTCACGGATTCCGGTCGGTTTCCATTAGTATTTCCTCCGTTCCATGTCAAGAATAATACGGCAGGCTGAACAATTCGGGGCGATTGCTACGCCTGAGGGTGTATGAAGTCCCGAGGTCTGGCGGGAGCAAGCGCATGTCTTGTCGCCTGGATGGACTATCTATATCTCGGCAGCCATGAACGGAATTTCGACAGAACACTGGCAGCCTTCATTGACACAACCGGCGCAAAGCTCTAGACTACAACAGCATTCGGTCTGTCGAGGGGGCAGGGGAGCACCTGTGTAAACACTGTATCGAGCTCATTCGAGCGTATTGCTGTTAGCTGCGGGTACCGCTTTGCCGATTGCAGGGGAAAAGCAAAGCAGCACCCGCATAGTCAACCGGGCGAGACCATGATTTTACAAGAGCAAGCCTTGTTGGAGCGTGCAAGGAAGGTCCTGGGAGTCGACTTGGGGGCCGATGAAAACAAGCTCAGGTATGCCTACTATCGCCTGATGTTCCAGCATCATCCGGACAGGAATCCGACCAATCCGTCGGCTCACGAGCTGACCGCCCTCATCAATGAGGCTTTTGGCCTGTTGACCGGTAGAAGAAGCGATGCTCTGCTTTTGAAGCGGGACTTTCTTGTGGAAAAGGTCACCGGATGTGCGGTTGTGGAAGCGGAGGGGCTCTTATCCTACGAAGAGTGGCTCAAGCAGCAATTCTACAATCCGGACGAAGGGTCCATCTGGGCTTACTGAAAATTCCCTTCTTTAGCAGCAAGGCCTGCAGCAGTTGGAACGATCGAAGCAATGAACCCGGAAGCCGGTGACCAACAACTCATGCAGGGGACGGCGAATGGAGATCTGGAGGCCTTCAATCAAATCGTCTTGCGCCATTAAGCAAGAGCCTGGAGTGTGGCGTGGCGATTTTTAGGCGACCCGATGGAAGCCGAGGACGTGGCCAGGAAGCCTTAGGCTGCAACCGCAAGAAGTACAGCCATAGCAGCATTACGATCCAAACTGTCCGGCTCTTTGTCATCGGTTTCCTTCGTTACCAAGCATAATACCGCAAAACACGGCAGAAATGACAAGGTGGAGAAGGCCGGAGAACTGAACATTGCCGCCATCGGTTTTGTTGACTGCTGTTTCTTGGTAAGGGAAAGTCCTTGCTATCTACCGACCGGCAGGGTGAGCACCGGTGCGATGCCTTCAGCCTTGCCGGCCTGCAGTGAAAAAATCTGAGACAACATGACAAATGTTGACTTTGAACCAAGGTCCGAATCGTCGATATAGAACCAATTTCCTCTGTAGCGGACCGCGATGGCGGCATCGGCCGGTCTCGATGCTTCTGTCTTTATTTTAAAAATATCCCCAAGCAGCACATCCCAGTCGAATGGTTCGCCGGTCTCTGTCTTGGTAACGGTGACTCTTCCTCTTTGTATATCGGCTGCCGGCGCTTCAACCGACTGGGAAAGGTAGTACATGATGCCAAGCAAAGAGCGAGTGTCCACCCTGATGGACTGCTGGGTCCGAGGCTGAATATGCTGGGTCTGTGAATAAACGATTGGATAGGTGCTTGTGGATGGCTCAAGATTGAGAATGGCTCTAAGTTCGCCAACCAGCGGAATGGTCGAAGCTTTTGGGTCGAGCTGCAAACTGAGCCTTGCAGGGGGTTGTTCGGCGGACTGCAAAGCATAAGCGAGGTCAACGAGACCCCTTCTTTCAAGTTCGCGAAGGACCTCAACGGCCCTATAGAAATCCTTGTATTCAGGCGCCCTCCCGGGGGTTGGCCCGCTTGCCCGCAGCGCGTTCTTGACATTATTCATACTTTGAACACCCAGCAGCAAAACACGCTTGATGTTCCACCCCGACTGGTAGAGCAGCATCAGTTTCTCAAGAGTTAAAGGAGTCAGAAGCCGCTGGATAAAAGCATCTCCCTGCAAAGGGGTATAGGTGAGGGTTGGCTGGGTAGAGTATGCCGCCCCTGCTCCAAAGGTGAAGAGCTCCGTACTGGTGGTCGCACGCTCAAGCTCCGCGCCGGCTTCAACAGTAGATTCAAACGAGGGCTGTGAGGAGATGCTGCTCACTTCAAGGAAAGCCGGAGTGTCCCGGTACCTCAGTCGCACAAGATTCAGCAGCAGTTGCTCATCATTTGTCTGCTGGAAGGCTGCATTCAACTGGATTCTCTCGCCCTTCAATACCCTGGCGCCAAATGATGTGCAGCCTGCACTAAATAGAACGAGCAGACAACAAATGAAGATTTTCTCAACAGTGTTGCCCGTGGGCTCCAAGACTTTTCGATTCTTCATCTCTTTTCTCCTCGACTGGCTGTAAGCATTCAATCAAAGACAGGAATTCTCGGTTACTGTTCTGTCAAAACGATAATCCTTGATTTCTCACCGACCGCGCTTGAGTCCTGCAGGCCGAAGCGTCTGACTGTGACTGTTCGATTCGTCGAATTCACAAAGCCAAATAGAATTCTCTCCGCTTTTCCGTCACCGCCGGCGTGACGGTTTTTCGATGCAAATGGTGCAATGGGAAAAGGATATCCAATTTTAATATCGTTTGACAATATCGATGTGCAATATTATTGTTCATTAATTCATGGAGGAATGCAATGATTCGGGACCTCGAACTGGCGTTCATCAAGCTTCACATTTTGTACCATGCGAGCAAGGAAGAGGTGTTCGGCATCGGTTTGATGGAGGAGTTGGGGCGCCATGGTTACAGGATTGGGCCGGGCGTACTCTACCCGACCCTGGCTAAAATGGAAAAAGCTGCACTGCTCTTATGTGAAGCACGTACCGTTCAAGGCAAACGGCGCAAGTACTACCGGATTACCCGGGAGGGGCGTTTGCTTTTACAAGAGATGAAATCCAAAATTAAAGAACTGCACGAGGAGGTCGTAAACGACCAATGATCTATCTGATTGTATGCGCATCGGCGCTTTTGGTCTCCGGGCTGACGCTGTTTTCGGGATTTGGCCTCGGCACACTGCTGATGCCTGTATTTGCCTTGTTCTTTCCGGTGGAGGTAGCGGTCGCCGCAACTGCCATGGTGCACGGGGCAAATAACATTTTCAAAGTTGCGGTAGTCGGCCGCAACGCTGATCGCTCCATCGTTTTGAGGTTCGGGCTTTCCGCGATTCTGGCTGCGTTTGCGGGTGCATCGCTGCTCGCCTACCTGTCGGCATTGGGAGAACTGGCCAGCTATTCCATCGGGTCACACACCGCGGTGATCACTCCCGTCAAGCTGGCCATGGCATCGCTCATGCTGGTGTTCGCGTCATTTGAACTT
>ENA-OSEO01002459-OSEO01002459.1-sediment-metagenome-genome-assembly--contig:-NODE-2459-length-26058-cov-27.329625_pt1 | contig 26058 bp, 30 predicted proteins | sample MGYA00237883_ERZ534232 | MGnify/ENA metagenome assembly ERZ534232
GGTCTATTTACCGGATACATAAAACAGATTACAGAGAGATTTCACTCCTGGAGCGAATATATTCAGATTGTTGCCGGAATTTTGCTGATAGTAGTTGGTTTGGATCTTCTATGGTTAGCTTAGAGAGCGGGATAAATGGGGACAGAGCAAGATCATCTACATGAGAATCATATGCACAAAGACCATTCGCACCATTCGCATGAATGTGAGACAAGAAGAGTTTCAAAGCGAGATCGCATAATAATGCTTATCTTAGTTATAATTCCAGTTATTTTTTTATTTAAGCCGTTTGTTGCTTTTCAAAGCTTTACCAGGGCTAATTCTTTTCTTGATGCAGGTTTTTATGCGGACGCTGTCCGTCATTATAAAAGGAGTATCATTCTTAAACCGGATTTTTGGGAAGCTTATTCGTGGTTGGGATTTGCTTATCAAAAGGAAGGTAGGGTTGAGAAATCGATAGATGCTTACGATAAAGCAATCAAGCTTAATCCCAAAGATAGACAGGCTTGCCTTGAATTGGGTTTAGTCTACTACAGGAAAAAGAATTTTAGTAAATCTGCTAGCTATTTCAATAAAGTTGTTCAAATTGATCCCAGTGATTTGAATACCAGGAACTTGGAAGCTCTATCTTATGAAAAACTTGGCAAAGAGGATAAAGCTGTCTTGATTTGGAAAGAAATTTTAAAAAGTGATTCCTCATTCCGTCCTGCAATAGAAAATTTAGAACGAATCGGTAGATAAACTTAGAAATCTGGAAAATAATAATATCCTCATTGCGATCCTTTAAAAAGCAACATGAAGTGTTAGAAGGGTTGATCCGGTTTCAAAACCTCAAGAAAAAAATTGAACATACTTGCAAGTCAATATAATAATAATTATAATAATAATGTATGGAGGTGTGAATATGTTGCCAAAGGAAGACCAACCTGTATATCCCATAGGTGTTGTTGCCAGTATGTTGGAAGTACACCCGGAAACATTAAGGATATGGGAACGAAATGGAATCATCAACCCTGCCCGAAAAGGACAGCGAAGATATTATTCAAATCTTGATTTAAAACGCTTGGATTTCGTTCATAACTTGATAGAAAAGGATGGTTTGAATCTGGCTGGTGTAGGTAGAGTTGTTAAGATGTATCCTTGCTGGCAAAGGAAATACTGCTCAGGTGGTAAATCTCAAAGCTCTCGTAAAAGGATTAATCCATCGAAGCCCTGCTGGAAAGAAGCGGGAACTTATTGTCTTAGAGTTGAGGATAAAGCAGAATTGTGTTCCGGATGCAAGCTTAGAAAAGGGCAGAGGAGCTGCGAATAAAGATAAATTGGTGCCAGGAATTAAATATGGAGGAGAAATGGATTCATATAAAAATGTTGGGAGTACTTATGACTCTCAGAGCAGGGAATGTCCCTCGTCAAGTTCGGAAATGTTTAATCCTAAGCGAAAAGAAGGAATAAACCGCTATATTGCAGTTATGAGTGGAAAGGGTGGCGTTGGAAAATCACTAATTACAAGTCTCTTGGCTGCCTCTTTGGCAAAGAAAGGTTTTAGTGTCGGTGTTTTAGACGCTGACATAACAGGTCCTAGTATTCCAAAGATGTTTGGAATAAAAGAAAAGGTATTCTCGGCAGGATCCAATCTAATTCCACCCGAGACTTCAAGGGGAATAAAGGTTATGTCATTAAATCTTTTATTAGAGAACGAGGAAATGCCAGTTATCTGGCGAGGGCCAATAATCGCTAAGGTAATAAAACAGTTTTGGGAGGATGTTTTATGGGGGCAATTGCAGTACTTACTGGTCGACCTTCCACCCGGTACTGCGGATGCCGCTATAACCGTTATGCAATCCATTCCATTAGACGGCATAATAATCGTTGCTTCTCCCCAGGATCTTGCCGTAATGATTGTTAAAAAAGCTATCAATATGGCCAAGGATGTAAATATCCCAATCTTGGGATTGGTAGAAAATATGAGCTACGCAGTTTGCCAAAGATGCGAACAAAAACTGGAGTTCTTTGGAAAAAGCCAAGCAGAGAAAATTGCTGATGATATGGATATAAATCTTCTGGGAAAGCTTCCTATTGATCCAAGAATCGCACAACTTTGCGATGAAGGAAAGATCGAAAGCTACGATAATGATTCGTTCGAAAAAGTATCAGAAGCAGTTTTGAGTCTAGTGAAGTAGAAAAGATTTTTATAAAAATAAGCAGGATTGCAGAAGGACGAAGATTGATAATCAAAGATTATTCGAAAGAGGGAGGTAGAAAATGAAGATTGCAGTTGCTACAGAAGGAACGCAGGTCTCAGAACATTTCGGTCGGTGTTCGTCTTACACTATTGTAGATATTGAAGATGGACAAATAGTGAGTAAAGAGAAAATAGCAAATCCAGGTCATGAGCCGGGTTTTTTGCCTGGATATCTGGCGCAGAGGAATGTAAACTGCGTAATTGCTGGGGGTGCTGGACCTCGGGCGAAAGACCTTTTTGCTGAGCAAGGTATTGAAGTTATTACCGGAGTAAGCGGGAGCGTTGATAATATACTGAATGATTTTATTGGGGGAACACTTAAGACAGGTACAAATACTTGTGATCATTAATATAAGAGGTGAGATTGATGTTTGCTGTGGATCTAGACAGGTGTACTGGTTGCGCGGATTGCATTGATATATGTCCTCTGGGGGCTATTAGCATGAAAAATGAGCAAGCTGTAATCAATGTTGATGAGTGCGCAGAATGCGGTGCTTGCATGAATGCATGTCCCAATGAAGCTATCTTTGAGGAGGAACTTGAGCCCGGGATTAAGGAAAGAGTTATTGACAGCGGGATTAACATTTTTAGCCGGGATAAGGATTTATCGGAGGAGCTAGATCTAGGGTATAGGCTTAACAAAAAAGGAGATGATTTCAAAAGCCATCAAAACCTGTTTTCTTCCCTTTCTTCTATTAATAGGGATCGACCTCGACAGGGAGAAAACGGGAAAGGCCGCTGTCATAGAGGAAGCTAGGAGGCCACTAATTTAACCCTGGGTCCGGCAACAACATTAAACCATTAATGGGTAATTAAGGAGGTATTTTAAGTGAAAATAGCTATAAGTTCAACAGGACAGGATTTATCGGCTCAAGTCGATCCACGTTTCGGTAGATGTCAGTATTTTATTATCGTCGATCCGGATACAAAGGAATTTGAGGCGGTTGCAAATCCCAACATTTCAGCTTCGGGAGGAGCAGGCATACAATCCGCCCAACTAGTTGCGGGGAAAGACATAAAAACTATCCTAACAGGTAATTGTGGGCCAAATGCTTTTGCTACTTTAGAAGCTGCGGGAGTAGAAATTATTACCGGTGTTGCCGGAAAAGTTGAGGATGCAATTGAGCAGTATAAGCAAGGTCAATTACATGCAACCACCAAACCTACGGTGGAAGCAAAATCAGGTGTTAATCAGATCAACATGGATACTGGCCGAGGAACCGGAACTGGTATGGGAAGAAGCAGCGGTCGTGGTATGGGTCGAGGAATGGGCGGCGGAAGAGGTCAGGGTGGCAGGCGATTCTGATGGATCATATATTTGGGCCTGTGCTTTCAAGACGTTTAGGTATGTCGCTGGGAGTGGATCTGGTTCCCTTCAAGATATGCAGCTATGACTGCATATACTGCCAATTAGGTCAGACAACTAACAAGACTATTTGCCGAAAAGAATATATATCCCATAATACAGTGCTTCGAGAGATAGAAGAATACCTTTCCGTGAAATATCTTGCTCCTGATTATATTACTTTATCAGGCTCTGGAGAACCTACATTGAATAACACAATTGGCAAGATAATTAGGAAGACAAAGCAGATTACTGAAATTCCAGTAGCCGTATTAACAAACGCCTCACTATTTAGCCAATCTGAAGTTCAGAAAGATCTAATGGCAGCTGACGTGATATTGCCCTCTTTGGATTCAGCCTCAAAGCAAGTATTCACTACTCTCAACAGGCCTTATAAGTCTCTGACAATATCAGGAGTAATTAATGGATTGACTTCTTTCAGACAATCCTTTTTGGGAGAAATGTGGCTTGAAGTACTTCTTTGTCGAGGAGTAAATGATGATAAAGAGGAACTGCAAAAGATAGGGGAAGCGATACACAGGATAAAGCCTCATAAAGTACATCTTAATACTGTTGCTAGGCCTTCTCGTAGCGGATTAGCTTATCCATTGAGTCTAGAACAATTGGAAGAAGCACAAAAAATATTAGGGGAAAATACGAAAATAATTGGGGATTCTAAAAAGGCACCCCCCTTTAATAATTGTCAGACAGTTGAACAGAAGGTATTTGATTTGTTGCGGCGCAGACCCTGTACTGTTAAAGAAATAACAGATTCTTTAGCAGCTAAGCCTGAGGAAATTACAAAGATAATCGAGGCTTTTACTAATTTAAAAAAAGTGGAATATACGGTTTATGGAGGACAGATTTACTATCATTCTTTGGAATTGAAAGAAATAAAATGAATGCCTTTACGAGTTTTCTTACTCTAGATATATGAAAAGGGCAGAAGGACAAGAAAATGGGTGTATTAAAAATAGCTGAATATCCTCACACAATATTGAGGAGAAGAGCAAAAAAGGTAACTAAATTCGATAAAAAAATAAGACAGTTTGTGAATAATCTAGCCAGTACAATGTATGTAGCGAAAGGTGTGGGTATATCTGCGCCCCAGGTCGGTGCGCTTCATCAAATTATTGGAGTGGATGTGGGCGAAGGTTTTCTGGTGGTTGTCAATCCTGGATTGATACATAAAGAAGAAGAGCAAGTAGACATAGAAGGTTGTCTTAGTTTGCCTTCTATGGTGGGGAATGTAAAGCGGGCTAACAAGGTTGTAATAGAAGGATTAGATGCTGATGGAAAATTTATAAAAATAGAAGCCGAAGGATTGCTTGCTCGTGTTATACAACATGAGATAGATCATTTAAACGGAATCCTAATAATTGATCGGGCAATCGAATTTGCTGTTGGAAATGAAAATAATCCCGAAAAGACTGTGATCAAATCCAATATTAACTATTAGATGCATAGGTCTGATTAAATAACAAATGTGCTGATTGAAAGTATAGAGGGAGCGGTTGGGCCTTTTTAATTAGAGCTAATGGAGAGGAAAGATATGCCTATTTATGAGTACAAATGCACTGAATGCGGCAAGATAAGTGAAGTTGTGGTAGGCATTGCGGAAAACAATGCCGAAATCAAATGTTCTCAATGTGGTAGCGAGTTTATGGAAAAGATTATTCCTTCTACCTTTATCGTGATTGAAGCTAAGAAGAAAGAGACGATTTCAAATAATACGAGCTGTTGTGGAACAACTACTCCTTGCGATAATCCAAAAAGGTGCTGTGATTAGAAAAAATGATGCTGGATTAGGCTGAGCGTAAGAGATGTAGGGAGGTGTAAGTAATGCCAGGAGGAAATGGTACCGGACCTGCAGGTAGCGGTCCCAAGACAGGTGAAGTCAAAGGAAGAGGCAGAAGAGGTCAAGGTGGAGCATCAAGTGCAGGATCAGGCGGAAATTGTGTTTGTCCTAGTTGTGGAGCAATAGTCACGCATCAAGCGGGTATTCCATGTTATCAAGTGTCCTGTCCAAAGTGCGGAACAAGAATGGTCAGGCAGTAGATAAACTAAGATTAATTTAAATTTAAGCGGTGCTATGAAGCTAAAAGTAATTTGTGACAACAGAGTGTATAAAAAGAGCAGCAGAGAACTTAAAACATCTTGGGGACTTTCTATCTGCATTCAATACAATTTAAATGTTTTATTTGACACTGGTGAAGACAAGGAAGTGTTTCAAAGTAATCTTAAAACTCTACCGGTTCCTGTTGAAGAGATTGATTTTTTGGTAATATCTCACATGGATTATGATCATATTGGTGGTTTAAGTGCGGTTCTAAGCGAAAATTCTGATCTAAAGGTTTTGCTTCCTCAGGGTGTTGATGAGAATCTCAAGGCTCGGTTGTCTAATGATGGAGCTGAACTAATTCAGGCTGAAGGTTTTGAAAGAATTGCACCTAAGCTATATACGACGGGAAGTCTAGGCTTGGAGATCCCCGAGCAGTCCTTGATAGTTGAAACCATTCAGGGATTAGTAGTAGTAACCGGCTGTGCCCATTTTGGTATCGTGAATGTGCTAAAAGAAGTCAAGAAAAATTTGACCGGGAAAATATTTATGGTTATAGGAGGCTTTCATTTAATGGCTGAGAGTAATAGAACAGTAAGAAATATAATTACTGACTTTAGAAAATTAGGAGTTGAAAATGTGGCACCAGCTCATTGTACTGGCTCTAGGGCTATAAGGCTGTTTGAAGATGAATATAAAAGCGACTTCATAAAAGTAGGTGTTGGACAAGAAATAGAGATAGAAGATTAGAGCAAATGAAAGGAGCCAAACATGCCCATCCATACATTTAAATGCAAGGACTGTGGGGAAGAGTTCGGATTTCTTGATATCCCAGGAGCTCTAAAGCAAGATCCCGAATGTACAAAGTGCGGAAGCAAAAACATTGAGAAACTACCTGATTCATTCGGCCAGACTGACTTTTTCGGTTGTGATCCTCAAGGTCTTTGAGGTATGAGTGATTGATTGTACAAGTTTGTGCATCTGAAAAGTAAGTATTATCGGAAGGGACAAATAGATGGATTTGAATAATAAAGCGCGTTTCTTAAGAAAACAGATTCATTTCTATCGAGTCTTGGGATTTATGAAATCACTATTAGTACATACATATATTAAAGGAGTTAGTTAATGATAATTTCGGTAGCAAGTGGCAAGGGCGGCACAGGTAAAACAACAGTAGCAACCAATCTTGCCTTGTCATTGGAAAATGCTCAATATATTGACTGTGATGTTGAAGAACCTAATGGCTATATATTTCTTAATCCAAAGGTAAATGAAACCAAGACTGTTTATCTTCCAACTCCTAAAGTAGACCAAGATAAGTGTTCCTACTGCGGGGCATGCGCAGAATTTTGTCAATTTAATGCTCTTGCTGTTGTCAAGGATAAAGTCTTGATATTTCCTGAACTATGTCATGGGTGCGGAGGCTGTGTTTTGGCTTGCCCCGGTTCTGCAATAACTGAAGAAAACAGAGCGATTGGTATTGTAGAGAAGGGGAATAGTTCCAATCTTGCATTTGTTCAGGGCAAATTAAATGTAGGCGAACCAATGGCAACACCTATTGTTGCTGCAACTAAAGATGAGATAGATAGTGAAAGAAACGTTATTGTTGATGTGCCTCCGGGAACTGATTGTCCTGTAATTGAAGGACTCAGAGGATCGGATTTCTCCATACTTGTGACCGAACCTACCCCTTTTGGTTTGTACGATCTTAGATTGGCCGTTGATCTTGTGAGGATGCTGAATATCCCATTGGGTGTTGTTGTTAATCGATCGGGTCCGAATGATGTTCTTATTGAGAAATATTGTAAAGAAGAGCGTATACCAATTTTATTTAAAATCCCGTATCAGAGAAGCATAGCAGTTCTCTATTCGAAAGGCATCTCGCTTGTCGAAGCTGACCCCAAGTGGAAGGACTATTTTTCCAGACTTTTTACGAGTATTGGGGAGGAGATTAATGAAACAACTCACAATAATTAGCGGCAAAGGAGGAACCGGGAAGACGACTCTAACTGCTTCTTTCGCGACTCTAACAAAAAACACGATTATTGTAGACGCCGATGTTGGTGCACCGGATCTTCATCTTCTTTTGAATCCTAAATTAGTGCAAACTGATGAATATTTTGGATCTAAGGCAGCAGTTATCGATAAAGAAATGTGTTTAGAGTGCAATATGTGCCAAGATGTTTGCCGCTTTAATGCAATAGATAATTTTCAAATTAATTCTTTGCTTTGCGAGGGTTGCGGAACTTGTACTCTTGTATGTTCAGAAGAAGCGATAACCATGACAGACCAACCAACGGGTCAAACGCATTTTGGGGAAACCAAATACGGTTTCTTGATATATGCGAATCTCTTCGCGGGAGCAGAGGCTTCTGGTAGGTTAGTTACAAAGGTTAGAGAAATAGCACGAAGATTGTGTGAGCAACAGTACTGCGAACTTATCCTTTTGGATGGCTCTCCCGGAATTGGGTGTCCGGTAATAGCTTCTCTTACCGGAGCAGACTTAGCTTTGGTAGTTACTGAGCCAACATTATCTGGCCTGGCTGATCTTAAACGGATAGTAAAACTTACAAAACACTTTGAAATAGACACGACTGTGTGTGTCAACAAGTATGATATAAATTTGAAGAATAGCCAAGTAATTCAAGAATTTTGTGATAACAATGGAATAGAAGTGGTGGGAATGGTTCCCTTTGATGAACAGTTTAATAAGGCACTACATTTAGGAAAGCCATTTCTTGAGATTAATAGCAGATCGACGGCTAAGTTAATTGAGGGTATTTGGAGTAATATTTGTAAATCTCTTGATGTAGAAAGTTTAGTTGATTTGAAAGTTAAAGGAGGAGAATAAATGGACAAACCGTATCCTCCCTGGAAGTACTGGACTAAGAGTAGTCTAACAGACACTCTTAGGAATGTATTCGACGGTCTTGGAGAAAAAGCGAAGGAGAATATACAAAATATTCTGAATAATTTTGACTGTGTTCAGGAGATAACAGAACTTGATTTTTTTATTGGAAAGGATGCTCCCGCTTGCAGTTTCATTGTAACGTTTATATGTAAAGATTTATCCAAGCAAGACCCTGATTCAGACTCAGTTTCACTTATTAAAGAAACCCAGTTTAATATCCTTAAGGATATTTCCAGTTATCTTAATACGACCCGACTCAAACCGGCTGTTAAAATAACAACAATATGTCCTAGCGGGGAACTTGTATCATGGACATGCTGGGAATGCCTAACAGAAATTTATAATGAAGAATTGCCATACGAAGACTGGAGTTTATCAGCGGATTTTAATTACGAACTGAAGTAATTATTACTATATTAATCTTAAAAAATGCATAACAACTCTTTCGAAGTAAACGTGTTAGGTTAAGAATTTGATGGATAGAGGAGGCAGTGATGGGAAAATCAAAAAAATTAAATAATGAAAAAAATAATTATAAGCAAGCTGAAGTTTTAGAAGAAGAGCAAATTGTTAAAAAACAGACCAAGGCGGAATCGGGAGCTTCAAGGTCAGATCTAATAATTGAGATAGCCCAGCTTGTTATAGATGTTATAAGGGTTATGCAAAGATTTGTAAGACTTTTCCGACATATTTCAACCTCAGCCTAAGAGTTTATGAAAACCTGTGAAACCATAAACTAGAGTGAAATTAGTGGTATATAATATATACCACTAAAACCATGAAGATTTATTTTAGTAAGAATACTAGATACTTTGTGGTTTTTTATTATGATTTAAACGTAAGAATGAAATAGTGAATTAGACTGTAAGATCGTATTACTAATGTTCTTAAATGTTTTGAACAAATCCGAATACAAGCTCTTGAAGAGTAATGCAAGATCATTGGCAACTCACTAAAACTTAAACTTACATACTACGAGCATGGATACAAGGAAACATAATCTCCTTTGAATCTAATTAACTGAAGCAAGGCATGTTATTATCAATTTTAATTTGACAATTGCTAAGCTATTAGCGATATTGAAGGAGTGAGCGGAATAGATTAATAAAAAGAGAAAATTAAAGAAGTAAATTACCCGTCTAACTTGACTGTTGCCAGGAAAGCGGACACCTAACTATGAAGAGGATAGTGATAAATTCTTGTTTGTTTGAAAACTGGCTGGAGTTTTTCATTTTGGGCTAAAATGTGCGGAGAAGGGTGCGATTTGTTTATTAGCCGGTTATTATTCTTGCGGGATACTCTTAGCCTAAAACAGTTGTAGAACAACTATCAGGCATTGAGGTAATAGGTATTGTGATATGGGAAAAGCAAACGAAAATAAAGACAAATACATAGTCAGTGCTTGTTTGGTTGGGATGGAATGCCGGTATGACGGAGGTCACAAGGAAAATACACACGTAAAACAACTGGTTGGTTCTGGAAAAGCTATTCCGGTTTGTCCCGAGCAAATGGGCGGGCTTTCGATTCCAAGACCGCCTGCGGAGATTTCCGGTGGCACCGGGGCGGATGTTTTAGCCGGACGGGCAAAAGTTTTAAATTCGGAGGGAAAAGACGTCACAGACTACTTTATAAAAGGAGCTTTTCAGGTTCTTAAACTAGCTAGAATGGTAGACTGCAAGAAGGCTATTTTAAAAGAAAAAAGTCCCTCCTGCGGTACTGAAAAGATCTACGATGGGAGTTTCAAAGGAAAACTAAGAGAAGGCAGAGGGGTTACAGCTGCATTCCTCGTACAAGAAGGAATAGAAGTAGTGAATGAAAATGACTGTTGAACGACCTGTTTACGGATTAGAAGAAGAGGTCTTTGTTACCGAGCCAACTAAGCCGTCACTAAAGTCCTTGTACTATTTAGCGGGAATGTTGAAAAAGGACCCTGGTTTCTATTACACTCACACAGCGTCCAATTTTTCCCGGGGCAAGGACATCTCTCAGGGACTAATGAGCGGTGTTGAGATTAGCACAGCAGTGCATGGTGATATTGATGGGCTTTTGGATGATCTGGCTTCCCGTCGCAATGATTTGATTGCCATTTGTGATGGATTGATTGTTCCTTTAGGCCATTTGATAAATTTCTATGCTCCCACCAATACGTGTGCGTTTCAAATTCATGTGGGCGGAGTCAAGAATAGAGAAAAAGCATATAGGAATCTTGCCTACTTCCTGCCGCTTTTAACCTTGCTTACTGTGAATTCTCCCGGCGCAGACGGTAAATATTACGGGCAGTCCTTCAGGATTGATAAGTCCTTTGCTATTGGACCATTGAGGAGTGATTGGGAGTATAGATTCCAGGATATAATTTATGCTAAGCGTTTAAATACTATTGAGCTTAGGGTATTTGATCCAATATGGGATTTGGAAAGGATTCGCCTTTTACTTAACCTAATAAATGCAATTGTAAAAACCGAAAAAGAATATTTATTTGATGAGAGTTTGTATAATGAAATACGCTCGAAAGTCGCTGTTACCGGTTACTGCGAGGAAATCGAGGCGATTTACAGAGATCTTAACGAGGTCAGAGAAGTTCCCAGGCAAATTTTTCAAAATACCTGTTCTGATTTGGTGTGGGAATTTTATCAGCAAGAAGGACTTATCAGTACTTATTCAGCTTTGGATAATGCATATCGGACCGGTATGTTTATGTCGACCAGGACACCAAGTGAGAGTGACAGCTTACTAAAGGCAGGTATCGGATTTGCCGGTTATTATGTCCCTAAGCTTCCTTATGTTCTTTGGAAGTATTGGAGAGAATGGTGATAAATGGCAGGAGTCAAAGAATGATAAAAATCATATCTATTTCACTTATTGTACTCATAGCATTAATTTTTTGTGGTGTGTATTTTTTAAGAAATATCTGGTTCTATCGGGATCCCAAAAGAATCGCGCCAGCAAAGGACGGAGTAATCGTATCTCCGGCTGACGGGAAGGTGATTTATATAAAAAGGATCGAAGATGGGCAGGTAGTCTCGGAAAAGTTAGGTAACAAAATCGCTCTATCAGAAATAACCAAGGAGAAGTTGGAGAAATTTGGAAACGGTGCCAAGGATGGTTGGTTGATTGGTATTTATATGTCGCCCCTGGACGTCCATTTTAATTACTCACCTATACCGGCTACGGTTGAGGAGATTGTACATACACAAGCTAAAGTTAACCTTCCGATGGTTGACTTGTGGGAGTACATAAAACTGGTATATTTACGCCAGGGCGTTGATCTATTTGCAAAGCGCTTTCATTTTGAAAATGAGAGAAATACTATTTTTCTTAAGAACAAAAATATATCTATCATCGTTGTAGAAATTGCTGATAAGTTTGTAAATAAGATAAATTGTTTTGTAAAGGAAGGGGACAATCTGAAAATAGGGCAAAAGCTTTCCTTTATTGAAAGAGGATCACAGGCTGACGTGGTCATTTTTGAAGAAGATATAAAGATTAAGGTAAAGTTCGGCGACCAGGTTTATGGGGGAGAATCAATTTTAGCGGAATATGGATCCGGGAAGAATACCACCAAATGAGGTTGATGTAAATGACCAAGGCTTTAGCTCTGTTCTCCGGTGGGCTCGATAGCATTCTTGCCGTTAAACTTATTCAAGCTCAAAATATTGATGTTATAGGGATATCGTTTACCAGTCCCTTTTTTTCTGCGGATATGTCGCAGAAAGCAGCTCTCGATTTTGACCTACCTCTTCAAGTAATTGATATAACCAACGAGCTTCTAGAAATCATCAAAGCACCAAAACACGGCTATGGTCGGTTTATGAATCCATGTATAGATTGTCATACTTTGATGGCAAGAAAAGCTGGCTCTCTTTTGGAAGAAATGGGAGCTTCTTTTGTTATAACCGGGGAAGTTCTGGGAGAAAGGCCAAAATCCCAAAACAAAGATGCTTTGGGAGTTGTTGAGAAGTATTCAGGGCTAAAAGGTTACTTGTTAAGGCCGTTATCGGCAAAACTACTTGAGCCGACCATCCTTGAGGAAAAGGGCTTAGTGGATAGAGACAAACTGATGGGAATCAGGGGTCGTTCAAGAAAGCCGCAGCTTGTTTTGGCTCAACAATTTGGCATTTTTGATTTTCCTACACCTGCTGGTGGATGTTTGCTAACGGAAGAGAAAATATCACTTCGTTTAAGAGACCTTTTAAAAGAAAAGGATAACCCCAATCCCAATGATCTATTCTTGTTAAAATGGGGACGTCACTTTCGCTCATCCGAGGGATTAAAAATTGTGGTATCAAGAAAGGAAAGCGAAAACGATGAGCTTTTGCAATTACTTCAACCAGCTGATTTGATGTTCCAGGTTGCCGATTTTCCCGGTCCCAGAGTTCTGGTAAAAGGGGATGAAGTAGGAGAAATAACTTTAATGGAAGCGGCAGTACTTACAGCACGTTATAGTAAAGCACGTGAACTGGATGAAGTAACAGTGTTTTATCGTTCCGGTGATGAAACACGATCGGGAGAAATTGTGGTAAAAAAACCTTTAGCTACGATAAAGTCGGAAGAATATGATATTTCATTGATTGATAGTGGTAGTTATAGGAAAAACGAAAGTAAAAACAAAGAATAGATATCAATTACTTCGGCCTCGAAAGTGACAGATAAATAAAAGAGGTAAAATTAAGAACAAGCTTTGTACAGTGATTGTAAAGGAGTGTAAGATGGCAACATGGAAATGCAGCTCTTGTGGTGCCAAAAGAGAAGGCCGCTGTAAGCCCCGCAAATGTGAGAAATGCGGAAGCACAAAAGGTTTTGAAAAGGTAGTGAAGAAGTAATATTTATTTTGCGATAATGATTAAAACTTGGGATAGCTAAATTCAGGAAAGAAAATATGTTTCAGTTTGGCTCGTTTCGAATAGGAAAAATCCTAGGGATTGATGTTGAGGTCAACTATACATGGTTCCTAATATTTCTTTTAGTAACAATAAGCTACGGCTCTCTGTTTACCCATGATCCATACAATGTGCCGTTCCTACTGGCGACTGTTTTATCTATTATTACTTCTTTGCTGTTCTTTGCCTCTGTTCTACTTCATGAACTAACTCATTCTTTTGTGGCAAAGCGTAATGGTCTTGGTATTAAAAGAATCACCCTTTTCCTTTTTGGCGGAGTTGCTCAAATGACAGAAGAGCCAAGTTCTCCCCAGATCGAGTTCAAAATGGCAATTGCCGGCCCTTGTATGAGCTTCTTTCTCGCGTTGGTTTTTGGTGTTCTTTGGTTCTTTGTAACCCGGTTTGATCCGGGCATTACTTACACGGCACCTTTTGAGATGCTTTCTCTTATTAACCTGGGGCTGGCGATCTTCAATCTTCTGCCCGGTTTTCCTCTGGACGGAGGAAGGATAGCCAGAGCGGTACTTTGGTATTTTACTAAAAACATAGTAAAAGCAACTCGAATTGCATCTTACGCCGGGCAGGCAATAGCTTTCTTTTTAATATTTATCGGTTTCATCGCTTTTATCAGCAATTTCGGATTCGGCGGTCTGTGGCTTATGCTAATTGGCTGGTTTCTTAATAATGCCGCCCAACAAGGATATCGGCAAATGGAGCTCCAGCATTCTTTGTCGAATGTAAAAGTCGAGGAAATTATGACTAGGGATGTGGTTACTATTTATCCGGAATTGCCTGTTGATCAGCTAGTTAATGACTACTTCCTAAGATATAAATTCGGACGCTTTCCGGTTGTAGAAGGGCACAAACTATTGGGGGTTGTAACTTTGCATGATGTAAAGGAAGTGCCACGGGAAAATTGGGTTTCGATGACAGCCGGACAGATAATAACCAAAGCCAGTAAAAATATTGAAGTAACTCCTGGAGAAGAAGTTTTTAAGGCGCTGATGCAAATGGCGCAAGAAGATATTGGCCACCTGTTAGTAGTGAAGAACAGCAAATTGGAAGGCTTGATTACCAAGAGTGATATTATGCGGCTTATCAGAATAAGAACGGGACTTGGTATGTAGGATTCTTAATTAATTCTTGTTGATTTGCAGGAATTCAACATCAATTGACGTATTTAAAAGCAGTTATGTTTTCCATCAGTAGATTATGGGATTATTAAGAATTAATGAGTTATTTTAATCAGTTGAGTTTTAAGCTCCAAGTTTTAAATTTTACCGCGTGCAGAAAACCTGGCCGGTATTTTTTGCACTTTTTGTTAAGCACGTGATCATTGATACTAAAACAATATTGTAAGTATATCTATGGTTGTTAGTATTCGGAATTAACATTTCATTATTTGTCGAATGATAGGGCTTAATCAATAAAAGGAATGAGCTGTAACAGTGAAAATATCACGCAGAGGTTTCCTAAAATTAACCGCAGCTTCGTTTACCGCAACCTACCTTGCCAGACTTGGCTTCGATCTTAGCGAGGAAGCTTTAGCGGTAGAAAAACTGCGAATTGCCCGTGCGGAGGAAGTATCTACAATTTGTCCTTTTTGCTCTTGTGGATGCGGACTAATTGTAAGCTCAGAGCATGGGCAACCGGTAAATATTGAAGGAAACCCTGATCATCCCATAAACCGGGGAAATCTCTGTGCAAAAGGCGCAAGTATGTTTCAGGTAGCGGCAGATACCGCTAAATTAAGAAACAGAAAAGTCCGTTATAGGGGTGCGGGAAAAAATGAGTGGGAGGAAAAAAGTTGGGCCTGGGCAATAACCGAAATTGCTCGAAAAATCAAAAAAACTCGTGATGCATCCTTTACTGTTTCAGAAGGTGGGGTAACTGTTAATAGGACCGAGGCTATTGGCGCACTCGGGGGCTCGAACGCAAATAACGAAGAATGCTATTTGTGGTCTAAATTAATGCGGGTGCTTGGTCTGGTATATATTGATAATCAAGCTGGCCTTAGTTGTTCTCCTACAGCGGTTGCATTATCGGCAACGCTTGGTAGATCAGCGATGACAAATCATTTGGTGGACATTAAGAACAGCGACTGTATTCTGATGATTGGAGCAAATGCAGCGGAAAATTATTCAATGGCTTTCAAGTGGGTATTAAAAGCCATTGAGGAACGAAATGCTCAACTGATCTGTGTTGATCCCAGGTTTACTCGAAGCGCTGCCAAAGCCGATATTTATACTTCTCTGAGATCGGGGACCGATAGCGCCTTTATTATGGGAATAATAAATTATATTATTCAAAATGGACTTTACCATGAAGAATATGTTAAGGAATTTACAAATGCCGGATTTCTTATAGATCCGGCATTTGATTTTATTGATGGCGTGTTTTCCGGATACGATAGTACCGAGCGGGTCTACAGTGAAGATAGTTGGAGTTATCAGACGGCCAACCAGACCTTTACCGAGTTAACTAAAACCAGTAAGAAAAAATCAAAAACAGTTAAATTTAGCGGTAAGATACCTCAACGCAATTTGGCTATGGATAGTCCCAATAGTGTTTTTCAACTTCTAAAAAAACATGCTTCGCGCTACACTCCCGAATTAGTTGAAAAGATTACCGGTTGCCCAAAGGGTAAATTCATTGAGATTTGCGAAACCTATTCTAAAACAGGAGATTCTCAAAAATCCGGGACAATTATTTGTTCATCCGGGTTGACCCAGCACACGATCGGTTCTCAAAACATTCGTGCGGCTGCCATTCTTCAGTTGCTTCTGGGTAATATAGGCAAACCTGGGGGTGGCGTTATTGCTTTAGGAGGGGAATCGAATAGTCAGGGTTCAATGGATCACGGGCTTCTCGGGGACAGTTTGCCGGGTTATTTGGCTGTGCCTAATGGAGAACATCCCAGTTACAAAGCTTATACGGAGCAGTATTCAGTTGATAAAAAGCTTAAAAATGTGTTACCTGGTTCCGCATCTCAGTGGCAAGACGGTGAAAAATATTTTGTTAGTTTACTAAAAGCTTTGTGGGGAGATGCGGCTCAACCCGGTAATAATTTTTGTTATGACTGGCTTCCAAAGTGCGGTTTGGGCTATGAGGGAGGTAAATATTCGCAACTAACCCTTTTTGAAGCTATGAACAAAGGTGAGATAAACGGACTCTTTGTCTTGGACCAGAATCCGGTAGTCGGCGGGCCGAATTCCAATTTGAAAGCGGAAACATTGGAACAACTTGATTGGATGGTGGATATCGGTCTTTGGGAAACCGAGACCACCGCTTTTTGGAAAAGACCCGGTGCAAATTCTTCTAAGATAAAGACCGAAGTTTTTTCCCTTCCGGCAGCGGATATTGCGGAAAAAGAGGGAAGTGTTACCAACTGCAGTCGTTGGATGCAGTGGAGATATAAGGGTGTTGAACCGCCGGGAGAATGTAGGTCCACGCTTGATATATTGGATCTCTTAGTCAAGGAATTAAAAATAATATATGGGGATGAAGGTGGTCCGAATGCCGAAGCTATTATTCAAATGGTATGGGATTACGGGGATGAACCTGATCCCGAAGAAGTAGCGAAAGAGTGCCATGGGTACTTTTGGCCGGATAAAGGTAGGCTGGTTGAGAATTATAGGCAATTACAGAAGGATGGCGCGACAGCCTGCGGTAATTGGATTCTTTCCGGTAGTTTTAGTCCGGAAGGGAAGAATTTTATGAAAAGAAGAATTCCGGAAAAGGAAGGCATTGGCAGCAATTTGGAATGGGCTTTTTCCTGGCCTCTTAATGTAAGGATTTTATATAATCGAGCTTCAAGTAATATAAGCGGTAGTCCTTGGGATGGAACCAGACCGCTTGTTTGGTGGGACCCTGCCGCCGGTGTAACTACTAAATCCGGCAAATCAGGTGTTTGGACAGGGCATGATACCCCTGACATAAGTGAAAATTTATCTCCCGACGCACAAGGTGGCGGACTACCTGCGTTGATGAAGACAGAAGGAGTTTTTTGCATATACGTGCCATTGGCGGACGGACCTTTCCCTGAATATTATGAACCCCTAGAGAGCCCTATAGAGAAAAACCCGATTTCAAGTCAAAGAAATAATCCGGTTGCACTGCTATGGCATGATGTTAATTCAGCAAATAAGATTGGAGAAGTAAAGGATTATTCAATAGTCGGTTTTACTTTTCAAGTTGCGGAACACTGGCAGGCGGGAAATGCGACACGCAATACTCCCTGGCTAGCCGAGCTGATGCCTGAAATGTATGTTGAGATAGGCAAGGAACTTGCGAAGGAAAAGAATATTGAAAGTGGTGAGATAGTAAAGATTGAATCCGCGCGTGGAGATGTGGAAGCGGTTGCGCTTGTAACCGAGAGACTTAAGCTTCTAAAGATTGCGGGAAAGACAGTTCACCAGATTGGCATTCCCTGGTGTTTCGGTTACAAAGGCTTAATCACCGGAGGATCGGATAAGAATAAGAATTATTCCGGCAATCAACTTACACCTTGTATCGGTGACGGAAATACTATGACACCGGAATACAAAGCCTTTCTTTGTGATGTAAGGAAGGTGATATAAAATGGCAAATGCAATGCTGATTGATACATCAAAGTGTACCGGTTGCCGCAGTTGCCAGGTTGCCTGCAAGCAGTGGAATCAACTTCCCACCGAGACAAAAAACAACAAGAATGTGTATCCGGATTCTTCTTTTCTGTCCGCCCGAACATGGACTAACACGGTTTTTAAAGAATCGATTCAAAAAGATGAGTTAAGATGGTTTTTTACAAAAATCCAGTGCATGCACTGTATGGATGCTACCTGTGTTAAAGTTTGTCCTACGGGTGCTGCCAGAAAAACCGATCAAGGCGCAGTTATTATTGATCAAAAAAAATGCTCCGGGTGTCAATTTTGTGTACAGAATTGCCAGTTTGAGGTTCCCAAGTATGATAAAAAGACAAATACAGCTAAGAAGTGTAGTCTCTGTTATGATCGAATTGCAGTCGGATTAGATCCGGCTTGCGCCAAGACTTGTCCTTCCGGAGCTGTTCAATTTGGTCAGCAGGATCAATTGAAATCCAAAGGGCAGGAGAAAGTGACCGCCCTGGTCAATAAAGGTTATAAGAAAGCTAATTTGTATGGTGCTGACGGTAAAGGCAAGGATGAATCGGCAGTGCTTTATATTCTTGCCGATGAGCCCACGTCATATGGTTTACCGGCAAATCCTAAAGTACCGGCTTCTGTAGTTTTATGGCAGGATATTCTAAAACCTGCCGGAGCAATAGCCGGTGGTGCAACCGTAATCGCTCTTCTGGTAAGTTTTTTTGCCGGATTAAAGTACCAGGAAGAAGAGAATCAAGGGAGTAAGTAGATGGACCGAATTCAACGGCAGAGCTTGTTTGCAAGATCAATTCATTTTATACACACAATTTCTTGCTTATTGCTTTTCTATACAGGTATTTCTTTGTTTATTCCTGCTTTTAATATTTTAGCTGAAGTTTTTGGGGGAACCCGGAACTCACAATTGGTACATTGCATATCAGGCCTGATTTTTGTAGGAGTTCCCATTATTTTGGCTATTGCGTGCTGGAACAGCTTCAGGCAGTATTATCATGAGTTATTCTCCTGGAATAGAAAAAAAGATAGAGAAGGGCTAAGGAAATTTCCTGCTTATTTTTTTAATCCCGAAATGGAATTACCTGCCCATGATAGAAGAGAAAGTGGCAATAAAGTTATATCCTGGTTTATTGTCGGTAGTTGTTGCTCAATTGGTTTAAGCGGGACAATTATGTATTTCGGGTCATATTTGCCCGGAAGTTTGGTTCTTTGGATGTATCCTTTGCACGAGCTTTCCATGATTGTTTTGGGAGTCTTTCTCCTTATTCATGTTTATATAGGAACAGGGATTTTTAAGCCCTATCGCGGCATATGGAGAGCGATGTTCTGGAATGGAAAGGTTGATTATAGCTTGGCTGAATCTCACTGGCCAAAATGGGCTAAAGAGGAAAAGGTAAAATAAATAACAGGATTATTGATAAAAAGCATTGGTTTTTAATTCAAGGAGGTGTCTACGATTTTAAAGCTAGAACAAAAGAACATAACAGTTAAAGATTTACGAGATGAGGTGGATTATTATAAAGACAAGGAGCCGGAACTTCGGGACTTGTTAGAGTTCTATTTAGCCATTTATGAAGTTCAGCACAGGCATATTGAAAAGATTGATTCGCAAATCACCATGACCGAGGAAAAAGCTAAAAAGAAACTTAAAAAGGATCAATACTTGCTCGAAGGAGAGGATATAAACATAGACTCTCAAATTTTTAAGGATATTATCAGTGATTTGGTGCAGGTTGTTATGGAAAAAAGCAAATTTCAAGGCGATTTAAGTGAAATACTACAAGCACCTGAGCTGGAAGAGGAGAATATCTCCGAATTTATTGATAGATTAGCGTCTAATGACTCGGCTTACTTGGCGGAATTTGCGGATAGATTAAATATAGAAAGAGAAATTATTTTCTTTTTAGCTCAAATTGCTATTAGTCCTTTTTTTCAGAAGTATGCCGAAGATTTAAGACCTCAGATTAACTATTCTCTTTGGCTGAGGGGGGTGTGTCCGGTTTGCGGGCATAAGCCTCTTGCTGCGAAACTGAGAAAAGAAGAAGGTCTTAGGCTCATGCAATGCTCACTTTGCCAAACTCAGTGGTGGTTCCTACGACTGCGTTGCGCTTTTTGCGGAAATACCGATCACGAAACTCTCCAATATCTCTATCTGGAGGAGGACCGGGGACGTCGGGTTGATGTTTGCGATTCCTGTAAGCAATACATCAAGACATTTGATGAAAGAGTGCTTGGAAGAGAAGTAATACCTCATATTGAAGAAGTGGCAACGGTTCGTTTGGATTTCGCGGCAAAGAAGGAAGGATATACACCGGGCACGCAATATGTAGTTGCACAGTAACCGGTTGGTAATTTAAAAGCAGTCCCGAAGCCTGGGAATTGGATTAATAAATGGGGGCAAATGGCCATGGCAAAAAAAGGCGCTGCTATCATCTTAGGAGGAGGCCGCAGTTCCAGGATCGGGCAAGACAAGTGCTTATTGGAGCTTGGTGGTAAGCCATTGTGGCGGATTGTTGCGGATAAATTAGAATCATCAGTCAAAGAAATTATTATTGCCACGGATATCTGTAAATTCTCCGATGGTAACGGGCGTTTTAAAATCGTTAAAGATGAAGTTCCTCATCTGGGACCGCTTGGTGGTATACTGGCCGGCCTTTCCATTTCATCTCAGCAGTATAATTTGGTTGTTGGCTGCGATATGCCCTTTATCAATATAGGCTTAATCAACTTCCTCTTTAATTGTGCATCGGGATTTGATGCGGTTGTTCCTTATTCCGGGAAAGGCATTGAACCGCTACATTCCATCTATTCAAAAGACTGTATTCCCGTAATAAAAGAAAGACTGGAACACAAAGAAAGAAAAGTTGGTTCCTTTTTAGCAGATATAAGTGTAAATTATGTTGGTAAAGAAGAAATTAAATCGTACGATCCTGATTTCTTATCCTTTTTCAATATTAATACTGCTCAGGAATGGAAGAAAGCACAAGAGATATTCCAATCTCAAAAGAGGTAAATGTGAAAGAAATTAAAAAAATAAATGCCATAGAGATCAAGCAAGGTATATCTCACGACATCGAGGTTTTGGTGCCGCGAGAGTTTCCTTTTACTATATATCTTAATGGAGAAAAACTTGTAGCTCTTCTGGCAACTCCCAGGGAATTAAAGGAGCTTGCAGTCGGATATCTATATTCGGAAGGGATTTTAAAAGAACTGGCCGATCTTGAGGAAGTATTGGTTGATGAGGAAAAAAGAACGATCTTGCTTACAACAACCAAGAATATACACCTGGAGAAAATAATTGACAGACGTTTCATAACTTCCGGGAGCGGTAAGGGGGCCTCTTTTTTTAATATTTCCGAGGTTGAAAATATCGAGAAATCGAATTCCAAAAAGACTATATCTTCGCGTGATGTTTCATTGCTAATGGAAATGATGTATGAGAAATCGAAATTACACAAAAAGGCCGGGGGTGTTCATACTTCCGCAATTAGCGATGGTAAAAAAATAATTGCTGTGAGTGAGGACATTGGAAGGAACAATACGATCGACAAAGTCCTCGGTCATTGTTTTCTAAAGGGAGTTAAGACTGATGATAAGATTTTATTGTCAACCGGTAGAACTTCTTCGGAGATGCTCCTTAAAGCAGCAAGCGCGGGGATACCGATTGTGGTTTCCCGTACGGCTGCAACTGATTTGGCTATCCAAGCGGCAAGGGAGTTAAAAATGACATTAGTTAGTTATACAAGAGCTAACACAATGCGGATTTATGCTAATGAACGGAGGATAACTTAGTGGTACCAATAATCTCGGTTGTCGGTTCGTCTAAAGAGAATAAAACAAAAGTTACTGAAAAGCTTATCGAACAGCTAAGCAAATGGGGATATAATGTAGCAGCGATTAAAAGAGATGTTCATGGACATGATTTGGATACTCCGGGAAAGACATCCTGGCGTCACACTCAAGCGGGAGCGCAAGTAGCGATGGTCTCTTCTGCTACTAGGATAACTCTTTTTAAACAGGTAAAGGAAGAATGGACATTAGATGATTTGACGAAATATTTTTTTTCTGATGCCGATATCGTGATAACGGATGGTTTCTCGGATGAGGTAAAACCAAAAATTAAGGTTTTACCGTCGGAGACCGAAGAAAATACCCAGAAAACAAATAATGATGTTTTTGCTTTTATTGACACAGAATGCAATAACAAAAGTGACCGAAAAGAGATTCCAAAATACGGTTTTAAAGAGATCGAAAAACTGGCAACACTAATCGAGAATAAATTCTTAAAGAAGAGCTAAACAAAGAATTTGATGTATTTACCATAGATTTATGGTAGACTAAAAATAAACAGGTAAGGATAGTGATGCAGTATGCCAATTCTTGGTTTGGGCGTTCCGGAACTTGCGATAATCTTGGTAATAGTTCTTATTATCTTTGGGCCGCGTAAGTTACCGGATATCGGAAAAGCTCTTGGTTCGAGCTTGCGTGAGCTGAAAAAGTCTGCCTCAGACAAAGAAGAGGAAGAAGAGGCAAAGACTGAGGAAAAGGATAAGACTGAAAAGTCATAGCCCTCAGTCTATTAATATTTACCTATAAATTAATATACGAAAATTGCGATAGGCTTTAGTATTTACCGGATGTGACTTGTAAGCACCTGTTGGGTTTGAACGGGTGCTTATTTATGTGTATTCAATATATAGGTTAGAATGTAAAGTGATTTTGCTTTTAGTTTAAAGTCTTATGTTGAGCTCGGCTGTTTAATTAATGATTCTACTAGGAGGGATAGGCTTGAGTTGCGCTTTCGAAAAAGTAAAGGCAGAAGTTATGAAAAGAGCAGAGGACGGCCGGATTTCTTGCACTACAGCAAGACAAATAGCTAAAGATTTAGGAGTAGCTATTCGGGAAGTCGGTCATGCTTGCGATGAATTAAAGATAAAAATATATGCCTGCGAATTAGGTTGTTTTTAACCAGGTGAATGGGATAATTAATAAGTTTCAAATAGAGATTACTTTGAGTTTTTAGAAAGAGTTCAAGAATTTATGTAGAATTAAGCCCTTGAAAAAAAGAGGATTTTTATAACAGGGGCTTTTAGTTTATCGTTTCTTTCAATATTCAATTATTTATGCCTTGTGTCTATGTCTTCTATAAGCATGTGGGTTGGCCATGTTAATCGTACAAATTTTTAAAATTCATTTATGACCTTTATTTCATAAGTGCAAGTTCGTATATTGCATCCTTAAAGGTCATGTGTATAAAAGTAATTATTTGAAGGAATTGTAAAGATTTTATTGAATTGCTCTTTTGTGATAAGTTACTTATACGTAAAAGAGTTTATGTTGCTTTAGGTATTTGCTTTTCTGTTCTATTTATATTTGCGAGCAACCTAATAATTTTTGTTATCTAGGGGGAAGCTTTGCCAGGTTCTCGAATGTTGATGAAAATATTGACAAAAAGAAAATTACTATTGTGTTCTTTTTTGGCTATTATTATTGCTGCGTTTACAGAATTTGCTCTTGCTACCAATAGTGCTGTAGAGGATGTAAAGATGCTTCAGCAACCGGTAAATGCAGCTAGCATTGTCTATTCTGGTGGATTATATACTTTGGGAGCTAGCAGTGCGAATTACCAGATTGTTCCTATTCTTATTCAGCCGAGCGGAGTAATAGCATCGGGTGTAGGTAGATCAACTGTATTACCCGCAAATCTCTATGGTGAAGACATATCTTCCACTGATTTAACGGATTCAACAAACAGTATTGCATCTGACAGTATTTTTGATTATTTAGATGATTTTTTCTTAGTTGATCTTCTTTTTGACCATACTGCACCAAATACATCTATAAATCTAAGCGGTACTCTAGGGAGCAATAATTATTATGTATCAGATGTTATTGTGACCCTAAACGCAAGCGATGATGATTCAGGTGTAGATAAAACAGAATATAGCCTAGATGAGGGTACAAGTTGGCTTCTATATTCAGCGCCATTTAATATTAGTGAGGATGGCACGACTACCGTTTTGGCAAAGTCTATCGATAAGGTGGGAAATGTTGAGGATCCACCGGTTGATGAAACCATAAAGATTGATAAGGTCCAGCCCTTTATTGTTAATCAATCACCCACCGACGTTGTTCAAACCTATCGACCTTTGGTTACAGCTACTCTGTTGGATCAGATTTCCGGTATAGATTCTTCTTCAATAACAATGCAATTGGATGGCATAGAAGTAGATGCTTCTTTTGATCCATTTACGAGTGAAGTGAGCTATATATCTTCCTCTGATCTTACTCAGGGCAAACATATAGTGAATCTCTCAGTGCAAGATATGGCTGGTAATTCAACGACCTCTTCATGGAGCTTTGTGGTCTTTGGAACACCGGTAAGTGGCACAATATCAACTAATACTACATGGACAAAGGACAATGGTCCATATATTGCAGGAAATGTTGCTGTTAACTCAGGAGTGACTCTTACCATAGAACCCGGCACAATTATTAAGTTCAATAACTCTAGGCTAACTATACGCGGTACTCTAATTGCCAATGGTGCACCTTCTGACAAAATTATCTTTACCTCTATCAAAGATGATTCCTATGGAGGAGATACTAATAATGATGGTTCTGCTACCACACCTGCTCCCAATGATTGGTATGCTATTGATTTTGTGGGTGGTTCAGGCTCCCAAGTTACGAATTCTGTGATCAAATATGCCGGGAAACTTCATGATATCTGGATAAGTGGCAATACTTATGTTAATGAGATGACCGGTGCGATTTGCATCTGTTCTTCCTCATCTCCTACAATTGCCAACGATACTATATCCAAATCGGTAAATGGCATACATGTCCACTCATCTTCGCCGACAATTCGTGAAAATGTCATCAAGGAAAATCAACAAATGGGACTGTATTTTCGGTATGCCAACTATTCCGTAATTCAAGGAAATACCATTACTGATAATGGAACGGATGGTATCGCCTTCTATGGATTATCAGGTTTGCCGGTTATTAACCAAAACACTATTACCGGTAATCAGAGAGGCATTTATTCCCATGACACTAATGGTCAAATATCATCTGATATAACTAACAATACTTTTACGAATAATAGTTCATATGCATTGTATTTAGATGCAGCATGGTCACCCAATATCTCGGGAAATACTGCCTCAGGTAATGGATATAATGGTATCTGTATCACTAGTACCAACAAGGGCAATGCAACCTGGCATGCGGGGGATCTTCCTTATATTTCAAAGACTGCCATTATTGATCCTGGTACCACCTTAACTATAGAACCCGGCACAATTATTAAATTTGACCAAAGTGATCTTAGAGTTGAGGGTACCTTAATTGCCAATGGTGCGCCCTCTGACAAAATTATCTTTACCTCCATAAAAGATGATTCCTACGGAGGAGATACCAACAATGATGGCTCTACTACTTTACCGACCAGGGGAGACTGGAAGGCCATACACTTTGCTCCCAGTACTATCTCTTGCATGCTCAACAACTGTATAGTCAGGTACGGAGGTAAAGATTTCAGGACATTTTATGAGCCCAGCATGACAGATGTTTATATCCAAAGCAATGTGCATTTTCGTGGCTCGTCCCCCACTGTTAGTAATTGCATAATTACTGATTCATTATATGAAGGTATCACTGGTAGCATATCTTCAGCCACAATTACATCTAATATGGTAACGGGTAATGCAGGTAATGGTATTCTGCTCAGATATTGTTACTCCCCTATTATTGAGGGCAATATAATTAAGAACAATATCGGTGACGGTCTTCATTGCAGCGATAGAAATGCTACTCCTTTAATAAATCACAATGATATCTGGGGCAACAGTGGTAAGGATCTTATTGACGCCTCACCGGATACAACTGATCCGGTTAACGCCGAATACAACTGGTGGGGATCTTCGGTAAATCCAAGTAGTAAAATCTCCGGTAGTTTAGTTGATTATGATCCCTGGGCACTTTCTCCATACTCGGCAGGTAT
>ENA-OSEO01002461-OSEO01002461.1-sediment-metagenome-genome-assembly--contig:-NODE-2461-length-26035-cov-3.698474_pt1 | contig 26035 bp, 21 predicted proteins | sample MGYA00237883_ERZ534232 | MGnify/ENA metagenome assembly ERZ534232
GAAGGCTACCGCGAGTTCTTTGAGCTCGAAGTGCTGCCCGGACAGACCGTTCTAGATGTATTTCACAGGGTGCAGGAAGATCTGGATCCCTCTTTCGCCTATCGTTACAGTTGCCGCGGGGCGATCTGTGGGTCCTGCGCCGTTCGCATCAACGGGACCGCTGCGCTGGCGTGCAAGACGCAGGTCGTTCCACTCGCAGAGCAGGGTGTAATCGTAATCGACCCGCTCAGCAACATGGGCGTCATCAGAGACCTGGTGGTCGATTTCGAGCCTTTCTGGGAAGCGTTCGAGCGGGTGCGTCCGTTCATCGAACGAGACGTTGACGAACACGATCATTCTCTGACCTGGGATGACAAGCTATCCACACGAAACCTCGACCAGCTCAACCGCGCGATTGACTGTATCAAATGTGCGGCCTGTTTTTCCGACTGCCCGAAGCGAGCGCAGGATGCTCAATTCATCGGTCCTGCCGCAAGCGTCACGTTATACAAGTTCTTCTTCGATCCGCGTGATGCCAGCCACGATTGGCGCGTCCAGTTCGCGAGCGCGCCTGGCGGTGTATTCGACTGTGACAGCTATGCCAATTGTGTGAAGGTATGCCCGAAGGACTGCCGTCCACTGCGGGCTATCAACATGATGAAACAGGACATTTCTGCAAGCAAGGGGGAGTAACACAAGTATGGACACCAGGGCACTGTATCGAGTTGAGAAGGATTCGCTAGGGGAGCTTGAGATACCAGCCGCTGCCTATTATGGAGTAAACGTGGCACGAGCGCTGGTCAATTTTCCGATAAGTACGCGCAAAATCCACCCCAGAATGATCGAGGCGTACTGCCGTGTCAAGCGTGCCGCTGCCGCCGTCAATTTGAAGGCAGGACGTCTGCCGGAGGACAAAGCGAAGGCGATCCAGCAGGCTGCCGACGAGGTGTTGTCGGGCAAGCTGCGTGAGCAGTTCGTCATCGATATGTTCCAGGCCGGTGCCGGGACGAGCACGAACATGAATGCCAATGAAGTGCTGTGCAATCGCGCTCTGGAACTGCTTGGGCACGAAAAGGGCGCGTATACGGCCCTGAACCCGAATGACCATGTCAACATGGGGCAGTCCACCAACGATACATATCCGACGGCGATGCACCTGGCCATTGTAGATGCACTGAACGCGTTCTATCCGGAAGCAGACCGGCTGGTGGACTCGCTCCTGCGAGTGGGCGACCGCTATGAATCGGTCATCAAGAGCGGGCGGACCCATTTGCAGGATGCCGTTCCGGTGACTCTCGGTGGTGAGTTCAAAGCCTATGCGGATGCGTTGCGTGATGCGTTGGCGCATGTCAGGAGGACGGCGGACGATCTGCTGGACCTGGGCATTGGCGGGTCTGCTGCAGGGACGGGCATGAATACCCATCCGGAATACGCCCAACACATGGTAGCGGAATTGTGTCGTCTGACAGGTACGCCGTTTCGCAAAGCGAACAACCTGATCCACGCGATGCAATCGCAGGCGCCGGTCGGTCGGACCTCCTCGGCGCTACGGGATTTCGCGGTTGAACTGGGGCGCGTCGCGAACGATTTGCGTCTGCTTTCCTCCGGGCCGACCACCGGGCTTGCCGAAATCGCCCTGCCCGAAGTGCAGGCCGGCAGTTCCATCATGCCGGGCAAGATCAATCCGTCGATTCCGGAAATGGTCAACATGGTCTGTTTCCAGGTCATCGGCAATGACCTGACCGTATCGCAGGCAGTGGCTGCCGGCCAGATGGAATTGAACGTAATGATGCCAATCATGGCTGAGAATGTCCTGGAGTCTGCCGAGATTCTGGCAGCTGCCTGTCGCCAGTTGGCCGCGCGCTGTGTGGACGGCATCACAGTCAACGAGCAGCGCTGCAAAGACTACGCTTACCGCTCGATGGGGCTCGCCACGGCCCTCGCTCCATACATCGGATATCTTGAGGCGGCGAAAGTTGCCAAGAGGGCGCTGGCTGAGGGTAAAACGATCACTGAGTTGGTGCGCAAGGACGGCATCCTCTCAGACGAGGAGTTGGAACGGCTGCTGGATCCCGAGCGGATGACGCGACCCGACCCCGATTTGGCGACGGGACAAAAAAGCTGAGGTGGTTGCAGTTGACATGGGCAGCGATGTGCTGCTGCATGTGGTAACATGAGTGCGCATTGATGTTGGGAGGTGTTGTTATGACGGCGGAAAATGAGAATGGGACGGTTACCAAGAACGTTGGTCTTCGTGGGATCATTGTCGCCGATTCAGCCATCTCCAATGTGGATGGGGAAAATGGCACTTTAATCTATCGCGGTTACGACATCCACCCCCTGGCGACGGCGGGCACTTATGAGGAAGTCGTCCACCTGTTGTTGCGTCACAAACTGCCAAATCGCGCAGAACTGGCCTCATTAGTGCACGAACTGCGCAGCTGGCAGTGGTTGCCGGCGCCGGTCGTTGCTGCGCTCGAGGTACTGCCGAAAGAAGCGGTGCCGATGGATGTCTTGCAGGCTGCTGTTCCGATGTTGGCGATGGATGATCCCGAGCTGGCGGAGCAGACCCGGGACGCGGACTACCGGAAGGCGCTGCGTCTGGTCGCACGGCTGCCGCTGATCGTTTCGGCCTGGGAACGCATTCGCAACGGCAAGGATGTCGTCACTCCCCGCTCGGACCTGGATCTCGCAGCGAACTTTTTGTACACGTTGCACGGAGCGCTTCCGGATGCGGAGATGGCGCGGACGATGGATGTCATTCTGATTCTGCATGCCGAACATGGCTTCAACGCTTCTACTTTCACAGCACGGCAAGTGGCCTCGACGCGTGCGCACATTTATGCAGCGATTGCCGGAGCGTTGGGCTCCCTGTCGGGAGAATTGCACGGTGGGGCCAATACACGTGTCTACGAGATGTTGCAGGAGATTGGCTCAGTTGGCAATGTACGCGATTATGTGACCAGGACATTGGACGAAGGCGGACGGATCATGGGGATGGGACACGCCGTTTATCGCGTGTTGGACCCGCGCGCCAGCATCCTGGGGCCGATGGCCGAGGCGCTTGGCCGGAAAGCGGGCCGGCCAGAGCTATTCGCGATTGCCGAAGAAGTGAGCCAGTTTACCACTGCGGAGATGGAGCGGCGCAAGGGACGGAAGATCTATCCGAATGTCGATTTCTTCTCTGCTATCGTGAATTATCTGATCGGTATCCCGGTGGATCTGTTCACGCCTGTGTTCGCAGTTGGGCGGATTGCAGGTTGGGCAGCCCATTATCTGGAAGAGCGCTTTGGTGAAGCGAATGCCAAACCGACCCTCTATCGACCTGCAGCGGAATATGTCGGCAGGTATTGTGGCGAGCTGGCCTGCGAATGGGAACCTTTGGACGCGCGTTGACGCGGTACGTACGGGCGCTACAGCACAAATCAAATAACGAAGCCAGCTACCGGTTGCGGAGATGCCGGTACAGATCAGCCCGAACGGGAGGCGTTCAACCTTTCCATTCGGGCTGATCTGTGTTCCAAATATGGTTCGTTTGGCCGTTGGTTTACCAATCCCTGCTGAGGGCCACGGCGAAGCTGTCGAGAGGTGCCTCGCCGCGCACACGAATTCGGCGCAAGACCAGGCGATCGCTGGAACTGTGCTCAATGCCTTGCTTGGTTGTCACCGCAGCCCAATAACCGGCGTCCTCTACCGCCTGGATGATCCGGCTGTCGTATGCGCCGGAGGGATAACAAAACGCGTGCACCGGTCTGTGGATATGTGCTTCGATCTCAACCCTGGTGTCACTGACTTCGGCTTTGACCACTTTGTCGGACTGCACGGTGAGGTCCGGGTGGCTGTAGCTGTGACAGCCGATCTCCATGCCGGCCGTGCTCATGAGTTCTACTTCCTGCCACGAGAGATAGTCCCGGTTTTCCTCATTGATGGGTTTGGTGAAGATAAAAAACGTTCCGGTCAAACCGTACTTCATCAATAATGGGAAGGCGACCGTGAAAGCATCTTTGTAACCATCGTCGAACGTGAGGACAACCGGTTTCTCCGGCAGTGGTGTGCCTTGCTGGATGTGGTGAACCAGGTCTTCCATACTAATCGAATGGTAACCCTGATTGACCAGGTATCGCAGTTGCTGTTCGAAATCCGGCCCAGGCAATGAGAGGTCCCGGCGAACGTCGTCTGCGCCCCAGGGTGGGTCCGAAATGTAGTGGTACATCAGGATAGGAATCCGCACCTGGCGATTGGTGTTATCAGGCGCGGGCAATACATCGCTCGCTTCGCTAATCCAGGTGTCCGCTTGCGCGACATCCGCTGCATCCGGTGGAATATCCGATATGTTTCGAGCGTCCGACGACGAGACATCCATCGCGTAAGGCACAACGGGCGCTTCCGGGGTCGGGTCCAGCGTCGTCGAAGAGATGGCTTGATCCTCTGAATCTCTGGGATCGCCCACTGCACCCGGATGTGCCGGGGCATTCAGTCTGACATCAGCGTGTGACTGAGCTACGGAGCCGAACAAGAAGAGCGAACAACTGAGCCCAACCAGCAGGCCCATTTTCAACCCACTCATGCGGGTCCCGCCTTTTCTGGTGAAACTGGTCATTTGAGGGCTATCCGGCATCTGAAGCTGATCCATATCTTTCTAAAATCCTTGCTCTTAACGATGGCGTTCAAAATACCACGCACCGATTCGTGCTGATCGGGGAATCAGCCGAATGCTGATTATAGGTCGAATCAACCAGTGTGTCAAAACGGCGATTCAGTTTCAGGAGGTGCAGGAAACGAGCCGACCGGGTTCTCATTGGCTTGTCAACAACGCAGCGGTGTGGTATGATAATACGAGTTGTCTCGAATTGAGGAGTATGGAACAAGTATGGAATGTGTTGGCGAATCCAGGTCAGAAAGGCGCTATGTGATACTCGCCATAGCAACTTTTGTGGTGAGTTTTTTAGTTTATCTTCAGACTGTGGCCCCTTCCGTCAGCACGATCTTCGACGACAGTCTGGAACTGCAGCTGGTCTCCTACCAACTGGGTATCGCACACCCCACAGGCTATCCGTTGTACACGATTTTGGGAAAATTGCTGACGTTGCTTCCGCTTGGAACTGTGGCTTTTCGTGCCAATTTGCTCTCAGCGCTGACTGGCGCATTGACCGCGGTCGTGATCAGCCTGGTCGTGGCGCGGATCAGTGGACGCCATCTGGCAGGGTTTGCCGCCGGTCTGGCGTTGGCAGTCTCTCCGGTGTTCTGGTCACAATCGACGATCGCTGAGGTCTATACGCTCAATGCCTTGATCGTGTCGCTGCTGGTTTTCGGCGCGGTACTGTGGCAAGACAGCATGTCTGGCGCGGAGGCACCGTCCACCCAGTCCAGGAAGCGGTTCTGGTTGCTGGCGTTTGTTTTTGGACTGGGTCTGGCGCATCACCGGTCCATTGGCTTTATGCTGCCGGCGATCTTGGTGTTCGTTTTCTGTGTGGACCGGCGCGTTTTTTGCAGGAAGAAGATGTGGCTTGGGGCGGTGGTCTGCGCCGCAGTGCCGTTGCTGCTGTACCTGTATATCCCTGTGCGCGGTATGCAATTGTCCTCGCTGGATGGAACCTATAAAAACACCCTGGGGTCTTTCCTGCGCCACGTGACTGGTGTCGGATACAACGTATTTTTGACCGATAATCCTCTGGGGCAGTCGCGGGCTGTGGGCGATTATGTTGGTCTTTTCTACCAGCAGTTTGGCTGGGTAGGCCTGGTGTTGGGCGCGATCGGGTTCGTTTATCTGCTCAGCCGGTGGCGGAAATTTTGGGGCCTCACCGCGATTGCTTTTGTGCTCTACACCCTTTTCGGCCTGCTATATCAAGTCGCGGACATCGAAGTGTTCTTCATCCCATCTTTCCTGTTCGTCGCGCTTTGGATAGGATTTGGACTGGCGTTCCTGATGGATTGTGTATTCCGCTTAGTGGCCTGGGTTTCCGCGAGTCCGGCTCTTTCGCCCGACCCGATCGATGTGCCGATGGCGCCCGGATCTCAACCCCGTGAAGTATGGCGTCCTCCTGCGGATCTGATCGGAAATATCCTGGCGCAAGTGGTGCCTGGCGTCTTCCTGGTGTTGGTGCTTCTGCCGATGATCCAGACCAATTATCCCTACCAGGATCGTAGTGAGGACTGGAAGGTGCACGACTATGGGCGAGATGTTCTGCAGCAGCCTCTGGACAAGAAATCGACCATTGTGGGTATCCTGGGCGAAATGACTCTCTTGCGTTACTTCCAGCAGACCGAAGGTCTGAGATCGGATGTCGAAACGGTTGCGGCTGACGATGAACCAGAGAGACGGAACGTCATCATGGAAAAGGTCCGGGAAGGACGATCAGTCTACCTGACCCGCCCGTTATCCGACATCGCTGCCGAGTATGCACTGTCTGCGGTTGGCCCCCTGACTCGCGTGCAAAGTCGCCCTGGGATGATCGACGTAACCGCGGAATATGCCACCGACATTTTTCTGACCGACGCCGTGCACTTGTTGGGTTACAATGTCGAGTATCTGGAGCAGCATTGGCAGCCTGTGGTTCGGGTCACATTGTTCTGGGAGGTGACGGCACCCATTCCGGCCAGTTACAAGGTCTCGGCACGGCTCTACAATATGGAGGGTCATCTGGTCGGGCAGACCGATGCGTTCCCCGTCCACGACACCTACCCGACGACTGCCTGGACGCTGGGAGAAGTCGTGCGCGACGTATACGACATTCGTATCGTGCCAGGGGCTCCAGCGGGACCCAGCAAATTGCTCTTGGTCCTCTATCGTCCCGAAAACGGTCAGGAAGTCGCCCGTGCCGAGGTGGGGCAGGTGATGGTCACGAGAGGGGGCGGTCAGCCGCCGTTGAGCGAGCTCGACGTCGATCACGTACAGCCCACCACCATTCTAAACGGAGTGGAACTGTTGGGGTACAGTCTGCCCCAGGAGCATGTGGTTTTCGAACAAGGCGACCGGGTCCCTCTCAATCTGCTGTGGCGCTTGAACGGCGGCCCGGTCAGAAATGGTGTCCTGCGCATGTGGTTGGATGGGGCGGAAGCCTGGCAGGTGATTCCCATCCCTGCACTAACCGCGGACGAGTTGGCGCGATCAGTCGGTCCCGTGTTATTGCGCCAGTGGACGGAGTTCCCGTTGACGGCGAGGGTTCCCGATGGGACGTATTCGCTCTACGTCGCCGGGTACGCGACTGAAGCGGAGTCCCAGCAGAGGCCCGCACAGAGCCTGCTGTTGGGCAAGGTGACCGTGAAGGGGCGCGAACGTGTCTTCGATGTGCCGGAAATGCTGACTCAGGTCGGCGCTGTGTTGGACCGGCGGGTCACGCTGCTGGGGTTCGATCTTAGCAGCCGTTCGTATCACCCGGGTGATGCACTCACATTGACGTTGTATTGGCGGGCACGGACGGAATTGGATACCTCCTATACGGTCTTCGTGCATCTGGTGGGTGAGGACGGCAGAATTTGGGCACAGCAGGACAATATCCCGCACAATGGGGAATGGCCTACGACGGGTTGGATGCAAGGTGAGGTCGTCTCGGACGAGCATGAATTGACCGTCTCAGCCGGGGTCGCGCCGGGTGTGTACCGCCTGATCACCGGCATGTATCAGGCGGAGAGCGGGCAACGGCTGACTGCCGCGGCGGGGAATGACACCCCACTGGGCGATTTCATCCCGTTGACTGAAATCGTGATCGAATAACGGCCAACAGCCTCAGGTACCAATCAGGATAAGCCTTCCACGGTCACCGTTCCCAGTACCGGTTCTTTCTCGACCGCTTGATGTTTGAAATCAGTCACGGACAACGTTTCGTGTTTGTGCGTATCATAGACTGTGACAACCAGCCTGTAGGTCCCCAGGGGTGTGCCTTCCGGAACAACAATGCGAACCGGTTGTCGCAGCACTTCTCCTGCCAGCCACCGGGAAGTCGGATAGGCAGAGCCCCCGAGCAACTCGTCCGATCGTGCCCAGATTCGATTTCTGCCGTCCACCAGCTCCAACATGACCCCATAATCGCCAGATAATCGTTGGTGGGCTTGCCAGAACAGATCGATCTCCAACGCGCTCCCGGAGTGTACGCTGATCAGCGGCCCAACAAAACCAAGCAGTTCCAGCCGTTCATCAAACAACCATCCCGTGCTTGTGTCCAGCGGCGGGTGTTGGAAGCTGGGCGCTTGTTGCGTCCAGTATCCTTGCACGCGAATGTAGCTTTCGCCGCCAAAGACCTGGTCCTCGAACCTCCGTCCGTTTTGGTCCAACCAGTGGCGTACGAAACCATCCGGGTCGACCACGGTGTCGTAAGCCCGCAGGATCCACACACGGGGACGCGTATCGAATACCGCTTGCAGCGATTGTGCCGTCTCGGCTTCGGTCGTCGCATAGAAGTCCGAATCGGGACGTCCCCAGCCCAGACTGGATGGCCCATCGAGCGAGCCAGTCTGGAGTACAACCGTTCCCGTGAGCGGAAGTGTTGCCGGATCGAAATCCACCAGGCGGCCGCGCCACACAATCTCATGCGGGAAATAGTACACAAATGGCGGATAGGTATAGCCGGCGTTGAGCAGGATGGCGTCTCCAGACCGGACGTGAGTAGCGAGTTCGTGCACTGCCCCGCGAAAGTCGTCGCTGCGGTAACGCGGATTGTGCTCGTATTCGAAGAGAGAATAGCCAGTGAGCGCAAGCCAGATTGCCAGAGCGACTATCCCGGCGACAGGGGTGCGTGTGCACAGCCAGAAGATACCTGCCGCCAAGACCAGATACAGGGCGGGCGAATAAGTGAAGACATAGCGCACGTGAAACAGGGGGGTATACCATGATGCCAGTGCGATCAACGCGATTGGCAACACGGTGTATAGGACGAGGCCGCAGCTCAGGTTCGCGTTTCGCTGGTAGGTGACCACTGCTCCCAGTACGTACAGGGCTGCGGCGAAGGCGAGTGCGTAGCTGACCTGGGTGGGTATCACCGACTGGCCAAAGGTCAGCGCACTCCACGAGTCCACGATGATCTCCCACAGAGATACCGGCGAGCGCCACACCGGTACAGGTGGGTTGAGCGCCTGGCGTACGGCGGTACCCAACCACGGTGCGTAGAGGATCAAGATAGCGATTTGGACGCAGACCCAGCTCGCCGCAAGCGCACGCACCCGTTTGCTGTCCGCGCGCCACCCGCGTGCGAAGTGAGTAACCGCCCACGCGTTTAACGTGATGAGCAGGAACGCAAAGTAATATATCGTGTACAAGCCGAGCACGCCGGCAATGACGTAACAAATCCATCCACCCCGGATAGCGGTCTGTGGTTGTAAAGCGCTCGTTTGCAGGAAACGCCAGGTTCCCCAGAAAGCCAGCAACCCAAAGAACGCTCCCATCGTGTACATCCGAATTTCCTGGGAATACCAGATCTGGAATGGCGCCACCGCAGCCAGGAGAGCGGCGATGGTTCCCACGTTCCGGTTATACAGCCGCGAGCCAACATAGTAGAGTGTGGCCACAATGAGCAGGCCGAACGCAACTGAAAGCAGTGCGGCGGCGAACTCCGAGGAACCCAGCAGCCGGATCCACAGGTGCAGCAGCAGGTAATATAGCGGTGGATGAATGTCTCCAGCTGTGTGCTGGATGATGCCTGCTGGCGTCTGCTGTGCGAGGTAGAGACTCACGCCTTCATCGTACCAGATGCTCTCGATCCCAAGACGGTGGGTGCGGAGCAAGAACCCGATGCCAACGATGGCAACCGCCCACCAGGGATTCGTCAGGCGCTGGGAGGCCTTCGGCAGGTCACTTTCCGGAAAATGCTGTATGGTGTCCACGGTTCCTCTCTGACTCGTTTCTCGTGTAGAACAAGTGATTCCTGGATACGCTTCTCATACTGTCAAACCATTGCCGGCCGCGTTCCTGGCTCCGTTCGGAGTTCGACAGCCTGCCAGGGGATCAGAAAACATCGTTTCGGTGCTCTGAAGAGCCATTTCGGGTAACTTTTTGGTCCCAAATTCAACAACCAAAGCACCTTTTCTTTACCGTTCCTTTACCGTTCCTTTACCATGTCTCAACCCTGTTTACCAAAAGCTGTGGTAATATAATGTTACGAATGAACGAACGTACAATTACTTACCATCGGTACTCAAGAATTGCAATTCTAAACCCCGCATGGTAAAATGTGCGCAAAGTAAATGGCAGGTAATCGGGAAGAGCCGGGACTTCCTGCGAAAACCTAGAAGCAGAATGCAACTCGAATGTCGTGAGAAAGGAGGTTAAGCATATGAGACGATCTATTCGTAGGGTCGGGATCCTCTTGGTCGCGATGCTACTCCTCCAGTTGGTGGGCCTGACAGTGGTGAGTGCCGCACCGGTTGCCCAAAGCCCCATGCCCGGAATGGCGGGGATGCCGGCGCCGATCTACCACATCGTTCGCCCTGGAGAAACGTTGTTCTCCATCGGTCGTCTGTATGGTGCCAATCCATACCAGATCGCATGGACCAACGGGATTCCCAACCCGAACTTGATCTACATTGGGCAGATGTTGTTTGTGTTTCCCGGCTCAGGCCCCACGCCACCAAGTCCGTTTCCGCCTGGCCCAGGCCCCAGTCCTGTAGGTCCCTGGCCAGGTTCGGGAGGCTGTATCTCCTATCATCGAGTTTGCGTGGGAGAGACACTGTTCAGTCTTGGGCGGCTCTACGGAGTGAACCCGTGGGCGATTGCCAGAGCTAACTGCCTGATCAACCCGAACATCATCTTTGCCGGACAGGTTCTGTGCATCCCGGCCCCAGAACCTCTCGTAATACTGTAGTTCGGCTTGAGGGGGTGGCGCCTCTCAGGGTCACCCCCTGACACTTACCGGGACGTCGTATCCGAAGTCTGAACATGAGTAACTGAGTGTGTTGTTGATCGAAGTTTATCAGTAAGTATGTGAAAAGGAGAGTAAGTCATGAAACGCATGTTCGTAGTGATTGCAGTTGTGATGGTACTGACTTTGGCGCTCGGATCTGCCACGGCCGGTGCGCAGGGGATGGGGATGGGGATGCCGAACCCGTTCTACTGGGTCAAGCCCGGCGACACCTTGAGTCAAATCGCCTGGATGTATGGGACCAGTGTGTGGGCAATCGCCCAGGCCAATGGGATCATGAATCCGAACCTGATCTTCGTTGGGCAGCGCTTGTACATCCCGACGAGGTCCGGACCTAGTCCCATGCCTGGTCCGATGCCTGGTCCAATCGGCACCGGTTACTCCGGTGGCTACAGCAGCTGGTCTAACAGTGGCTATGTGAGCTGGGGTGGTGGTTACCCGTACTGGGGTGGTGGATGTGGATACCAGCCGAGCCCTTGGCTCTACGGTGGTGGTCAGCAAATGCCTTTCGGTGGTGGTCAGCAAATGCCGTTCGGCGGCGGTGGTGGCTGGGGCGATGGGCAGCAGGTGCCGATGATGGGCGGTCAAATGCCAATGGGTGGCCAGATGCCGATGGGTGCCAGTTTCTAAGGTAGAGTGTCGAGTATTCTCTTGTTAATCCGACTCCCGCAGCGAGCCCTTCGCGTGGCTCCTGCGGGAAGTCTCTCACGAAAGCGCAGGATGACATCATGAAGAAACTTGTCATTCTCATCGTCGGGCTTCTGATTGTGCAAGCACTTGCTGGGACCCTGGTCGCCAGTGCTGCCGCTCCCCCCATGTCATGTCCCGGATCGACGTGTGGGAGGATGGGTGGCCCTGGAGGGTACACCGGTTACTTCCCTTACCACGGCATGTACAATGGGTTCTCGTCACCACCGCTGTATTTCCAATACAGCTATTGCACGCAATCAGGATACCAGCCGTATGTTCCGGCGTTCTACTGGTGGGAATTCCCGTATTACCCTGGCTGTGGAACCTGTTGGGATCAGTGGCATCGATAGTTCACTAATCTGTCAGGCACATAGGCCGTCTGGAAACAGGCGGCCTGTTTTTTTGCGCGAATGTTCACTCACCCAAATCGCCCGGTGACGTAGTCATTGGTCCGCGGGTCTTTCGGACGGGTGAACATTTCCTCTCCCAGCCCGTATTCTACCAGCTCCCCATCCAGGAAGAAAGCCGCTTTGTCTGCAACTCGGGCGGCTTGTTGAATGCTGTGCGGAACGATGACGATGGTGTACTGTCGCTTCAGATCCTGGAGCGACGCTTCCACTTTCGCTGTTGAGACCGGGTCGAGTCCGGACGTCGGCGCATCGAGCAAGATCACTTCGGGTTCCAGCGCCAATACGCGGGCCAGGCACAGACGTTGTTGTTGGCCACCGGATAGCGTCATCGCCGGCTCTGCCAGTCGATCCCTCACTTCAAACCATAAAGCGGCTTTCTCCAAGGACTGCTGGACGATATCCTGCAGAACCGACATGCGCCGCACGCCGCTGAGCCTTGGCCCGTAGGCAATGTTGTCAAAGATCGAGCCCGGCAGAGGAAGGGGTTCTGCAAACAGCATCCCCACCCGCCGTCGCAGCTGAATCACATCGATCTGTGGGGCGTAGATATCCTCTCCGTCGAGCAGCACTTCGCCTTCCACATGTGCGCCATCCACCAAATCAATCAGGCGATTTAGAATGCGCAGAAAGGTGGTCCGTCCGCTGTCCGCTGGACCGAAGATAGCCAGAATCTCCCGGTCGTAGATATCCACGTTGATGTCCCGCAGCACCCACTGGTCTTGCACGAAATAAAACGAGAGCTTTCTGCACGAGAATTTCACGTTGTTGTCCATCCCTATGCCTTTCCCCTCAACTCACCATAACCGTTTGCGCCGGAAATGACGCCGGATCAGTGTGGCGGCGATATTCATAGACAACACAATGACGAGCAGGACCAAAGCGGTGCTGTATTGAATTGCGATAGGCATGCCTGGGACCTGCGTGGTGATAACGTAAAGGTGATAGGGCAACGCCATAGTCTGGTCGAATATCGAGTTGGGCAATTGCGGAAGATAGAAGGCTGCGACCGTGAACAGGATGGGAGCGGTTTCTCCTGCTGCGCGCTCCAACCCCAGGATCACACCGGTGATGATGCCTGGCATGGCATTAGGCAGGACCTGGTAACGAATGGTTTGCCATTTGGTGCCTCCCAACGAGACACTTACGACTCGAAACGATTGTGGCACGGCCAGAATGGCCTCCTCCGCTGTGCTGATGACGACCGGCAGAGTCAGCAGACCAAGTGTCAGGGACCCGGCGAGAATCGAAGTGCCCATTCCCAGGAAGAGAACGAACAAGCCGAGTCCGAACAGGCCGTAGACCACGGAAGGAATTCCTGCCAGGTTGATGATTGCCAGGCGAATGCCACGGGTTAAGGCATTGTCCTTGGCGTATTCGGCCAGATAGATGGCCGCCCCGATTCCGAGCGGTATGGCGGCAATCGCGGTACCAAAGGTCAGGACCACAGTCCCGATTATCGCCGGCAAGATGCCACCGGCGCGCATCCCGTTGCTCGGCATGGTGGTGATGAAGGTCCAGGAGATCCCCCCGATTCCCTGCCAGACGATGTACACCGCGACGAAGATAATCGGGACCACCACGATGAGGGTGGCGAGGGTCACCAGAGCAAATGCGAACTTCTGATTCGTGTGAGATGACAATTCGATACTATCTCCCAAAATGCTAGTGCAGGAGCTGTCCGCCACGACGAGGCGTGCCGCGGATTATGATGAAGGACGCTACAATGTTGATCAGGAAGGTGACAAGAAACAACACGATCCCGACCAGGAACAGGACGTGATAGTGTGTGCTGCCCTGGGCAACCTCGCCCATCTCGGCTGCAATTGTAGCGGTCATCGTACGGACCGGCTTGAAATATGCATCCAACCCCAAAGGCAAGCGTGCGGCATTTCCGGTCACCATCATCACGGTCATAGTCTCGCCGATGGCCCTGCCAATCCCCAGCATGATCGCCATGATGATGCCCGACTTCGCGGCTGGCAAAATGACCCCCCAAATTGTCTGCCAGTGGGTGGTTCCGAGAGCCAGGGAGCCATCGCGATAGCTCTTCGGCACCGAATCGATAGCGTCTTCTGCGATACTGATGATTGTCGGCAAAGCCATGTAAGCCAGCATAAGCGAGCCAGCGAATGCAGTCAATCCGGTTGGCGCTCCCAGGTATTCGCGAATGAGCGGCGTGACGACCAGCATACCCAGGAAGCCTAACACGACAGATGGAATACCGGCAAGGACTTCGATGAGTGGTTTGAGAATCTCTCTCGCCCAGCCCGGCGCGATTTCGTGCACGAAAACAGCCGTCGCGATGCCAAGCGGCAGCGCAATGACGATCGCTCCCAACGTGACCACTATCGAACCCAGTAACAATGGAACGATGCCATAAATTCCGAAAGTGGGATACCAAAACTTGCCGGCGAACTCCAGAGGGGAGACACTGAAGAGTGCAGGTAGGCCTTCACGCAACAGGAAGAGAAATATCACGATGACGAAGAAGACCGCTGAAAAACCACAGATGCGAATGACAGCCTCAATCGGAAGTTCGTTCCAACGACGTCGCGTCTTCGCTGCCCGCTGTCGGCTCGGTGTTAGCTCTTTGTTGGAATCATTCATGGAGCGATCGATCATCTCCTTGGTTGCCAGCATTGTCGTACGGAACGAAACCCAACTCCCGGACCAAAGCCTGCCCTTCCGGTCCCCAGATCCAGTCAAGATATTCCATGACCTCCCCCTCCGTTTCTCCCGCCGTATACATATAGAGAGGACGAGCAATCGGGTAAGAACCGTTGTTCACGGTTTCTTCACTCGGACTGACGTACGGTTTGCCGGCTGCGGTCGCAATCGCTACGGTTTTCTGATCGGGTGTGACATATCCCAGGCCATCGTAGCCAATCACGTTTGGGTTCTGGCGGACTTCGCTGCTGATCCCTTCGGACGAGGGCAGGAGCAACGTGTCAGGAGAGAACAAACGATCCTTGATCGATTCGTCGTATTGGATGACGTTTTCCAGGAAATACACGTAAGTGCCTGAATTGGATTCTCTTGAGAGTAGCACGATGGGCCGGTCCTCTCCACCAACTTCTGACCAGTTGGTGAGTTCTCCGGAGAAGATGTCAGACAGTTGGGGAATCGTGAGCTTGCTGACGGGATTGGAGGGATTGATCACTACAGCAATCGCATCTCGGGCAACGATGTGTTCGAGCGGATCGATTCCGTTGGCCTGCGCCTGCTCGAATTCATCCTCTTTCATCGCCCGCGACGCATTCGCCAGATTCACCGTGCCGTTGATCATGGCAGCGATGCCGGTTCCCGATCCACCACCGGTGACGGAGATGCGGATCGACGGTCGCTCTTGCATGTAGGCCTCTGCCCATGCCAATGCCAGATTGACCATGGTGTCGGATCCCTTGTTCTCTATGGTTCGAGCAGGATTGGCCGGCTCCGCAAGTTGTGTGGACGAATGAGCCTGATTGCAGCTACCGCACCCCACCATTACGATCAGCACTGCGAGCGGTATGGTGATGGGCCATACGTTCTTCGGCAATTTCATAGTTGGGAACTTTCATTCATTGTGGATGAACTGATTAACTCAGCGAAAATCATTATAACATTGAGCGGTAACCTCGTCAATCAGACGCACACGGCGGGTGCAGCCGGGGATTTTGGGGCCAGCAAGCAATGGGCAGGTCGTGTTTTCAGCGTGATCTGCCAGGTTCACACGAATGTCTTCGTGTCGGCCAAGACTGGGCCAATCTCCGATGCCACCGTCGTTGTCCCGGAAGTGCTGTGCCTGGGCGGACCGTATACAAGGCTGTACGGCAGCAGATTGGCACAGTCTGGTCCAGCAGGCGTGCTCTTCCAGTTCCCTAAGCACTTCCAGTTTTCTGTGATCCTTCATGGATAATATCACCTGTTCTCTCATAGGGTGACATTATCCCTGAACAGTCGCATGGTGTCACTTTCACTGTACAATAACAATAACACGGGTTCTGTCCGGTACAGCTCATCTTCCAACACCCGGAGCTTGCGCTCAACCCGCGCTGGCGCATCGCCCGCGCGTTGTCCGAGAGCGGCGAGACTCCCGCTGAACTGCTGTCGTCGCTCGGCATCGAGCCTGGCTGGCTGACGCGTTGGCCCCACGAGCTGCAGCGTATCGCTGTGGCCCGTGCCCTTCGGCCACAGACACGCTATCTGATCGCCGACGAGATGACCTCCATGCTCGATGCGGTCATGCAGGCGCAAATCTGGCACGTCATCCTCGACTTCGTCCGCCGGCAGAAGGTGGGCTTGCTGGCCATCAGCCACGAGGCCGCTCTGCTTGGCCGCATCTGTGACCGGACGATTGCTATGGCTGGCCTGGCTGGACATTGAGAGATTCGAGGGGGCCGGCATTTGACGTGGGTCAGTAGCGTGCCGCTGCTCGTGAGGGCAACGAGTGACCGCAATCCGCTGATGCTGGCAGTTAGCAACAGACCGCCTGTGAGGCTTGAGTTTATGGTCGCGTGAAGTGCCAGGTTCTTTTCAGAGCGAACCGGTCATCCCCCATAATCCTTGAAAATGAGTGGAAGCCACATCTGGCCAGGCGAAATGTAAGTGTCGGCCGTCAACTTTTGTCTGGCATGATAATGGTCCCACACGTATGCGACGTTGTGGATCGTGATGCCGGTCCGCGTGATGCTGGCCGTTGCCTGATACGTCAGGGTGATGCTCTCACCGGCAGCAAGCGCTCCCTCCCAGGCGATGGTCCCACCGCTGTCGGTAGCGGAGTGGGTCCCTTCCTGCCGCAGAGAGCCGGTCACGTAGTCCGTGTAGGCCGGAACCGGGTTGGTCAGTGTGACCGATGCGGCGGCGGATAGACCATCGTTGCGGGCGACGATGGTGTAGGTCAGCGTATCCCCACGCTCGATCTCCACCTGATCCACGGAGAGAGAGGATGCCGACAAGTCCGGCGCATCCACGTCAGTGACGTGGGCCAGGGCGTACTCGATCTGATGCTCGGCGTACCCAATCTCAAACACGTTGGTGATCGGTGTGGCCGCGCTGATCGCGCTGCTGATCACCGCGCGATAGCGCAATTGCGCGTGTTCGCCGACATCCAGCGTGCGGTCCCACGTGATGGTGCGGGTTCCGTTCTCGTAGATCGCCTCCGGTGGTGACAGGCTGCCGGGCTCGAAATCGAGGGCGGGCGGCAGGGCGTTGATTGCGTGCGCGCTGATGGGCTGCCATCCGCTGTTGTTCAGCGTCAACGTACACGTGATCGTCGCCCCGGACGGGGCTGCATGAGGTGTGTCGAACGTCGATGCCCCGAGCCAGCTGATCCACCCGGCCAACTGGCGCAGCGTCTCGCGGCGGCCCGCCTCCGGCGTGATCCCCTCGAACAGGAAGGGCAAAAATGCACTGCGGAATGGGCTTTCTGTATGGGTGAGGCCGACCGCTTGCTCGTGATCGCCTTCGAATGCCATACCCTGTGCCTCCGTAGGCGTAACGATGTGGCTGCGGTTGCCGTGGGTGCAGACCAGGGGATAGCTCGCGAGCTGATTGGTTATCGCATTGTCCTTCACGCCGCTCACCTGCGTCGTGGTGATTTCCTCGTACGCTGCGATTCCGAGATAATTCTGGCCGAATGAGTTCACGTGACGCACGGAAAGATAATCCTGCGAGATCAACAGCAGGTTGGTCCCCGTATCCAGGCTCGCCGCCAGACGCTGTTCGTCCTGCGCGGTCAGGGGAAATGCCCAATCGTAGCCGGTGAACCAGACGACCATCGGGTACATCTGCAGTGTCTGGGCTGTGGGGCTGCCCTGCGCTGTCTCTCCCACGCGCCAGCCCACCCGCCAGTAATCGTAGGGCAAACCATTCTGTTCGAGGGCCGTCGTGTAGTACGCTTCCATGTCGTACCAGCGGTCGTCGTCCACCAGGAGAATGGGTGCCGGGGTGTTCGTACTGATGACTGCCGAGGAGCGGATGGTGGGCGAGATAGCTGAGTGCGCATAGACGGTGAACACGTCGGTGGCATCCCACACCGTACCCGGGGGGATATCGATCCGAACGCTTACGGTCGCGAGGTCACACGCAGCAACGCTGACTGTGTTGGAAAGCAGCGTACTCGGCCAGTTGTTCCCTTCCCCTGTCAGGCTGTAGGTATCCGGAAGGCCGTTTGGGTTGAGGTTATGTACCAGCAGGGTATAGGTGATGCTGTCGCCTGCGGGCCGAATGGCATTCTGCCAACTGGGAGCCAGGTAACTGGTGACTGGTTCAGGCACAGCGGTAAACACATCGATGATCCGCTGCATGACTTCGCGGCGCGTCTCCCGCTGGCTGATGCCCTCGAAGCCGAAACCGAAGTAGACCGCCTGATAGGGAACACATGTCTCGACCTGCAGAGCAGCGTAACCGTCTCCTTCATATCGCGCCACCACAGCAGCTTTGGTTTCGTCGCGGCGGGTGATTTCATCCGGTGAATCCTGGTTGTCTGCGCTGTCCTCTCCGTTCAACGTGATCGTCAAGCCTTCGAGCAGGCCCCCATTGATACCTGCGATGCTCTCTGAACCGGAATCGTCGCGCACGAAACGCGCCTGCAGATATTGGCCATATTCAGGAGAGGAAAACCACCCGCTGGGCTGATCCCAGAAACCGACGTTCTGTCCGGTGAGGAACAGCTTCCCCCCGCTATCCAGGTACTCAGCCAGCGCCTCCCAGGCACCAACGTAACCTGGAGAATCAGCGGGACAGGACCAGATTACGATGTCATACGGCGCCAGCTCGTCAGCCGTCGGCACGCTCCGTTCCTGGCCGTAGATCTGGTAGATGGTGCGTCTGTCGTAGAGGTAGTTCAGGTCATCCAGAGCCTGCTGGAAGTAGATCGCCTGACTGCCCTGATGCCATGCGCCGCTGTCTACCAGCAGGATTCTGGGGGCCTCCGCCAGAGTGAAATCTTGCTCGGTGGTCTCGCCTGTATTGACCGTCACGTCGTAAGCCCAGGCGATCTGATGCCGCGCGCTCTCTACTCGAATGGTGTAGCGGCCTGCAGGCAGGTCTACGCTATACTGACCGGTTGCCGGTACGGTCATCGCCGTGACCGGAGTGCCGGAGATGACCAGTGTCGCCGCAAGCGGGCCCCCGCTCCCAAGGTCGAGCACCCGGCCGGTGACCTGGCCTGTCGCAAGTGGTATAAGGGAAAAATCCCGCGTTTGCGTGGTGCCGGTCACAATTTCGACGTAAGAAATGCTTGCCGGTTGGTACCCAAACGCGCTGACCGAGACATCATACATCCATGCGGCCAGGGGGATGTTGTAGGCACCCTGGCTGTCAGAGATGGTCTGGCCGGAACCCTGTTCGGGCAAGAATCTCTGCGCCAGAATCTCTGCGTTTGCGATGGGCATGTTGTCAGTGCTACGCCTCACGCTCCCCTGGAGCGAGCCCGGTCCAAGGGCCGTCGCCACGGTCTGGTAGGCATCCAACTCGCCCCAACCGAATTCGTTGTTCGGGATGGGAGATCCTCTGCGGACGGCCGTGGATGTGAGAATGTCTTCCGTTTCGTCTACGGATAGTGATGGGTCGGCCTGGAGCGCCAGGGCATAGGCGCCCGCGACGTGAGGTGCCGCCATAGATGTCCCACTGGCCGTCGCATAGCGCCCTTCCGGAAAACTCGACACGATGTCCACTCCGGGGGCGGTGAGGTCCGGCTTGATTCCCCATACCGAAGGTCCCCGGCTGCTGAAATAGGCAACGTAGCCATACATCGTCGTTGCGCCCGAGGTGATACTTTCCGGGTAGCTGCCGGGAGCGCCGATAGTGTCATACAGAGGCCCATCATTCCCTGCGGAGAAGATGGGGGGGATGCCGGCAACACGCCACGCCTGCACATCGGGGCGGAAGCGCACATCGTCACCGATGGAACTGCCCCACGAATTGTTGACGACGTCCGGGACCAACGCTGGATCGTTCGAATCGCCGGGATTCAGGACCCACTGGAATCCGGCATGAATCCAGCTATCATAGGTCAAACCCTTGTCGGAGAATATCTTGACTGCAATCCATTTCGCCCCCGGTGCGACGCCGATGGCCGTGTGATCGGCACTGTACCCGGCTATCGTTCCCATGGTGTGCGTGCCGTGGCCATAGCTGTCGAAGGGCGCGCTGTAGCCTTCATTCGTGGCACAGAACCAGCTCGTGGCGTGGTCGAAAACTCCATGTCCAACGTTACCGCGGTAGTTTGCGTACAGCGCAGGATGCAGCCAGTCCACTCCCGTGTCCATGTTGGCTACCACGATACCCTCGCCGGTCAGGTTGAGCGCATTCCAGACCTGATCCGCCCGGATCGACGCGATGTTCCATTCGACGGGGCCGGCCGGGCTGCTCGTTTCGGACACATCCGCAGGCGCGATCGGTGGATCGGAGAGATAGCGAATATGGTCCGCATACACGGCGCGCACATCTTTCCTCGCTGCGATCTGCAGGATGGTTTCCGGCTGCGCAGTGACAGCCAGGCCGTTGAAGACCCAGAATGGCTGGACCGCCTGTGCCCGTTGCGCGGCCTGTTCGCCGGAAAGGAAGCGAATGAGGTCCGACTGGGAGCGTTCTGCAACACCGCGCAGAGTCTCTACCACCGCGCGCCGGCGCGACAGGCGGTCCAGCGCGGAGAGCACGCTTTCCTCCGGCGGTTTGGCATCTTCCTGCATGTGCACAATGAATTGATGTGATCCTTCGGGCGAGGCGGAGATGCTCTGGAGCAGAGCCGGCTCGATCTTGCGCAGGGCTTCTTCGTCCACATTGCCCACCCACGCAGTGTCTACCGTTTCGGCGCCACCGTCTGGGGACGTTCCTTCTGCACGGCCGCCGGTGCTCATCAGGCAGATGAGCAATGTCACCAAGGCGATTAGCCAGACAATGGGTTGTCGGGAATGCTTTGGCATTTGACAGGTAGCTCCTTGCCCGGATCAATGGGCTGTGGTCATGGGTGAAATTATAACAAAATGCACTGGCGAATGCAATACGATGGACGGCAGGGGAGGCATCCAGGGTTTTTGGCGACAAGTGTAGCGTCTTTGACACGACCAATGCGCTGGAGAGCACGCCCACTGGAGCAGACTGGGCCAATCTCCGCACAGGCCATGCGGGGGTCTGGCGGCCCGTTCCCGTGGGCCTCCGCGCAAGCGGAACGCGTCCAAGATTGGCACAGTCTTGACCGCCACGAGGGTATTCGTGTGGACCTGGCAGATCACGCTGCAAACACGACCTGCCATTGCTCACCAGCCCCAAAATTTCCGGACGCGCCCAACGGCAGGGGATGCCCACGGAACCTGACTGGGCTGATTTCTGGGTGAGCCTTGCAGTGCCCTGACATCTCGTTCACATGGAGTGTCACGATCTGAAGTCACAGGAAGAAGCTATGTGGTTGAACCTTGCAGGTCACGTTGAACAGGCGACAACTGCTTAGCGGGCTGTTTTGAGAAATGCATCGTAATCGCTATAATGAGCGCAGTCGAGCAGAGACTGCGTTCTGCCCCTCCGTGGCGTTTCGGATTCTGTCCCGAAACCTGCATACATGGGATACTCCAGCTTGGCCGGAAGCTGTCGACGGGAGTTTGAGTTTGCCTCTGGATCTCAGTGCCATCAGTTCTCAAGTCAATCAGATGAGCGGGAATTTCGTTTCGCTCGATCGCGAGCTGCGTGTCGAGGAAGCGTGTGCGTGGCTGCGGACTCTCGAACCAGAATTCCTGCGCGCCAAACTCGACGCTCCCAAGTTCAACACGTCCTGGTTGGTGGCGCGTCCCGTGGATACCCTACGCGATACGTATGAGCGGCGACAACGTCCCAATAATTTCAGTGTGGTGGCTGCCGATGGCTCGTTCATCGCTCCCGACCGGCACAGTCCGGTGCGCTACTACGTGATCAATACGGGGACAGTCCTGTTGACTTACGGCAAGTGCCCGCACGCCGCTTTGGGGAGTTCGGCGGAGTTCTTCTACGCGGAGAGCGATCTGTACATTCCCCACGACTACAAAGTAGTGCCGGTGGAAGGTGCTCTCCTGGGCATGAAGATGGCCTTATACGAACTTCGTGCGTTGTTGCAGACCGTACGGACAGCGCCCGGCGCATACCCTCTCGTGGCGTTGCGTGATGGATCGCTGATATTCTGGGGCCTGCAGGCGGAGGAGGAAGAGATTCGCGCGCTGTTCCTGGATGAGTTGGTACCATTGTTGGATCAGTTTAGAGATGAAGGATTCCCGTTGGCCAGCTACATCAGCTATCCAAACAGCCGCGATGTGGTGAACTTGCTGCGGGTTGGTGTGTGTCCCGATGATCCGGTGAGTTGTGACCATTGTTCGGCCCGCGCAGCCAAGCAGGAACCCGTGTGTGCGAATCTGGGTCGGGTTGTCGACCGCTGGGTTTTCGAGCGGGAGCTGCCAGCCGGCTACCGGTCCGATATTTTCGAGAGCTCTTCGCCGATTCTCAAATACTATGGCGAGAGCAATCGAATCGGTTTTTTCTACCTGAACGTTGGGGATGAGATCGCCCGTATTGAAGCTCCGCGCTGGGTGTTGCAGGATGAGAAGTATCTGGATGTGGTGCACGCACTCGTGTACGATCAATGCGTCAGGGAGAGGGGCTATCCGGCTTCGCTCAAGGAAGCGCACGAACAGGCGGTCATCACCACGGCAGAGCGACGGGTGGTGGAAGACTTGGTCGAAGAATCATTGAGCCAGCACCATGCGTTCGTGACACGCTCGGCCAAGGATACGCACAAGAGACAGAGGGGGCTATGAGAATCGGGGAAATCGTCGAGACCTGCTCGGTGAATTTCGTTGCTGAAGGTGATTTGAATCAGCCACCCGCGCTGGGCAGTTTGGTCAAAGTGGAATTATCGGAGGATGACTGCGTTTTCGCTGTGGTCGCTTATGCCCAGACCGGCGGTTTGGAGCCGGGCCGGCGTGCCGTCCGTCGTGGTACGGAGGAGGTCCAGAATGCGGCGATCTACAACGAACACCCACAATTGCACCGTACGTTGCGCACCGTTTTCCAGGCAGTGCTGGTCGGTGGGCAGGTTGGGAAGCGCATGTACCAGCAATTGCCGGCGCAGCCTCCACCGTTGCACTATTCCGTCGAAGAATGCAGCGTTCAGGAAGCGATAGATTTCAGCGACAAGTTGTATTACTTGCGCCTGTTGTTGGAGGCGACTGTGGACATTCCGGCGTCTCACCTGATCGTCGCACACGTGAACCAGGCCTATCTGCTTCGTGGCGCCGATCAAACGTGGTTGGGCAAGGTGGCGCGGGAATTGTCGAGTCTGTTGAAGGATGAAAACGAACGGCTTTTGAGCATCCTGTATGCGATTGACCCGGGGATATAGATTGCTATTTTCCTTGTGTTATTTAATTTGACTAAGATGTGAAATCGTGATATAATAGGTAAGGTTAAAGTTAAACAGACCTCCAGAACCTCACTAATTTTAAAGTTTTCCTCATTAGTTATAGTAAACGGAATGGTTGACCCCATCGATGAAGTCCCGCTATATATCCGGTCAATTTGCCCTCTCGTAGGGATTGTTGTCCTGTCGATGGCAAGGTTATACTAACAGGGTTGACAGCAAGAGAGGCCCAACTTGAACAAAAGATATATAAGTCGTTGGATAATGGTTTTCTAACTTTGCCTGGAGAGAGAACACGTGAACTTCGTAGAGCTTGAAACAAAGACATTGGATGAACTCCAAGAGTATGCGCGGCAGATGAGCATTTCAGGGTATAGCCGTCTGAAGAAACACGACCTGATGATGCGATTGCTTCGCGCGCAAGCTGAGCAGCAGGGCTACATATTTGGTGGCGGTGTGCTTGAAATCATTCAAGATGGGATTGGTTTCTTGCGCTCCGATCACCTGCTCCCGGGGCCGGAAGATGTATATGTTTCCCAATCGCAGATCAGACGATTCGGCCTGCGCACGGGCGATTTGGTCGTCGGTCAGGTAAGACCACCCAAAGAGACCGAGAAGTATTTCGGGCTTCTGCGCGTCGAGGCTGTGAATGGACTGGACCCGGAATCTGCAAAACAACGCCCGTTGTTCGAAGCGCTGACACCCATTTTCCCGCAACAGATTCTCCGGCTGGAGACTAAAGCGAATATTCTGTCCACACGCCTGCTGGATCTAATCTCGCCCATTGGGCGTGGACAACGTGGCTTGATCGTTTCGCCTCCAAAAGCCGGGAAGACGACGATCCTCAAGCAGATCGCCAATGGCGTCACCTCAAACTACAACGATGTGCATCTGATGGTCTGTCTGATCGGGGAGCGTCCTGAAGAGGTCACCGACATGGACCGTTCCGTCGAAGCGGAGGTGGTGAGTTCCACGTTCGATGAACCGGTACAGGACCATGTGCGCGTCGCTGAGATGGCACTGGCGCGCGCGAAACGCCTGGTCGAGGGCGGGCGCGACGTGATCATCCTGCTGGACAGTATCACGCGTCTGTCGCGTGCCTACAACTTGATCGTGCCACCGAGTGGCAGGACGTTGTCAGGTGGTCTCGACCCCGCGGCCTTGTATCCCCCGAAGCATTTCTTCGGCGCTGCACGAAAACTTGAAGAGGGCGGCAGTCTGACGATCATTGCCACCTGTCTGGTCGACACCGGTAGTCGTATGGACGATGTGATCTATGAGGAGTTCAAGGGTACCGGCAACATGGAATTGCATCTGAATCGCAAGCTGGCTGAACGTCGCATGTTCCCGTCTTACGATATCGAGCGTTCCGGAACTCGCCGCGAAGAGCTGCTGCTCGATCCGGACACACTCAGTAAAGTCTGGACGTTGCGCCGCATGGTTTCTGCGTTGGGTGGTGGCCCCGAAGCCGTCATTCCCGTCTTGGAGAGACTGTCCAAAACGAAATCGAATACAGAATTCCTGTCCACTCTGAACAAGGAAGTGATTTAGGGATTGTCCTGCGCTTATGTTGTTGAATCACGCTGAACCCCTGAAACTTCGACGCTACGCAACGCATGTCGGTGTCATCGTTCTGATTTTCGTGGCCATTCTGCTGACCCGCGTGCGATTGCCCCAGGTTTACTCCGAGGCTGGGGGGGGCGCCTTGAGAACCTCCGACAGTTCTGGGCAGATGAGTCCGGTTGGGCCAATGCCCCCGCCCCAACCTTTGTCGTTTCTGTCACTCACGAAGGCGGCGGTTCCCAGAACCACGGTGCTGGAACGTCCACGCGAAGCCATTATGACTTACTATGTGGAACCTGGTGATACGCTGTACGGTGTTGCGCAGAAGTTTGGTATCAGCGGTGAGACTGTCGTCTGGGCAAACGAGCACGATACCAACCCCGATCTTCTGAGTATTGGGCAAGAGCTCATCATTCTCCCGGTTTCTGGCGTGTACCACACGGTTCAGCAGGGTGATACGGTAGACAGTGTGGCTGCCAAGTACCAGGTGGAACCTTCCGCGATCACGGAGTTCGCCGCCAACGAGCTGGCGACGCCGTTCCAGTTGACAGTCGGGCAGAAGATCATCGTGCCCGGTGGCCAGAAACCCTATATCCCACGCACGGTCTATGCTTATCAGGGACCGGTGCCCGGAGATGCTACCCGTGGAACGGGTATCTTCGGCTGGCCGGCAAGTGGGATGATCACGCAGAAGTTCTGGGGCGGACACCCGGGGATTGATATCGCTCGGGCAACGGGGACACCCATTTTCGCGGCTGATTCCGGTTTTGTGGCCGTTGTGGGTTACGATGGTTCCGGGTATGGCAACATGATTATTATCGATCATGGCAACGGATTCCAGACGCGTTACGCCCACCTGGATGGTTTCAACGTGCGGCAGGGTCAATCCGTCAAAAAGGGACAGCAGATTGCCACCATGGGGGCGACTGGCAGGGCCACCGGGCCCCACCTGCATTTCGAAGTGATCAAGGGGGGGGTGGCGCGCAATCCTTTGGGTATTCTGCCCTGATCTTTCCACATTGAGAAGGACCTCCTTGGGAATCGATTGAGCGCTCTTTCGATTCCCAGTCTTGTTTTCTGGGAAGGCGGGTCTCATTGACAGTATCGCCGCTATATGCTATAGTGAATCAGGTGCTCAAGCAGACTGGGCGATCGCGGGCGACTCGTGCGCTCGAGGA
>ENA-OSEO01002462-OSEO01002462.1-sediment-metagenome-genome-assembly--contig:-NODE-2462-length-26028-cov-5.259566_pt1 | contig 26028 bp, 22 predicted proteins | sample MGYA00237883_ERZ534232 | MGnify/ENA metagenome assembly ERZ534232
AAAGAGAGAGAGTGAGAGAAAAGAGAGAGCGAAAATGGGGACTGACCGGCTCCTGAGGTCTGTCCCCGATTTTCGCAGTAGCGCTTCTCGGGATCTCGCTCTTACCAACGATTTTCGCACTGTTTGCTCTTTACCACTCACCACACACCACTCACAACCGCTCCTATCATCCCACATTGGTTCTCGCTCAGAAGAGCCGTCCATCGTCAGTCGTCCCAGAGCATGGACCCGTCCTTCGAAAGGGCGAGAAGAGGAGAGAAAGAGAGAGAGTGAGAGAAAAGAGAGAGCGAAAATGGGGACTGACCGGCTCCTGAGGTCTGTCCCCGATTTTCGCATTACCAACAACCGCTCCTATCATCCCACATTGGTTCTCGCTCAACGAGCCCTAAAGTAGACCGACCAACCGACCGCAACGTTTCCATCCCACATTGGTTCTCGCTCAACAGTATCCTTGGAACAGAGATAGCCTTCGGCGCATAGTTTCCATCCCACATTGGTTCTCGCTCAACGAAATCCGTCTCTTTTATTATGCACCTAACTTAAGTTTCCATCCCACATTGGTTCTCGCTCAACTGGAAAGATCATATATCCTGCTGCATGGGACACAGGTTTCCATCCCACATTGGTTCTCGCTCAACATAGGTTTTTTGTTGCAGCCTCCATTCAATCTCATGGGTTTCCATCCCACATTGGTTCTCGCTCAACGGTATAGTATGTTTCTGCTTGGGGGTGCTGGTCTGTTTCCATCCCACATTGGTTCTCGCTCAACATAATTGTGATGATATTTGGCGAAATGGAAGTTTGTTTCCATCCCACATTGGTTCTCGCTCAACGCTGAAGTTCATGGTCTGGAGAGATCCAATAATCAGGTTTCCATCCCACATTGGTTCTCGCTCAACTTTACTCCGGTTCCTATTTCACCAGTAGCTTTTGCATGTTTCCATCCCACATTGGTTCTCGCTCAACATGAGTATTTGTACCAAAAACTTTGTGAAATGCAACCAGTTTCCATCCCACATTGGTTCTCGCTCAACAGCCTTTATTACAGAAATTATACAGGATTACTGGGGGCAAAGTCAAATCTTCTTGCGAAAATATCACGAGAAGACGAGAGCGAAAAACATGAGAGAAAGAACGTCGAGAGTTCGCTCCGCTCACGAGAAGGCGAGAATTCTCACAAGTCTCTTTCTCTCCTCTTTTCGCCCTTACGAAGGACGGGTCTTTTGCGAAAATCGGGTACAGACCCTAGGAACCGGTCAGTCCCCATTTTCGCCGCCGCGGTTTTCTGAAAGTCGGTCGACCTTTTTTATGTCGGGTCTCTGTAAACTGTATTAGAGTTATTCAAAATAAGTCTAGAAGGTAGAACGGGCAAGAGAAAGCGGCGAAGATGGTATACAATCGATCCGACGAGACGAAATTACGCTTATGTTAATGTGCGTCTTTAATATCAGAAGAGGCAGATCGACGAAACTGAGTAATAAGATCAGAATACTCCGCAAAATGGAGTTAACGCGTTTCGAAGAAACGCAAAGCGATGCGACAATAAGCATAACGAACAACGTTCTAAAAAAAGCATCCAGAGAATCCTGCATAGAAACCTCGAAAATGTGGGTCGGGTGATTGAAAGAGAGTCTTTTTGGCAGCGCTTCCCTCAGAAATGTTAAGACCATAACCTTATCAGGCGAGACTTCAGGGAGAAAAACAGGGATCCTGACTAGGAGCTTGTCAGTGCTCCTATCACGAGAAGACGAGAGCGAAAAACACGAGAGAAAGAACGTCGAGAGTTCGCTCCGCTCACGAGAGGGCGAGAATTCTCACAAGTCTCTTTCTCTCCTCTTCTCGCCCTTTCGAAGGACCAGGGACAGATCTTCCTTCATCTATTCCCCCCCAGCCACTCGTCTATCACGTCTCTGCTCTCGAGCAGTTCCACCGTGCTTACGTTCTCTCCCAGCCTCTGGATGCAGAAATCGCTGTTTGTGAAGTGCATCACGGGCTCTTTGAGAGCGTTGTTCATGACGATCGAGGAGAGCAGGTACTTTCTGCTCCTCTCCTTCTTGCCCAGCCTTTCCAGCGCCTCACTAGCCAGAAAGTAAGCGATCGGATTGACGGGGCAGAGTCTGAGCAGCCTGTGAAACCAGCAGAGCGCCTCCAGCGGCCTCTCCGTCTCCATGTAAAGCAGACCGAGCTCCCTGACGGCCACTTCGTTGTCACTCTCGTACGAGAGGGCCACCCTGTATATCAGCTCGCTTTTGGAGTATTTGCCTAGTTTCTTGTATATGTAGGCAAGCTCTATCATGCAGCCCACGTCCTCGGGCCATCTGTTGTAGCACTCCTCGAGCAGGGTCTCCGCTACTCCGTCCTCTTTGAAGTAAGAGGCCACGTTTGCCAGAGTAAAGTATTGCCTGAGCGAAAGGTCCTCATGTTTTTGATCTGGCAGGCCCAGCTCTTCGATCACCTGCCCGTACAGGGCCTTCGCTTCTTCCTGCCTTTGCATCTCGAGCAGAAACAGCAGCGTCTTTATCTTCTCGGTCATTTTAACCTCCTCACACCCTCGTCCAGCCCATGTAGCTGGCCCTCTTCCTCTCCCTGTAGGATTGCGTGCCCTCCAGCTCCACGATCAGCGCCCTTTCGGTGAGCCTGTCGAAAATCCTCGCACCCACAGTCACGCTGAAGTCCTCTATCCCCAGGTTCGAGGTTATTATCGTTCCCCTCTCGTCCTCGTACCTGTGGTTGAGCAATTCGAAGATCCTGTGGTTGGTCATCCTGTTCTCGGTCTCGTTGCTGAAGTCGTCTATCACCAGCAGATCCTTGCCCTTCATCTCCATGAAGGCGCCGTCTATCTGGCTGAAGGAGCCCATTCTCAGGGAGGAGGCCGTGGAGAAGGCGACGTTCTCCCCCATCCTCGCCGCTTCGATCAGTATCCCGGCGGCCAGGTGCGTCTTCCCCGTTCCGTACCCGCCCAGGAAGACGAGCGAGGCCCCTGTCCTCCAGGCCCTCTGCTCCACGTACTTTCCGGAGAGCTCAAGCGCCTTCTCCGTGCTTTTGTCGTGGGGCAGGAAGCTGTCGAGCGTCCTCGTCCACAGGCCCCTGGGGAAGATCCGCCTGAGAGTCTCGATCTTCTTCATCCTGTCGCTGTACTCCTGGAAGTAGGCGCACGTGGAGTAAACGTCCCCGTAATTCTCCAGACCCGAGTCGTGGAGGATGAAGCCGTTGCTGGGGCAGCGCTCAGGCCCGGGGCAATTCTCGATGCACGTCTCGATCGCCTCTTCCCTCGTCTTAGTACATCGTATATTTGAGGAGCTCTTCTCTTGTCTTTGGCTTTGCCCTTGCGGGGTTTTTGAACTTCTCGATATCACTTTCGAATTCGCCAGAACCTGCCCTATCGTTTCTTCCATTCTTCTTCCCCCTCTTTCCGAACATGCCGCCGATCAGCGGTTGGGCGATGTAGGTGAAACCGACTTCTCTCATGACCTCCAGCCTGCTTTTAGCCATGACGAGGATCGCGCTCTTGACCTGCGAGGGATAGCACTTCTCTAGCACCTCCCTGAGCGAAGCGATCCAGGAATCGTCGAAGGGACCGATAAGCGTCTCCCATGTCTGGATAACGTCCAGCTCGTACTTCGAGCAGGCCCGGGCCGTTTCACTCCCGGGTGGTCTGGAGCCGGATGAAAGAGACTCGACGAGTAGAGGGCCGGCGTCTATCGGCACCGCATCGCCTGAAGTATCCAGAGGCGAAAAGATGAGCCCTTGCTCCGGACCAGCTTCACGGTTGGAGCTAGATGCCTGAGTCTGGAAAACTGTATCAGGTACATCCTGCCTCTGTCCTTTCTCCTCTCCTGCCGTTATATTCCCCTCCCCGTTCGTGAAATCCGAAAACTCAGTTTTCGTTTCTCCGTAAGGAGAAAGAATATCTTGATCTTCTTTAGTTTTGTTTATTTTAGTTTTATTTAAAGATCTGTTGGCAGATTGCTCGCAGATCGATAGCACATTGGTGGCCGATTGATCGCGGATTGATTCACGACTGCCATTCTCGACAGCATCATACCCCTGATCAGGCGCCGTGTTGAATTGCTTCACGATTGATTCGCGATTGATAGCAGATCTCTCTCTGATCGGTAGCGAATAAGTAGCCGATTCGATCACATAAGATCCCGGTGTCGACCTCGAGCCGGGACTGTATTTGATCAGCCCTGAATTAACCAGATTCTTCCTGGCCCTGTGCAGCTTGCAGGCCGAACACTTGAGGGTTTCCGCGATGCTTGAATTGGGCAGCCTGAACGATTCGCTCCAGTTGAGAGAGTTGGCGAAATCCAGCAGGTACAAATACAAAGCCGCCTCGAGCGAACCGAAATCGTTTTGCCTGAAAACCTTCCAGAAATTGTTTATGAGCTCTATGTAATTCATGAATACCTCCAAAATGCTCCCCTGCACCCTCATCCCGTGGAGTGCCCTCGCTGAGCCTGCCCTGAAATGGTCTCATTCAGGGTCATCCCGTAGTGCTCTTATACGGGATCTCGCCCTTTCGCTCTTTCGAAGGACGTAGATGCCGGATCGGAGTCCGGCATGACGGAAAGGGACTGTCATCCCGCTAATGCCTCCACACTGTCATCCCGTAGTGTTCTTATACGGGATCTCGCCCTTTCGCTCTTTCGAAGGACGTAGATGCCGGATCTGGGTCCGGCATGACGGGAAGGGACTGTCATCCCGTTAACCGCCCCCATCCTGTCATCCCGTAGTGCTCTTATACGGGATCTCGCTCCGGCTCTTGCTATGTCTTTGGCTCTAGACCAACAGCCAGGAACCGGACGCGCAGCGCCGGGCTCATGCGTGGTGCGTTGTGAGTTGTGGGTGGTGGGTAAGAGCCATTAGAGAAGGTGTTCTTTTCGGAGGACGGTGGACGGATGCCGGAGAACGGTTCCTAATGCTCTTCCACTCTTCCCAAGGACGGGTCCATGCTCCTGGACGAAGGAACAAGGATGGCTCTTCTGCGCACCGCTCTATTGAACGAAGAACAAAGCTCCTAGCTCCGCAACGAAGAACCGCTCTTTCCAAGGACGGCTCTTTCCGCTCTTCGATAGAGTAGAATTTCTTCGTGGGAAATTCACTGTTAAAAAGGGAGGGTTTTGAATGAAGAAGGCATGCGTGATAGGGGTGGTTTTCGCTCTGGGTATAGCTCTTTTGAACAGCGGTTGTATCCCGCTAGAAAAACTGTACGGCTATTCCGCCTGGGTCGTCGGGGACGTAGCGAAGGACGGCAAGGCTATGATACTGTATTCAGACGATTCCGGCGGGAGCTGGAGCCGCCAAGGGACGGACGTTCTCCCTGACGGAGAGAACCTGTCGGACGTGTACGCCGTGAGCATGTACGAGGTCTGGGCCGTCGGAAGCGGAGGTCTGTTGATCAAGACGAACAACGGCGGGAAAAACTGGAAAGTCGTCGATTTGCCCGATGAGCTCAAAGCTGGCGAGTTCGCGCACATTTCGATATTCGAGGACGATATCTGGCTGAGCGGGAACGAGGGATTGATAGGGTTTTCGAAAGATGGAGGCAAAAGCTGGACCGTGGCCGATCTGCCCGAAGGCTCTCAGGAGTATCTTCTTCAGGGAATACACGCGATAAATAACGATCTCGTCTACGCCGTGGGAAACAAGTCCACGGGGACCGAGACCGGAATCGTTCTCCGCACCGAAGACGGCGGTCTTACCTGGGATAGAATAGTCCTTCCGAATGACTACAACGTGAACGGCTGGATAGGAGTCAAGGCGACCGACGAAAACCACGTGATAATTTTCGGCGGAAAGGGACATTACGCAGTGACCGCCAACGGAGGGAAACAGTGGGTCGCCGGCGGGCCGCTCTTCTGGAAGGATCTCAACTCTCTGGTGATGCTCGACGAGAGGACCTACTGGGCGGCCTGCGATTTCGACACGATAATACTCACCAGAGACAGCGGCATAAGCTGGGAGGAACAGCCGTCGGCCGGAACGGGCAACTCTTTTTTGCTCGGGATAGCCGCGCTGGATAGAAATCACGCACTCATAGCGGGTGGCTCTGCAGGATACCCGCAGTTCGGCAAGATACTGCGAACTAGCAACGGCGGGCAGAGCTGGGAGGTCGTCCTGGATGGCGACGAATGTGATGTCCCTTTATGGCACGTGGCGATAGCCAAGCACAATTATATGACCCCTTTGCCTTGATTGCGGGACGATTCGCCGGCAGGTACGGTTTTGCTTGATGAAGCCGAGAGCAAGTTGTCCAAAAGCGAGAAATAGTATCTTCTTTTGTTTTCTGTTGAACCGCTTTCATGTTGTAGAATAGTAAGAATAACAAACAAAAGGAGGTGCTGAATGCTTTCAGACGAAGCCTATTCGAAGATAATAAACCGCATTCTCTCGGGCGGAGCCGATTTCGCCGAGGTGTTCGTAGAGGAGAGATACACCAACAACATCAGTATGATCCAGGGAGAGGTCGAGGACAGCAGTTCGGGAAAGCTTCTCGGAGCTGGATTGAGGGCTTTCAAAGGAACCAGGAGCATATACGCCTACACCAACGATGTGAGTTTCGAGGGGCTTATGGACGTGGCCGGCAGGCTGAAGGCGGTGGTGGGACAGGAGATAGACAGGGATCTGGTTCTCGATTTCAGGGCCGGTGAACACGGAGATATCTGTCCGATTCTTTTGGTGCCCAGCAGTGTCTCGAAAAAGGACAAGGCCTCGGTCATGAGACTGGCCCACGAGGGGGCGTCGGGTTTTTCTGGCAGGATCTCGCAGGTCGTCGTGAATTATTTCGATTACTCCCAGAACGTCTGGATATACAATTCCGAAGGCGTGAAGGCCAGCGACAGCCGTGTCAGAACGAGGCTCATGGTTTCGGCCGTGGCGAGCGTGAACGGGGACAAGGAAGTCGGTTTCTACGGTCCCGGCGCGGCGCAGGGCTTCGAGCTTTTCAACAGGATAGATCCCCGCGCGGCCGGAGAGAGGGCGGCAAGAATAGCAGACCGCATGATCCGGGCCGAATACGCCCCGGCCGGCAAGATGCCCGTGATAATCTCCAACGAGTTCGGCGGCGTCATTTTCCACGAAGCCTGCGGCCACGCGCTGGAAGCTACCAGCGTCGCCAAGGGAGCCTCTGTATTCGCGGGGAAACTCGGAGAGAAGGTAGCGGGTGAATGCGTCTCGGCCGTCGACGACCCGACGATTCCAAACGCCTGGGGTTCGGCCAACGTTGACGACGAGGGAACGCCCACCAGGAGAAACCTCCTGATCGAGAAGGGGATTCTCAAGAGCTATATGATCGACAGGCTGGGCGGTCTGAAGATGAAAATGGAGCCCACCGGGAGCTCTCGAAGGCAGAACTACACTTTCGCTCCGACTTCGAGGATGAGCAACACTTTCATATTGCGGGGCGATCATTACCCGGAGGAGATAATAGCCGCGACAGATTACGGACTGTACGCCAGGTCCATGGGCGGCGGTTCGGTGATGCCGGCGACGGGCGAATTCAACTTCGCGGTGAACGAAGGTTATCTGATCGAGAAGGGCAGGATAACCAAACCCGTTCGCGGCGCGACTCTGATCGGAAAGGGTAACGAGGTGCTCATGAAGATCGATATGGTAGGAAACGATCTGGCCAGGGGCCAGGGAATGTGCGGCTCGATCTCGGGCTCCATTCCGGCCGATGTCGGGCAGCCGACGCTCAGGGTATCTGAATTGATCGTTGGGGGGCGAAGCTGATGGAGTGGAAGAAATTCAAAGATACTGTATTTGCGCTGGCCAAAAAGAAGGGTTTCGACGAGGCCGAAATCTACTACTCCAGCGGTAGCGAATTCCAGCTCAGTTCCCTGAGAGGCGAGATAGACAGCTACAACGACGCCACCTCTATTGGGGTCTATTTCAGAGGCCTGAAATCGGGAAAGATCGGCGCGGCCTTCGCCGAGGAACTGACCGATGAGACCGCCTCCATGCTCGTGGACGAGGCCTTCGAAAACTACTCTATCGCGAGCGGCAACGACGTGTACTTTCTCCACGACGGGTCGGGGGAGTACCCGCTGTTTGAAGGCTTCAGCGGCGTCTTTTCCGCCCAGCCGGTCGAAGAGAAGATAGAGAGGGTAATTACGCTGGAGCGAAGCGCTCTCGAGTACGACAAAAAGATAATCATGGTGCCCACGTGCCGGCTGGGAGACAGCCGGTCGGAGGTTTTCATCGTCAATACGCTGGGGCTCGACAGGCATTACTCGTCCGATGGCGGGGTCGCCGTCGTCGTGGCTCTCGCCGGCGAGGGTAATTCGAAAAAGACGGGCTTCACCTTCACGATCGCCAGAGAGCCCGGAGATATAGACGTTTCGGCGCTGGGCAAAGAGGCCTCGAAAAGGGCGATAGACCAGCTCGGAGCCGGGAGGGTCAAGAGCGGAAAGTACAGGGTGCTGTTCAGAAACGATATGTTCGGCCAGCTCTTCGCGACCTTCACGAGTATGTATTCGGCCGAGAACGTTCAAAAAGGGCTCTCCATAATCGCGGACAAAGAAGGTACGAAGATCGCCTCGGAACTGCTCACCGTTTACGACGATCCCCTCCTGCCGATCAGCCCGAACAGCCGGCCCTTCGACGACGAGGGCGTACCGACGGTGAAGAAGACGCTGGTCGAGAAGGGCCTTCTGAAGACCTTCCTTTACGATCTGAAGACGGCCGCCAAAGCCGGAACCAAATCCACCGGCAACGCTATCAAGTCCAGCTACAGGTCGAAGCCTTCGATCTCCATGATAAACACCGTCGTTAAGCCCGGGGAAAAGAGCTTCAACACGCTGGTCGGAGAGCTGGACGAGGGAATAGTGGTGACCGAGCTCACGGGCCTCCATTCGGGAGCCAACCCTATATCCGGCGAGTTCTCTCTGGGTGCGAGCGGGTTTTACGTGAAGAACGGTTCGATCGTCAATCCCGTCGAGCAGTTCACTATTTCCTCCAGCATTTTGAAGGTCTATAATAGTATCGTAGCAGTTGGAAGCGATGCGATGCCCTCTATCTTCAGGGTGAGCTCTCCCTCCGTGATGGTATCGGAGATAGACGTCGCTTCCGAATAGATCTGGAGGTGTTTTCTTTGCCCTTGTACAGATTCGTCTGTGATAAATGCGGACGAGAGGAAAGTCTCTTGCTGAAAATGAGCGCGCCCGTTCCCCCGTGCGGCGGTTGCGGAGGCGCTCTGGTCAAACAGATAACCAATATATCCAGCTACGGCTGCTCAAACGGATCGGAGAGCTGCGGCTCCTGCTCCGGCGGAAGCTGTTCCAGCTGCGGCCATTGAGAGACTGCGATACATATCTCGAAACGGTAATAAAAAAGATGCCGGAGTTGCCGGCATCTTTTTTACTGGTAGTCTATGATTCGGTCGGGCTCTTTTACGGCCGGTTTCAGTAGAGGTCCATGTATTTTTTCACTTCCCAGCTGGTGACGGCCGCGCTGAATTCGCTCCAGTCGCTCTCTCTGGCCCTTATGAAGGTGCTAAAGATGTGCTGGCCGAGAACCCCTTTCACGAATTCGCTGACCTTTGTGTATTCGAGGGCGTGCCAGAGGCTCTGGGGAAGGTTGTCTATCATGAGCTGTTTCTTTCTGGAGCCCTTCATGTCGAATATGTTTTCATCGACAGGGTTGGGCGGTGTGATCTTGTTCTCTATTCCGTCCAGTCCGGCCGCCAGTGCCAGCGCCAGGGCCAGATAGGGATTGCAGGTGGGGTCGGGGCTTCTGAATTCGAGCCTGGTGGCCTCTTCTCTGGCGCTGGGTATCCTGATCATCGCGCTCCTGTTTCCGAGGGCCCAGGATATGTTTACGGGGGCCTCGAAACCGGGGAGAAGTCGCTTGTAGCTGTTGATGGTAGGGTTGGTTATCGCGGTGATCTCTTTTGCGTGGGCGATTATTCCGCCTATGAAGTTCAGGGCCACCTCGCTCAGCCCGTGCTCGCTTTCGGGGTCGTAGAAGGCGTTTCTCCCTTTCGAGAAGAGGCTGAGGTGGACGTGCATCCCCGAGCCGGCGACGCCCTCGAAGGGTTTGGGCATGAAGGTGGCGTGCAGGCCGTTGACTATGGATATCGTCTTCACCACCCATTTGAAAGTCTGAATGTTGTCGGCCGTCTTCAGTATATCCGTGTACCTGAAATCGATCTCGTGCTGGGAGGGCGCCACTTCGTGGTGGGCCGCCTCGACTTCGAAGCCCATCTCCTGCAGAGAGAGAACGATCTTTTTCCTCACTTCCTCTCCGCCGTCTACCGGAAGGAGATCGAAGTAACTCCCCATGTCCAGAAATCTGCCGTTGGGTCCGACACAATCTTTTTCTCTTTTGATGATGAAAAACTCGGGCTCGGGACCGGCGAAGGCCTCATAGCCGAGTTTCCAAGCCCTTTCGATTACCTTTTTGAGAACGTATCTGGGATCGCCTTCGAAGGGCGATCCGTCGGGTTTGAAGACGTCGCAGATCAACCGGACGGTCTTTCCCTGGTTTCCGTCCCAGGGAAGCGTTGCGTAGGTGTTTACGTCGGGTTTGAGGTACATGTCCGATTCTTCGATACGAACGAATCCGTCTATCGAGGAACCGTCGAACATCGCGCCCTTTTCCAGAATCTGCGGGAGCATTTTCGATGGAACTTCCACATTCTTCAGCATACCGTTTATATCGGTTATCTGAAGCCTTACGAATTTGATTTCTCCCGACTTTACCTCCTGAATCAATTTTTCAACAGTCATTGTTCCCCCCTTATATACCCGGCCCGGTGGGTATGAGATACTTCAGTATAGTAGTATTAAGCTAAAGTCAAAATAAGCGAATATGAAAGTTTTGCGGGAAAAATGATGTAGACTTGTCTCATCTGGAAAATTTCGATGGAGGTGTCAATGAGTGAACATAAAGCGCGCATTCATAAGCGTTCACGACAAGACTGACATAGAGAAGCTCGGCCGGTATCTGGCGAAGAACAGTGTGGAGATAGTCGCAACCGATCACACGGCGGAGTACCTGGATTCTTTCGGAGTCAGAGTGTCCAAAGTTGGCGATTACACAGGCTTCCCGCCAATTTTCGACGGTAGATTGAAGTCTTTGCATCCCAAAGTGATCGGCGGGGTCCTGGCGATACAGGATTCGAAGATCCACCAGGGAGAGATGGAGAGTAACGGGATTCTTCCCTTCGATATGGTCGTGGTGAACCTGAAACCCTTCGATCTTGCCGTCGAAGAATCCCCCGAGGAGTCGAACCTTTCCAAAGAGATCGATGTCAGCGGTCCGGCCTTGCTTATGGCGGCCGCGAAGAACCACAGGGACGTTGTGGCGATCTCCGATCGCGGCGATTACGACGAGATAATAGAGAGCCTCGAGTTCTGCGGCGACGTGCTGCTTTTGAAGAGACGCAGATACGCGCTCAAGGCCATCTATTCGGTGATGCTTTACGTATCTTCCATTCACAGGGCGCTCTCGCAGATATTCGCCTCCGAGAAGTACGACTATACGATAATGGAGCATATAATGCCCCTGCTTTACGGCGACAACCCTTCGCAGAAGGCCAATCTGCTGAAGCTTTCCGTCGAGCCGGGGCTGCTCGACGAGGTACAGATCGGCAACCCTTCGGTCGGGTTGAAGAAGTCTCAGCTGAGAAATATAAACGTCTTCATGGAGCTCTATTACTACACAGACAATATATCGGTCTTTCTGGACAAGGGGAAGATCACGAAGGTATCGTCCGCGATGGTGCCGGGCGAGCTGAATTTCGGGGGACCGGACACTATGTTCGCCTCGACCTATGCGATAAGCGACGAGCTAATGTTCGCCCTTCGCGGGCGCGGCGTGGAGGCCTTCGGAGGCGTTTTCGATCTGGAAGCCATAAGGACTGCGAGAAAGAACGACGTGATGATACTGACCATACCGGAGAGAGAGGCCGTCTCTCTGTCGGGGGAGGCCTATTCCGGTTTCGGGAATTACTTCGTCAAGGAGGAGTCCTTCAAAATGAGTATTCTCGACCTCCGGCCCGACGAGAAACTCGCACTTTTCTGCTCTCGTGTTAACCGGGCCAACAACGTCTCCGTTTTCAGGGATGGAGAGAGTCTCCTTCTGAAGGGCGGACTCAGCTTCAAAGAGTTGAACGAACTGGATTTTTCGAAATACGATCTAAAGGGTTCCACGTTCGCCTCCAACCAGGATCTGGACGATAATCTCATCGATAAGTTGATCGGGGGCGGAGTCTCGAAGATCATTCTCCCAGCGACAAAGAGAGACTATTCCAGCGGCGTAATAGTCCAGCTCGGTTACGACTTCACCAGATTAAACAATTGATGAGCACTTGAAAGCTGGCCCTACAGAATATATAATGTATTTACACCATGCTAGGCGGGGAGCTGGCGGTTCCCTGTACCCGAGATCCGCCATACGCGGGGCCGAAGGCCTTCCCAGGCTTTGTCGGTTTGGTGTCGGTCTATCTGAAGGTGTTGAGGATTGAGTCCTGCGCAACGGGAACTTGCGAACCTGGTCAGGTCCGGGAGGAAGCAGCCATAAGCGGGCACTCTCGTGTGCCGTGGGGGCGCTCAGTCTGAGCTGGATGGTAGGTACGGCCAGGTCGGCACTGTCGAAGAGGGATGCATGGTGTTTCTTTTTCTGCGAAATCCTCTCCGCATCTGCTAGAATTAACCTAGACAAATACAGACGGTATTCAGGAGGTGCGGAATATGTTACTCAAAGGCGAAAGAGCCGTTGACTTTTCACTCTACGGTACTGATTTGAAGACTTACAGGCTCAGCTCTCTCTTCGGCAAAAAGATAGTGCTAGTGTTCTACCCCGGTGCCTTTACGAGTGTCTGTCAGAAAGAGCTCTGCACGTTCAGGGACTCTCTGGCGAACTTCGAGAGGCTGGACGCGCAGGTGATCGGCGTAAGTGTCGATGGTCCCTTTGCCAACAGGGCTTTCAAAGACCAGAACTCGCTTTCCTTCCCTCTGCTTTCCGACATTGGCGGAGAGATCTCCAGAAAATACGGGGGAGTTCACGAAGATTTCGCAGGCGTCAGGGGACTGGTAGTCTCCAAGAGAGCCGTTTTCATAATCGACAGGGAAGGCAAGATAGTTTATTCGTGGGTTTCGGACGATCCGAAGATAGAACCCAATTACAGCGAGATAAGTGACAGACTGGAAAAGATTTGACGGGGAGCGATTCCATCGTTTTAAAAAGAAAGCGAGGTAGGATTTATGACAGAGTTCAAATTTCCAGAACACTCTTCCGAACTGCTGAAGTCTTTGAAGGAGGGTAGAGTTCTGCTTGGAGTTACCGACGGGGTGGAACGAAACCTGATGACCGTCGCCTGGGGTTTCATAGGTTATACCTGGAACCGCCCGGTCTTCATAGCCATGGTGAGGCCAAGTAGATACACACACGACTTCTTCAGAAGGAGCGACGTTTTTTCGGTTAACTTCATGTCCGAACAGTGGAATGATGCGCTTACCTTTTGTGGAACCCGGAGCGGGAGATATTTCGATAAGTTCAAAGAGACCGGTCTTACACCCTCTGAAGGTCTTACAACTTCGGTGATGTTCGTGAGAGAGGCCTACGCGGTTCTGGAATGCAGGATCGTCTCCAGAGAGGCCATAACTCCGCTTGCACTCAACGAAAGCATCGCGAGCTCTTTCTACGGGGACAACTCGTACCATTCTCTCGTTATGGGAGAGATAACCGACTCATACCTTCTTCCTTGAAACGATCGCAACGATCAGGGTGAATACGATCATGAATACCAGCATGGACCAGAGTATGTATAAAGCCCACTGGGGAGTCTGAAGGCTGTACCTTCCGGTCCCGTCGATCATGAGTATGTCTCTGGCGAAGAAGAGCGAGAGCGATACCTGTATGGCGGCCAGAGCGCACAGAAGATAATTCCATCGCGGTATTCCGTTGGAGAGCGCGGCGATTTGCGAGACCAGGTACAGCAGATAAGCGACCGGCCCGAGGATTATCCCGAAGACGAAGAACAGTCTTATTGAGTCGGCCCTTTCTACGAGACTGGTTGACATCTCATGCGAGACGGCTATCAAGATCACCAATAAAACACCAACCAAAAAGCCCGCCAGAGTCAGATAATTATGAGCCTTCCGCCGGCGCTTCGCCTGAGCGACGCTGATCGCTCCCCTATCTCTTCTCTTCAACATAATCACCAGACCACAGAATAATCAAATCCGCGACAGATCGCCCCGCCACACGGGTGTACTGAAAAGCCGCATATCTATATTCTAATTCTAATCGCTCTTAAAAGCAACACTACTGTTTAGAACATATGTCGTATTTAATATTCTGGAAGTACATATCTCCCTTCAAAAGCCGGACAGGTCGTTTTATAAAAAGAAAAAAGGGCGGAAAGCCCGCCCTTTTTGTAGAAAATGAAATTATCTTCTGGTCGTATCGCCGTAGCCGACCGCTTCGAGCCACCAGGTCGGGTAACCTGCCGTCGAACCGTTGACGTAACCGTCGTTGAGGGTGTATATCAGTTCGTCTGCAAGCTTCCACCATCTGTCGACAACTCTGTTGGCCGCGTTGTTGCTGTAGTTCGTGAGGAAGTCGATAGCCAGAGCCGGGTTGTCTTCGTACAGCACGAGGGCTGCCTTTTCGATGCTGGGCTGATTGGCGAGGAATTCCTTCTCGAACTTGCTGGCTTCGGCCTGTATTATCTTGATCGCAACGTCGTATCTCAGGTCGGCCAGGTTGGAAACGTGGTTGAAGGCCCACCATGCGGATGTTCTGTCGAAGTAGTCGCGCGCGCCCTGGCTGAAAGAGGTCGGAACGCTCGTGTTGCCCGCGTAGAACGGGATGTAAACTGTGGAGTGGGGTGCGTCTTCACCGAACCAGAGTACTCCACCAATCGCCGCTGGCAGCCAGCTTCTGGCCTGACCGACTATAACGTAGGAGCATCTGAACATAGAGATCGCTCTTTCCCATCCGTCGTAGTTTACGCCCTCGGGTCTCTGACTCGACGAAGTGGCGTATCTGTTGGGGTTACCGAAAGGTCCGGCTGCAAGTCCCTGTGTCAGGTCGAATTCCGTTCCTTCGTAGTGATCGCGCTTGATCATCATGAGTTCCTCGGCGGAAACCAGGTGATCGGGCTTCACGGATAGCGGGTATCTCTCTGCCCACGGATCGAGTTCCAGAGACGGCGCCAGAAGGTCGAGAACTCTCCACTCACGGCGTGTGTTGTAGAAAGCTGTCTTGTTGCAGTAAGCTTCGTAGAATCTGAAAGGCTCGCCGCTGTTGGGGTCCCAAAGGTTGAGCTCTACGGCCAGCGATATTACGTTTGGAGACGCCATGAAGTAATCGGTGTTTTCCAGATCGATCTCACCTATTCTGGATCTGTTGGCATGCACCAGAACGTGATCGTCGGGGATTCTCTGGGCTACCCATACCGCTCCGGGCTCTTCGCTGCCGGGAGACCAGAATGGGCCGGGGCCGCCTATTTCGAACAACCAGGCTTCTTCGCCGTCGATGATCGTGAGGCCTTCGCCGCCGTCTCCGTAACCGTACTTCTCGGCGAGTTCACCCATGATCTGGATGGCTTCCCTGGCTGTCTTCGCTCTCTGGAGTCCGAGGACCTGGAGCTGCTCGATCGTCATCCATCCCTGAGCGTTTCTTATTTCTCTCTTTCCACTCCATGTGGTCTCGCCCATAATTATCTGGTTCTCGTTCATGAAGGGGTAACCGATATGGAAGTAGGTGTAGGTCACGGGTGCCTGGGGAATCTCACCGACGTAGCTGACGGTTCTTCCGGGAATACCGGCCTGGCAGAGACCCTTGTAAATGCTGACCGTTTCTCCCTCGGCGTGCTCGCCGCCGGGGATTATCTGGATTCTCGCGTCGTAGCTGCCGTCGCAGGTGTGTGTGGTCATCGTCGAGCCATCGATGGAGGCCGCCTTACCCACCAGGATAGACGTACATGCCATGGCCATAGCTCCGAAAGCAAAAACAAACACCAGTAGAATCAATAACGTTCGCCTCAAAATGTTCACTCCCTTTTCGAAAAGTGGGCCGGTTTTGGAACCGGCCCGAAATATGGTCCAAAGATATTACGGTAATCTCAGTATCAGTGAATCTGCGAGGTCCCAGTATGCCTGTTCGACCTCAAGCATGACGGACGACACATAACTTGTGAGGTATTCAATGGCGAGCTCGCGGTTTGTTTCATAAAGAGCAAGCGCAGTCGCTTCTACCGCGGGCTGCATTTTGTAAATCTTTTCCTGCAACGGAATCCTGACTTTATCGACTCTCGGCATCATATCCTGATATCTCACGCCGGAGAGCCTATCGACAGCATAGAATGCCCAGAAGGCAGCGTTTCTGTCGATCTTTGGATCGCTTCTGTTAACTATTGTCCAGGATTCTGGAACACTCTTTACCGCGCAGAACAGAGGAACTACAACGGCTTTTCTAGAGTTTCCGAGTCCGAACCAGGAGATTGCACCGATTTCAGGTGGCAACCAGTCTCTGGTCTGGTTGATGAAGAAGGAACTCGTGCTCTGGACTGCGATATTCCTGACGTTGGTTATACCAAGAAGATTCCTGAATTCCGATCCAGGCTGAGGAGAAGCGAGTCCACTTTTAACCATTTCTCCCCTTGAGTTCTTGTAAAGCCAGGCTTCGTTGGCTTCCATGTCACCGGGAGTATCGGCCATAACATCGCGGTAAAGTTCGATTATGTCGAATACAGAAACTTTTTCGTCCGCCTTGACAGAGAACGGATAATCATCGGTCTTCTCGTATGGCCAGTTGCCAGATGGATTCAGAGTGCTGAAAATTCTCCACAGTCTCGAACTCCACTTGCCCTTAATGTTTCCATAGGCATACTTCCACACAAACGGTTCGCCCGATGCGGGATCGTACAGACCGAGTTCAACTGCTGTATCGAGGTAGTTGTCGCAAATATAGAAATCACTTTCAGGAACGTTGGGCGGTCTCTTGGTAACAGGGTCTATTTCACCGATCATACTGTAGTTAACGTTACAGGAGATATGATCGTCGGGAACACGCTGGGCTGCCCATACTGCACCGGAGCCGTCCCCTGGTTTCCAGAGAGGACCAACACCATAAATCTCGAACATCCATGCTTCTTTACCGTCGGCTATCGTTATGCACTCACCGAGGTTGCAGGATTCTCTGTAACCGTATTCTTCTGCAAGCGCGCCCATGAGAAGTATTGCTTCTCTGGCCGTTGTGCATCTCTGAAGCGCGAAGGCCTGGAGTTGTTCGATGGTCATGATAGCATCCGGACTGTTGGCAGTTGCTCTGGCTCCACCTTGAGTTGTTTCCCCCATCAGAAGTCCCTTCTCATTTCCGAATGGATAGGAATGGAGGAAATACTGATAAGTATGCTCAACCTGTGGTATCTCGCCTAGTTGTACGAGCGGCATTCTATCGGCATAGACTATCCATTCCCATACTGGAGTCATGCTGCCCGGCTCATGATCAGCTGCTGGAACTATCTGAATTCTTGAGTCGTAAGTTCCATCCACAGTTTGAGAACATATAACAGATCCGTCGATTGTTGCCAGCTTTCCAACAAGAACGTCAGTACAGGCTATCGCGCTGGCGTAGAACAGTGAAACAGCTAGAAGAACAGTAATAATTGCTCTTTTCACCCTAAATCCCCTCCTTTGTGAGGTACTCTCACAAATCTGTCCGGTCATTCATAATAAATATCTTCCGGCTTTGCCTTCGACGGATCGCGGAAATAGTATCCCGTTCCGTTTTTTACTACATCGTCGTACCTGGGTACTTCCTGGATCACTACCTCCTTTCCCGGATTGAAATCTCCCCAGAGTTCAAAGATCATCAGTACTGTTGAGCAATGCCTTCCAACTCTGAGGTCTATCGGCCAACCTTTTTCATCGATCTTCTCGTAGAGGAGGCCGTATTTTCCGGCCGTCACTATGAATTCATCCTGTCCCGTGAGAAGAAGTTTCTCGTCGGTGATCCCTCTAACTCTGTCGAGGAAGGGTTCCGGCGCTTCAAGCAAGATCGAGACGGCGTCCGAATGGTCTCCGACCTCTCTGTGAGAGAGACCGTGGAGAGTCTTCGGGGAGTACTCCATTCCTATCTTGAACTCGGTCGAAGTGAGCAGCATGGAAGCCATCCCGGCGATATCGGCGCCCTTCTGGTGAGCGACGATTGTGCTGATCACGGGGTATTCGAGTTCGGCTTCATGAAGATCGATGAAAATATCGACGCCCTCTTCTTTTATTAAGTTCATGAAGGCGTAGTTGGTTTGCTCGGTGATCATGCCGTCCGCTCTGCCCGGCCACGTTCTGTTGAAGTTTCTGACGTCCATGTAGGCCAGCAGCTGGCCGCTGGGATAGTTGACATATACTTCCGGATCGGGCCATGAGTCTAGCGGGTTGGACCAACGGTCTCCCATTCTGAATTTCTTTTCTCCCCATTCCGTTTCTATGGTGAAATAGAATGGATAGGCATCTCCCGGTCTTGTAACGCGAGAGGCGCTCTGGTTAGCCCTGATAGCTACGATCAGTCTTCCCTTCGCCAGCTTCGCGTTCTCGACGAACAGCTGGGCCGTGAGATTGCCTGCAGGTTCTTCAGGATGTGAGCTTCCGATGAGGAAGGCAGTTCCTCCGGGGACACCGCTATCGATGATGTATATGTTGCAATCGTTGATACTTCCCTTTAGAGGTTCGAAATAGTCGCTCAATTTCTTGACCTGGGTTACGCCAGGCCCCTTCACCACTTCCTCCTGGAAGTTCCTGTGATCGTGGAACTGAATTCCGGCGATCACGAGGGCGACGGCCACGAGGGCGAGCGAGACGAGCTTAACGATCAACAGGTTTCTGTCAGTCATACTCTTCACCCCCTACTTTATGCGAAGTATTCGCAGGATGAAGGGCATAAGCATGACGGAGTAAAGAATGGCATCTTGAACATTCTTGGTCTTTATAATGCTCTTGACCAGAACGAAGACCACGAATGCGCTTATCAGGTAGTAGCAGACGCTTATTATCGAGTTTAGGATCGCCATTATAAACACTTCCTTTCAGCCATGACATCACCCGCCGACCAAGAAGGAGAGTTCGTTGCTGAATATCAGGAAGAGAGTTGTGACAAGCAAGACGAACCCCATTGGAATCAGCGCGGTTTTCAAAAAGTCTTTGTAGTAATGCCCTTTGAATTTCAGTTCCATGACCGTGGCCCGACCAACTACTGCAGTAGGTGGGAGGATATCGCCTATCGGCCACATTACAGCCATGGCTGACAGGGCTATTATTGCATTCATGCCCTTCATATTGAACAACAATATGAGCGGAACACCCAGAAGCGGTGCGACTGCATACTGCAACAATCCCTCTGAAACGGGCAGTATAAGGAAGAGAGTCGAGAACAACACCCAGAGCGGCAGAGTTACTACTCCAAGCGATATAAGACCTCTGGCGCCGCTCAGAGCCATTACCTGGATGAGTATTCCCACGACGATCATAATTCCGACAAGCGGTATAAGGGAATGTATGGTTTCAGTGGCTATTCTGAGGATCTGGAGTTTCTTGGGGCTGAGAAGTATGGCCGACACCGAAGCCAGAACGAACATCAACGGCAGTCCGATGGTGGGCGTCGAGAAGGGCCATATCCTTCCGGCCATTATGAGGAATATAAGGACCGCGAAGGGAATTCCAACTCTCAGCCAGTTCATCTTTTCAGGCGGTTCCGGCAGTTCCTTCAAGGCCTTTTCAAGCTCTACGTTCTTTCCCTTCGCACCCAGGAAGAACATCGCGAAAAACGCTCCTATGGCAGATAGAACTAGAAGCGGCTGGAAGAAGCCTACGTACGGCATGTTGGAACCGGCAGCGGCCATCATGGCCCAGAGATTGACCGGTGGAGCCGCCGCGCTCATGGCCGCACAGATGAAGATAATTGCGGCCACCCGCTTTTCGGAGATCCCCATGTAGGACAGGACGGTTCCGACGAGAGTCCCGACCGTGAGAACGGTAGCCGCTCCCGAACCGGTCAACGCGCCCGGTATAAGCAACAGGACGGTCAGGAAGAAAAGACATAGCAATCTCGTCTTATGAAAAGTTATGACGATCTTTCTTACCATGAACGCAACTCCACCGGACTCCTTCAGAAGATTCATGAAGAAAGTTGCGGTGATGAAGATCAAACAGACGTCCAGGTACGTAAAGGAACCTTCCACCAGATGGCGCACAGGAATGGCTCCACCAGCATGGACGATCCCCGCGGCGATGGCCGCAAGAAGCATGGATAGCTCTACACTCAACTTGAAGTATTTGGCCACGGCGAAGGTGACCGCGATAACTGCAAGTATGAGACCAGCGTGGAAGTACACTAGTACCCTCCCCCTTCAATACCGATCGAGAGATCGATGAGTCATCAAAGTCAAAGTCGTCAGTTAGCGTTAATCAGCTCTAGCAAAGCCGGGCCGATATCCAGCGATTCGTTAACCTTGAGCAGCGGTATCCCGCTCGTTTCGGAGAACTTGGTGAAGAAACCGTCCTCGTCGCTCGAGGCGATAACGAGTATCAGGTCTGACTTGGGAATAACCGTGTCGATCGATTTCTCGTCGGTGGCGTCGACGCGCCTTGCCATTCCCTCGATATGGGCACCGATCACAGTCATACCGAGCTCTTTTGCCTGCTTGATTAGATTTTCGATTCTCTCTACTTCCAGGTTGATATCTATTCCGGCCGCACCCATACCCTTGAGGCTAGTTCCGGTGGTGATGACGAGCGTCTTGGGGCCATCCGGGGCCTGGGCCAGTTCTTTCAACTGGGTCGCCGTGAGAAGATCTTCCTGAACACACGCGATTTTGCTTCTTACACATACCAGTCTGAACATCAGGGCTCCTGGACTCTGCCCGAGAGTGGTGACGATCATAGGCGCTTTGACCACCGGCATCAACAGGCCGGAGGCCAGAACTACTGAACACAGAAGTACCAGTACCGCGGAGAAAACAACCTTTCTCATAAAAAACCTCCCTTTCTGAAGCACAAAATTATGGCGCAACTGCGCTGAGCATACTTCAACTGATGATAAACATCGAATGCGGACACTGCAATGATAGAAAGCCATTTAAACAGCTGTGGAGACCATATAAATATAAATTGGTAAATAATAATGATAAGTACGGGATGCTTATCGTTTACAACCAATTTTATCATCTGGCATTTAAGTTGTGTAATTGCTTGAAGGGCGACTATGGTTGAAGAAAAACGATTAAAGTCGTATATTGTTGATTAGTTCCGATATGATGGACTTTTCGTCGATTTAGGGCCATATGACGCGCCGTCTTTATCTGGACCGGGGAAAGCGGTTGAAAATTTAATTATAAATGATACTATTTTTCCTGTGGGCTTTATTCTGGAGGGGTTCGAATGAAACGCTGGAAGGTCTGGGAGGGTTACGAATATATTCTATTAAGTCCAGACGAGTCGAAAAGACGTGAAAGAGCGATCAAATATTTCGATTCTAAGGGAAAGCTGGTCGCCGTTCAGATCCTCAGAAAGAGCGGCGACCTGGGACAGTTGAAGTTTCCTATATGAGCCTAAGGGCAGGTGTTTATGTGAATCTCAGGCACGATTATCAGACCGAGAGCTATCAGGATGATGCACAGCGACAGGTAGAGGCCGAGCGGCACGGCCATCTTGAGAAATCTATTGTCGAGCCTGGAGTTTATGAAACTTGCCGCTACGTCTATACCGAGCAGAAGGGCCACGACTAGCAAGTACTCCAGCCCGAAAATGAAGAAGGGCAGATCGTTGATCTGATTAATGCTGAAGTAAGCCTTTCCCTGGTTCTCCCAGTAAGGCCACGGGGTGAAGATCAGGTGGCTCGACAGGTAAACGGCCCACGTGAACAGCACCGCGTGAACGGCTCTTCGGATCTTCAGATCGTACTTCCAGAAAAGGTAACACCCCATGACTATCCCCGAAAGGTGAACCGCATCGTAGACGATTTGGAGTATATACACGTGATCGGAGAGCCTCAAAGTCGAAAGGGCCGCGACGACGGATATCCCGGTGGTCGCCATCGTCCACTGCTTGGCCCACTCGATGTCGAAAAGCAAACCCAGCCAGCCGAAAAAAAACACGAAATAACAGAGATAAATTAGGTTGTGCAGGTTGTTGGTCGAGTGGTAGATCTTCACGCCATCGGCCGTGTATTCATAATCCATGTCGGACATATCCAGATCGAAGTGCTGGTTCGGTCCTTCATAACCGCAGTCGCGCCACTCGTACAGCCAGCCGTCCCAGGTGATGTAGAAGAACATAACCACGAACCACAGAACCATAAAGAAAAGCCCGAGCTTTCTTTCAAAGAGATTTTCGTTAAGCCTCATAAAATAACTCCCGGTCTGATAGAATAATGAAAATTCTAACAGATAAAGCCCAGAAAAATCATGCGAGTTACCCGAAAGCCGTTGCGGGTTGCGGGTGGTGAGTATATCTGGAATTATCTGGCGTAGGCTCGCTCGCCGGGGACGACTCCCTGCATGATCTGTCTTTTCATGTCGAAGTGCATGTAGAGCGTTCCGGTTCTGCCGCTTCTCTGCTTGGCCACTATGGCCTGGTATTCATCGGGCGAGGCGTTTCTGTCGTAGAGGATCGGCCTGTACAGCAGTATGACCACGTCGGCGCTGTGTTCTATCGTTCCAGATTCTCTGAGGTTGGATAGCCTGGGGATCCCCTTGTCGTTTTTGCCGACCTCTCTGTTGAGCTGCGAGCCGACTATTATAGGCACCCTTATCTCCATCGCGAGCGCCTTGAGCGAACCCATGATCTCGCCTATTTCCATGTCTTTGGTCTGTTTCCCCGGGCAGGTCATGAGCTGCAGATAGTCTATGAATACCACGTCGAATCTGTGTATATGGTGCATCAGCTTGATCCCGGCTATGATGCTGTGGACAGACCTGACACCGCTGTCGCAGAAGAAGAGCCTCTGCTCGCCCGTCTTGTCGATCTCCCTGAGCAGTCTCTCCCGCTCCTGCCCGTCCAGTTTCTCCGATTCTGCGCTGAGGTTGACCGCGAAGTCTTTCTGGTGCATCCTGTCCTTGAGATCTACGACATCTATCTCGAGCGAGATGTATCCGACGGTCTTTCCGAAGCTCGCCCAAAGGGCGGCCGCGTTCAACATGAAGGCCGTCTTTCCAGTTCCCGTCTCGCCGGCCACGACGACCAGCTCCTTTCCTCTCAGGCCGTTGAGAATGTCTTCGAAGAATTTGAAGGGCCAGTGAAGTCGATTGCCCCTGTTGTTCCAGATGTCCGTATGCGCCTTCTTCTGGAGTTCGTTCGCCTCTTTGATGCTTATGTAGTTGAAGGCCGAGGAGCTTTCCTTCTGGAAGGCGTAGAACTTCTCCATCGCCTCATCGACCTTCATGTCGCCTTTTTTCAGCTTTTTCGAGATCTCCAGGCACAGGCGCTGGAGCCCGTTTTTTCCGACGAGCTCTTTGTAATCGTCGATCAGATAGTTGGCGCCGACCTCAGTGATGAAATCCCCGTCGTAGAACTTCTGGTTTCCGATTTTGTTGTATATCTGGACGCACAGCCTGGTGCTGTCCATCTCTCTGTTGTTGGAGATCACTTCGAAGATCTTCCTCGATTCTTCGCTGAGGTAACTCGGATCTATCTCGTCTATTCTGCATCTCAGCTCTTCGTACTCAAGAAGGGCCTTTAGTAGAGTTCTTTCGCCTTCAATACCCAGCTGCAACATTGGCAAGCACTCTCCTTTCATCGAAAGCTTCATCTTCCAGCTGGCTCGCATAGCAGTGCCAGAGGTTGTCGTCCTGCAGGAGCGAGAGCAGGTACTTCACCTTGTCGTCGGCCCTCTCGATTGCTTCGTTGAGGTTTTCGAGGATCCAGATCGGGAAGTGCCAGTCTATCTCTCTGTCGGCGTTTCTGAACATCGCCGCGGCTACTTTGTAGCTGTTCTCTACACCGAGATCCTCGATCAGGCGCGCCGTTTTCTTGATACATTCTCTCTTGCTCATGAACGATACTTCAAAGTTCGTGGCCACACGATACGAAGTATCCTTAGTGAGATCATTATTTAGTAGCGTCGGGTTTTCCGGAGCCGGGAAAACCGTATCCGGTTTTTCCGTTTGCGGTTCCTTCTGGCTCAGGCAGGGCGTTTCATAGACCATGTATCTGACGCCGGCGAACTTCCCGTTTCCTCCCCTAAGCCTTTCCTTTTTGATGTAGCCGGCCTTTTCGAGTTCCTCGATGCCCTTCCTTATGCTGTCCTTCCCGTCGCTGAAGTGTCTGCATAGCTCGGAGAGCCTTATCTCCCAGTCGTCGGGCTTGGAGAGCAGATAGCTCAGCAACCCTTTGGCCTTGCAGGAAAGCGAAGGGTCCTGCAGGAACCCTTTGTCCAGCACCACGTAGTTGTTGGTCTTCTTCACTCTGAGAATCGATTTATGGGATGCCGGTCTAGATTTCGAGTCTGTCAATTAGCTCCCTCCCTTCGGTGAAGGCCTCGGCACAAGACTTACAACTATCGTAGATCTCCCTGAGCTGTGCGTGGTACAGGCGATAATCTTCCCTGGACGGGATCTTGTCGGAGTGTTTTGTCGCTGGTCTTTTTCCTTCTCGCGTGGTATAATCGTTCTGCCTAAAATAATATCTGTGTTTCCTGGGATCTCTCGACGGAGATCCATTTTTCTTTTCTTCTGCCAAATTTCCTCCTACTCTGCTCTGATTGAGAGCCGTGTTCTCACTGTCTTAGTTGCTGAAGGTCTCTATATTAGACAATTATAGGCGGTTACTTTACTCATGATAACAACGCGTGGACTTGTTGCTTTAAGTCAACACACTATATATTATCAGTAAAAAACGATTTTGTAAAGGGGGTAATTTGATTGACTTTTAGACAAGTTGGTGATATCATTCTCGCATGAATACATTCAAAGCAGATTTACTTGGAAAGAGGATAGAGAATCTCAGAGTGTCCGGGGGAATGACCCAGGAGCAGCTCGCGGAGGCTCTCGGGAAGAGCGTACCCCTGATCTCGCTCTACGAGTCGGGCAAAAGGCTGCCGCCGACCGACATGATATACAGAATCGCGAAGTACTTCGAAGTTTCGGCCGATTACCTCCTCGGGTTGCCCGACAGATATACCTTTGAGTACGAAACGAAGACCAGGGAAAAGCTGAGCTCCACGATGCTCGACGTTCTAATTCCCAAACACGCGGATCCAAAAAGCGCCGAGAAGCCCGTGCCGGAAAAGCTGTATACTCCCGGCGTCTCTATCTACGGCTCGATAGAGCCTTCGTCTCCCCAGCCGGTCCATAAGGGAGTGATCAGGAGGGTCATCCCCGTCTTCACGCTGGAGAGAACCGATCGGCTCGATGAAAGCTCTGCCATAAGTTACGTGAGCGACCTCACCGGCGGGGCCGATTTAGTCGTTCAGTTCACCGACAACTCCATGTTTCCGACCTTCCGCAAAGGGGACTCTCTTTTCATAAAGCAGAACGTGCTTCCGCCGGTCGGCTCGTACGTCTTCTTTCGCTACAGGGAGGAATCGTACGTTAGGTTTCTATCTTCCCGCCCGAACAGGGGCGCCTTCGAATTCAAGCCTTCCAACCCCGAGTTCGAGACCGTGGTCATCGCAAACAGGGAGCCGCAGTTCACCATTCTGGGCATAGTCGTGGGCCGCTTCACCGGGACGGCCTGACGGGAAGAGAGTAAGACTGTCATCCCGTTGTGCACCTGAACGGGATCTCGCTCCGGCTCTTTTGCCATCTCCAAAAGTCGTTGACTGGCCCGTTCGGAGAATGATATCATTGTTAGTCAGGTATGAGTAATCAATCCGGGAGTTGCTTTAATTGTGGCCAGCGTGAAGGAGAAGCTAACTACCATCGTCGAAAGGCTCTCCACGCTCATGGCGGAGCAGGAAGAGAGGGCTTTAAACAGCGGAGAGTCGTCCAGGCTAACGGTCCGGCAGATGTATTATCTGAACGTCATAGCGAAGATGGATCGCCCCACCGTCAGCCAGATAGCCGACCTCCTAAGCGTTACAAAG